>Ga0315274_10004645_pt1 | contig 20149 bp, 11 predicted proteins | sample YL17G02_20_MG_FD_203700 | JGI IMG/M metagenome (GOLD analysis project Ga0315274, IMG submission 203700) | Sediment microbial communities from Yellowstone Lake, YNP, Wyoming, USA - YL17G02_20 | ecosystem: Environmental > Aquatic > Freshwater > Lake > Sediment | place: USA: Wyoming | collected... | reverse complement strand
AAGCCAAATTAGTCACGCTTTTCGGATAGACAATATCCAGCTTTCCCTCTCCTCCCCTCGCCAGACTTTCTTTAATTCCCTTCATCAAAACTCCGCTTCCCAAAAAGGGCTTTTCTGAAATATATTCAAAAATATTTTTACCAACAATCTCCTTAAAGGGAGCATAAATAATCTCACCCTCACCACTTAGAATATAGACCTCGGTCTGCGGAGAGATTTTGAGAGGACTAAGATAGTCATCGGTGAGTTTTGAAAGCAAAAGCCCGGCAACCAAAACGCCCTTGAATTCCCCTTTATCAAAAATTGGAGTGGAAATTGGCACCAAAAGCTCTTCTTGAAAAGCCCCAAATCTTGGCAAAATCGGCTTTCCCACAAAAACCTCGCCTGACTTGGCTTGGACAGAGGCGATAAAATAATCCCTGTCGGCCACGAAAGGTTCAGCCACAAATCCGGTTTTGGCCTTATTCCCGACAAAAAGCAATTTACCATCTTTATTAAAAATAGCCGCTTCAACCACTGAAGTTTTCTCCCAATAAAAAACAAATTCCTCTAAAATTTTCTGCGAGCGTTGATCCTGGACGATTACATCTTGAGTTTTTGACAGAACGATAAGGGCATTGTCTATTAAATCTACAAACCCTCCCACTGAAGTGGCGCCGCTGCGGCTAATCACTTGTTCCCGATGCAACATCTGCTCAACCAAAGCTTCTCTGACGCTACGGCCTAAAACAAGATAGAAAATAAACCCCAAAGCCATGAAAAAGATGGCGGAGAAAACAAAAATATTTTCTAAAAAACCTTTTAATTTCAAAAACATTTCTATTATCATAGTAGCAATTTAAAACCGTTTGTCAAAGATTGAGTTAAAGATTGACAAACTGCCATTATAATCATATAAATTAGTTCATATGAAAAAAAATCAAGCAGTTGTTAAGTTAATCAATCAAGGAGCGAACCATTTTTTAAACGAGCGCTTGATAGAGGCGGAAAGGATTTTTTTACGGGCTTCAAAACTTGCTCCTCAATCCAATTTAGTCCATTTTGATTTGGGACTGGTCTACCAAAAATTAAATCAGATTAAAAAGGCAATTTTCCATTTTAGGAAAGCGGTAAAAATACAACCGGCTGACTTCGAAGCCAACAATAACCTGGGTAATCTGTTATTGTGCCAAAATAAAATCAAGGAAGCGATTCCCGTTTTTGCCAGAGCGGTTAAGACCAATCCCGGTTTTGCCGAGGGCTTCTATAACTTAGGCGTTGCTTTGCAAATGAATAATCAGTTAAATCCGGCTATTATAAACTACCGGAAAAGCCTAAGCCTTAAGGCCGATAACTTGAATGCCTTAAATAATTTGGCAGTGGCTTTAAACAAAACCGGAAAAACTGACGAATCGATTCAAGCTTTTGAAAAAGCGCTGGCTGTCAATCCGAAAACTTCCCTAGCTTTGACAAACTTAGGAGCATTGCTTATTTACAGGGATAGTGCCCAAGCCCAGAAATATTTAGAACGGGCTGTAGCGGCAGATCCCTATTTGGTAGAAGCGCATTATAATCTGGGGGTGGCTTTGCAAAGCAGGGGTTTGTCAATTGATGCGATTGAGTGCTTTAAAAAAGTTTTGTCTCTAAATCCGGATTATGCTCCAGCCTATGGCCAGTTATATCATAAGCTAAGGCAGATCTGTGATTGGGAAGAGGTTAAAAAGATCACACCCAAGCTTGACAGCCTGAAAAATGCCGAGACGCCATTTGTCAGCGTCACCAGAAAAGCTGACCCCCGGGAAAATTGGCAGATAGCCAAAGCTTGGAGCGAAAACATTGCTGACAGGGTTTCTAATTATCAAAAGGTTTTCTATTTTACCGGCAGGCAAAAAAAACGCGGCAAGATCAGGCTGGGATATTTATCCAACGACTTTAAAGACCATCCTACCTCCCATTTAATGCTGGGCCAATTTAGGCTCCATAACAAAGATAAGTTTGAGGTATTTGTCTATTCCTATGGCGGGAATGACCACAGCCGCTACCTAGAAGAAATCAAAAAGTCAGCCGACAAATTCGTTGATTTGACCCATACCGCTTCCCTAAAAGCGGCCGAGATGATTTATCAGGATAAAATAGACATTTTAATTGACTTAAAAGGCCACACCCAAAACAGCAGGTTAGAAATTCCTAGCTTGAAACCAAGCCCCGTACAAGTTCATTACCTGGGTTTTCCGGGGACCCTTGGCGCGGATTTCTTTGATTACTTTATCGCTGACCCCACAGTCCTACCTAAAAACCAATTAAAATACTACAGCGAAAAAGTGATTTATCTGCCGGATTGTTATCAGGTAAATGACAACCAGCAGCCAATTTCCCAGAAAAACTTCACCCGAGCCGATTTTTGCTTGCCACCCCGTAGCCGGCAGGGCGAAGGTGTGGTCTTCTGCTCTTTTAACCAACCGTATAAAATCGAGCCGGAGGTTTTTAGGGTTTGGATGAAAATACTCAAAACTGTCCCCGGTAGCGTCTTATGGCTGTGGTGGAAAAACCGCTTGGCTGAAATCAACCTCGGGGAAACGGCCGAGAAAGCGGGTGTTTCGGTCAACAGGCTGATATTTTCCCCTTCTTTGCCCAAAGCTGAACACCTCAAGCGCCTGCAGCTGGCTGATCTGGCCCTGGATACTTTTACCTGCAACGGCCACACTTCCACTGCCGATGCTTTATGGGCAGACGTACCAGTAGTCACGTTGCAGGGCAAACATTTTGCCTCCCGGGTTTCTTCAAGCCTTTTAACCAACATTGGCTTGACCGAACTAATTACCCATAACAAAAAGCAATACATCGATCTGTCCGTAAAGCTTGCCCAAGATCCCGAGAAACTTAAGAAACTGAAGAAAAAACTGGCCCAAAACCGCCTAAGCAAACCCTTATTTAATACTTCCTTATCTACCAAAAATCTTGAAGCAGCCTATGAAAAAATGTGGCAGGAATACTCAAAAGCCAAAAGAAATAAACTGCCGGTTATCGAAATTAACATCAATCAAGATGCCAGCCCAGCGAAAAGATGGCCGGATAATTCGCTCGTCTTTTTTTGCGGGCCCCAGGATACACCCTGGGACCCCCAGGGTCTTAGCCAGCCTGAAGAAACCTTTTTAGGCGGGTCAGAAGAGTCTATGGTTTACCTCACTCAAGAACTGAAAAAACTTGGCTGGAACATAACGGTTTATAGCCAGCCAAAGCGGGGGAAAAATTATCAAGGCATCAAATGGCGCAATTACTCCCTGTTTAAACCCCAAGATTTTTTCAATATTCTCATCTTCTGGAGAAGGGTTGAACTGGTGGATTTAGATTGCCGCGCCAAAAGTACTTACCTTTGGTGCCAAGATATACTGGACAGGGTAAACTTTACTCCGCAAAGGCTAAAAAAGCTTAATAAAATTATCGTGCTTTCCCAAGCCCATCGCAGTAATTTAGCTAAAGTACCAAATAGCAAGTTCCTGGTTTCAGCCAATGGCTATTTGGAGCATTCCCCAAAGACAAAACCGCAAAACCATCCTCACTGGTGCCTGTGGACTTCCAGTTATGACCGGGGCTTGGAGCATATCCTTGAAATTTGGCCTGAAGTTATAAAACAAGTGCCGGACGCTCAATTACATATCTTCTACGGCTGGCAGCTTTTAGATCAATTCTGCGCCGGTGATCCTGTCCAGACGGCATGGAAAGCCAAAATCGTCCGGCTTTTTAACCAGCCTGGAGTTACCCACCACGGACGGGCGCCGCAGACAGAGATGGAAAATTGGTATAAAAAATGCGGCCTGTTCACCTATCCTTCTCATTTTTTTGAAACCAGCTGTATCTCGGCGATTAAAGCCCAAGCATATGGAGCGGTGCCAATAACTACCACCACCGGAGCCTTAAACGAAACAGTTCAGTACGGAATTAAAATCCCCGGAGATATTAAAAATCCTAAAGTATTAAAAAAATACCAGACAGTTTTGATTAAAGCCCTAAAAGACCCTGAATGGCAGGAAGAACAAAGAAAAAAGATGATACCCTGGGCCAAAAAGAGATATTCTTGGACTCAAATCGCTAAACAATGGTCAAAAGAATTTAAAATATAATGATCAAAATCATTTTTTGCCTACCCGGGAAAAGTTTTTCCCATAATTTTATTAAAAGCTGGACCAATCTTGTCGCCTGCCTCCCCGGCTTTAAGGTTGACTTTAGCTTAAACGGCGCTGTTTCGAGCAATGTCTATATGGCCCGCACCTTGTGTCTTATCGAAGATGAAAGCTTAACCAGCCACCAGAAACCCTTTGACGGCCTTTATGAATATGACTATATTATGTGGATTGACTCAGACAGCATCTTTGAGCCCAAACAATTTAAGAGCCTATTGGACCGGATGGAAAAAAGCCTTCAAATTGATATTTTGTCGGGCATCTATCTTCAGGACCAGGGGCAGGAATATACCACGGTGGTCAGCCTGAATACTGACTCGATTAAAAAACAGGGCCGGCCAAAATTTCTAACCCCCCATGACATTGCCGGGAAAAAGGGACTGATCAAAGTGGCTTACACCGGGATGGGGTTTATGCTGGTAAGATACGGTGTTTTTGAAAGATTGTCTTATCCCTGGTTTCTGCCGGTAATCATGAAAGACGGACAACATATAGCGGGTTTTGCCAGTGAAGATGCCAGCTTCTGTTTTAGAGCAAAAGAGCTGGGTTTTGATATCTGGATTGATCCGAAAGTGGTAGTCGGCCATGAAAAACTAGCTTTTGTGAGGCGGCCAAATGATGATTAAAGTAATTTTCATCCTCAAAGGCAAGTCGTTTTCCTATCAATTCCTAGCCAGCTGGACCAAACTGCTTCAGGAGTGCCCGGATTATGGGGTGGATTGGCAAACTGTATTTGATACTTTGGGAGATAAGGTGAAAACCAAGTATGATTACCTGATGTGGATTGATCAGAACAGTGTTTTTGAGCCGGAACAATTCAAGGCCTTGTTAGAAAAAATGAAGAACAACCCCCAGATTGGCGTCTTGGCCGCCAGATCATTAAAAAAGGGCTCATCCAATTTGGGTTTCACTTTAATCAGGAAGGGTGTAACCGACCTTCAGCCTTTGGTGGATCCGGAAGTGGTCATTGGTTACGAGAAAACAGTCATCTGGCGGTAGTCGCCTCCGATCGTCTAAGTTATAAATCCCAAATAATTCTTTATGTTGATAAGCTGTACTTTTACCCCATATTCATGGGTAAAAGAGCCAGCGCCTTTACTCAAGGAACCCCCGCCATATTTAAATTCAAATGCCTTAATTTCTTCGCTTGGTGCTTTTTCTAGGTAGTCTACTTCTGCGCCTGAATAGCTTCTCCAAAAGTTAGATGGGATACTTTTGCCTGTATTGGCAAATAGTTTTCTCCTTTCCATAAAGAGAAAATTTTCCCATAAAAGTCCGCTGTCCGCTCTTAGATCAATGGGATTAAAATCCCCAATTAAGGCGTTTCTGATACCTAAATCCACAAAATATATTTTATAGCGGCTGCCAATTTCTCTTCTTGGATTCTTTGAGTACGGATGAACGCTAACAATAACATAAGCTTTTTCTAAAATATCGAGATAGCTGACTACTGTTTTTCTATCTATCTTAAGTCTATTTGACAACTCATTCTCATTGATCTCCGAGCCAATCTGGTAAGCTAGAGCTTTAGTTAAATCCTTAATGGCTTGAGAATTCCTAACTCTTTGAAAAGTCAAGATATCCTTGAATAAGTAGCTGTCAATAATCCGCTCTAAAAGAGCCTGCTTTTGTTGCTGTGTATTTAATAAATAGGCTTCCGGATATAAACCATAGAGCATTACCGCAGACAAAAGGGTATCTGCTTTATTTTTTAGTAATACTTTATTCATTATTTCATTGGTCGCTCTCAAAATCTCCGGAAATGAAAGAGGATGTAAAGTAAAATCGAGATAACGACCGGTCAAAGGGTCGCTTAGTCTGTTTTTCAGGTCAAAGCTGGAGGAACCTGTTGCCAGTACTCTGACGTTAGGAAAGTTATCATAAATAATTTTAAGGGTAAGGCCGGGGTTATCTAATCTTTGAGCCTCATCGACTAGTAAAACATCAACGTTTGAAAGCAGTTTTTCCAAAGAAGTCTTTGAGTTAGTGTTAATGGCTACATTATCTTCTGCTAGATCACAATTTAGATACAGTACTTTTTTCTCTTTCTCCAGCTTTTTGGCAATATCTAAAACCAATGTTGTTTTACCAACCTGCCTAGCGCCTAACACCAGAATTATCTTTCCAGAAGAGATTAAACTTGAAGTTATAAGTTCTTCGCTTATTCTTGGGATCATAATCCCAATAATAATATTAATTTTGGGATTTGTCAAGGATTTTATTTGTCATTGCAAGCGTTAGCGAAGCGCCCTAATAGTATAGACTTTTCTGTATGTCAAGTACCGATTAGTCCATATATTTCTCTCCCCTCGTCATCTGGCGCTAAAATAAAATGTAAAGATTGCTGACCAAAAGTATTTTAAAGTTCTGGCAAAAATCTCCCACAAAGTTTAAATCCGGGAAAAACCCCCGCAAATCTTCATTAAGAGCTTCCGGATTAATTTTCTGCGCCTTCTTTTTAATCAACTCGCCTACTTTCTCCCTTTTGATTCCGGTTAAATCAGTAATCCTGGCGAAATTGGGTTTCAGAGAAAGCTCTTTAGCTCTTTGCAACATCCAAACTAAATCAAAGACATCTCGACCTTTAAAAGATTCTTGCTGCTCCTTTCCTTTTTTGAATTCCCTTGTTAAAAAAGCGCTGATTTTATTGGCAAAAAGAGTTGAAAAATCATAAGTCTTGACCAAAAAAGAAAAGCTGGGAGTGGAAAGAAGCTGTCTTTCTGTCTGAAAATTTTGACTCTGGTTAAAGGCAAAATCAAGCCTGACAAATAAAATGTCAGTTTCCGGTTCAGAAGAAAAGCCAACTTCTTTTAAAACTGGAAAGCGCAAAAAAAAGGTTTTGTTTTTCTGCTTAAATTTAATTCTTAAGTTTTTATATTGCAAGTCTTTAGTAAAATAATTTTCCAAGTCAGCGGCAAACTTTTCAAAAGGAAAGGTTTTTGCCTCAATATCAAAATCCAAATCTTCGGAAAGTCTGGGCAAATTATAAAATCTTCTTAAACAGGTGCCGCCGGTGAAAATAAGACTTTTATAAGAAGAGGTGTAAATAAAGTTTAAAACATAAAACTGCAGCGCTTCTTTTAACAAATTACGAAGGTATTCCCCGTTTTTAACTGGCCGGTTTTGACGGATAATAGTTTTTAACTCGTCAATAATCACCCTGAAAACACTCCTTTCTTTTTCAAAAGATTAAGAATAGCGGTCATTTTCCGGGAATTTGCCCGACGGACAAGAGTCTTAAACTCCTGCCAGTCTTTCCTGGCCAGAACATCCCAATTGAACCTTAATCCCTCAAGTAATTTCTCTTGTAATAACCGCCGCGGGGGAAAGCGTTTAAAATATAAAAAGTCAAAAACGGCTTTCGCCAGCGAGGCGATCTTGATTTTTTTGTCTTCAAAATCACGGTTGATAAAGCCGAAAAAAAGACGGGGGTTAATCTTTCGATAAATAAAATTGCCCAGACTGTTTTTATAGATTCGCGAGGATTTAATGGTTACTGAAGTAAGACTATAAACTGCTTCCGGAATCAAGCCGTATTTAGCCAAGGCGTATTCTAAAGAAAGATAAGAGGGGTATCTTAAAATATTAGCCAGATATTCCCAGTAAGCCTCTTTTAGAGCCGGATTTTTCTCCAAACCCAAAAGATATAATTTAGAAACATAAAGACCTTTTTTAAGAGCCGCAAGCTCTCCTTGTCTCAATAATTTCTTCACCCAATAATTCAAACTTTCCCCTCTTTTGCCGATAATTTCCTCCAGGGTCGATTTGTTAAAATAAGGAAGCGTCTTAAACGCCTCTTCTGATAAAACCAAGTTCTTCATTTTGTTCCAGAATTAGTAATAATTGCTACTAATTCTGAAACAATTTTAAGAGTTTGTCAAGGGGAATCACCCCACTATGATATCCTCGGTTCTGATGGCCGTCACCGGCAAGCCAGTGGAGATAAGCTGTCCTTTGACGTTAAAAGGAATAATGCCTTTTTTCCTGACTCTGGTGACGACATAGCGGTCGGTGTAAAAACTGACGCTTACCGAGACAGAGGTATCAGTGGCTTCTTTGTCAATAAAAGGTACATAAGCGGTGTCATTGCCGTCATAGTCTTTGGATAAAGTACCGCTTAAAGTAAAGACAGAACCGGTCCAGGAAACATAATCATAGGTTTCCTCCGATTCAATCGCGCCGGAAGCGCTCCGGCTTACTACTCTTAAAGTCCCGGCTGAAGGCGTATCGGGGTCAATTGCCTCAACTATTTCGAAAGTAGCGTCATCTTCGTCGTTATTAGTGGCGTGGGAGGTATAAACCGATTTGTTTACAATTTCATTATTCCCGGTGGTTCTAAATACCGAAACCCTATCACCGGCTTCAATACTGGAAACAGTAATAAGAACCGTGGTTGGCGGAGCCTGGGATGTCCCGGTTGAATCAATCAGTTCAAAATTATTAGAGTCGCTCTCGGCATAGTTGGTGAGCCAAACACCGCGGGCGCCGAAAAACTGACCTCCGGCAAAAGTGCCAAAAGGAGCTTGTTTGACAGGATCAATAGTGGAAGGAGTACCGTTTATATCTGCTTGAGCCGTACCGGCTCCGGTGATATGAGTATTATCCGCAAAAGTACCGATAACATCTCTTAAAACAATTGTTCCGGTCGTGCTGGTGCTTATGATCAAGGAAACAATATAGCCCTCCAGCCCGCCGGGAGCAGTCACCTTCTCTCCTTCTATAAAATCGGTAACGGTTCTAGTGTCATAATCAAACCTGATGTCGCCCACGGCTTTGTACTGCTCGCCATTGTGACCGTTAAGGGGAATTGTGCTGCCGCGGCGGGTTATGTATTTAAGTCTTTCGTAAGTTTCTTTCAGGGTCTTAGCATTGCAGTCAACCGTCGCATCATATGGCTGAGGGCCGTGGCCATTGCCTAAATCATGGCTGGTTGCACTAAAAGTGACTGTAATACCGGTTAAAAGGGCTGGCCCTGCATCAGCCGGCGTTCCCGCAGTACAGGTTGCATCTCCGTCAGCTGTTCCGGTATACTCTTTAATCGCGTTGCCATTGGTAAAATCCGTTAAATCGCCGATTGGATAATAAGTAAGTGTGTACCCATCTACGGCCCTTATTGCCCCCTTTTTGGTAGCCGCTGCCCAAGTTGCACCGAAATAGATATAATTACCGACATTAAAAGTATTTGATCCGCCGGTACCGGTAAAAGTTCTTACTCCTGTCGTGTTATTCGTATCGCTAAAAGCGGCCAAAGGTATGGCATTTCTTCCTCCAAGCGAGGCGTCTAAGATATAGTGATCATACAGTGTCGTATATTCACGGGCGGCAACTGTCAGATACCCCCGGTCAATAAGCGATCCGCCTTCTTTAACCCTAGTCAGAATATCGATGTGGCCGCTGGGCCACCAGGCAGCGATTTTAGCCGAATTTTGGATCACATAAATATTGGTATTAGAAACCAAAGTACCCAGCGTATAAATGTTAGCCCAGATATTTTCACCGTTTAATGAGGTGCCGTTAACCGTGCCAACTCCTGTTCCGCCGGTGACGGTATAGGCATTGGTATTGGGGAAAGTATCGGTCACGGCGGTTGGTCTTACCCAAACCAGCGCCCGGACGGTGTCAAAAAAGAGAATTTTTCCGTTGCAGTTGGTACCGGCAATGGTCCGGCCGATATCGGCTGCTACGAATTGTACCGATTGCGTATAAGGCACAATACGAATGGCATTGGAAGTCGCCCAACCGCTGGTTTTCAAGGACCCGCTTTTTAGGAATTTGATGCTTTCTTCATCAATAAACCAGCCGTTAATCAGCGAGTACTCGGTTGGTGTTTGGGCGCTCATGGGGACCAGATCATCAAGAGAACTGGTGGCGTCGAATTCGTCCTGCACCCAGGTATAAAAGGCGTTGGTTGACCAAATAGTCTTGCCTTTTCCTTGAGTGGTAACCGTAAAAGTAAAGCCGGTTATTGTGCCGCCGGTTGAGTCTGAAGCGTCGGTGGTTGAACCGTTTGCGTCATTAGTTATGGTCACCACCGCGCCGCTGGCGGTGGCGGTAAAATCAGCTCCGGCAATAGTATTAATCGCATCTCTTGTTTGAGTCGCCACAACCGTATCAGCGTTTCCGGTGGCAATGCTGACCAGAATTTCGGTTTTCCCTGCCGGAACCGGGTTTGAACCCGAACCGTCTTTTTGGTACCAAACATAATAGGCGGTCGCATCTTTGGCCGAATATAAATTAAAGTAATCCCCGCCGGAAATGTCGGCGGCCGCGAGCACCGTGACATCGGTGACTTCAGCGACAGATGCATCGCTAGCATTAATGACATCTTTATATTGAACGTGATAAATTCTTTTATCTGTATAATTAATTGTCCAATCATTGCCAATCGGCACGCTGGTTACCACGGCGCTGGTCGTATCCTCAACCTGCGAAACATAGGTGGTCAGTCCGGCGCTGGTGATTGTCCCGTAAATTTCAAATGGTAAATATTTAGTCGCGCCGCTGGATTTTCTGACGATTATTTTCACCGGCACATTTGATCCCGTATGGGTGTAAGTATTGGTGATGGTTGTGGGCGGCGTCTCGGAACCTGAATTCGTGCCTTCAAACAGCCTCACCCCTGCGGGTGGGTCTGTTGTTTCAATGCGGTAAGTTGAACCGACAACCACATTTTGCAAAACCACACTTACCACTGTGACCACCAAAGGATATTGATTTTGGATAGAAGCGTAGGTTGCTGTTGTGGGAATATCAATATAGGTCAGCGCCGCCGTGTTGTTGTTGGCGTTGGTTTTGGCCCTAACTTTCAAATAAAATCCCACCGCCGCATCCGCCACGGTTTCCATGGGTAAATGACTGAAATAACAAGTTCTTGGCCAGGTTGAGGTGGAGGCGTTATTTACCGTCGCGGTAATTTGAGTCGGGCTGTCAATCGTCAGTATTTTTGCCGCCGTACCAACGCCGTCGCCAAAAATATAATCATCCACTGCCAGTCCCGTCGTTGAACCCATGGTGATTATGGCGTCGGCGGCCGAGGCCATGACGCAGTCTTTTTTTGTAAATCGCAAATTCTTATACACCCCGGAAGTATTAAGATCGTAATACAAATCAATATTGGCTGATACCCTGATAGTCCCGCCGGATACCCACGCTCCTGGATCACCAGCTTGGGCATACCGGACTTGGGTTGCGGAAACGACGTTGGTGATGACAAAAGTGCCGTTCCAGCCAACCGGACTGGCGCCAACGACCGTGATCGTATCCCCGGCCACCAGACCGTGGGCAACAGTGGTTATGGACGAATAGCCGGCGGCCCACGTAGCTGCGGTAATCGCTAAATACGGTACCGCGACTGATCCGGCAGATGACCACGCTCCCGGCGTGGTGGGTTGCGGATAAGACACTTGGGTGGCTGATGGTACTGCCGAGACCACAAAGGTTCCGTTGTATAAAACAGGCACTACGGCAGTGATGGTGATGGTGTCTCCGACGGCTAATTTATGAGTGCCGCAGGTGATGGTGGTCACTCCTCCTGCCCACAAACCGGCAGTAATCGTCAGGGCCGACACGCCTGTTGCTGGACCGACAATTGCCGGCAGTTCTGCCCGGAAGGCGGTATGCCCTCTGATTTTGGTGGGCGAAGTCCAGGTCACCTGGTCCCCGGAGGTGGGAATTTGCAGCACGTCGGCCGAGTTGAATCCGGATTTTGCGCTTAATGAATCAGGGGTATAGGTGGTTGACGATGGGGATACGCCAGTTTTCTCGTTGCAGGCGATGATAATTTCTCCGGCCGTGATGGCAGAATATGCCGTGCTGTAGTCAAAATAGTCCATAAAATGGGTTCCGTAAACCGAAGTTTGGGCGGCGTTAGTTTGGGGGTAGTAGCCGTTAATCAATCCCCTTGCCTGGGTGTTAAGGGAGGCAATCGGCAGTCCTGTGGTTAAGACTCCGGAGCCGGCCCAGACTGATTCATAGATGACGCCGGAAATAGAGTTATCGAAGTTTTGCATACCGGTCCTGGGGGTAGAGGTATAGACCCGTTTGACCTCGATGTTGGAACAGCCAGAACTTGCGGCTGAAGCAATGATATAGGCGCATCCGTTGCTGGTTTCGAGAGATAAAGGCGCGGTGGGTGTACCGACATTTATTAGTTTTACATTACTCGTTCCAACGATAACAGTTACGAGGCCAAGATAGGGATTCCGATTGGCCAAGCCAAAAAAATCCAAACCGTCGATGGTGATGGTATTACAATTTGTGGTAAGGGTATAAGTATAGTGAGTAAAAGTAGCGGTGGTGGCAGTGGTATCAATTCTGTCGGCGTAGCTGGTGGTAGTAAACGTAAGATTGGAACAGGTGGTTGCGAGTGTCCTCCCGCCGACTACTTGCCGGTTGGTCCAGGTACAATTATTGACGCGGGTATAACTACAAATTCCGGTGGTGGCGTGAGCCCGGAAAACAAGCTGTTTGATTATTTCATTGGTTATGGTTAATCCGGAAACATCGGTCATGAGTACCCCGTATACACCAGTTCCTATTGCGGTTGCTTGTGCCCAAACGCAGTTAGCCATGGTTCCTCCGGCAAAACACAGAGACATTAAAAGCGGATTAAACAGTTGGGCTGCTGTTTGGCCAACGCCGACATTGTTGAGTGTAATCGGAGAAGCAAGTTCTTGTATGGTTAAATTTTCAAGGATTCCTACATTGGTAAGTGTGAGGGAAAAAGCCTGGACAAAGGTCATATACCAGCTGGAGTTCACCTTATCCATGCTTACAACCCCTCCGCCGGTGGTGGCAAATTCCCAACGGTCAGCAATCGTGGCGCTGGGTAAAGCGTTGGTTCCCGAGCCGGCGCCGGCAGATCTAGTGGCGTTAATGGTGACAATATTGGGGACTCTGATTCTACAACCGGAGGAGGGCAAATAACCGTTTGTATTGGTTCCGTCGCTGCCAATACGAAGTACTCCTGCAGCAGAGATCCAGCAGACTCTTCCGACACTGGTGTTGACCGCAACAGACCCTGCCGCAGTGAGGGAGCCCGCAGAGGGATAAAAATCATAAGCGGTGACCGTGCAGTTGCCGCCAGTGCCGGAACCGGTCAGGGCAACGGTAAATGTTCCTGTAGAAGGGACTGAAACCACGGCATACTCACCGTCCGGAGTACCGGCACCGGAAGTGAAATCAATTTCCACCTTCTGACCGACAACATAGCCATGAGCAGCCAAGGTCACTGTCACAACATTAGCTGCCCATGTATAAGTTGAGGCTCGAGGGGTAGATCTTTCAATCCAGCAGCCGGCGTAGTAATTATTGGCATTTTGCGAAGCAGGAAGCTGAATTTGTTGGTTGGCAACACCGCTGGTGCAGACTTGGGTCGTAAAGTCGCCTTGGGTACCGGCAGATGACCCGGGATCAGAGGCCATGATGTAATCAAAAGTATTGGCAGTGACATTTTGGACAGTATAGGTTCCGTTATACTGGGAAGGGGCGGCGCCGGTAATAGTGACGATACTGCCGGTGGTAACTAAATGGCCGACTAAGGTCAGCGTGGCAGTGGTACCGACTCTGGTAATTGAAGTTGAAGTTTTTGGCATAAGCCTGGGGTAAAACCACTCGCCGGTGGTGGTAAATCTGCCCAGTCTGGGAACAGTGCCAAGAGCTGTTCCTGCTCCGACTACTTCTATCCAGCCGGTCATCTCGGGGCCAATTGAAGTAGCCAGCGGGCTTGATCCGCCCTGAATGGTCAGTGCACCGGTGGTGAAACTGCCCCCGGTGATGCCTTTTACTTTGATATAACCGATCGCCGGAACGGTGGCCGCACCGGTTGTGCCGGTAGGAATAGGGGTGGTATTGAAAGCCGACCAACAACCCAGGAAAAAGCCTTGGACGGTTTTGGTCGTCGTACCGCCGGATGACCAGGCGCCCGGGGTAACTAATTGGGTATAAGTGAACGTGTTGGGAGTATATCCTGTCACTTTCCAATAGCCGTTGTAAAGCGCGGGGGTAGTGCTGGCAATCAGCACCCAGTCGTTGGTAACCAGGCCGTGACCAACGGCAGTCACAGTCGTCACCCCGGAAGACCAGGAACCGCCGGTGATATTGGTAGCGGCGGCCAGAGCCTGGCGGCAGGTGAGGTATTTTACCGCATGGCCGTTGGTAATATTTGAGATACCCGGATCAGCTGCCAGTTCGTAGGTAAATGTGGTTGCTGCGGTTACGGTAACTTGGTAGAGGCCGTTATACCCGTTTGGTTCAAGACCGCCGATAGCTACCCAGTCACCCGTGGCATAGCTGTGGGCGGCGGTGGTAATGGTGACTACACTTGCCGACCATACGGCCACGGTGATAGCCAGTGCCGGAGACTGCGCGGGCGTAGTTCCGGAACCAGTTTTGTAGGGAATAATTTTCGCCTTTGTGCCGTCGATGAAAACTGTTCCGCCCAAAGCCGCGGAAATGGTGAATGAATCAAGGCTTCCGTTACATGCAGTACCCGTGGTACCTGCCCGGCCGGCACAATAACGGGTGTCGGTATCAATGGTTAAGCTGGCACCGTTAACCGCATAGGTGTCAAGGGTGGCGTTGACTGAAGCACCGAGAAAGGTATCAAAATTTTTATCGCCGGGAATAATAAAGGTTGCCATATATTTTTATAGTAGCAAAAAATATCCCGCCCTGCACTCCCTGTTTTTGCTGGTTGAAACATTCTTTAAAGAATGTTAAATTGACCACCTGCCTATTGACAATTTGTCTTTAATATATTATATTATGTTCAACTCGCCCCGCATGTATGCATGCGGGGGTTTTTATTCTCTTATTTTATTTCCTTTATCATCTCTCTCTGATTCAATCTTACAAATTTTATTTTTTGTATGGGCAAAGTTTTTGCCTTTAATCCTGAAAACGAAAAAATATGAGTTTGATAAATAAAAGAAAATCGATGGGGGATTCTATTTTCAAGGGCAATGATATAAATCTTTTTTGAAAGTCTCTCGGCGACTTTTAGGGCGTGCATGAAATCTGCATCCCCGGACAAAAGATAAATTGAATTATATTTATCCCTATGAGCGAAATCGACAATATCAACTGCCAGCTTGACATCAACCTCTTTTTCCTTACCACTTGTTTTTGAACGATAGCCCTTAAAGAAAACTGTATTTTTCGTCTTGCGTACAGATTTATAAAATAAAGCCTCATTTTTAGATACTGCTCTGCCTTTCTTGTTAACCTTTTGGGCTTTGGCGAGTAAGAAGCGTAAAAATAAATCTTGGCAAATTTGATCTTTAGCTTTTTCTCAACCTGGCTTATGAAATCAAGGAAAGACAAATATCTGTGGGGGCCAAAAAGTTCATACTGTCCGGCATACAAATTACTGCCATCAATAAAAAGATATATTTTCTTCATCTTAAAAAGATTTTACCTTTTTTGCAGTTTTTGAAATTCGCTGTCGGTTGTTACTGTTCCCGCTATATATTTTAATCGTAGCAAAAAAAATCCCGTCTTGTAAAAAAATGTTTAATCTTAGCTTGGATACGATTACAAATCATATGGGTATCTTACTTTTTTTAGTCCTTTATCAAATCTATCCAAACTCACTACCTGGCAATCGGTTATCCCTAATTTAGCGGCTGTTCTCTCCAATCTCTTTGCATCAAATCCTCCGCCCTTTATTTTTACCTCATAAGCCGTTTTTCCTTCCAAAATGAAATCAATCTCCGCTCCGCTTCTTAGTTGATAGTATCCAATTTTCTCCCCAAATTCTCCCCGACTGCCCTTATACGCTAACCCTGTTAATAACTGATTAAATACTTTGTTTTCAAACAACTGTCCTCTTGACACCTGTGCTACTCTATTCAAAATACCCGTATCCGCAAAATAAATTTTTGGCATATGTTTTATTTGTACATCTCTTGAGCCGGAAATCGGCCTCAAATAATGAATCAGATATGTTTGTTCAAAAAAATCCAAATATCCGGATACTGTCTGCCGCGACACTCCCAAGCTCTCTGCCAGCTTGCTTAATTCCGGCTTGGACCCCACACGAGAAGACAACAAAAATAATAAATCCTTTAACTTTTGATTATCCCGAAAATTAGCAAGTGTCTGTACATCAAGTTTAAAATAAGATCCTAATATATCATCCAACCTTAATAATTTCTCTTCTGCGTTTTGTGCCAAAACCACTCCCGGAAACCCTCCATACGCTAGATACTCTTCATACAGTGCTGACAGCAACTCGTATCCGGCAGTTGGCTTAACCTTTACTTCTTTAAAATGCAAAAACTCCTCAAAATCCAGAGGAAATAGCTCAAATAAAAATTTTCTCCCTGCCATGCTTTCTGAAAACCAGTTCTTTAAATAAAAACTGCTCGACCCGGTTAAGTAGAACTTAATCTCGTTGTGATCGTAAAGATACTTCACTACTGATGGCAGGTTTCTAACGCTTTGTATTTCATCTAAAAACACAAAAGCTCTACTGCTAAAATCAATTCCTAGTCTTCCTAGAAATGCTTTAATATTGTCATAGTTTTCATCGCCAAAAGCTCTTTGATTTACAGGACTCTCCATGTCCAGAAAAACCTTATTTTTTGTGGCTATACTCTCATAAATGTGTTTCAAGAGAACTGTCTTACCGACCCGCCGAAACCCGGTTACAACAATTGCCTCGCGAGCATCCCTATGCTTTTCTAAAATATTTAAAAGTTTGCGATTTTTAAACATATTTCGTACTTAATTTAACAAAAAGTATACTTTTTGTCAAGTATTAATTTTACTAACATTAAAATAATAGCAAAAAAATCCCGCTCTGCACTCTCCCTTTTTTACTGGTTGAAATATTTTCGCAAGAATGTTAAATTGAAAACTATGAAAAAAAAGAAGCCCAAAAACCCAAGCTTCCCATTCCCCACTGGGTCTGCACCGGCGGCTGCCGGTTGGTTTCCCAAAAACCGGGCAACTGCCCGACTCCCGGGTGTTTTCGCAACCGCAACCCGCTGACTGAATGCCGGTGTAAAAATGCTAAACACGGCAATCTCCTCACTTTAAACGTCCCCAAATAATTAATTAATCCTAACAATATTCAACTAATTTTGTATAAATTGATTGAATCTAATCAAACAATTAATGTATATTCCCTAGTTGTCGCGTAATCTAAGAAAGGACATCGGCAAACTCCGAAAAAATCATCCAAAAGCATGGAGAGAGAATTATTCCGACTCTACTTGGAAATCAATAACGAAGAATAATTATTTAGACAGCCTGCTTAACTCTTGAGATATTTTTTCTAAAACCATATCATTTACGGCGCAAATGTATCAAAACATACCTTCCGCTAATTCCCCGCTTGCAATGGTTTTAACAACTGTTATACAATTATCTAAGTTGAAAAATTATGACCACTAAAAAACAAAAAAATAAAAAGACAAAGGTTAAGAAGGTAAAAAAACTCAAGCTTCCCATCCCCCATTATGTCTGTACCGGCGGCTGTAATTTTGTCTCAAACGAGCCAGGCAGATGTCCCACTCCCGGTTGCTGGCGGGCCAGAAACCCTTTAAGCGAATGTAATTGCATCGACGATAAACACGGCGACTTGCCGACTCTTAATGTACCCAAAGACTAAAATGACTCTTGACACTAAATTCAATGGGTGAATATACTGAACTAATATGTGAATATTAATTGCTTAACTGCCCAGCAAAAAGGGCGGTAAGCTTTTTTGTATAGCAAAATATGGGCATTGGTACCGATTTTACTATTGATTACGTCAATAAAAGAATAACCCACTACTCCGGCTCCACCGTTTATGAAGTCAACGAGCTCTATACCTACCTCATGAATGAATTTGACGAGCTGGCCCAGATGGACGACACCATTCCCATGTCCGCCCAAACCCCGAACGCTTATACCCTTCTCAACGGCTGGTTTATGGATGACAATTCGTTTAAATATCTCAAAGAAGGCGCCGTTATTACCAGCGGCTGGGCAAGCGGGGGCATCCGTCTCATCAGCTATAACACAAATTCTGGTACCCATTTTGACACCGATGACATTGGCGGAACCATCACGGGCACCATTACCGGCGATACCGGCAAAGTCTTGGCTTACGATGTGCGATACGGCACTAAACTCGGAGTTGTTTGGATTCGCCCTACCGACCCAGTAGCGGATAATCTCTTCAACGATAACGATGAAGCGTTTACCGTCAGCACCGGAGCCGCCGGCAGTTTTACGGCAACTTTCAACGCCGCCGGCAGTGACACCGGAGAGAATCTTTGGACCAATGTCTACACTCTTGGTACTATTCAGAGTGATGACAGCGAGACAATTTATATTGTCCAAAACGGTGTTAAATTAACCGGCTGGTGGCCCGCGCTCCATATCGATGTCCTGATCAAAGTCCAGGAAGCGGGAGACCTCATTAACAGTGGTATCATTACCGTCTTTTTGCGCCATTATCCGGATGCCCTGCCCAGCCGAGGGAATGCCGACCTTTACGACAATTTCGAGATTAACCTTGCTTCGGGAGGCCGCAACGCGGTGCCTTTGGCTACTTCTCCTGATCTTAACAATGTCACCGACGCTCAAACGGTTGATGACTATTTCGCTATTACCATCGCTTTTGTTAACGGCACCGTACCCCATGACTCGTTCACCGGAACTTTCGTGGAATATGATGACATCAGCTGGCCCGGCGGAACCGGAGTTTCGATTAAGGACACTAGCGGCACCATGACTATCGGCAATGTCACTGGAGACAACGGCCCTCTAGACGAAGAAGTAATTACCGGAACAGGTTGGAGCTGTACTGCCAACAACAATATGACGGTGGCCAAAACCGTCACTCGGCATTTTGAGCAGGGCACCGATAAAAATTATTCCATCTGCATTAATTGTGCTACCTTAGCTCTAGCTCTAGTTTATGAATATCTAAAATATGTCACTCGTGAAGCCATAAATGAAGAACCTTTCCAATGCTATCCCACCAAATATCTAAACCCAACTTTGTCCATTGATAAAAAAGACGGCGAACAATACATCTCAGCTTTCCGGGATTTTACTACCCCGGGCAATACCTATTCCGCGGTCAAAGCTTCGCCTTTTGGTACCTTTGCCGGCGGTACTTTTTTCGGCGCCCGCGGCGTCTGGATAGAAAACATGGCTGCGGCCGATATCCAAAAATTCCAGTTAACCGACTCCGACAATGTTGCCCAAAACCCTCCCAACTTTCAATCAATCACCATCACCAACCTTTTGGCAGACGATCGGGTATCGGTATTTAAAACCGAGGGCATCGGCAGTACCGTCATTGAAAAAGACACGTATACGGCCGGAGTCGGCAATGTTACCGCCAGTACCACCTTTGTGGTTAGTGAGACGATTGCCACTGATACTCCTTCTTCCGGTGTGATCCGGGCTGTTGATACTTCTGATATCTCTTCCAACCGAGAAACCAGATACACCTATACCTCCTGGGCCACCTCAACTTTCCAGATTTCAGGCACTTTGGGCAAGGAATACACCCAGACAACTGATACTGCCTATGTGCCCTTTATTGACACTACCGCTACCACCACCTCGGCTACCGTTCAGGTGATTTTTACCACCAACAGACCCATTTTGATTCGAGTACGCCGATATGCCCCCGCAGACCCGGTTACCGGCCCGATCCTGCCCTTCCAGACGACCGATACTTTCGGTTCAACCGGCTATTCCACTGCCGCCATCAGAACCCTAGATTTAATCGTAGGCTGATACTTTTACTTCAAAACTTTTGATATAATTTTTATATGGCATTACCTTTAGTGTTTGATTTTTATAACAGCATTATCGAGGTGCCAGCTGATGATACTACCTTGGATATGCAGTATCTGATCAACCAAATCAGGGATACCGAAGATGAGCTAAACCCGGGCTTGGCCTACAGTAAGATTGCCGATGCCTCGGGCAAAGAAGACCTGGGCGGAGGCATTTATACCGCCATTACTGTCAAATTG
>Ga0315274_10004642_pt1 | contig 20151 bp, 19 predicted proteins | sample YL17G02_20_MG_FD_203700 | JGI IMG/M metagenome (GOLD analysis project Ga0315274, IMG submission 203700) | Sediment microbial communities from Yellowstone Lake, YNP, Wyoming, USA - YL17G02_20 | ecosystem: Environmental > Aquatic > Freshwater > Lake > Sediment | place: USA: Wyoming | collected... | reverse complement strand
TGTGTTCACCGATCTCCTGAATTTTTTGTAAATCTGCCCCTATGATCTTTATCCCTACAGCGGACCTCACGCCTGTCGAAAGCATGTCGACACGGGCTTTGATTGGCATCGTCCAGTCGTTGGAAACTCCTGGAAACTTCATGGTTTCATTAAGTCCGCCTGGACCGTAAATTAATTCGTCTGGAGTTTTGTGGTCCGGCCAGACCCGACGTAGCATTTTTTGCAACCAGTCGGGCGCCCATGAGGAGTACCATCGAGTGGCTTTAGGCCATTCTGACTCTGGTTTGAGGTTAATTACGGTTTCCATCATGGAGAATGGAGCTGGATCAGTTGCTGTCTCTGCACGGCCTGCCTTGCCGAACACAAGATCGACTTCTGGGAAGTTCTTCAATACCTTGTCTTGAACCTGTAGTAATTTTTGTGTCTCCGTAACCGAGATACCTGGCATTGTTGTCGGCATATAAAGGAGCGAACCTTCGAAGAGAGGCGGCATAAATTCGGAACCGAGTTTCATATAGAAAGGAATGGTTACAGCCACGATTAGTGCTGCTACGATCACAGTTGCCCACTTAAACCTAAGTACAAACTCGCAAATCGGGTGATAGATTTTCATCAACGGTCGGCTGATCGGATGCTTCTCCTCGCTGTGGATTTTGCCGACGAGCAACGCATTAACGACATGGCATAAAAACTTTGGTCGAAATTTGTAATAATCCATGTGAGTAAATAGCAACCGTATGGCCGGATCGAGTGTGATGGCCAGAATTGCTGCAATGGCCATGGAAAAGTTCTTTGTGAAAGCGAGTGGCTTAAAGAGACGGCCTTCCATCCCTTCGAGTGTGAAAACGGGCATAAACGAGACAGCAATGACCAGAAGGGCAAAAAAGCTCGGTCCACCCACTTCCTTGACAGCACGGATCACCACCTCTTTGTAACTGCCGGGCCTGCCTCCGGCGTCCCAGTGTTCCAGTTTTTTGTGCGTCTGTTCGACTACCACAATCGCTGCATCCACCATCGCACCAATGGCAATAGCAATCCCGCCGAGGCTCATGATATTGGCGGTGAGTCCCATCCAATACATCGGGATGAAGGAGAGAATGATTGTAATCGGGATGGTGATAATGGGGACGAGGGCGGAGGGGATATGCCAGAGGAAGATCAAAATCACGATGCTGACGATGATGATTTCCTCGATCAGTGTACCTTTGAGCGTATCGATTGCACGCTCGATCAGATCGCCACGGTCATAAGTAGTCACAATCTCAACTCCGGGCGGAAGAGAGGGTTTTATCTCTTCGAGCTTGGCACGGACTCGCTCGATCACTTTCAGGGCATTTTCTCCAAAACGCATGATGACAATACCGCCAACAACCTCTCCTTCGCCATTGAGCTCAGCAATGCCTCGTCTGATATCCGGACCCAATGTGACCATTCCGAGATTTTTAACCAGAATCGGAGTACCACCGCTTTTACTCGTTCCCACCACAATCTCTTCGATATCGGAGACCTTTTTAATATAGCCCCTTCCTCGAACCATGAATTCGCGACCTGAAAATTCGACCAATCTCCCGCCCACATCATTGTTTCCTGCGCGGATGGCTCCGATAACGGAATCAATGGAAACGTTATATGCCACAAGCTTATTTGGATCCACATTTACCTGATACTGACGAACAAACCCGCCAATGGGCGCCACCTCAGCAACTCCAGGCACTGCCTGCAACGTATATCGGAGATACCAGTCCTGAAAGGAACGGAGTTGTGCCAGATCATTCTTTCCCGTCTTATCAATGAGGGCGTACTGGAAGACCCATCCAATGGCCGTTTCATCACGAGCCAGCTCAACCTGAACTCCTTGAGGAAGTCGAGGTAGGATATTGCTTAAATACTCGAGGGTTCGTGAACGCGCCCAATAGATGTCTGTCCCATCCTCAAAGATGACATAGACATAAGAATAGCCAAAATCGGAGAAGCCACGGATATCTTTTACCTTCGGAGCACCTAGTAAAGCAGAGATGATGGGATAAGTGACTTGATCCTCAATGACGTCGGGGCTGCGATCCCATCGCGAGTAAATGATCACTTGCGTGTCTGAAAGATCGGGAATGGCATCGAGTGTAATATTCTTGATGGACCATAATCCCCACAATGTGGCCATACCGATCAAAAGAAAGACGATAAATTTATTATGGGCACAAAGTTCGATCAATCGATTGATCATTCCAAAGCCTCCCTGTCCTATTTCGGATTTCGGAATTCGGATTTCGGATTTAAAAATGGAAATTCAGCAATCCGCATTTCGCATTCCGAAATTGGGTTATTTCCCGTGTCCTCCATGTGCTGAACCAACCCCTGCGAGTGCTTCTTTCAGTTTCGATTCGGAGTCGATGAGGAAATTGGCACTCGTTACGACCCGTTCCCCAGCTTTGAGCCCTTTAATCACCTCATAGTAATCATCCACCTTGGCTCCCACCTTCACCTCTCTCGGCTCAAAATAGCCCGAGCCTTTATCGACGATGGCCATCTGTCGAAGACCGGTATCAATGATCGCTCCTTCTGGCACAGCTAACTTTTGCCCTAAGTGAACTTTAATCTCCACATTGGCATACATCTCTGGCTTGAGCTTGCCATGAGTATTTGGAAACTCAAATCTCACCTTTGCAGTTCGAGTCTCTGGATTCAGAGAAGGATAGATATAGACCGCTTTCCCTGTGAAGATCTCTCCAGGGATATAGGATAATTGAATGGAAGCCTGTTGTCCCAAACGGATGAAGGGAAGCTCATATTCATAAATGTCTGCATAGAGCCAGACAACCGAGAGGTCAGCCAGTTTGAAGAGTGCTATCCCTGGCATCACGTTCATTCCGTTATAGGCTGCCTTTTCCAGAACAAATCCACTGAAAGGTGAGTAGAGAGTGAGCGTTTTTCTCGGTTGGCCAGTCTCTTCAAGGATTCGGATCTGGTCGTCCGTGATATCCCAGAGTTTAAGACGGCGCTTCGCAGACTCTGCGAGGGAGTATCCACTCCCGGCCACTTCCGGAAAAGGACTCTTCCCTAAATCTCTCTTCGCTCGAAGGGCGATAAGGTATTCCTCTTGTGTCGAGACCAGTTCCGGGCTGTATATGGTGAGAAGAGGTTCCCCTTTCATGACATACTTTCCTGTAAAATCGACAAAGAGATCTTCAATCCACCCCCCAATTTTGGGTGAGATGGTTACAATCCTCTTCTCATCATAGTCGACCCTCCCTACAGTCCGGATCACTTTTTCAAGGGGTTTCATCTCCGCGGTTCCAATTTTAACTCCGATCAGTTGTTGCTTCTCTGGTGAAATCTGGACTGTCCCAGGAGTTACCTCCTTCACCTTTCCTTCCTTCTGGATCGACTCCATGGTCAGGCTCTTCATATCGAGGTCTTCTGCCTTTTTCACCTCTTCTTGATGCTCTTCATGGATGGTGGCCTCCTTCCCCTTTCCACATCCCGAAATCAACCAGGGAAGGATCAGCAGTAGGATGAACAAAGCGAATCGTTTCATTTCCCTTCCTCCTTCTGAGAGAAACGCTTTCCAGTGGCGGCTTCTAAACTTGCCACATTCTTTCCATATTCAGTGAGGGCTTGATGATATTCTAACTCATATCTATAAAGGGTCATTTGACTATCCAGTAGAGTCATGAAATCGGCCTTCCCTACTCTGTAGGCGCTCATAGCTGAATTGATCTGGAAACTCGCCTGGGGGATGATCCCTGTTTTATAGAGCTCCAGTTGCCTCTCTCCTCGCTGGATCATTGAACCCATATCTGTAATCATGAAAAGGATCTCATTCTTCATTGCCTGGTACTGAGCCTCAATCGCCTGGGTATCGGCCTTTATCTCTGCTACTTTCCGATCCTGTTTCGACTTATAGAAGATGGGGATATTGATCTCCATCATTCCCGTAAGCGTATCCCTCCTTTTCATCTCTAGACCGTTATCTCTCTGACCATAGGCGAACCGAAAATTAAAGTCTGGATAATATTCCCTCTTCGCAAGGGCGTAGGCTTTTTCTTTCGATTCGATCATCTTCTTCATCACTTTCAAGGTAGGATTCATCTCCGATGCCATCTTCTGAAGTTCTTCAATGGTGAAAGGAAATTCTCTAAAAATCACCTCTTCTGGTATTCCTACTTGGGTCTCCGGAGGCCGATTCAGGAGGGCATTCAGTTTTGCTCCCAGGGCTCTTTTCTTCTGTTCCAGCATAATTAATTCATCCACCATCTTGGAAACCTCCAGATGGGCCTTTAACACATCTTGCTGAATCCCTTCTCCAACGGCATACCGTGTCTCGGCAATCTTTACAAAATTCTCCAGGATATTTTTATTCCTTTGTGTGACTTCAGTCGTCCGGTGGATATGGGAGAGATCGTAATAAGCGGTCTTCACATCTTTGATAATTTGATGGACCTTCCCTTGAATCTCATTAAAGACAGCTTCTGCTTCTTTCTCTGCCATCTCTCTTATTAAAGGTCTCTTTCCAGGAAAAGGAAGTTTCTGCGAGATGGAGATCTCCTTCATCGTCATATCTTCGTCCCTAAACCTAAAATTGGTGGGAAGATTGATGATTCCGAACCCTAACATGGGATCTTCCAACGCAAAGGCCTGGGGTATCTTCTCCTTGAATACTTCCCATCTCTTCTTTGCAGCCAAGATTTCCGGATTATTCTGGAGTGCTTCATCGATCAACTGATCGACATTCAGCAGTGGCTTCTCCGGCTGAGCTTGTGAGGAGAGAGGTATGAATACGAGAAAGGAGAAAAAAATCGCTTTAGCCAATTGAGATAACCTAAAAACCATAACATCACCTACTTTCTGGAAATTGATATTTGATTAATTTTACAACAAAGAGAAAATTTTTAGGAGTAAAAATTTTAAAACATATTATGATTTGAAGTTGTTATCATCCCGTATCAATTTTGACCCTTCTTGTTCAATATCAAAACAAAAAAGCTCTTGGCCTATGGCTAAACCTTAAGGGGGGTGAAGGCTTTAGCAATCTGGACCTAATTTTAATTAGGCCCCTGGCCAAGAGCTTTATTTTTAAATCCTTAAGAAAAAACTCATAGAAATTGAGGTAACTCCTTATGGAAGGCTCGGAAGCCTGCTCATCTCCCTAATTACAAGGCTATTAAAACTAAATCCGCATGTAAATAGGGTGAAATCTGTATTTTATGGTGAAAAATCATGTATGTTAAGGCTCTCAGCCTTAAATAAATGCCTCTTCCTCACTTCAGATTTTTCAATTCCCGATCAAGGGATGATCTCCATCTCTTCAAGATAGATCGTCTCTTTCCCAATCCGGAAGGCATTCACCACTGGGTTTCCTTCTTCCTTTAAGGAGATGATGATCGATGCCACTTCAGGATAGAAGGCAAATTTCACATCGGTCTCAGATGGAAAAGGAATGGTATGGGGGTGGGAATGATAGATCGCTATCATGTCAATCGATTTTTTCTCCATCTCCTCGAACACTCTTAGCTGCTCCCGTGGAGGCATTGAATATCGAACGGAACTCCCTTCTTCATTCTGGAGTTCGTAGGCCTTCTCAACGGTTTCATCTCTCCCACTCAGAATCCCACAGCATTCCAAGGGCCACTCCTTCTTTGCATGGTCAACTATTCTCTGATAGATGGATTTAGGAATCCGAATCATTCCACCGCCTCAAATCTTTCTGGATTAAACGGCTGACGAAGCCCCCGCCTCTAAGGTGCATTCAACGTGATAATCAGCCAAGTCCCTTATCTTAGGTTCTCCACTACAGAGAGGACATGCCGGATTTTTCTTAACCGCAAATAGTCTAAAATCCGATTCCAAGGAATGATAGACTAAAAATTGGCCGATTAATGGCTTTCCCTTTTTTAAGATGAGTTTGATTGCCTCTGTCGCCTGAAGTATTCCAATCTGCCCGGGCACAACTCCCAGGACGCCTGCTTCGTCTCAGCTGGGGACGAGGCCAGGTGGAGGAGGTTCGGGAAAGAGGCAACGTAGACAGGGTCCTCCTTCTTTGGGGAAGAAAACACTTAACTGCCCTTCAAATTTAAAAACACCCCCATAAACATAAGGTTTCCCTGTAAAAAAGGAAGCATCGTTAACAAGATACTTCGTGGGGAAATTATCCGATCCATCTATAATGATATCGTAGTCTCGAAAAATATCGAGAGCATTCTGATGGGTCAATCGCTCTTGATAGGTTACCACCTTAACACCGGGATTGATTAGGCTAATGGCATCTTTGGCCGACTCAGTCTTTGGCCTTCCTACATCGTAAGTACTGTGTAAGACTTGCCGTTGGAGATTAGACAAATCTACTATGTCAGAATCGACGATTCCTAATGTCCCCACCCCTGCAGCTGCAAGATAAAGTCCCGCTGGACAACCCAGGCCTCCTGCCCCGACCAAAAGAACTTTTGCTTTCAATAGTTGAATCTGCCCCTCCATTCCAACCTCTTTGAGCAGAATATTCCGACTGTAGCGGGTAAGTTGATCTGAAGTCAATTTGGAATCAGCCACCACCTCAAAGCCAGCGGCCTCCCATGCTTCGATCCCTTTGGCCATGGAGAAGACAGTGGTATAACCCATCTTTTTCAAAATCTTGGTAGCAGTAAGCGAACGGATCCCAACTGCGCAATAAACCACTATAGGGATGTCCTTTTCGGGCAGAAGGGTCTCAGCTTTCTCCTCCAATTCATCCATTGGAATAAAGATCGCTCCCTTGATATAACCCAGCGCAATCTCTTCTTCTTCTCGAACATCGAGGAGAATGATTCGATCCCCATTTTGAATGAATCGATGAGTTTCTTCGATCGAGATCTCAGAGGCCCCTTTATTTGCCTCTATTGTTGACCACTCTTTAAAAGATTTAATCGTATTGTATGCCCCTACCATTCTTCCACACTCCTATTATTTCCTATTCCTTCATTCGCGCTAAACTCACTGTCCTACTCAATGACATTCCTCTCAACGGGCTCAACCTTTACACCGATCTCTTTCAAATAATCGAGGGCTTTTGAATATTCCTCTTCTTCTCCATCGATCTCAAGGGTCACCCAACCCACATTTTCTGAAACATTTGCACTACGGATATTCGTAACCACCCTAAATCGGTGGCCAATATTATAGATGACAGGTTCCTTAATGAGTTTCGGCGGAAAAGTGAGCGTTACCCTTCTCTTAAGAGAAGATCCACCAGCAATGGACCAAAGCAGAATTCACAAACATGGATAGGACCGATGGAATATTCCCTTCTACATTCTCTACATTTAAGACCTTCTGTATATCTCATATTACCACCTTTTTTATAATAAATTTATTTAAATATCTTTATAATTTTTATCAAGAATCCCTTTAAAAAATAAAGGGAATCTTTAAATTTCCCTTTATAAACTTCACATTATCATAATTATGAATTATCTAGAAATAAAATAAATTAAAATTATTTTTTGACTGGTATAATAAAATACTTTATCAAATATGTCAAGATAAAAATTAAATATAGTACATGAATCTTCGACCTAATTCTTTTTTTAATCCCATTTCTTGAGCCATCTTACATAAATCTTTGATGGTTACAGAATCAAAATATTCTTTTAACCTTTTTCCAGCTTCACTCCAAATGATTCGAGTTACACACTCACCTAATCTATCGCAGGGTTGGCTCAAATCCTCAGGATTCAGACAGAGAACAGGGTCAATACCCCCCTCTGTAATTCGAACGATTTGACCAATCGTGATCTCCTCGGGCTTTTTATTTAAAAAATATCCTCCTGAAGGACCCCTTTTGCTACCAACAATTCCTCCTTTTTTTAATTTCTGAAAGATCTGCTCTAAATAGCGTGGAGATATCTCCTGCCTTCTGGAAATATCCTTGACCTGTGTTTCTAACCCTTCGGAATGATAAGCAATATCAAAAATAGCTCTCACTCCGTACCGACTTTGAGTAGATAATCTCATATTTCCATAAAATTACTTTAAATCAATTTTATTATTCTTTATGAAATTTGTCAAGATAAATTTCATCTTTTTTTGTCCTTTTTTTGTCCTTGGTGTAAAAATTTTTTTTAGTAAACTACCCCGCAGCAGAGCTGCGGGGCATTAAAATTCAAAACCTATTTCCATGTTGTCATTCCTGCCCCTGCCTTCGCAGGGGTAAACTTGTCCCCGCGAAAGCGGGGAGCAGGAATCCAGTTTATATTGGTTCCCTGTTTTCACAGGGACACCCCGTACTTGATACGGGGCTGGATTCCCACTTTCGTGGGAATGACAGATGAGGTAAATTTATAGCAAGCTACATGGAATTATCAATTTAAAACCCTAAAACATTTCGCCTTCAGCGAACCTGTTTTCATCCGCCCAGCAGAGCTGGGCGGTATTCAACAGGTATTTTTATAAAAAAATATGTAAAGGGATATTAATCGGTATGGCATAAAATAAACCTTTAAGGGCAGAGCTTGAAATTGGGCATTTTAAGGGTATCTTTTTTCACTCCCGTTTCTAATGCTTCGTATTTTCTTAATTTTTCTAAAAACCTCTAATAGATCTTGGCAACAGCGAAATCTCAGGGTCAGAGAGCAATCCGTTCTTTTCATTCAACTCCTTCTCCCCTCATTTTGAGGGTTGACAAGCCCTTTTAAAATTGTTATAAAAATTGTAACAATAAGTGAGTGAAGGTTTCTTATCTTCTTTCTAACCCATTTGGAGGGTTTCATGCTCGAGTTCTTTATTTCTTCGGCTTCGAGGCGGAAGGTACTTGTTTATCTTCTGAACAACCAGGCAAAAGAATATCATCTGAGAGAACTCAGCCGAAATATTGGAGAACCTGCCTCTATCATCAAAAGAGAATTGGATAGACTTGAACAGATAGGGTTTCTTCTTTCATGGGCCGAGGGGAATCAAAGGCGTTTCAAAGTGAACCCCCGATATTTTCTTCTAAATGAATTGAAAGCCTTTCTTGATAAAGCAACAGGCTTTTCTACTCCTCCCAGGGTTTTACAGCGTTTCACTCTCAAAGAAGCAATGGAAAAGAGAAAGACCTGGAAAAAACGATCAAAGGCGATTGCTGAAGAATATGGGAAAGACCTAAAGCGCCAAAGACCGCGTCATCCTGCTGAAAAAAGGCTCCTGGAGAGATTGGCGTGACCCTCTCTGACAAGGTCCAGAAATTACTCTATCAGGCGGCGAATACAGAGAAGAAATTAGAAAGGCAACTTTATGTTGCTGCTGCTATTTCTGGCTCCTTTGAAGAAGAAGGCATTTATGCCGTTCTTGTTGGTGGAACAGTTGTGGAATACTATACTGCGGGAGGATATATGACAGGGGATATTGATATGGTGCTCCCTCCTTTAGAAAAGAGGGAAATTGAGAGGGTCATGCAAGAGCTCGGATTTGAGCGTTTCGAAGATTATCGTCATTGGCTCCATCCAAAGATTCCGGTGCCGGTTGAATTTCCACCAGGGCCACTCCAAATCGGACATTTACCTATTCAGGAAGTGAATGAAATCGAGATCGGGAAGATAAAACTGAAGATCCTGAGGGTGGAGGATATCCTTCTGGACAGACTTGTCATGGCTCAGGAATGGAAAGACCTCCAAGCCCAGGCTCAATCAGAGATGCTGATGGATGCACATTATGTCGAGATGGATTGGCCTTATGTCCATCAAAAAGCCTCACAGCTCGGAATGCTCAAACTTCTTCAAAGGATTCAAAAGAGGGTGAAGCAGAGGTTGAAAAACAGAAAATGAAGGGACTAACGGGAAAGCTACCATGAATGGCGTAACATTGTCCGGGTATACTCCTGGTGCAATTGGTCGAATTGCCGAACTTCATGGAAGGTATTACCACGAATACTGGGGTTTCGATCTGTTCTTCGAATCCAAAGTGGCAACTGAGCTTTCAGAGTTTCTGTGTCGCTTCAATAAAGCGCGAGATGGATTTTGGGTGGCGACTGTAGAAGAAAAAATTGTAGGCTCTATCGCCATCGATGGTATCGATTACGATACCAAAGGTGGTCACTTGAGGTGGTTCATTGTGGCACAGGAAAACCAAGGCCGAGGTACCGGGAAGATATTGATTAAAGAAGCCGTCGAATTTTGTAGGAGAACAAAGTTCAACCGAGTATATCTTTGGACTTTTGCGGGGCTCGATGTAGCACGCCACCTTTATGAGAAATGGGGGTTCAGACTTTGTGAGCAACGTGAGGGTAACCAATGGGGGAGAACAGTTACAGAACAAATGTTCGAGCTTAGCTTCTGATGAGCCTGTTGACCCATTCGGCGGCGCCAAGCTCCGCCCTTCAGTGCAGTGTGTAAAGCGCCGCTCAGAGCTTGCCCTGAGCGAAGTCGAAGGGGTCAACCCTGAGCAAGTCCCTACATTTATGCTGGGGAGCCGAAGGGTTGAATAAAAGTAGCATAACCAAAGGTATCGGCTATAATTCTTGTCAGCCCAAACAAAGTAATGATCAAGGTTAACAAACCTTTTACCGGGAGGAGATACAAATGGAAAAGAAGGAAATTTATGAGAAACATAAAAAGTATTTAGTCCCTTGTGTTGCCAATTATTATAAAGAGCCTCTCATCTTGGATCGTGGGAAGGGAGAATATCTGTACGATATTGATGGGAAAGAATATCTCGACTTTTTTGGAGGCATTATCACGATCAGTGTAGGCCATTGTGATGATGAGATTACCTCAAAAACTTATGAACAAATGAAAAGGCTTCAGCATACTTCAACCTTATATCCCAATATCCCAATCATTTCCCTCGCAGAAAAATTGGCAGAAATCACTCCTGGTAAATTACAAAAATCTTTCTTCACCAATAGCGGAACAGAGGCAATCGAAACGGCTATTCTCCTGGCACAACTTTATACAAAAAGCCATGAGGTCATTGCCCTCCGATATTGTTACAGCGGGAGTTCCCTATTAGCAATGAACCTCACAGGTCACTCGAATTGGCGCCTTGCCGGAAGTCTTATTCCGGGCATTAAACATGCTCATAACGCCTACTGTTATCGATGTGCCTTTGGAAGGGAATATCCAGCTTGTGATCTCGAATGTGCCAGGGATGTTAAGGAATTGATCGAGACAACGACCTCTGGCCATCCCTCTGCCTTTATCGCTGAGCCTATCCAGGGTGTTGGAGGGTTCATCACCCCACCCAAAGAATACTTCAAAGAGGTTGTCTCCATTGTTAAGAGTTATGGAGGCCTCTTCATCTGCGATGAGGTCCAAACGGGTTGGGGAAGAACAGGAGGAAAGATGTTCGGGATCGAACACTGGGGTGTTGAGCCCGACATCATGGTGATGGCAAAGGGAGCAGCCAATGGCGCTCCTGTTGGTATTACCATTGCAACGCCGGAGGTCGGAGATGCCCTCAAAGGGTTGCACCTCTCGACCTTTGGTGGAAATCCGGTCACAGCCACTGCTGTCATCGCTACGATCGATGTGATCGAACAGAAGAAGCTTGTTCAAAATGCGGAGAAGATGGGTTGGTATTTAAGAGATCAATTGGATGGCTTAAAGGAAAAATACCCAATCATCGGTGAGGTTCGTGGAATGGGTTTGATTCAGGGCATTGAGATTGTCAAGGCAAAGAAAGAACCTGCAGCCGATTTTGTCTTAGAGCTATTCGAACGGACGAAGGAGGCAGGGCTCCTCATTGGGAGGGGTGGTTTCTATGGAAACGTCATCCGTATCACTCCACCGCTGACGATCAAAAAGGAAGAGATTGATCGCGCTATAGAGATCATGGACTGGACATTTGAGAAAATTTCGGCCTCCCATGGAGTTTGACAATGGGATGTGATTTGGATAGTATTTTGAAAATAAAATTATTAAAACAAAGGAGGAACTGATGAGAAAATTCTTCTTTTCAGGCTTTATCTTTTTAACCCTTATTCTTTTAACCCCGTTCGCCCATGCCCAGAAGCCAATCTATGGAGGATCTATCACAATCGCACAAGGAGTGGAACCTCCAGGATTGGATCCCACTACTGCTACCTCTACAGCCATCCCAAGGGTTGTTTATAGTAATGTATTGGAAGGCCTGGTTAAGATTGACCGAAATGGAAAAGTTGCACCAGCATTGGCCAAGGATTTAAAGATTTCAAAAGATGGGAAAGAATACACCTTCATTCTAAAGAGAGGAGTCAAGTTCCATGACGGTAAGCCTTTCGATGCAGAGGATGTGAAGTTTACCTTTGATAGATTAATGGACCCAAAGACCGCCACTGCCCATCCAGAATACTATAAAGATATTGATTTGGTTCAAGCGTTGGACAGCCATACGATCAAGATCAAACTGAAGAACGTCAATTCAATGTTCCTATTCAATCTTGCCAGGCCGGATTCGATTATAGTAAACAAACAGGCAGTAGATAAGCTGAAGAGCGCACCCATCGGAACGGGTCCCTTTAAGTTTGTGGAATGGATGCGAGGCGACCACGTGACCCTCGCAAAATTTGAGGGCTACCACAGAAAAGGTATCCCCTACCTCGACAAGGTCACATTCAAATTTATTGGAGATCCGAGTGCCCAGATTGCGAGCCTTAAAGCCGGTGACATCGATGCGATTGCCTACGATGTCAGCCCGGAAAATGCCCTTCTCCTCGAGAAGGATCCAAAATTCAAGGTCTTCAATGGTTACACTACGACCAAAGTCATTCTCTCAACTAACCATTCAAGAAAACCCTTCAACGATATCAGGGTCCGCAAAGCAATGACCCACGCCATTGATCGAACCGCCTTGATCAAAGGGGCGATGTCAGGCTACGGAGTTCCTATCGGAAGCCATATGGATCCGGGCAATCCTTATTATATCGATCTAACCTCGGTTTATCCCTATGATCCTCAAAAGGCAAAACAACTCCTCACGGATGCCGGTTATCCAAATGGCTTTGAGGCGATCATTAAACTCCCCGAGCGGTATGCCTATGCGCGACGCACTGGAGAGATCATTGCAGATATGCTCTCTCAGGTGGGGATCAAATTGAAGATTGAGTTGACTGAATGGGGACAGTGGATTGATCGGGTCTTCAAGAATGCCGATTATGACCTCACGGTCATCGGCCATGCAGAGCCCTTCGACATCAACATCTATGCGAACCCGACCTATTATTTCCGTTACGACAGCCCAAAGTTTCAGGAGGGGCTGAAAAAGGCTGAGATGGAAGCTGATCCCAAAATTCGAAAAGAGCTTTACATTGCCTGCCAGAAGATCATTACAGAGGATGCAGTGAATGGGTTTTTATATGTATTGCCCAGTCTTCCCACCATGAAGAAAGAGGTCGTGAACTGGTGGATGGATTATCCGATGACTGCCGTCGATGTGACAGAGGTCTGGATTCAAAAGTAAGTATTGCAGATAGCAGATTGAAAAATCTGAAGTTTAATTTCTCAGTGGGCTTGAGGATGCTCCTTCAAAACCTCAGGCCTTTTCTTTCCTTATAAACGGAATCCCGAGATAAAGAGATGACTGCCTATTTGCTCAAACGAACTTTCATTCTGCTCTTAACGCTCATCCTCGTTTCGATCACCATCTTCGCCGTGCTCATGGTGATACCGGGGGACCCCGCCCAGATCATTTTGGGCATTCATGCAACCCCAGAAACGCTTCGCGAGTTGAGGCATCAACTGGGTTTGGATCGACCTGTGGTCATTCAATATCTCAGCTATATGAAAAATCTGGCAATGGGAGACATGGAGCGATCTATTCATTATGATGTATCGATTCGCTCATTGATTATTTCCAGGCTTCAGGTGACCATCCCTCTTGCAATCCTGTCGATGATTTTTGCCGTCTTCCTATCTATTCCCATGGGAACTTACTCTTCGTTGCATCGAAATCAAATTGGAGATTACGGTATCATGGTTTTTTCACAGATCGGTCTGGCTGTGCCCGCTTTCTGGGCAGGTATCCTCCTGATTCTCCTTTTTGCCGTGACCCTGCATTGGTTCCCTGCGGGAGGATTTCAGCCTTGGCTGATGGATCCGCTGAGAGCGTTGAAATCCCTTATTCTCCCTGCCTTCTCTCTCGGTTTGGTGCGAGCAGCCGTTCTTACCCGAATGACACGATCCTCCATGCTTGAGGTCTTGGGAGAGGATTATATTCGAACGGCCAGGAGCAAGGGGGTGCCGGAAAGAATCGTGGTCTACAAGCATGCCTTTCGAAACGCCATCATCCCTGTGGTAACGATCATCGGGCTTCAGGTGGGTGATCTTCTTGCGGGTGCGATCATCATTGAAAATGTATTCCATCTCCCAGGGATTGGAAGGTTGGTCTTTGAGGCGATTGGTCAGAGGGATCTTCCAGTAGTCCAAGGGGTCGTTCTTTTTATCACCACGATCATCGTTTTCATCAACTTCATGATCGATATTATCTATAGGTACCTTGACCCACGGATTCGATATGAATAATCGGAATTTTTTCTATACCAAATCCCCCCACCCCCTCTTTGCTAAAGGGGGGCAAGGGGGGATTACTAAATCGTTATTGCTAGGGGCAAAATGCAGATGATCAATCGGCGCCTCTTTCGAAACATCAGCTTCGCTATTGGTTTTTCCATCACACTGACAATTCTTTTCACAGCTCTTCTCAGCTTCAGTTATACCCCTTATGATCCGAATCGGATGAACCTCTCCGAAAGATTTCAGTCCCCCAATGGAACTCACTGGCTGGGAACCGATCAATATGGAAGAGATATCTTCAGTCGGGTGATGAAGGGATCGGCCAATTCCATTCTCGTTGGTCTGGTGGCCGTCTCAATTGGTATGAGTTTTGGGATTCTCCTCGGTTCCTTGGCTGCCTTTTATAAAAAGTGGGTGGACGAAGCCATCATGAGAATCTCAGATGTGCTTTATGGGTTTCCGGCTGTCCTGAGTGCCATTCTCATCACTTCTATCCTTGGCCCCGGAGTTGTTAATAGTATGATTGCCATTGGGATCTTCAACATCCCCATCTTTGCGAGGTTGACCCGTGCCGTGTCTCTCTCCATATGGGAACGAGATTATGTCACCTCCGCCAAGGCAATTGGAAGAAGTGATGTGGGGATTGTCTGGAAATACATCCTTCCTAATATCCTTTCCTCTCTTATCGTTCAAGGAACCGTTCAATTCGCCATCGCCATCTTAGCTGAAGCAGGCCTGAGCTATTTGGGTTTAGGGACCCAGCCTCCCCATGCCAGTTGGGGAAGGATGCTCAATGAGGCTCAGACCTTTATGGGGACTTCCTCCTGGTTGGCAATCTTTCCCGGGTGTGCCATTGCCTTAGCCGTATTGGGATTCAATCTCCTTGGAGATGGATTAAGAGATATTCTCGATCCAAAGCTTGCACGGATCCAAGGACGAATATAAAAGATAAAACCGCAGAGAGCATGGCGCAGAGAGCATAGAGTTTTGTATCTCAGGGCTTCAGCCCTGAAAGGTCAGCCATGAATGGCTGAGTTACACGCTTTGCGCTATGCTCCATGCCCTATGTGGGACTTGCAGTTATTAAGGGGAAGGAGAAGCACCTTGAAGATCGATTATGTTTTGAAGGAGATAAAAAAAGCAGAGTTAGTCCAGCTCACCCAGGATCTCATTCGCATTCCCAGTGTCAGGCGTCAAGGGCTCCAAGGAGGTGAAGAAGAGGTAGCCCTTTTTCTCGCTCATCTTTTAGAGGAGATGGGACTCAATGTGGTCGTTGAGGAAGTTGAACCCTGTTCTCTGAATGTCATCGGTGTGCTTGAGGGACAAGAGGAAGGCCCTTGTCTGATGTTTGAATGTCACACGGATGTTGTCACCGAGGGCGATGCCTCTGAATGGAAATACGGACCCTATGAAGGGAGACTCGTAGGTGATCGAATCTATGGGAGAGGGGCTTGCGACACCAAAGGAAATTTAGCGGCAGCTGTAAAGGCTATTCAGGCAATCAATCAATCGGCCATCTCCTTTAAAGGGAAGATCCTTTTAGGCATACTGGTTGATGAGGAAGGGATGATGAGTGGAGTAAAACATTTTATTCGTCAGGGGTGGGCCAACAAGGTCAATGCAGCCATTATCTGCGAGCCTGTGGATAACCATCTCTGCATCACCCAGAAAGGAGCCCTCAGGGCAGAATTGATGACAAGTGGAAAGATGGGTCATGGAGCCATGCCCCTCGTCGGTTTCAATCCCATTCCTCCGATGGTATCGATCTTAGAAAAGATGAAGCAGTTGGAGGAAGAAGAGATTGGAAGATTGGGAAGGGATACCTTTTTGGGATACCCAAGCATCACGCCCACCGTGCTCCAGGCTCCTGTGAAAGGTGAACCCCAGCTCAATGTGATTCCCCAACAGTGCAGAGCATTATTGGACATCCGAACCATTCCAGGTCAGTCCCATGAAGCCCTGAAGAAAGAATTGGAGAATATTGTCCTCGAGGAGGAGAGCTCAATCCGTGCCAGCCTCGAATCCGGTCCCTTAAAGGAGATCCGAGAGGAATTCCAAAAAGGTTTGTCGAAGGGGATTTCATTTCAGGTCAAACTCCATGTCTTTGAAGATAGGCCCTGGACCAAAACCTCTCGGGATGAGCCGATTGTCCAGGCGGTTTCGAGAGCCTATCGATCCATTACTGGACAGGAACCGATTTATGACGGCGTCCCGGGTGCGACAGATGGAACCTTTCTTTCTGCCTGGGCAGGAATCCCGATCATCACTCTGGGTGCAGGGAAATGGATGATTCCCCATCAAAAGGACGAATGGGTATCCGTTGAGGATCTCTGCCTCACAGCGAAAATCTATGCAGCCAGCGCACTCGAATTTTTAAAAGGAACGGATTGACTTATCTTTCTTTGAGCTTTCACCTTTGAGCTTTGAGCCTTGCGCCATGCGATTTTAATTATAAGCCTTTTCATAAATGATTTTCTATCACCCTATCTCCCTATCCCCTCATCTCCCCATCTTTATTTTAAAGAAAAGGGCCAACTTTTTTAGGATGGCACCGAATTTTTGAATAATTAGTTTGTACCTATTTGTTTTTAAAATAGAATACGAGAACCGGTCCTAATCATTTTCTTTTCTTCGGAGAGACTGTGTACCCAATCTGAGGTTCCTGGACCTCGATCTGATCAGCAGGGATACGAACCACTTTGCCGTTGCGCCAGATGGCAATCGGAACTCCGTTGCGGCGATGTTCGGCGATAGCCTCAGCCACAGCCTTCCTTAGGGCTTCATGAGCTTGGTGCACCCATAGAGAAGACGATCTCTTTATTTTTTCCATTGCTTCTCCTTATATCTCAATAATAGAGTAAAACGATCTGAATCGACAATTTCCAGCTTTCCTGATTCTTCAAAGGCGGTCACCTCAGGAACATCTCCCGAATTGTCAAAAATGATCCATCTGTCTACAATGGGTTGATAAAATTGAAAGAAATTAGAAAGTCCTCTATCGAAACGACGACGCACTACGGCTTCCGGGATGTTATGTCCTCCTTGCCGCACTCGTAATTCAATCCGTTCCAAAGCGAGCTTCACGCTGGCTATCCATAGGAAAAAAAGATGAATGCGGTAGCCTTTCTTTTGCTTCAATTCATTTATGAGCCTGACGTATGACTTGCCGGATAATGTTGTTTCGAAACCGAAATCGTGACCCTGATTGCCTAAGGAATGGATTTGCTCAAGCATAATCCTTCCTGCGCGAAGGGCCGCCTTTTCTGGCGCAAATGGAGATACCCCCGTAGCAATCAGATCAGCATTCACGAATTCCAGACATTCCACATACTGTGGAAGAAACTTACGAGCAAAGGTCGTCTTCCCTGCCCCGTTTGGACCAGCAATGATATAAAGATTTGGTCCTCGTTGTTTATTCTTCAAATGATCCCCTCATTCAATGACTGCCTCGCTTTGAGCTTTTTTTCTCTGAATGACCCAATGACCTAATAACTTATCTTTCTTCGAGCTTTGAGCCTTGAGCTTTCAGCCCTGCCCCTACAGCCCTCTTTTTACTAAAATCTGAAATTTGAAATTGAAAATGGGCCAAACTTTTTTATGGATGACACAGAGGCTCCGAGGGGTATCACAATTTCCTACCAATCATAGTTTGAATACATCATCTTATAATTCTCTATTTTTTTCAAAGCAATTTGAAAGACTTTTTGAGGTTTTAATCTGGTGGTATCGATCGTTATGTCCGAAGGTACTTTTTTGAATTCCTTGTATAATTTGCGGACAAATTCAAATTTGTCAGGATAATCTGTACTGAAGGTCCACTCACTTCCCCGTTCTACCCTCCTCTTCTTTCCAATCCTTCCATAAAGAACTTTTCTTTGGGCATTCAGTTTTACTATCACCCTTTGTGGGAATGGTAGTGCCACCTTGAGGAAGGTCTCCCTTGCATTAAGGCCTGTCGTCTCAAGAATGCAATTTTTCCATTTCTTTTTAGACAGATCCCGGAACAAAGCTACCCATGCATCCGCCTCTCCAATCGGTGACGATGAGAACATTGCCCGGTATTCTCCAATTGGAAAAATCGGAAAACCTAATGCTTTGTTCAGTTTTTTGGCCAGAGTGGTCTTCCCAGAACCTGGTAGCCCAATAATGTGAATAATTGGGTAAAGAGACCTCATATAAGTAATCCATTTTACTCGATATCTAAAGAGAGTCAAGAATCCGACCAAAAGACTTGACTGAAAAATTCAGTCAGAGAGGAGAAGACTATGAAGAATAGAGGCAAGCCTCTATTTTTGGGCAACTATCCTCATAATCTCCATCTACCTTATCTTTCAGGACGCGGAAGGTTTCGCCAGGGGAAATAGAATTTTATGAATTTTTAGGCTTCCCAAATCTTTTTCGATTTTGAGAAAGGACAAAATTACAGGTGGAACATTCTTTTTAGAATTGACTTGAGTGCATCTATTTCCTTTGTCTCTACCGCTCCTAACCTTTTTATAATAAATCGCTTTTCTATCGTTGCCTGTTTGCCAAGTCGAATATATGACTCAGCAAGAAGACCACTTTTTTGCCAATCCAGGATTTTATAATCAGCTTCAGTTGTGTATTCTTGAGTGGTGATCCTTGCGAGAAGGACATCTTGGTCACCGGAATCGTACAAGACAATCGCCGGCCTCTTTGAAATTCCCTGTTGATCCGTATGTGGAAATCCAATGAGGACAATATCCCCAAGGTTATAGCTTATCATAGATGGCGTCTCTTTCTGAGTATCCCTTCAAAAATTGGGACATAGTTAGGTTACCCCATGCTTTTTCATCCTCATCAAGCAGAAGCATGACTCTTATCTTAGAATCTGTTTTTAGTTTCTCTTTTAGATCTTCAGGAAGAGATAGATGTCCATCCGGCAGAACCTCGCCATAATACTCGTACGCTTTCATCAATTACCTCCAAATCAATTTTGACCTAATTATATCACATTTCTGCATTTTTTGTAAAAAACCCTTTGTCCCTTCTAATAAAATATGGAAGGTGTCCTCTGTGTGAACCATTTGTAACCCATCCCATGCTTCTAAAACCAGGTGGCGGGTGTGGTATTCAACGTACTGCTTCTCCTCTTTTTTTTGAGGACGCGGAAGGTTTCGCCGGGGAATTATAGTCTATTAAGAATTTGACTGAAAAATGGAAGCACCTAAAACATGTGCTTCCCGGAGAGGTTAACCCCGTTAGAAATTCCAGCGGGGCACTCGCCGCGCAAGCGCTGGCGCAGCGGGTTAAACCTCGCCGGAATTATTATAAAACCTGACTCCGCTGCAGCCGCCGGCCCAGAGGGCCTCTGGCCCGGAGGGAGCAGCGAGGCATTATTTCTAACGGGGTAAATATCACCTCCTATCGTGCGCTCGGCAGTGCCCCTTGCCGGCCAGTCAGGCGTAACTGCCTTGCTTTGAGCCTTGAGCTTTGAACCCTGTGACCCATTAACTCATTGACGCGTTTACTCATTCACCCCATTCACTCATTTACTTTCAGCTTTCAGCTTTGAGCTTAATAACTCAATCACCCTATCTCCCTATCCCCTCATCTCCCCATCTTTATTTTAAAGAAAAGGGTCAACTTTTGGTGAGTAGACCGGGTTCTCCGATCGGTACAGGCTGATGTTTGTCTTCTCTGTTGCCGCCTGGTTTCCCGGCGGTGCCACACGATCTCAACCATCCAACCGTTACTCCCG
>Ga0315274_10004640_pt1 | contig 20161 bp, 20 predicted proteins | sample YL17G02_20_MG_FD_203700 | JGI IMG/M metagenome (GOLD analysis project Ga0315274, IMG submission 203700) | Sediment microbial communities from Yellowstone Lake, YNP, Wyoming, USA - YL17G02_20 | ecosystem: Environmental > Aquatic > Freshwater > Lake > Sediment | place: USA: Wyoming | collected... | reverse complement strand
CTGCTTTTTTATCTGCAAAATCCATGTAGTAATATCCTCCTTATCATTCGCAATACCTGCAACAATAACTTATTGTTTCACAATTATATCACAAGGAGGAACTTTACACAAAATATTATACACTCCCGCTTCAACAGTTTTAACGGTATCCAACAATTCCGCTTTTGCAGCGAGCACCTCTTCTAGTTTCTCCTCAGCTTCTGCTGAACGCTTTTTTTCAGATTCTAATTCGGAACGTACCTGTTCATCAAATTTCTGCACCTCTGCAAGCTTCTGTTCTGTTTCTTCTCGAAGCTTTTTCTCGTATTCAAGCTTCGCCTTTACTTCCGCCTGCATCCGAGAACGCACCAGTTCCAATATCTCCTGAACCGTTCCGCGAGTGAATCCTTCTTCTTCTCCATAAGTCAATTCCATAAGTGCAGATTTGGCTTCCAAAGAGTGTCGAAGTGAGTAATATTCATCTGGAGTGACTTGTTTATCTTGCTCTAGTTTATCAATTTCTGTAAGATAAAGGTTCCAAAGATGCTCGCTTGGCTGTGTCGCTGCGTAGCAATCCGCAATAATCCTTTTTCTAGGTAGATCCGGGGCTTTTGTCGGCTTCTTTAACCATAATAGGTTAGTTAAAACACCATCAGTCAAGCATGGACAGACAGTGTGAAAATCGGATTCTTTATAGTAAAACTGCCTAGATATTCTAGCCAGATCATAGTTTGTAGTGACAAATAATGCTTTGCACTCTTCAATAGCGGGATAATACTTTTCCTCACGCAGTCTCATGATTGCTGAAATCGAATCTACATCGCGATCTAGTGCCTTTGGATTTTTATAGGTCATATAGTCATTGAAGCTTGATTAGGGTTGGGTAGGAATATCGCGTTGGCAAGCATATTTCCTTTGACAACTGTTTCTATGTAATTAAAGTCTGCTGAATACGTCTCTTGTAGATGTTGCACAAATGCTCCGACTAGGAAATCTGATCGTTTAGGGTGGCGTTTCGTAGTTGGAATTACAGTACCTTGAGTTGCTGCACAAGTGATGATGAATTGATTCCTTTGTATATATGATTGAAGGGCATTTTCTGCATCTTCTTCACTCCATGATTCATTGTAGCTCTTTGAGCAAAATTCAATAAGACTTTTTACCAAGGATTCGTGCATTCTGAGCACTTGTTGCTGAGTATCGGAAAAGCCAAGCTCTGTTAGCTTTTCGAGATTTCTTTTATATACTCTATTTTCTAATTTGATGTATCCTTGATTTCTAGCCTTTTTTAGTATCGCGTCGATTACATTCTGCGGCAACTCCATTCCAAACAAATCTAGAAGATTGTTTTGCAAATTCGGAAGAGATATAACATCCTCTTCTGATCTCCGAATACATTCGGCAACAAAGGGGATGAAATTTTCTGGGTAACCTTTCTTTAGTATATCCCAGTTGACTTTCAGAATTGCAAGACTAATGATGGCTGGATTTGTCATATTATCTCACCCTCCTCATTTCATTTGCAGAAAGGAATTACAATACTGCCCTAGAAAAATTAATTAATTGCGTTAACACTATTTATGTGACTTATCTCAGATAACGTGGTATACCTTACCTCTGCCATCTTTTTGCAAAAGCCTTTAAAAGTTATCTTTGCCTGATCATCAATCTCGTAGACAATGCGGTAATTACCAATACGGATCCGATATAAATGCTCATGACCCTTTAGCTTGCGAATCCCGATTCTTTTTCTAATTCTTCCCAAGATACTCTCGGTTCATTCTTTCGAGATTCTGATACTAATATATCATAAAAATCTTCCCATAATTCTCCCCATTCTGAAAGATCAATAATGACAGCTTTCTTCTTTCCTTTATCGTCTACTACAAATTGAATTCCTTTCATTTTTATTTCCTTTTTTATTTGTTAGTATTGTCATATTTTAGAAAAAACCACAAAGGCATGGAGACACGGAGATTTTAGTAATCATTAGTTCTCTCCGTGTTCTCTGTGTCTCCGTGTTTATACTCAGAGAGGTAACGTGACTGGCGCGCCTGTTTCGGAAGAACGGTAAGCCGCCTCAGCTATCTCGATCCCTGCACGTCCAACCCGACCTGATGTCGTTGGTTTTTCTTCACCGGCGATGCACTTCAACCAGTGTTCAATGCTCGCACCCTTAGAGGCATAACCCCAATAGCCTCTTTCTCTGGCTTCGGGTGAGAGTGTGCGGTACGTGTCATCATCAGGAACTGGAGCAGTAAATGTCTGTACCTCTTTCATATCGTGGGTCTTCCAGCGGAGTCCACCTTCTCCAAAAGCGGCAGAGCCTTTTGAGCATACAACACCTTCGCCTCCGTGTCCTACTTCAGCCGCCCAGCTTTTAATGAACATTCCTACGCCGCCGTTTTTGAAGTTCATCATCATCACAGCGTTGTTTTCAACAGCTTTAGACGGCTCCGGGTAAGTTCCGCCCAATGGTACGTGGCTTGTATTAGCATAAATTGACGCTACCGGACCGTAAAGCCAGAGCCACACGTCAAAGTTATGGATCGCCTGTTCAACTAACATTCCGCCCGATTCCTCACGGATGAAAAGCCATGGATGCCCCGGTCCGAACCACCCAACCTGATTACAGTATGCCATCTTCACGTCTCCAAGAGTGCCGTCTGACAGCAGTTCCTTCAGTTTCTTGATATTTGGGTTGAATGGCATCATGTATGCCACTTGAAGCGTTACTTTAGCCTTGTCTGCGGCGGCGATCATTTCATCAGCCTCAGCAACCGTCTTGCACATAGGCTTTTCCACAAGGATGTGTTTTCCCGCCTGCGCCGCATATACTGCAATATCCCTGTGCGGTCTGGGATGTACGCATACGTCCACAGCATCTATGTCTTTCCTGTCCAGAAGTTGACGGTAATCTGCATAATAATCATCAGTACCAAAACGTTGAGCAATTTCTTTAGCGGATGCTTCGTTTATGTCAGCGACAGCAACAATTTTAGCGCGTTTAGTCATCTCGTAATATGGTATGTGCAGACCACGAAATATCCCACCACTGCCGATAATTCCAACTCTGATCTGATCCATGTTTATCTCCTTTCACAGCCATAATTTTCCAGCCATGCTATTCTTAATGATGCAGATTATAGCACAGATAATGATGTAAAGCAAACCATTGTTATGTTTTTTTTGTTGCACTTGCGTATTTTTTCGATATGCAGTATATTATACTATACTGACAGTGTCAAGTAAACATACCATAAGCGGAGATTATAATACAAATGATCACTAATTTGCGAATGAAGACTTCAACACTCCTGATACTCATCAGAATTACACCGCTATTTGTGACAATACTTGGTCTTTCTTTGTTGTTTCTGTGGATGATCTCTGGCTCAAAGAAAGAGTTAAATGAACGGGTTCCCGGGCAGGATAAAGTTTCGGCAGACGGTTCTCCGCCGACTGTATCTGCTGTATTGCGGGGTAAGTTGACAAAGTTCGACGGTGTAGCGATTGATATGCCCGGTGATTGGCCCAGATTTCGGGGAGCCGACTTTGATAATATCAGCAAGGAGAACGTTCTACTGGCGAGAAGATGGGGTCCCGGGCAACCAAAGGCATTCTGGGGCATTGACGTTGGAGAAGGATACGCTGGTACTGCAGTACTGAATGGTCGTGTCTATTTGTTGGACTACGATGCAAAAAAACAGGAGGATGTCCTGCGCTGTTTAGCTTTATCTGACGGAAAAGACATCTGGCGATATTCGTATCCTATCAAGGTTAAGCGTAATCACGGAATGTCACGCACAGTTCCTGCGGTTAATGATAAGTACATTGTGTCTATGGGCCCAAAGTGCCACGTTTTGTGTCTGGACTCAATCACTGGAGAGTTTCGGTGGGGTATGGACTTAGTTCGTGACTTCAACGCCACTGTACCTGAGTGGTACGCAGGACAGTGTCCGCTTATTGATGGTGAACGTCTGATCCTTGCTCCGGGCGGTGATGCACTCATGATTGCAGTGGACCCTGCCACCGGTAACGTCATCTGGAAAACCCCAAATCCACATAACTGGAACATGACACATTCGTCAATAATACCGATGGAGTTCAAAGGGAAGCACATATATGTCTACTGTGCCAGCGGTGGAGTTGTCGGGGTATCTGCTCTGGATGGTTCTATACTGTGGGAAACTGAAGACTGGAAGATCGGGATTGCTACTGTTCCTTCGCCTGTTATAATTGGTGATGGACGTATATTCCTGACCGGTGGATACAATACGGGTAGCATGATGATAAAATTGACCGAAAGTGCAGGAAAGATAACGGTAAAGACTCTTTACCGATTGAAACCAGAAGTTTTCGCTTCCGATCAACAAACACCTATCCTTTATGAAGGCTATATCTACGGTGTGAAACCTGATGGTCAATTAGCCTGCCTTGATTTGAATGGAAAGCTTATGTGGACGAGTGGTTCTGCAAACCGTTTTGGGCTTGGGTCCTATATAATCGCAAAAGGATTGCTCTACGTGATAGATGATGCTGGCTTGCTTACACTGGCAGAGGCAACGCCTGATGGCTACAAACAGCTTGCACGGGCTCAAGTTTTGAAAGGTCATGACTCGTGGGGTCCAATGGCTATTGTTGGTGGAAGGCTTATTGTCCGTGACCTTACCCGCATGGTGTGCCTTGACGTTACAGGGCAAGCTTTGGCTGACAGCAGGATTATAAGTTTCAGTACGCCATGAATCTTAATACTTGACAGAAGCTGACAATAGGTATATTCGAAAGATAAAGATAATACTATATAAACAATACATGCTGTTGAATTGCTTACAAATATTACTCCTTGAATTTATTGATATTCAACTTTTGATAATAAATTCCTGATCTGATCGGATATTGGTTTCGAATCCTTTATCCGTCGAATGGAATCCAACTTCTCGTCTGGAAGGGGATATGTGAAGATCAACTTGAGTGTTTCGTATCTTATAGATGTAAGCAAGTCTTTGAACAGCTTGGCGGATTCCAGCTTATAATCTGTTAGTATGTTGCTTTTAACGTAAGACCTGAGCATCATAACATTGTCGAAAGTGTTTTGAAATGATAGATAGTCCGTCCATGCGGTATCCAGAACCTCTATCATTATCGCTTTTTCCAGCTTACGTGAAAAATCCTTGCCTGATGCCTGTTCACGCATTTCAAGCGTTCTCTGGAAAGCCGCAATTATTTCTCTCTTTAACGATTTAAGATCATATACGTCTAGTTCAGGTATATATACACCAAAATCCCTTGCGCAGACTTTCCTTAGTTCATCTACATTCCATTCATCAGGCTGTTTCACGCTGTTAATCAGATCATCCACGTAATTTTTAACGAGTATACGAACTCTTGTCTCGGTTTCATCTTCCGACAATACGTCTGATCGCATCTTGTAGATGACCTTTCTCTGTTTGTCTGACACGTCGTCATGTTCTATAAGTTGTTTTCGAGTGCTGTAACTCGTTTCTTCAGACTTTCGCTGCGCTTTTCGGGTCAGGACAGCCATTTTGTTGTTATATCCACGTTCAACTGCCTTGATCATGACGGACATATCATCACCAGCGAACATGCGAGAGAGATCATCTTGTAATGATAGGTAGAATCTTGATGAGCCGTGGTCGCCCTGCCTGCCTGATCTTCCTATTAACTGATCGTCAATCCTTCGTGCTGTGTGCCTCTCTGTTCCTATGACGTGTAACCCGCCTAAATCCTTAACACCTTCACCTAAAGCAATATCCACACCACGACCAGCCATGTTTGTGGCGATAGTTACCGCTTTTAACTCACCTGCATTTTTGATTATCTCCGCTTCCTCTGAGTGATTCTTGGCGTTCAGGACGTTATGAGATATACCATGCTCTTTCAGGATCGTGCTTAAATGCTCGGATTTCTCGACTGATCTTGTACCGATGAGGACTGGTCGTCCAGGCGAATGACATTCCTTTATATCTTCAATTATGGCTTTAATTTTCTCTTCCTCTGTTTTGAAGAATCGGTCTTGATGGTCAGTTCTGATGACTGGCTTATTGGTTGGTATCCTGACGACTTCGAGTTTGTATAGCTTTTTGAATTCATCTGCCTCTGTATGTGCTGTGGCAGTCATACCGGCTTTCTTTTCGTAAAGCCTGAAATAGTTGGGATGGGTTATTTTTCCCATCACACGATTCTCTGGAGTTATCTGCAAGCCTTCTTTACACTCGATGGCTTGATGGAGTCCTTCCTCATATTTTTTCCCAAAAGACAGCCTTCCTGTGAATTCGTCTACGATGATAATGCCACCATTGTGAACGATGTAATCTTCATCCTTACGATGGAGAGTGTAAGCCCGAAGAAGCTGGAGGAAGTTCCGCATATCCTCGCTTTTTTGTGGGTCTCTATATGTCAAAAAGCCTTCACCTAAAAGCTGTTCTGCAAAAGCTATTCCTTTGTCTGTCAATTTTACAGTTCTGTTTTTCTCATCTACGACGTATAGCAAATCCTCTTCCAGCTTATATTCTGATCTTGCAGAGATGTATTTTCCATGAACTGAATTCACCTTCTTAGCGGCATCTTTGTCGTTGTTGAGGTAATCCAGCAGTTCTGGGTTCCATGGATCTGCCATCCCGATCTGTATCAGTCTTATAATTCTGAGTTGCGGATCGCTTTCATTGAATAATTGCTCTATGATCTCGTTCTGATGTTTTATCAGTGATTCAACGATGCTTTTGAATCTCCAGTAGTTACTGGAACTTTTGTCGGGTGTGCCAGATATGATAAGCGGGGTCGCCGCTTCGTCCATGAGGATGCTGTCAATCTCGTCAATTATGACACATTCGAGCTTGCCCTGAACTCTGTCGCTGAGTCTGTTTATAAGGTTGTCCCTTAGATAATCGAACCCGAACTCGTAGTTGTTTCCATAGACAATATCAGCTTTGTAGGAATTGCGTCTCTCTGAGTCGGGCATGTAGCTGAGAACGCAGTCAACTTCCAAACCGAAAAATCTATATACTGGACTCATCCACATACAGTCACGAAGGGCAAGGTAATCGTTCACAGTTGCGATGTGAACCTTTTTTCCGCTTAATGTCCATGCACAAGCTGGAAAGACCGCCACAACGGTTTTACCTTCGCCTGTACCCATCTCAGCGATCTTTCCATCTAGCAGGGCTAACGCACCAAGTAACTGCACGTCAAAAGGCATGAACGTCAGCCCATCTTGAGGCTGCCTTAGTCTACGCACATCTGCGTAAAAGGATGCCCTCAGATGAATTTGTGAGCTATCAACCTGTGATCTTCTGTTTTTGACGTAGGCATAAGTTTCACTTAGATGATTAAAATGTTCAGGCAGATCAAAGTCAAACAATTTCCAGATGCCCAATCTTCTGTCAATAATCTCCTTAATGATGGCGAATATTTCGGGTATGGCTTTGTCAATGAGAATTTGTGCCTTGAGGTTGTCTATGCGTTCCAGAAGATCGGAATCGTCAAAATCACTGAAGTCGAAATTATTGACTTTTTGGATAACCTGTTGATATTTCTTGAGCATGTTGTTTTTCATGATTTAGAGAGTGTTAATTTATCCTGAACTATGCGGTTTTTGCAGTTGATTTATTTTATGTCAATGTGTACAATTATAACATATATTTTATTACTTTGTTATGCGGAACTATATAATTATTTATTGGATACAAGAAAATGATGACAAATAGCGTTTCCTATACGATTTTCTTCCTCGTTACAGCATTCATGCTTCTCGTGCAGACCAGACTGGGCGCAGAAGATCAGTTACAAGCCTGCGATGCCACGTTCTATGGAGTCAACGAAGACCCCGTCTGGAACTTCAAGGCATGGGACCCTCACACAAACGAACTTTCTCAATTCGTTAAAATGCTAAAGCAAACACGTTGCGGCGCTATACGAATCCCCGTTCGATGGCGTGTCGTAGAACCAGCAAAAGAGAATTGGGATTTTTCTGTGGTAGACCGTGTTGTTCAGATGATCCCGGATAATGTTCAGATTCTTGGTACGCTCTTGTCCGTTCCCGAGTGGGCAAACGGCATGAATCCAAATAAAACGGAGGGATGGTTTGACTCGTATCCCCCGAAGGACTTCAGCGATTGGGAGCGTTACGTCTCTCGAACCGTGCAAAACTATAAACACCGTATTAAACACTGGGAAATATGGAATGAAGAGAACGGAGTGGACTTCTACCGCCCACTTCCAGATGCCAAAGCATACACGGAACTTCTCAAGGTGGCATACAAGGCGGCGAAGACGGCAGACCCTGACTGCGTAGTGGTGCTGGGCGGACTACAGATGAACGGCATCATCCCAAATCCGTGGTCAAACGTCAAAGTCTCCGACTACCTTGAAGACCTCTATAAGGCGGGTGCCCGGCAGTTTTTCGATGTCTGCAACATCCACCCGTATGTGCTTCCAAGCGAGGGGACTGATTATATGATGCAACTGACTCAAGACACCTTATCGCTTATGGAGCGGTACGGAGACTCAGAAAAGCCTTTATGGATCACCGAAGTGGGATGCGGCGCAACTTCTCAACGTGCTGAAGAGGATCAAGCACAACTTTTGGCTAATACGTTTGAAGCGGCGGCAAAGGAACCCCGGATCAAGCGGGTGTTCTGGTTTATCCTTCGTGACATGCAGAATGACCTTCTCGGGCCTGAGGGATCAATGGGGCTGTTCAGCTATCAGAGCAGACCCAAACCTGCATTCCGAGCTTTTCTGAGTGCAACAGAAAAGGTAAACTGCCAAATATATAGAGAAAGATAAAGGCAAGATGACCGTTGCTTGTTTTATGAATGTATGATATTATATTTGTAAAATGGGGATTAAGAGATGAATGAATCTGCTGTCTCTGATACTGGTCCAATTCTCCATCTTACCAAAATAGGTCAAGAATTCCACTTTATAACTTGACAAGATATAGATAAAGCAATTATATATGTAGAATCAAACTTACCCGATTCCGATAAAGAGAGAATATCAGGAATATCAGCAAAAATAAAGTATACACTAACTCATGTTAAAAAAGATTCATCGCCATGTTTAAGAAGATCCTATTAGTATTAATAGCTTCTCTGGTTCTGGTGAATGTAAGTCTTGCCTTTCAGCCAAAATTAGGCAAGTGGAAAGCCACCGGCAAAGGGAAATGGGAAGATAATCAGGTAGCGACCATAAATTTTGAGTTCTGCTATGGTTGTTCTCAGGATATAGTCTGCTCAATTTATCTCACAAAGGATGGAACAATAACGTCTTTCGATGTAAATATGATCATAGAGAATCCCAATATAAAAGCGAATGACATACTTGATGGAAAAACGGTAATATCAGGGGAATTTAAATCCGACGCCAAAGCTATCGGGACACTTGAATCTGATGTTTCGATTAGACCGATTGATGCTATGAAATTTAATGTAAAAGGAACATGGACAGCAGTATACGTAAGCCCCAATGCAGTGTCTCACGAGGGTAGATTGGCTACGCTCTGGGGTTGGGTTAAAATTTCCGAAAGGTAGTTCGAATATGAAATTCAATGTACATATATTATTATACAGCGAAGGAAACATTCAGGTTGCTCATTGCTTGGAGTTTGATTTGGTAGCGCAAGGAAAAAGAAAGATTGAAGCATTAAGAAATCTTTTGGATGCTATTGATATGCAAATTAATTTTGCTTTGGAAAATAACGATCTAGCTTCTCTATTTACTCCAGCGCCTGCAGAATACTGGAATTAGGAGAAGGTTTGCCTTAACAGAGCAAGATGGTATTTCGGACAAAGAATTTTACTCGGATTAGAGATCATAAAATAATATCAAAATTTATGCAGATTGAATGTTAAGTTTAAAAAATCAGGGTGATGCACTATGGCAGGAAAAACAAGAACATTAAGTTTATCTTTGACACAGGAAATGTATAATCAAGTGGAAGAATTTGCAGAACAAATGGAAGTATCAAAAAGCGAACTTTTAAGGCGTGCTTTAGACCTTTTTCTAGCTTCGGAATTGAAATGGCAACAAATTAGAAAATGGGGAGAAGAAACGTCTGAAAGATTAAATATAAAAGACGAGAATAATATTGATAGGATTATTCACAGTTAGGGTAATAGTCAGAGAACTGAATTTTAAGTTTTTTAGGAGACAAAAATGATACCTGAATGTCTAAAAGAAGAATATGATTATCGGAAAAATATAATAATAGATGAAAATAACCCAATCTTGATCTGGAAAGCATGGAGAGACCGATATTCTGATGAGAAACATTGGAAGGCAGGCTATGGTGGTAAGGCATACCTATCAAGTCCAAATGGTGAGGATGCTTTAACATGGAACGTTTTCCGATCTCTTCAAATGGCTGGAAATGCAGGATTAGATATAATTTCAGAGGTATTTAGAATTTCCAAAGAAGTGAAAACAATTCTATTCTGGGGTTGTGATGTTGAATGTCATGGCGAAGAACAACAGCTATTAAATATTCTAATCAGGACAATTGACGGTAAATATAAAGGAACGATGACTGAGCCTGACTTAGTATTTATAACTGACCGAGAAGTTGTTTTTGTGGAATGTAAATTAAACCAGAGAGGTAATACTTCACCATGGAAAACACCCGATAAAAAAGATAAAGATAAAATTGATGGTGCAGATAAAAGATTCGCAATTTATAAAGAGATGTTCCCTGAATTAATGTGCATTAATGATTGGAGAAACGTATACCAGCTAATTCGCCAATACGTTTATGCTAGAGCTTTAGGTGAGCAACTTGAAAAGACACCACTTGTAATTCCGTTAGTCAACGAAAATTATGAAGATAAACTATTTTGCCATTACTCGAAAATAAAGTATATTACAGCAAATAATAAACCCATTTTCCAAAAATTTATAACATGGCAGGATATAGGCAAAGTAATTTCAGATTCAAAATCAAATTGGTCAAACAAGGAAAAAGTATTGGATAAAATAGAAAAGGCACTGAAATAAAGGAGATGAATTCTAATGACAGAAAATTTATCATTAAAGCAAGTTGAAGAATTAGCAGAGAAATTATTACCGAATGAACAATTAAGATTAATAGCTTTTATCAGTGAACGACTCAGTCAATTACCTTACAACAACCAAAAAGGCGATTATGCAAAATATATTGATTCATTTCTTGAAGCATGTGATAAGGTAGCTGTAGCTGAACAGATTGATGGAGATTTTGATTCAGCAGAAGACTTGCGCCAAATTCGCAATGAAAGAGTATAAAGTTTATGAATGAAGTATGTGTAGATGCCAATCTTATTGTTAAACTCGCGTTGAAGGGAGGGAATATGTCAGTAAAAACTTTAGCTTTATTATTTATTCTGCTTATGGTAATGATCGTGAATATTACACATTTATCAGCACAGCAAACAACTGATATTCAAGTTCCACAAGAAACGGCCAAAAAACCATTTGAAAGAACTGAAGCTCAACGTTTCTATGATCTTGGAATGTCTTATTTTATGTCACATATGTATAGAGAAGGAATAGATACAATCAATAAAGTAGCCTTTTTATATCCAGATAGTGATGTTGCAGATGATGCTTTATATCAGCTTGCATTAATAAGAGAACGATCAGGAAATGGTGAGATCGTCTTAGGTGATATAACAACAAATGAGTTGGCAATATCAACTGCTGAAAAAATAAGGTTGAACAGCCTTTATGCTAGAAATGCAATGGATGCTTTAGTTAAAAGTATAAATGATTTGATAATTTTGTCGTCTCAAAAGAAAGTTGTGATAGAAACTGCCAAAATAAATGCGATTAACGAATACTTATTAGCTTTAGATTACCTTAATACTCTATTTCAGCGTTATCCTGAATCAGATAAACGACAAGAGGCAGAAAACACTCAAAAACGTATATTAGATCAGATTGATAAACTAACTAAAAAAGAAGTCAAGGAATATAAAACAAATAGAACAATTCGGCTTGTTGCTCTAGGTTCTGCTGTATCGGTTGCCATTCTGATTGTTTTAATTGCTAGTTTTTACGATTAATGCTATTACAAATATAGTGATAGCGTGAATTTCGCATTTACTAAAAAGAACTTGCTAACATAACTATTGATAATATGAACATACTCGAAGAAAAGCTAAAATCAATACCATCCAACCCGGGCGTTTACATAATGAAAGATGCCGATGATAAAGTCCTTTACGTCGGCAAGGCTATTTCTCTGTCAAACAGGGTCAGAAGTTATTTTCAGGCAGGCGCAAAACCACATGCACTAACTCCAAGTATGATACCTCAAGTCAAGGATATTGAATATATAATAACGGACAGCGAGGTGGAGGCGCTCATCCTTGAGAATAATCTAGTTCAGAAATACAAGCCAAAATATAACATAAAGCTCAAAGACGACAAACGCTATCCCTATCTGAAGGTGACAACAGAGGATTTTCCCCGAATCATAATGACCCGTATTGTTGAGAAGGATGGATCAAAATACTTTGGACCTTACGTACATTACAAAGCAACAAGGCAAAGCATAAAAGAAATTACCAAAGCCTTCCCCATACGCACCTGCAACCTCGATCTGAGTGGTGAAAAAAAACATCGTCCCTGCCTGAACTTCCACATCGGCAGATGCCTTGCGCCGTGTGCAGGTATTGCCAGTAAAGAGGATTGTCAGGAAGTAGCGAAGAACGTTTGTTACTTCCTGAAAGGGAATGCGGACGATGTGCTGAAAAATCTAACAGACAAGATGATAGAGGCTTCAACCAATCTGGAGTTTGAAAGGGCGGCGCAGATAAGGGACAGAATAAACAGCATCCAGCAGATTCTTGAGAAACAGAAGGTAAGTTCCAGTGATGGAGAGGATCAGGACGTGATCGGCTTTTATCAAAAAGACGATGATGCCTGCGCCGCTTTGTTCATGGTTCGTGGTGGAAAATTACAGGATCAGGAACACTTTTTCCTGAATGGGACTGAAGGCTCAACACCAACGGAAATTCTGACAGCCTTTATCGAGCAGTATTATCACGAGGCTTCATTTATTCCAAAGACGATATTATTACAGAATGATATAGAAATGCAAGAGGCTGTGGAACAATGGCTGAGTGAAAAGCGTGGCTCTGCTGTTACACTCCACATCCCTCAAAAAGGCAAAAAGCTTGAGATGGTAGAGATGGCGGAGAAAAATGCTACGTCAATATTGGAACGAGATAAGACACTTACTGTTTTCAAGAAAGACGATAATCCCTCTTTGATAGGCCTTAGGGACGTATTATCATTGCCAAGACAACCTAACAGAATAGACTGCTTTGATATATCCAACCTCGGCGGGAGTCTGGCTGTCGGCTCAATGGTAGTTTTTCAGGACGGCGAACCGAATAAATCCGAATATAGAAGATACCGCATCAGGACTGTTGAAGGGCAGGATGATTTTGCTATGATGCGAGAGGTAATCGAAAGACGGGTTCGGGACGCTATGGAAGGGGGAACTCCTCTTCCCGACTTAATTATGGTTGACGGTGGAAAAGGTCAACTAAGCACCGCAGTCGAAGTTCTAAAAGAGTTTAATCTGGACAGCACACAGCCGATAATAGGGCTTGCAAAGAAGCAGGAACAGATATTTTTACCGGGGCAATCTGATCCTGTGGTACTCGATAACCACAGCCCGATCTTGCATCTGCTTCAAAGGATCCGTGACGAGGCGCACCGATTTGCGATTACATATCACAGAAAATTGAGAGAAAAGGCATTAACCTCGTCTATTCTGGATTATATACCGAGTATAGGACCCAAGCGTAAGCAGTCACTAATACAGCAATTCGGTTCAATTGAAGGGATACGAGATGCAAGCATAGATGAATTACGCAGTGTCAACGGCATAACGCAGAAGATAGCAGAAGATATCCGAAAGCATCTGGGTTCTCCACCAGAAAATTAGCCAAAATATATTCAAGCAATAAGGATAGAGGTACATAGATGACATCAACAAACCAGATAGAAGTAAAGGAGATCACTATAAACATTGAGACACCAGATGGAAAACTCCCGCCAGCAAAGGTTCGCATCCCCAACGTTTCCATGAGGCTTGCGAATCTTGTTTCACCCATGCAGCAGTTATGCAGCGGAGTCGTTGGGCTGACTGTCAAAAGGGAGATAGCTCTCGGTTCAACCATATCGTGCCATAAAGGATGCGGGATATGCTGTTGTCAGCTTGTGCCGCTCTCTGCGCCAGAAGCGTTTTTCCTGTATGATTACGTGAATCTACTGCCCTATAAACAGCGGTGTGAGATCATGTCCCGATTCTCCGCAATAAAAGACGCTATGAAAAGCGTTGGGCTTATAGAAAGACTGGAAAAACTGGAAGATACCAGCGAACACAAGGCTCTAGCTTTTGATTACTTCAAGCTTGGAATGCCATGTCCTTTTCTGGAAGATGAATCATGCAGTATTCATTCCATTAGACCCTTTGCCTGCCGTGAGTATAATGTCATCTCCTCTCCTGAATTATGTGTTGACCCCTTCAACAACGATATTCTAAGGATAAAAGTGCCAAGAAATATGACGACTGCAACTGCGAAGCTGGCGGCTGAGGTTTGCGGTGTTCCGCCTGCGTTAATTCCAATGACATTGGCCCTTGAATGGGCTGTCGAGAATGAAAATGTAGGACACCTGACGTGGCCAGGAATATGGCTGTTTGAGCGTATGCTGGAACATGCAACCGGGTCAAATGTAGATGAAAAAGAATCGGAAATTAATCACGAATTGCACTAATTAGAAGAAAAGTCTATAGGTCTATAGGTCTATGGGGTTATAGGTCTATGGGTCTATAGAAACTTCGTAGTGACACGCTGATGCGTGCCTTGTAATCTACAATTAATAGATGAAAATGGTAATTCGTGTCATTCGTGATAAAAATTAAAAACAACAAAGTAACAAAAACTCCCCTCTTGAGAGGGGTTCGGGGGTGTGTTATAAAATCAGGAAAAGGCTTGCTGATGGTATTTACAGGCAAAGGTAAAGGCAAAACTACAGCCGCATTGGGAATGGCATTCAGAGCTTTGGGGCATGGATTCAAGGTCTGCGTGATCCAGTTCATCAAGGGCAACTGGAAATACGGTGAATTAGTATCGTCTAAACGCTTTGATGATCTTCTGGATTTTCACGTCATGGGCAAGGGTTTTACGTGGGAATCTGAGAACTTAGAAGAAGATACTAAAATAGCACAGGAAGCATGGAACTTTGCGAAGGACGCTATCAACTCAGGTAAGTATCAGATGGTTATATTAGATGAATTGACTTACCTAATTAAATATAAGATGATAAGCGAAGATGAAATAGTCAGCTTTCTTTCCAACCATCCTGATGGTTTGCACATAGTAGTTACAGGGCGTGACGCCTCAGATTCACTTATCGAAGCGGCTGACCTTGTAACGGATATGGTGTCAATAAAGCACCCTTATGATTCAGGAATAAAAGCTCAAAAAGGGATTGAATATTAATATTAAAACATCAAGGTATTTAAGATAAACTTTTAACTGGATGTAGTATTATGGGAAATGTTGATTTCATTAATGATCCTGATGCTATTAGTAAATGAGTGGAGAATGTATTTAATGGAAACAATTGAAGAAAAATTTAGACAGTTGCCCCCAAATTTACAGGAAGAAGTTGTAAATTTTATTGATTTTTTGTTGACGAAAACACATTCCACAGCAAGAAAAAAAACATCTTTCGACTGGATAGGTGGGCTAAAAGAATATCGTGATAAATACACAGCTATTGAACTTCAAAAGAAAGCATTGGAATGGAGAGATTAATGTACCTCTAGGATTACCGAGTTTTAGCTTTTTGTGTTAAATATATGATTTCAAACAATGGAGGATATGGTAATGTCAAATATACCGAGACCGGAATATCCGAGACCGCAGTTCGTAAGAAGCGAATGGCTTAATCTTAACGGCGTATGGGATTTTGAGATGGACCCGGGGCGCTCTGGTGTTCAGCGTGGATTGATGAACGCTGATGGGCTTTCTGAAAAAATCATAGTTCCGTTTTGTCCTGAAAGTGAGCTTTCGGGCATTGGAAATAAGGATTTCATGCCCGCTGTCTGGTACATGAAAAAGGGTGAATTACCAGAGTCATGGGCGGGCAAGCGTATACTTCTGCACTTTGGCGCAGTTGATTTCACGACTCGTGTGTGGGTTAATGGTAAAGAGGTAGGCACGCATAAAGGCGGTTACACCCCGTTCACTTTTGATGTTACTGATCTGCTTCAAAAAGGCGATAATAAATTAGCTGTTTACGTTGAAGACGATAACCGTTTTTCTGGTCAGGCTCGTGGCAAACAATGCCCGGAATTCTACTCAAGGGGATGCGATTACACAAGGACAACAGGTATATGGCAGACAGTATGGATTGAACCTGTTCCGCAGACCTACATAGCTGATGTGAAACTGACTCCCGACCTTGATAACGGCAGGCTTCTCATTGAAGCCAACCTTGACGGAAATACAAAAGGAATGACACTTAAAGTTCAGGCTTTTGCTGATGGATCACCCGTCGCAGATGCTCAAGCACCATGCTTTGGACCGAATGCCACGATGTATCTTGAGCTAAAAGACATTCGGGCATGGTCAATTGAAGACCCATTCCTTTATGATCTTAAATTTACTCTTGAGAATGACGTTATTACTGTTGACTCTGTGGATTCATATTTCGGCATGAGATCAATAAAAATTGAAAATCCAGCTATCCTTCTCAATGGGAAACCAGTCTTCCAGAGGCTTGTGCTAGATCAGGGATTCTATCCTGACGGCATCTACACAGCACCCACAGATGAAGCATTAAAGAATGACATCAAGCTTTCTATGGACGTAGGCTTCAACGGCGCAAGGCTTCATCAGAAGGTTTTTGAACCTCGTTTTCTGTATTGGGCGGACAAGATGGGTTATCTCGTCTGGGGTGAATACCCTAACTGGGGCATAAACCACTCGTCTCATGATACACTAGAACAGTATCTATCTGGTTGGCTTGAACAGATGGACAGAGACTACAACCATCCTTCAATTATCGGCTGGTGCCCGTTCAATGAGACGCCTGGGAACCAGAATCCTGAACTTTTGCGGATGATATACAGGGTCACAAAGAGATATGATCACACCCGTCCAGTTATAGACACAAGCGGATACGTCCACGTAGAGACTGACCTTTATGACGTTCACAATTATGACCAGAATCCTGAGACTTTCGCAAATGCTTACCGTCCACTTGCAGAAGGTGGCAAGGCATGGCAAAACGCTCCCGACCGTGATGCGCCATACAAGGGACAGCCTTATTGGGTCAGCGAATACGGTGGTATATGGTGGAATCCTGAACAGCAAGATAATAAAAGTTGGGGATACGGCGGTGTGGAAGGGCGTCCAAAGAGCGAAGCGGAATTCATCGAACGCTATCGAAAATTGACTGAAACGCTATTGAACCATCCCAAAATGTGCGCCTTCTGCTATACACAGCTTACTGACGTTGAGCAAGAGGTTAATGGTATATATTACTATAACCGTAAGCCGAAGTTCGATCCCAAAAAGATATGGGAGATAAATACCCAGAAGGCGGCTATCGAGAAGTAAAATATTGTAGAGTGGGCATTGCCCACAGAAATATGTCGAAATTGATGGGCATTGCTACTTTGTAACTTAAATGAAAAGAATCAAATTCCCTTTAACTCGAATGGCACTGAATTAAGAAATTTTTAACCACAGATGGGGTGCCATATTTATAGAAAAACACAACTGAGGAGAGTGATAAATGTCCAGTTCCACGAGTTTTGATTATACTGTTCCGAGAATGCCAAAATTTGCCAGTGTCAGCAAATGGCTTGAAGATTTTCAGGATTTAAAGGGGAAACTGTCAGAGCATCTCAGAGAAATCTACGGTGATGATCAAAGCCTTATTAACGAAAGAAAAGCTATTATTGTCAGAGCATTAGAGCATTTTGGCAGCATCTATGCGACAGACCGAGAGGTTGTAATCACAAGATCACCTTGCAGGATCAACCTTCGTGGTATGCACTCCGAAATGCAGCATGCCACGCCAAATTACCTGACTCACGCAAGAGAGATGATTATAATCGCCGGTAAAAGAGACGACGATCTTGTCGTATTGTATAATGTCGAGGATGAAAAGTTCAGCAGGCGTCAGTTCAGCATATCAGAGGAGATGGAACGTGGACGATGGGGAAACTGGCTTGAATACATTGACAGTAATGGCGTTAGGAAATCCATCGAGGCAAATAGAGGCGATTGGGCGAACTACGTAAAAGCTTCCGTATTGAAAGTTCAAGACAGTTTTCCAGACGTAAATCTCAAAGGCATGGACGTTGTAGCTTATGGTGACGTGCCTCGTGGAAACGGCATGTCGTCATCATCTACTCTGGTAGTATCCTCCGGGCTTGCCATTATGGCAGTCAACGGTCTGGCTATGGATCGCCGTGAACTGGTAGTCTGCTTCGGTCGTGGAGAATGGTACGTGGGAACTCGTGGAGGATTCGGAGACCACGGAGCAATGCTATTCGGCAAGCACAGACATATATTGCACAGTGTCTTTCTGACAGTCGAGGAGATGTTGCCAGAGTATATATCTTTCCCACAGGATTATCAAGTCGTTATCATAAACTCGTATAAAACCTCAACAAAATCTGCTGATAGACTCTTTACCTATAATCAGACAATGTTTGGATACAGCATGGCGATGACGCTGATAATGGACGTTCTGAAAAGCACAAGTGAATACTCAAAAATACTAGATCAAATAAGCTATCTAGGGCAAATAACTCCGAATCTCATTGGATTGGAAAACATATACAATGTTTTAAGATGCCTGCCTGAGCGCATTTCAATTGCAGACCTGAAAGAACGTTATACATCTGCTGAGATTGATAAACGGCTTGACAGGTTCTTCGGGCAACTGAGAAGATTTCCTGAATCTATAGATGTGAGAGGTCCGGCGTTGTGGGGAATAGCCGAATCCGAACGAAGCAGAAAATTTGCAGAACTGATAAAGAACGGCAGGATCAAAGAAGCTGGCGAGTTGATGTATATCGGGCATGATGGTGACAGGCTTTTCAGCTTTGATGGCAACGCTAAATCTGTCGAGTTCATAAGCAATAAAGTGACGGATGATTATCTGGATAATTTACTCGCTGATCTGAAAAGCAGTGAAAGTATTCAGAAGGCAGAGCTTGCAAGACAACCCGGTGATTACGATGCAAGCAATCATGAATTAGATCATATAGTGGACATCGTCAGCCATGTAGACGGTGTAGTAGGCGCATCGCTGACCGGCGCCGGTTTTGGCGGGAACGTACTAGCCATAACAGAAAAAAGCGATCGGGTTCTTGCTGAATTAAAGGATGCTCTGTTCAGGGAATACTATAAACCCTACGAACTAGATGAATTGGATTGGTTTGAAAACGATCGTGATTTACAGTCAGCTTATGAAAATGATGATGAATTGAGAGACGTCAGGCGTAAGATCAGGGATATTGTACAGAGAAAATCAAACATGGAAAAAGATGACATAAGGTTTATTGAGTCACTCCGGCAGAAAGTAAGCAAGTTATTTAAAGAAAAGAAAATCAGCAGGGAATTATTATTTATACCAGCTAATTATCATGACGACGGAATAGTTGTAAATGTGACCGTTGATAATGCAGAAACCCTTTAAAAAAAAGAAGCTCTGTATCATCCACATTAATGGGTGGCACAGAGCTTAAAGGCAAGGGGTAGCAATGATATAGTATAGCAACTTATATGCCAAATTAGTTGTTATCGGTTTTCTTCTGAAAAACTTTTCTAGTAACGTAGTGTAAACACAAGTATTCATAAGGTTCTATACATAGTGAAATTTCTTTTGCTTATCGAAATCAGCATATAGAAACTACTCTTTGTATCATTCAATAAAAGTGCCTGTGTTCCAGTTTAAAACGATTTTAAAACGATAAATAAGGTGATGATAATAATATCAATGTTTTAAGCGTGTTCCATAATAATACAGATTTATGTAATTAATAATACTCGACTTTGTCCATTTTTGCTTAATTTCGATACAAATGTCTGAAGGCATTTTAGGTAACGCTTAAACCCAATTATTATAAGCATCTACAAGCATA
>Ga0315274_10004630_pt1 | contig 20187 bp, 15 predicted proteins | sample YL17G02_20_MG_FD_203700 | JGI IMG/M metagenome (GOLD analysis project Ga0315274, IMG submission 203700) | Sediment microbial communities from Yellowstone Lake, YNP, Wyoming, USA - YL17G02_20 | ecosystem: Environmental > Aquatic > Freshwater > Lake > Sediment | place: USA: Wyoming | collected... | reverse complement strand
CGGCAGACATTGCCCGCGAGCTCGGGACGAACCTGATGGTGCTATGGCTGGCCCGCGAAGGAACCTACCTGCGCGAGTCCAAGGACGTTGTCCGTGCCACGGAGCAATTGCTAGAGGCGATCAATGCTCTCCTGGCCTACGACCCCCAGTTGCGCATTGCCATCGAACCCAAGCCCAACGAGCCGATGGACCTGGCGTACATCCCGACCATGGGCCATGCCTTGGCTTTGGGCTTCCAGGCACAGGATCCCTCGCGTGTAGGGGTGCTGATGGAGTCGGCGCACAGCATCTTGGCCGGGCTGGACCCGGCAGACGAGATCGGCTTCGCCATGGCTTCCAGCAAGCTGTGGAGCGTCCATCTGAATGACCAGAACGGGCTCAAGTTTGACCAGGACCGTTCGTTTGGCTCGGTGAACCTCCGCCGCGCGTTCAACCAGGTCCGCGTGCTGGACGAAGGCCGCTTCTGGGAGGTAGGAGTGGTGGGCCTGGACGTGAAGGCCATTCGCACCCAGCCAGCCGAACTGGCGACCAAGCACCTCAGCAATAGCATTCGCATCTTCCTGCGGTTGGTGGAGCTCTCCCGCTCCCTGGATCGTCGCGCGGTCCAGGCGCTGATCGCCGCCCGTGACTATGAGGAGTTGGACTGGCTGATCCTATCCCATCTTATGGGCCAGTGAGCATGAGACGCGTGCCTCCGCCCGGTCCCCCCGACATGGGCTTTGGGCCGGGCAAAGGCACCCTGGCCCCTGCCCATGTGCGGGATGATGTGCCGTGAGATCCAGAGAGCGCATACTGGCCGCGTGGGGCGGCCAACCGACCGACTATGTGCCGCTGACGACCTGGTGTTTCGGCCTGCCTGCACCCAAGCACCTGGTTTGGCAGCGCGGTGGCCGTGAGATAGCTTACTGGTACTCCATGCGCATGGAGCACATCCACACCCTGCCGCAGGCCTGGGAACTGAAGGACGATTTTCGGCGAGTCCTGGCCTGGCGCGCATTGGGCATCGACGACATTCTGGATGTCTCGGTGCCCTGGAGTGTAGCGCCCGAGGTCACGTGGCAAGACTCCCATGCCGCCGGACACGGAGGCCAGGTGCTGACCCGCGAGTACCGCACTCCATCCGGAACACTGCAGCACACGGTGCGCAAGACCCCGGACACTGGCCCTGGTTGGGTGATCCAGCCGGATTATGTCCCCCTGTTCGAGGACTATAACATCCCGCGGGCTGTGCAACACGCCGTAGCGCACCCGACAGACGTGCCGATCGTCGCGCATTTGTACCGGGTACCCGATGCGGCGGCGCGCCAGGGATTTGCTGCGCGAATGCAGAGGGTGCGGCAGTTCGCTGATGAGCATGACGTGGCGGTCCAGGCCTGGTCGGCGTTTGGCATGGATGCCGTGGTGTGGATGGCAGGCCCCCAGGGCGCGGTGCTGATGGCCATGGACGACCCTCATGCCCTCGGTGCGCTGGTCGAGATCGTGGCCCAGGCTGACCTGGGCCGGACTGAGCTGGCTGCATCGACACCGGGAATCGACATGGTGGTCGAGCGGGGCTGGTACTCGTCCACTGACTTTTGGTCGCCCAGGTTGTTCGACTCCCTGGTCTATCCTCACGTCAAAGAGTTGGCCGCTCTGGCGCACAGCTATGGGAAAAGGTTCGCCTACGTGATGAGCACTGGCGTCGAACGGTTGGGCCCGCGGCTGGTTGAGGCTGGAGTAGATGTCCTTTACTTCCTGGACCCCGTCCAGGACCACCTCTCGCCTGAACGAGCGCGTGACTTGTTCATGGGCCGCGTGACCCTTGTGGGCGGCACGAACGCGCTGACCCTGGCCTCGGGCGATCGCCGGCGGATCAAGGAGGAGGTGCGACGGTCGATCCAGGCCCTGGGGCCAACCAATCGCTTCATCCTTCACCCCGTGGATGCCCTCTTTCCAGACACTCCCTGGGAAGGGGTTGAGCAGTTGATCGAGTCGTGGCTGGAGTACAGGCACGTCCAGAATACGGACCCTCCCTCAGGTTAGGGCGAAACTGCGCTTCGCTCGCCTGCAGGAGGATCAGGTCTATCCGGGCTGTTCTGCTCTCGAATGCGCTGCGGCGATGTGCAGGTCGTCGATCCGCAGGCTCGTGGTATCTACCTGCCCTTCTGCATCGGCGACAGGCAACGTCAGGTGAAAGGTTGTCCCCCGGCCTGGTTCGCTCTCCACCCAGAGTCGCCCGTTGTGTGCCTCAATAGCCAACCGGCAGAAAGCCAGTCCCAGGCCGCTTCCGCTTCCCTGTTGTCCGCCGGTGACGAACTTTTGGAACAGCCGGTCCTGCAGCTCCGGTGGGATGCCTGGGCCCGTGTCTGACACCGAGAGCAGCACGTGTGAAATGGGCGTGTCCCGGCCATCCTCGGCATGCGCAGCCACCTCCGCTGTTACCCGGATCAGGCCCCCCTCAGGGGTGAACTTGCAGGCATTGCCGATCAGGTTCTGCAGCACGCGGTCCACCACCTGCCCATCTGCCCACACAAAGGGCAACGTCGATGGCACATCGCTCTCCAGGCGCAGGCCCTTTTGCGCAGCCAGCAGAGCCTGAGTGCTCAGTGTCTCGGCAACGAGGTCAGACAGCGCAACAGCGGCACATTCCAAGGGCATGCGCCTGCTCTCCAACCGGCTCACATCCAGGATATTGGTGACCAGAGTCAATGTCCTTTGCAGACTGCCCATGGCATAGTCCAGCATCACCCGCTGGTGAGAGGACAGTTTTCCTGCCTGCGGTTGGCCCAGCAGATTCAGTGCTATAGACAGGGAGGTCAGCGGGTTGCGCAGATCGTGGACCATGGTGTGGATCAAATCATCCCGCATCCGCTCTACTTGCCGTTCCTCGGTGACGTCACGCAGCACGACTAGGCGGCCCAGGGTAGTCGCGTCGCTGAGCACGGGCAGGTTCACCCAGTGGAGGGTGCGCGGTGCCACCTCGGATTCCCCCTCGCCGGCTGCCTGGTCTCCGCTCTGTATGCGCCGGATCTCCGACAAAGCCACTCGGGCAGTGCTCCGTGCGCGGTGCACAAGAGCCACCAGCGCTTCAGGCAACGGGCGTTCCATCCACGCTTCTGGCGTCCCCGGCAGGCCTAGCAAGGTCAGTGCGTGGGCGTTGACCACTCGCATGCGCCCATCGGTGTCGACAAAGAGGATACCGTCACGGCTGGATTCGAGCACGGTCAACAGCCGCCGTCGTTCGTCCACCGTGGTCTGAAACAAGCGTGCGTTGACCACTGCTGTGGCTACATGGCGGCCGATAGTCTCGAGCAAGATCATCTCGTTCGCCAGAGGCTGCCGGGGCTGGTGTGCGAACAGGCACAGAACGCCCAACGACTCATCGTTGTGTAGCAGAGGAACACTGGCCCAGGCTCGCCACTCCTCGCCGCCCAAACGGGCGCCCATGCGGGTCACCATTCCCCGCACCACCGGGTCTGCCTCTCGTTCCACATCGCCGATTGCCACCCGCTCCCGATGCTCGTGCACATAAGCGCAGAGCGTTCCATCCCATGCCCCGTCTTGCAGGCATTGCGACATGGCCGGGGAGAGCCGATGTCCGGCCGCAAAGCGGAGCTTCCCCTGCACTGAATCGAACAAGGCGATCAGGCCGGCATCAAAGCCAAGAGAGATGATCACGGGTGGCAGGACCTTCTGCAGCACATGTTCCGGCGTCAGCGACTGGCCAGTGATGCGCGTTACAGCGTACAGAGTGGTCAGGTCAGCGGCGTGTTGCCTGGTCTCCTCGTAGAGGTGTGCGTTGGACAAAGCCAGGGCAATGGCCTCGGCTAGCGATTCGGCCAGCAGCACATCGTCTTGGTCAAAAGCGCCCGACTGCTGGCTAGCCACCATCAGCACACCCAGCACCCGCTCGCGACGCCGTAGGGGAACGGCCAACTCGGAACTGAGGCCGGGATGCAGGTTCGCAGGCTCAGCACCGGTGACGTGCTGCGTCTGTGCCGTGCGAAAGGCCAGTCCGGCCGTGCCATGATCGGCAGAGAGAGGCTGTCCTTCACTGAATGGAAATGTGCCCTCCACCGCCTGGATCACCAGGTAGTTCGCGCTCTCATCGGGCAATAGCAGGGCCACCGCTGGCCAACCTGCCAACATGGCCACCGTTTCCACAGCTCTGCGGGCCAGGGTCTGGGGATCGAGATGCTCCCCTACTGTGGTCAGCACCTGGTACAGCGTGGCCTGTCGGCCGGCCATTCGCTTCTGGACTTCAAAGCTCTGCGCATTGCGCACGGCCAGCGCCATCTGGTCTGCGGCCGCCTGCAGAAGGTAAGCGTGTTCTGCCGTGAAGCGACCGACCTCCGAATGGGTCAGGGTGAGTACACCCAGCAAGGTCGAGCCACTGACAATCGGTACTGCCAGGGCAGAACGGGCCTTGTACTCGCCATTCGTGGCCGGCAGCCACCGCTCGTCCGCGGCTGTGTCATGGATGAGTGCTACCTGGTGGTGCCGGGCCACCCATCCGGCCAGCCCTTTGTCCATCACCAGGCTGGCCAACTCCTGCTGCCTGGCAGGCGCCCTCTGATGCAGCGCGGCAAAAGCGGGCATGACCCTACCGCTGGCGTCCACCAGGAAGAGGCTGCCATAGTCCGCGCCGGTTAGGGTCGCCATCACGTCCAGGGCGTTCCGCAGCGTGGCCTCCAGGCTGGGTTGCTCGGCAGTGGCCCGGGCTACAGCCACCAGGCTCTCCAGCAACTGCTTTTGCCCCATCAGGGACTCTTCGGCACGCTTGCGTGCAGTGACGTCATGGCTCACGCCGACGTGCGCGACCTCGTGGCCGGTCTCGTCGCGCAGCGGCACAACAACGACCTCACAGACTCCCTCTACGGCGTCCTTGCGAATGTAGTGGATCTCGCCACACCAGCGGCCCTCACTGGCAATCCCGGCGAGGATCTCGGCGGTCAGCGTCGCAGTCTCATCCGGCTTGTGCCAGATCCGGGGGGGCTGTCCCAGCAATTCCTCCCTGGCATAGCCAAACATCCTTTCCGTGGCCGGGTTGCAGTCGATGATCTGCCCCTGCATGTCGGTCAAGATGACGCTGTCCAGGATATTCTCAAAGGTCAGCGCCTGGCAATACAGCTCCCTCTCCACTCGTTTCCGCTCCGTAGTGTCGCGCAGGACGACTGCCCGGCCATTCGGATCGCCATATTGGTCTCGCAGAAGTGAAGTGCTCACTCCATAGGTGCGCTGTGCTTGCCCTTCCCCTAGCACGATTTCGCCTTGGGGTCCAGACCGCGGTTCTTCTTCGCCTGCCAGGCGAGGCCAACCGGGCACGATCTGGTCGACGGTCCGCCCAATGGCCGAGGAGAGGGATCGACCAATGATAGCTGCCGCAGCCGGGTTAAGATCAATCACCCGGCGCTGCGAGTCCAACACGATCACGCCATCGTCCAGGCCTTCCACAACCGCATTGCGCGCCACCGGCACAATATCCAGCAAGTGAAAGCGGAACACGCCCCAGCTTACGGCCACTCCGCTCATGGTAAAGAGGAAAGGAGTGAGGTCCAGGTACGGCCACGGGCTCAAGCCAGACAGGTAGAGCACGTTCCCCACCCAGGGGATCAGAGCACCGAACAGCAATATGCCGTCTCTCTTGCGGTACGGGGCTGGCAACCGGACCAAGGACTGCGCCAGCAGAAGCGTGGCAGTACCAAGCAAGGCATAGGAATAGCCCGTCTGGACCCAGAACCAGGCACCGTACGTGACGTGCAGAGCCGCGAATGGGCCTGCAGCAGCAACCGTACTTGATCGCCACACCAGGCCGTGGAGCTCGTTGGTCCAGACCAGCGCCAGGGTGATCAATGGCACGATCGCCAGCAGGGCCAGGATGCGATGAGTGAGCCACTTGTTCTGGTCTGTGTACCGGAGCGAGAAAACCAGCCACATCACCGGCACACTGACAATGCCCAGGTACTGGACTCGGGCCCAGAGGAGCCTGGCCTCCAGAGTCGTGCTCGTCAGCTCAGCCGCATAACCCAGTGACCACTCGATCACCGCCAGGGCGAGCAGGAGCAGCGGCACCGCTCCAGCCACAGAGCGCCGCCGCCATGCAACGCCCACGATCGCCGCAGAGACGCCGATGGTCACGGACAGCAGCAGGACATATGGAGTGTATGGCCAGGACATCGCGCTCTCCCTCCCGGCAACAACTCAGCGGCTATGGAGCCAGGGCAGAGCTCTGAGAGCTGAGCACGCCGCACGACGACAGGAGGATGCCACAAGGGGCGCGAATCCACCTGGTACGTGAGACGCAAGGGGGGAGAGTGCTGAACATCAGGCCGGACGAACGAGGAACCCGGTCTTCGGAGGAAGGTAACGGCAGCGAGGCAATATGCGCTACGCCTGGCTTCCCGCAGCCAGACGCAGCACGTGTATGCCAGGCATCAGCGAGGCAATTTCCTTTTTGGACGCCGACAGGAACAGCCGGACCGCCGTCTGTCCCACAGACATGAAACGGCAGAGGCTGGCCCAAACGGGTCTTGCCGCCGTCGCAAAAGACAGTCATTCCCCCCCACAACCAAACTGCCTTTAGGCTCTGCTCGGCAACGCCGCAGGCCGCACAAAGATCTTGCAGCTTTACATATTATAGCACGACTGGGCCAAGTTGGCAACCCTGGCCCGACGCCTCTTCCATCTAGATCGGACAAGCCTTGTCTAGGGATTTCGCTCGGCGATGATGCGCAATCCTTCCAGGGTAAGCCAGGGATCGATCTCGGTGAACTGATCGGTGAGTGGAGCGATGATCGGCGCAAGCCCTCCGGTAGCCACGGCATGGGCCTGGCCTCCCAACTCCTGGCGCATGCGACCGATCAGGGCCTCAACCAGCCCCACATACCCGAACACCAGCCCAGACTGGATCGAGTGAGTCGTGTTGCGGCCAATCGCTGCTGGTGGCGGGATCAATTGGACACGCGGCAGTTGTGCCGTGTTGCGAGACAGCACACCTGCGGCCGAGTTCAGGCCTGGAGCGATCGCTACTCCGAGCAAGTCTCCCGGCTCTGCTACAGCGGTAAAGGTCAGTGCCGTGCCAAAATCCACGACAATGCAGTTGCTCTGGAAGCGAGCATACGCTGCTACCGCGTTGGCTACCAGATCCGCTCCCACCTCGGTCGGATTGTCCGTCCGGATGCGCAGCCCGGTGCGCACTCCCGGCCCGATGACCAGCGGTTCCCGTCCCATGCGCTGCGCGAGCATCTCTCCGAGCACCCCGGTCAGTGGGGGCACAACGCTGCACAGCACCGCACGCTGGACATCGCCCATCTGCAGGCCCTCGTCGTGCATGAGCTCGCGAAAGAGCACGCCATACTCATCTGGCATCTTGTCTGGCACCGTGCGGATGCGCCAGTGGTTGGTCCACTGTCCGTGGCGGTATGTGCCAAAGGCAATGTTGGTGTTTCCGGCGTCAATGGCCAGCAACATGGCGTTCCTCCTCAACCACGCTTATCCGAGGCGCGAGCCGCGCCGGCCGCGCTGGATCCCGAGCCATGCGGCGACGACCGCCAGCGTGATGATTGCCGCCACCACCGCTTCCGGCAAGCCATTGGTCACCGCTATCGTGCCGATCAGTGCCCACGGCAGGTGGCCCATCAGGCCGATCATGCCCAGCACCAGCACGGTGTTCGTCAGGCTGCCGGCGACACCGGCCACGACCAGGGCCAGTACACGGTTGAGCTTTTCCAGCGCGCGATAGACCAACCAGGCAACCGGGCCGATAAAGAGCCGGGGTAGGATCGAGATCAGCGGATTGACGAACCAAACGTCCGAGGGGCCCGTGGGCGCGATCGCTCCCTGGATCAGGCTAAAAGCGCCAAAGATCAGGCCAATGACCAGCCCGACGAGCGGCCCTTCCAGGACCGCCCCAATGATCACCGGCACGTGCATGATCGTCAGAGCAGCCCCGGCAAACCAGGGGATAAAGCCCCAATGAGTGGCGCCCAAGAGGATCGAAATGGCGCCCATCACGCCAGCCACGACGATCTTGCGAGTAGTTGTGTTCACGAGAGCCTCCTTTGTCATAATATCCAGCTCCAGATCCGCGCATCCACCTTCAGCCATGTGGCCGTCAGTAGTAACGTCACCAATAACAACACCACAAGCAGGGCAAAGGCATCTGCTCGCCGTGCGTGCAAGTGGATCAGGTGCGTACGGCCTTTGCCTCCCGTATAGCAGCGCGCTTCCATGGCCATGACCAGCGTATCCGCCCGCCGCAGCGCGGTGACAAACAGCGGCACCAGGAGCGGCAGCATGCGCAGCGTGCGCTGGACAAAGCTTCCACGCCCGTGGCCGAAATCAGCTCCCCGCGATGCCTGTGCCTTGGCAATGCGCTCTGCTTCCAGCGCCAGCAGGGGCACAAAGCGCACGGCGATGGTCATGGCCAGCGCAAACTCGTGAGCTGGCAGGCCGAGCCTTTGCAGCGGGCGCAGCAAGTGCTCTGTGCCATGTGTCAGCTCGGTGGTGTTGGTGGAAAACGAAAACAGGCTGAGCCCCAGGATCAGCACCACGAAGCGTAGCAAGGTCAGGGCCGCCGCCACCAAGTCGGTTACGGTCACGGTCAGCAACCACCACTTCCACAGCACGGTCCCCACATCGTTCTGGGGGATGGTGAAAACCTGAAGCAGTGCCAGCAGGATGAGGAAGGGCAAAGCTGGGCGCACGCCTTGCAGGGCATACCGCAACGGGATGCGCGCCAGAGCCAATCCTGCCAGCACCGCCGCCAATGCCACAACCAGGCCTGCCAGGCTGGTGCTGATCACTACCCCGGCCAAAAAGAGGACCACCATGGCCAGCTTGGCTCGTGGATCGAGCTGATGCACGGCCGAGCCGGTAGGCAGGTACTGGCCGATCGTGACATTGCGCAGGAACTCGAACTCGCTCAAAGCCCCTTCCTCTTCCACAGACTCCCTGGCTGGCACATGGGGATGTGCCAGCTACCGGCACGGAATGCGGGCCTACAGCCCGCAGACCGCTGCGAGGATCGCGACTTCCGCCTCATCCAAGGTCAGAACGCTCAGCGGAACGGCCAGGCCCGTGGCGCGAAGGGCGGCCATGATCGACACGACCGATGGCACAGACAGCCCCAGCGCCTCCAATGCTCCGGCCTGGGCAAACACCTCTCGTGGCCTCCCTCGCAGCGCGATCCGCCCCTCTTCCAACACGTACACCACATCCGCCAGTGCAGCGACATCGTCCATGTTGTGCGTGGCGATGAGCATCGTCATCCCCTGCTGGTGCAGGACGCTCAACTGAGCCAACAGGTCACTGCGGGCTGCCGGGTCCAGCCCGGCAGTCGGCTCGTCCAGAAGGAGGATACTTGGCCGCAGTGCCAGCACGCCGGCTAGGCCCGCCTTGCGCCGCTCCCCACCGCTGAGCGTACCGACGAGCCGGTCCTTGTACCGCTCAAAATCCAGCCCTACCAGCCCCACGGCCCACCGCACACGCTCGCGCAGCTCCGTGCCGCGCAGCCCAGCCTGCCTGGGTCCATAGGCGACGTCATCGCCCACGTATGTTTCAAAGAGCTGGTCCTCTGGCCGCTGGAAGACCAGGCCCACTAGACGTCGAATCCTGCGCAGGTCGGTTCGCGGATCGCCCAGATCATGCCCGCTCACCCACACACGCCCCTGCTGCGGCCGCAGCAGTCCGTTGAGGTGCTGCAAGAGGGTAGACTTGCCAGAGCCCGTCGCGCCGATCAGAGCAGCAACCTGCCCCTCGTCTACACTCAGTTCGATCCCACGCAGCGACGGCTGTGCCAGCGGCGTCCCTGCCATGTAGGTGTGGCACAGTCCCTGGACCTCGATCAGCGTGCCACTCATGCCCGCATCCCCTCCAGAGCACTGGCCAGCGCCTCAGCGGTCAACAGCCCGGGTGGAAGCGTAGGCCAGCGCCGACTGAGCCGCTGTGCCAGCTCGACCGCCGGGGGAGGAACCAGTCCCAGAGCAGCCAGGCCCGGTGCGGTGAAGATCTGTGCCGGAGTGCCATCCAGCGCGATCTTGCCCTGGTGCATGGTGATCACGCGCTCAGCACCCACGGCTTCTTCCATGTGGTGGGTGATGGCCACGATCGTCATCCCATCTCGATGCAAGGCGTCAATCACGCGCAACACGTCACCGCGGCCAGCCGGGTCGAGCATCGCCGTCGCCTCATCCAGCACCAGACACCTCGGGGCCATGGCCAGCGCCCCAGCGATCGCCACCCGCTGCTGTTGTCCAGCAGAGAGCATGTGGGGCGGGCGATGCCGAAGGGGCCACATCCCGACCTGCTCCAGTGCCGTGCGCACCCGCTGGGGCAGTTCGTCCTCGGCTATGCCCAGGTTCTCGGGGCCAAAAGCCACATCTTCTTCGACGACCGTAGCTACGAGCTGATCTGCCGGAGACTGAAAGACCATGCCCACCAGCGAGCGGATGGCGCGCACCGCCGATCGATCGCGGGTATTGAGGCCGTCGATCCACACATCCCCAGCGGTCGGCACCAGGAGTGCGTTCAGGTGCCGTACCAGCGTTGTCTTGCCCGAGCCGTTGGCCCCGATCAGGGCCACATATTCCCCGGCCGCGATCTGCAGATCAATACCTTGCAGCGCCGGGACGGAGGTTGATGCTGTGGGCGCATAGGCATAGGTCAGGTTGGCGATACGGATGAGAGGCAACTAAAGCTCCCTGGTGCGACCAGTGAGCCGAGAGGAGCAGTTCAGTGGAGAACGGCGTTCGCTCAACGCCATCCTGGCAAGTCAGGTAGCCCTCAACGTCTCGGTCGCGCGTGATCCAAGCGTCTAATCCGGTACTCTAGCCAGGTTGTTCACGCTATGCAATGGCGCTCACAGCCGAGATACCCCGGTCTATGGCCATGTCCTCTTCAGGACATGGACAATTATACCATGCATCCCCAGGGACGCAAACGCAGGCGGGCCCGTAGGGGTGCGTTTGTCCTTTGGGGCGCAAATTCCGGCATCGTTAACCAAGCGTTAACATGCCGTTGACCACACGTTAAACAGGGTGCTGTATCCTATTCATCGTAGACAGGTTTCGCATGTCTCGCATATTCCCAAGGAGGAGTGTACACATGAAGCATCTCTGGTTAACGTTTGTGTTGATTGTGGCCCTGGCAGTCACGGCCTGTGCCAAGACTCCAGAGCCGACCCAGGCTCTGACAGCGAGCACCAAGGCAGCAGCGTCCCTGAAGGGGCAGCTCCAGATCGCCGGTTCGACCACGGTCCAGCCTCTGGCCGAGAAACTCGCCGAAGCGTTCATGGCCAAGAACCCGGACATCCAGATCACGGTGCAAGGCGGCGGTTCCAGTGTGGGTGTGACCTCTGCCGGTGAGGGCACGGTCGACATTGGCACGTCCTCTCGCGAGCTCCAGAAGGCCGAGACGGACAAGTTCCCCAACGTGAAGGTCTTCACCATCGCCTACGATGGCATCGCTGTGGTCACCAACTCGGGCATCAAGCTGGCCAACCTGACCAAGGAGCAGGTCCGGGCCATCTTTGCTGGCGAGATCACCAATTTCAAGGATGTCGGTGGCCCCGATGCCGGCATCGTGGTGGTTTCTCGTGAGGAAGGGTCCGGCACCCGCACCGCGTTCGAGGAATTGGTGATGACCTATACCGATTCCGCGGGCAAGAAGCAGACCAAGAAGATCTTTGAGAAGGCCCTTCTGCAGCAGTCCAACGGGCAGATACGCACCACGGTGGCCACCACCCCCAACTCCATCGCCTACCTGTCCTTTGGCTTCCTGGACAACACCACCAATGCGACCCCGGTCGAGGGCATCGCCCCAACCGTGGAAAACGCCAAGAACAAGACCTACCCGGTCGTCCGCCCGCTCATCATGCTGACCAACGGTGAACCCAACGAGCGCGCCAAGGCGTTCCTGGACTTTTGCCTGAGCGACGAGGGGCAGGCCATCGTGGCCAAGGAATATGTCTCGGTCAGATAGGTTTACACCTGAGCCCTGATTCCAGAGGGGGGGGCACAGCCCAACGCTGTGTCCCCCTGGTTGTTTTGCCGATCTGGACATCAAGCGAATATTCCACGCCTACGGAGTAAGCTGTCGGGCTCGGACCGAAGAAGCTGGCCCTACGGCTGAGGAGCGACGGACCGATGTTCTGTCGAACCTGGTTCCACCGAACCTCGCCGATTCGCCCCAGATGTGGTTCCCCCGCTGCTGGTCGTATCCCTGCATTCGGCGATGTCCGTGCGATCTGCTCCCTTTGCTAACGGTCTGGCTACAGTATACCAGACCCAGGTTAACAGCCGCTTAACGTCATGTTAAGGAACGGTTAGGGTTCCGTGAAAATGGCCGGAGCATGTTGCCCACCGATCGACAGGCTTCCGCGGCTACCCCAGGCTTTCGATGCCCGTCTCTGGCTGGTCCAGCTCCATCATCTCGCCCGTGACGGTAAAGAGCACCCGCTCACAGATGTTGGTCACCCGGTCAGCAGCGCGCTCCAGGTTGTGCGCTGCCCACAGCAGCCGGTTAGCCTGGTCAATGATGCTTGGGTCGGCAACAACGCAGGCGATCAGCTCCTGGTATACCTGGTTGTACATGTCGTCCACGACATCATCCTGCGATGGGATACTCCGCGCCAGCGTCGCATCGCGGCGCACAAAGGCGTCCAGTGACTGGCGCAGCATGTCGATCGCCTTGTCGGCCATCGCCGGGATGCCCTTGGCTGGCTTGAGCAGCGGCGCGGGGCCGATCATCAAGCTGATGCGCGCGATCCCCTTGGCATAGTCGCCGATCCGCTCCAGCTCGGTGGCGATCTCTAGCACCGCAGCCAGGGTACGCAGGTCGCCAGCCATCGGTTGCTGAGTGGCGATCAGGGTCAGCGCATCACCCTCAATGGCATAACGCCGCTCGTTCACGACCTGATCTCCGGCGATCAGCCGCTGGGCTCCCGCTGCGTCCCATTTCATGAGCACCCGCACCGCATCGGCTAGCGCCTCTTCCACCATGCTGCCCAGGACCAGCAGTTCCTCCTGGAGATGGCGCAACTGGCGTTCAAAAGCTTCCCGTGGCATCGAGCCGTACCTCCAGCCCTGTGTCTATTGGCCGCTCCAGGTACGCGAGAACCTGGCGCCGGATGGCATCTCGCACCTCCCGGAACACCTGCAGCCGTTCTTCGGCGCTCCCCTCCGCAGTCGCCGGATCGGGAAAGCCCATGTGCGTCACATGCCCTTGCCCCAGCCACGCCGGGCAATTCCTGGCCGCTTGGTCACAGACCGTGACCACCACGTCGAATGCAGCCTGCCTGAACTCATCTAGTGACTTGGGTCGGTGCGCAGAAATGTCGATCCCCAGCTCGGCCATGGCCTGTATGGCCAGAGGGTTCACCCGCTCGGCAGGCCGGATCCCGGCAGAGAACGCTTCCCAGGTGTCGCCCAGGAAACGGTTCACCAGCCCCTCCGCCATCTGGCTGCGCGCCGAGTTGCCCGTGCAGATCAAGAGCACACGTTTCCTGCTCATCCACACCTCTCTTCGGATGCACGGTCGAAAGATGAACCAGTCAGCCTTCCAGCCTCCTGACCTTCCATTCTTCCCCTGATCATCCAAACCTCCCAGTGATATAGTCTTCGGTGCTCTTTTGATGCGGATTGGTAAAGATCCGACGCGTCGGGCCATACTCGACCAGGTATCCGGCCCGGCTGTCCAGCATGTTAAAGAAGGCCGTATAGTCTGAGGCACGGGCGGCCTGCTGCATATTGTGGGTGACGATCACGATGGTATAGTTGGCCTTGAGCGATTGCATCAGCTCCTCGATGCGCAGCGTGGCCAGCGGATCCAGGGCCGAGGCTGGCTCGTCCATCAGAATCACCTCTGGCTCCACCGCCAGGGCCCGGGCGATGCACAGCCGCTGCTGCTGGCCGCCCGAAAGGGACAGTGCAGATTTGTCGAGGTTGTCCTTGACCTCGTCCCACAAGGCAGCGGAGCGCAGGCTGCGCTCGACAACCTCGGCCAACTGGGCTCGGTCGTGCAGGCCATGTGCGCGCGGCCCAAACGCCACATTGTCAAAGACCGACTTGGGAAACGGATTGGGCCGCTGGAAGACCATCCCCACCCGCTTGCGCAGCTCAACCACATCGATCGAGTAGAGGTCCCCGTCGTCCAGCAGGACTCGTCCTTTGACGTGCGCCGAGGGAATCAGATCGTTCATTCGGTTAAAAGCGCGCAGGAACGTGCTCTTGCCACACCCGGACGGCCCGATGATGGCCGTGATCTGGTGGGCCGGAACGTCGATGCTGACCTCGTGGATGGCCTCAAAGTCGCCGTAAAAGATGCTCAGATCTCGCACCACGAGCTTGGCTTTGCTGGACTCCATGCTATCTCCCCATCGATCTCGCAGCCAGGCGACGCGACGTATAGTTGATGATCAGGTTCAGGACGACAATGATCACGATTAACACCGCTGCTGCGCCCATTGCCTTGTCAAAGGCGCGCGTTTCCGATGCCAGCATGTACACGTGCAGCGCCATCGATCGCCCCGACGACAACAGATTGGTGGGCAGCCGATAGCTTCCGCCCAGCGTCACCCAGAACACCGCCGTCTCGGCCACCACCCGCCCGATGCTGAGCACGATCCCGGTGATGATCCCCGGCGTCGCCGCCGGCAATACCACTTGTACGGTCGTATGCCACTTGGTCGCGCCCAGGGCCAGGCTGCCTTCGCGATAGGAGCGAGGCACTGCTAGTAGCGCCTCCTCGGACGTGCGGATGATCACCGGCAAGATCAGGCATGCCCCGCTCAGCCCCGCCGAGAGCAACGAGAACTTTAGCTTCATGAACGACACAAAGAGGGCGAAACCGAACAGGCCGAAAATGATCGATGGCACACCCGCCAGGATCTCGACCCCGGCCCGCGCAACAGCGATCAATGCCGCTGTCGGGCGGCTCGACCGTTGCGCTTCCCCGGCATACTCCACCAGGTACACTGCAGCCCCGATCCCGAGCGGCGCAGCAATGCTTACCGTCAGGAGCACCAGGTACAGCGTCGTGACGATCGTGGTCGACATGCCCCCTTCGCCAGAGACGCCTCCGGCCGGCCGCGTAGTCAGGAAGCCAAGGTTGACCACCCGCACGCCCTGCAGCACCACATAGCCGACGATCCAGAGGAGCAGAGCCACCGCCAGGAGACCTGCCAGCCACAACAGGGCAAACGCCAGTTTCTGCGCAAACTTGCGGCGGCCCAGGCTGGCCTTGGCCTCCTGAGCCACGCCGAGTTCGAGGCGCATCTCGCCCAGGCGAGGGATCATCGACACTCTCCTTCGGATGGAGGAGAGGGTACTCCTCCACTCATCCGCGCAGCATCAACTTCTCTCACGCATCAAGAAGCGGGCCAGGCTGTTGACCAGTAGAATCATCAGGAACAGCAGCACGCCGGTGAAAAACAGAGCGCTCCGATGCACGCCGGCGGCATAGTTGATTTCGACCGCGATATTGCCCGTTAACGTGCGCGCTGAGCTCAAGAACAGGGTCAGGGGATTGCTGGTCAGCGGTGTCGGGATGGCGATCGAATTGCCGATGACCATGATCATGGCCATGGTCTCACCCAGAGCCCGGCCAATGCCCAGGATCACAGCGGCGACGATCCCCGACCGTGCCCCAGGAAGGATCACCCGGTAGATCGTCTGCCAGTGAGTGGCCCCTAGCGCCAGAGCACCCTCCTTGTACCCCCGAGGCACTGCACGGATGGCATCCTCAGCGATGTTGGTGATGGTCGGGATGATCATCACCGCCAGGATGATCGAGGCGTTGAGCAGGCCAAAGCCGCTGTTATAGGGCACCTGGATCCTGCGGATCAAGGGAGCCAACACGACCATGCCAAACAGACCGTACACTACCGACGGGATGCCAGCCAGAAGCTCTATTGCCGGCCGGACAATCTCGCGTATGAACGGTGGGGCGACCTCGGCCAACAGGATGGCAGTACCGACAGATAGCGGCACACCCAGCACGATCGCCCCGAATGTGCAGAGGACCGATCCATAGATCATCGGCAGCAGGCCAAACTGCCCGCTCTGTGCGCCAATGACCGCCCCCGGTCGCCACACGGTTCCCAGCAGCATAGCCTGTGGGCCGATCTCTGCGATAGACTGCCACGCCTGTGTCATTGTGAACACGATGATCAGAAACACGATGATGATCGCGCTCAGAGCCGTAGCGAACAGCAAGCGACGCACGCCGCGATCGACGAACGCCCGCTGTGCCGGGCTTTCCTCAAAGGCAGCCCCGTATCGGATCAGCCCCCACATGATCAGGCCAGGAACCGCACCCATTGCAGACAAGCGGGCCAGCCCGGCGACCAGGACCTCGACAATGCCACCGAGTGGGACGACACTCTCGCCAGCAAAGACGCGTGCCGACACATCAAACAGCGTTGTCACCAGGAGGTACAGCAGCCCCGCGCCCAGTAGTAGCAGGACGCTTACGCGGGCCCAATTTCTGAGCATCCACATCCCGTGGGCCAAAGCTGCCAAGAGCGCAGCAAGGATGCCAGATCCGAGGAGAGTCTCCAGGCTGCCGGGGCCAACTTGTCCGGGCCGAACACTCAGCCAAACACCCTCTGCGATCGCCGCTATCGCGGCAATGCCCAGCAGTATGGCGATTCCGGTCACCAGCCACGGTCGGCCGGCCCTTTCCGCTCGAGGCGCAAGTTGGTCATCCTCTATGCTTGTACCCATCATTGCTCCACACACTACCCGCTTTTACAACAATCACACAGAGGCATGGTACATGGTCTGGTTTAACAGCCGGTCAACGTGATGTTAACGTTTAGTTAATGCTCTGGCCCACGATCCTTGCTGGCCATGCGCAGCGAGAAATAGAAAGCACTTCCCTGCTCCACTTTGCCTGTCTCAGGAGCGGTCACCGGGCTTTCGACCCAGATGCGGCCGCCGTGCGCCTGCACAATGTGCCTGGCGATCGCCAGCCCCAGGCCCGTTCCCCCACCACTGCGGGCGCGATCGGCTTTGTAAAAGCGCTCAAAGATGCGCGGCAGGTCGTCGGGAGCGATGCCAACTCCCGTATCGCGCACGCGGATCACCACCTCATCGCCCGCCGCTTTCGCCGAGATCTGGATCTGCCCCCCCGGCGGCGTGAACTTGACCGCATTGTGTACCAGGTTGGTCACCACCTGTTGCACGCGCTCCCGCTCGGCCAGGACCGGAGGCAGATCGACAGGCAGGTCTGTGTCGATGGTCAGGTTGGCCCGTTCCGCCTGGGGGCGCAGCCGCTCCACCGCCGGAAGCACTATCTCCCCGACCGGGACCGGACCCAGGCGCAGAGGCATCCGCCCGGACTCGATCCGCGACAACTCTAGCAATTCCTCCACCATCTGGGTCAGAGCATCGACTTCAGCGTCCATGTGATCGAGGAAGCGCTGCGCGGCCGGGGGGTCATCCAGTGCGCCATCGCGCAGCGTCTCAACCAGTGATTTCAGGCCTGCCAGGGGAGTGCGCAGCTCGTGAGAGATGTTACTGATAAAGTCACGGCGCACGGTTTCCAGTTGGCGGATGCGCGTCAAGTCCTGGAGGACGACCAGGTACCCCTGTGATCCGACCTCCTGGAACGGCTTGATGATCGCTTGCAGGAACAGCCTGCGCCTTCCGGCCTCCACCGCCGTGCTCGATTCTTCCCCTGTCTCACGACAGTGCCGCCACAGTTCGATCAATTGGTGCTGCCGCACCACCTGAGCGAAGGAGAGTCCCATCGCCCTTTCTGGGGTAGTTTCCAGCAGTCGGGCCGCCGCCGGGTTGATCAGCCGCACGTCTCCCTCGTCGTCGGTGATGATCACCCCTCCCGACATGGTGTCCAGGACCGCCGCCAGGCGACTTTGCTCTTCTTCCAGGCTGGTTACCTGCTGGCTGAGTTGAGACGCCATGTCGTCAAAGGCACGCGCCAGGCGGCCCACCTCGTCCTGGCTAGAGACGAATATCCGCGCTTGCAGGTCTCCTCCCGCCATGCGCTGCACGACCTGCGTCAGTTGGCGGATCGGCCGGGCTGTCTGCTCGGCCATGATCACTGCCAGGGATGCAGCCAACAACATGGTGATCAGAGCCGCGCCCAGCATGGCCCGGCGCAGCCGCCCGATCTGGGCGTTGACCTCGCTCAGTGGCAAAGCTACCCGTACCAGCCCGGCAACCTGTCCTTCGGCAGGAACGCGCACGGCCACGTACATCATATCATAACCCAGCGTCTTGCTAAAGCGGATGCTCTGACCATAGTCGCCTGCCAGCGCTTGCTGCACCTCCGGGCGATAGAGGTGGTTCTCCATGGTGACCGGGCTCTCGTGTGAGTCTCCCAACACTGTGCCATCCGCAGCGATCACTGTGATCCGTGCGCTGAACAGGCGCGCATACCGGCCCATCAGGGGCTCGAACGTCCCTATCGATGCTTCGGGTGCCAGCAACGGCTCGACGACATCTCGTACAGCGCGAGCCTCGGCTACCAGTTGGCCTTCCAGGTTAGACAAGTATACACCATGCACCATGGCCGACAGGTAAAAGGCCAGCCCAATCATGGCAACCAAGATCAGGAGCACATAAGGTACAGCGATACGCCATCGTATGCTTCGAAACATGGTATTATTCCTCAAACCGATATCCAACGCCGCGCACGGTTACGATGTGCAGCGGACTGGCCGGATCGCGCTCGACCTTTTCGCGCAGCCACCGCACATGCACATCCACCGTCCGCGTGCCGCCATCGTAATCCCAACCCCAGACCCGTTCCAGGATCAGATCGCGCGACAGAGCCATGCCCCGGTTGCGGGCCAGGAACACCAGCAGATCGTATTCCTTGGGTTTCAGGTGCAAGGGCCGTCCCTCCAACCGCACTTCAGAGCGCGTCAGGTCGATAATCAGGTCACCAAAAGACAGCTCTTCCGCACCGGCTCCCCGGCCTCCTGTTTCCATCTCTTCTCGGATCAGGCGCACCCGCCGGAGCATCGCCTTGACTCGCGCTACGAGCTCGCGCATGCTAAAGGGCTTGGTCATATAGTCGTCCGCGCCCACCTCCAATCCGACCACCCTATCGATCTCTTCCGCGCGGGCGGTCAGGATCAGGATAGGCACGCTCATCTCTTGCCGCAGCACTCGACACACATCCAGGCCATCCATTCCAGGAAGCATGAGATCCAATACGATCAGGTCAGGCCGGATTTCACGGGCTACCTGGACCGCCTTCAGGCCATCCGAGGCTTTGTGCACCTGGTATCCCTGTCGCACCAGGTTATAGTCCAGCGTGTCTAAAAGAGTGCGATCGTCCTCAACGACCAAGATCTTGGCTGACATACTGGCTCCAATACACAAGATACCGGATTCGGCAAGGGAATTCCGCGGTACGCATCCGTTGACAGAGTGCTGCGCCTTGCTAACCCGCGACGCGCCGCGCTTCCAGGACATTCGGCAACTGCTCCAGTTTGGCGAGGACCCGGCTCAGTTGCGAGATGTCAGTCAGCTCGAGGACCACCATAAAGGTGGCCAGGTTCTTTTCCTTGTGCGTGGTGATGTCTGCCCGGCTCATGCCCACGTCCTCGTTCCCGATCACCTCGCCGATGTCGCGCAGCAGACGGGTGCGGTCATAGGCCCGGATCCGCACCCGGACCGGGTAGGTTTTCTGGTCTTCGCCCCAACTGACCTCGATCAACCGTTCACGTTCCTCGGCGCGCAGGATATTCGGGCAGTCTCGGCGGTGAACGGTGATCCCTCGCCCGCGAGTGATGAAACCGATGATCTCATCGCCGGGCACCGGGTTACAGCAGCGGGCCAGGTTGGTGAGCAGGTTTCCCACGCTCTTGACCCGGATACTGGTATCCACTGTGGGCAGAAGCGCAGGCTGAGAAGGTGGCAGGCCCAACTCTTCTTTCTGGCCCACGTCTTCGGCCAGCCTGGCAGCGACGGTGGAAGGCTGAATGTCACCGGTGCCGACCCGGGCAAAGAAATCCTCGGAGCTATCTTTCTTGAACAGCCGGGCCACGTCGTCCAGCTTGAACTCTTCCAGGCTCAGGCGGCGCAACTCCTTTTCCACCAGCTCGCGCCCGCGCTCGATGTTCTGCTCCCGCGCCTGGTTGCGAAACCATTGCCGGACCTTTTGCCTGGCACGCGCGGTTCGCAGATAGCCCAACTGCGTGTTTAGCCAGTCCCTGCTGGGCCCGCCGCGCTTGGTGGT
>Ga0315274_10004629_pt1 | contig 20189 bp, 17 predicted proteins | sample YL17G02_20_MG_FD_203700 | JGI IMG/M metagenome (GOLD analysis project Ga0315274, IMG submission 203700) | Sediment microbial communities from Yellowstone Lake, YNP, Wyoming, USA - YL17G02_20 | ecosystem: Environmental > Aquatic > Freshwater > Lake > Sediment | place: USA: Wyoming | collected... | reverse complement strand
CAAGAAGATGGCCGTTAAGATCCGAATCGCGGAAGGCCCGCAGTTCAAGGTGGGCGAGATCGAGACCGCGAACAACGCCGTCTTCGATGATGACGAGATCATGGGTGAAGTCAAGGTCCACGCGGGAGACGTGCACAACAAGGGACAGGTGGCCAAGGACAGCGAGGCCCTAACGAGGAAGTACCACGATAGCGGCTACGTCAACACCACCGTAACGCCGCAGGTCACTCTTGACCGCGAGAACAAGACTTCCCGCCTTGTTTACAATGTCAAGGAGGGGGATCTCAAGTACGTCAAAGAGATAGATATCACGGGCAACACGGTGACGCGGGATGACGTGATCCGGCGGGACATCATGATTGCCCCGGGCGAGCGCTTTGACGGCAACCTTGTCAAACTGAGCCAGCAGCGTATTGAGAACACACGCTATTTCGAGAAGACCCGGCTGACGTTGCGTGACGTTGACGATCTCTATTCAGATCTGGTGGCGGACGTCGAGGAAGGCAAGACCGGCAACTTTCTGTTTGGCGTGGGGTATAGTTCCGAAGAGCAGATAGGCGGGTTCGGCGAACTGCGTCTGAATAACTTCGATATCACGAATTGGCCCAAGCTTTCCGGGGGCGGTCAGATCTTCTCGCTGCGGTTGAACGTGGGCTCGGTTCGGAAGCAGTACAATCTGAGTTTCACAGACCCGGAAATTGGGGGCTATCCGGTCGCGTTCGGGTTCGACGCCTTTGACGAGTCGTACCGGTTCCATCACAGCTCGAACTATACGGAAGAAACCGCGGGAGGACAGATCCGCTTCGGCAAGGCGTTGTCCCCCTTTGTGACTGCGCGCACGGCGCTCAGGTACACGGATGTCGATTACAGCAATATCGACGACTTCGCTAAACTCACGGAGGAATGGAAAGAGGAGTTTGAGGAAACGCGGACGATGAGCAATAGCTGGTCCATCGAGCGCAACACGGTGGACATCATCCGCGATCCGACCAAGGGCGGCAGACATGAGTTGACCGGAACAATTGCCGGCCCGGGCGGTGACAACTACTTCTACCGGTTGGAACACGACTCGACCTGGTACTTTTCATTGGACGAGAAGAAGAAATGGGTGCTTTCGCTGCGGACGCGGGAAGGCTGGATGGACGAGTACGGTCCTTCGGACCGTATCCCACTGTCGGAGCGGTTTTTTGCCGGGGGTACATCGACGGTCCGGGGGTATGACTATCGGGATATCGGCCCGAGGATTCCGGAGTTCAGGAACTCCGATAAGTTGGAGCCGATTGGCGGCAAGCTTCGTCTTGTCAACAATGTGGAGATGAGGTACAGATTATCGGATATCTTGCGCCTGTATACGTTCGTGGACGCGGGCGGCGTCTGGCGCGATGTGGGTGATTTCGACTTCGGCGATATGCGGTACAGCGCCGGCATCGGGCTTGGCGTGGATATCCCGAGGATGGGCCCCGTCCGCGTTGACTACGGTGTTCCAATCAACCCGGATGAGGACCAAGGCCACGGGCGCCTGCATTTGATGACGGGAATCCGGTTCTAATCGATTCGAGGCTAGCTGCGAAGTGTTGGGCAGCTAGCCCTTTGTGTTATTCGGGCAGGGTTGGGTCATTTGATTCGGTTCGATGCAGGTGGTATAGTCCTGCTTTGTTCCGAGAGGTGGGTGCGTCTTAGCCTCCGGCGACGACGCATTGATATATAGGGATTCAGGGCCGCGTCTCTCTCTCGGAAAACGGGATGCGCGTCAGGTAAACAAGGACAAAAGGACCCGTCAACGTGAGATTTGCGAGAGCCGCCTTGTTAGGCGTCATTTCCATAGCTTTTCTTCTTGCGATAGTCATGCCTGCTCCTGCGGAAGGGGCGAGCGCTAAGCCGGCCGCGGCCCCGTCGGACGCGCCCAAGGCCAAGGCCCCGGCCCGAGAAGGCAATGGGCCTGCGCTTGCGCAGGGAGCAAAAGCCAAGGCCTCGGCGAATGCGCCCAAGGAAAAGGCCCCGGACGCGAGTGCCGGTGAGACATCGGCCTCCGCGGGGGACGCTGCCGCGCCCGGTTCCCCGGGTCAGTATCGGATTGGGGTGGTCAGCCGGAAGAAGGTCCTCGAGAAGTACACAAAGGTAAAGGCGGAGTATGACAAGCTCCAGGAGAGGGTCAAGGGGGAGCAGGCCGAGATCGACAAGCTTTCAGACAAGATCGAGGGGATGAAAAAGGACTACGAAGCCCAGAAGGACGCCATGAACCCCGAGGATCGGGCAACCAAGGAAGCCGAGGTCCAAAAGGAATACAGCCAGTATCGCTACTTGCTCGATACGAAACAGCGGGAGATCAACACCGAGGAGGAGCTCCTGATGAAGAAGGTGCTGACGGAGGTCGACCAGGTGGTCTCGAAGATTGCCACGGAGCAAGGGTTCCACTTGGTGCTCGAGGGAAGCAGCCGTTCGGGTGTCTTGTATTATAGCCCCACCATCGACATCACGCAGAGGGTTGTGGACGCACTCAACAGCAAGCAATAGCGCCAGGCGCCACGTGGCGCAAATGAACATACGAATTCTGAGGGCAATCGATTTCGGATTTTGGATTCTGGATTTTGGATCACGAGGATCGGCGGCGTGGTTTCACTGGTTAGCTGTACGTGAGCTCCTGCACAATATCGGCATCACGGGCCGGACGCCGTCGACGGGATACCCAAGATCCAGCCGAGCGTATTCGAGATCTCGCGGCCATTTGATCTGATGTCCTTCTCGAGCCGATGTGAGATCTCCTTCTCAGACCACGGCGGCAGGAATCTAAAATCCAAAATACAGAATCCAAAATGGACATATCCGTTGGTGAGATAGCGGAGCTCGTCGAGGGCGCGGTCACCGGCGAGCCGGCCTTACGGATCACCGGCCTAAACGGCATCAGACAAGCCCAAAGGGGCGATCTCACCTTCTTGGGGGACCGGAAATACCTCCCGTACCTGGAGACGACCGGCGCTTCCGCCGTGCTGGTTGCGCGGGACTTTGAACCCGGCGCGGCGGGCGCGTCCGCCTCAAAGCAACGGGCCTATATCCAGGTCAAGAACCCCTACTTGGCCTTTATGCGGGTGGTTCAGCAATATTCGAGCAGCCCCGAGGTGTTTCATCCGTCAGGGATCCACCCGACGGCCGTGGTTGGACGGAACGTGAAGCTTGGCCGCGACGTGGCCCTTGATGCCTACGTTCGGATTGCCGACGACTGTGATATCGGCGACGATGTGGTCGTGTACGCCGGGGTTTACGTCGGTCACGGGTGCCGGATCGGCGACCATACAGTGATTTACCCGAACGTAACGCTCCGGGAAGGCGTGACCGTAGGCGCGCGATGCGTCCTGCACGCAGGGGCGGTCCTGGGCAGCGACGGGTTTGGCTTTGTGCCCATGAACGACGCCTGGCTCAAGATCCCCCAGGCGGGCACGGTAGTTATCGGCGATGATGTCGAGATCGGCGCAAACAGCGCCGTGGACCGCGCCACCATAGGCAGCACGGTGATTGGGCGCGGCACTAAGATTGATAATCTTATACAGATTGGCCATAATGTCGAGATTGGCGAGCATTGTGTGTTGTCCGGCATGACCGGCGTAGCGGGAAGCGCTATCATTGGAGACCATGTCACCATTGGCGCGCAGGTCGGGATCTCCGACCACGCGCAGGTGGGTGACGGGGCGACGATTGGCGCCCGCTCCGTGGTGATATCGAAAGTGGAGCCGGGCGAGGTGGTATCCGGCCACCCACTGATGGACCATAAACTTCAGTTGCGCATGCTGGCCGGGATGCGGCGACTGCCTGAATGGCCGCGCCGCATCCGCGAACTCGAGCGGCGGATTGAGGAACTGGAAGCACAATTACGTGGAAAAGCAGAAGACCATAGCGGATGAGGTCTCGTTTTCGGGTATTGGACTCCACACGGGAAGCCTGACCACGATGACCTTCAAGCCGGCGTCTCCTGACAGTGGGGTGACCTTCTATCGGGTTGACCTGCCGCAGAGACCCGCCATCCAGGCTGATATTGACCACGTGGTGGACGTATCCCGCGGGACCACGATCGGCCTGAACGGGGCGAAGGTCCACACCGTCGAGCATGTCCTCGCAGCGATCTATGGACTGGACATTGACAATATCGGCATCGAGCTGGACGGTCCGGAGATCCCCAACGGGGACGGGAGCGCCTATCCGTTCATGCAGACGCTCAAGAAGGCCGGGCTCGTCGAACAGGACGCGGAGCGGAAGTACATCAGGATTGCCGAGCCGGTTTACTACCGGCTGGACGACGTGACGCTGAGCATTCTTCCCGCGGACGACCTGCGAATCACGATGACCATCGCTTACGACCACGTGGCCATCGGGACGCAATATGCCTCGCTGACAATCACGCCCGACACCTTCGAGAAGGAACTGGCGCCCGCGCGGACGTTCTGCTTTCTGCGCGAGGTGAAGATGCTGCAGGAACAGGGGCTGATAAAAGGAGGAAGCCTCGAAAGCGCCGTCGTCATCGGGGATGAGTCCATCCTGAACGACCATCTGCGTTTCCCGGACGAGTTCGTCCGGCACAAAATGCTGGACCTCCTCGGCGACATGCATCTTCTGGGCCGCCGCATCAAGGGGCACGTCATCAGCGTGAAATCGGGCCACGCCAAGAACGTCATGTTCTCGAAGCAGATTAAGAAGGCCTATCTGAACGGTCATGCCGCTCCCGGCGACGGGGCGCTCGCGCCGCCGAAGCCGCCCGCGCTCGATGTAAGCAAGATCATGAAAATCCTTCCTCATCGGTTCCCATTGCTCCTGGTGGATCGGGTCCTTTCATTCGTGCCGCACCAACGGGCGGTAGGCATAAAGAACGTGACGGTGAACGAGCCGTTTTTCCAGGGTCACTGGCCCAGGGTGCCGGTTATGCCGGGGGTCCTGCTAATCGAGGTCATGGCTCAAGTCAGTTCCGTGGTGCTTTTTGACGGCCAGACGGACCTGGATAACGGCGGTCCGCCCCAGGTGGCCTTTCTGATGGGCATCGACCGGGCGAAACTATGCCGAAGCGTCGTTCCGGGCGATCAGATTGTTGTCGAAGCCGAAATGGTGGGCTCCCGCGACAACGCCTGCAAGATCAAAGCCGTCGCCCGCATTGACGGGAGCGTCGTGGCCGAGGCCGAAATGCTCTTCGGCCTCATGAACAACCCCCAGTAACTCGCGGCATCGGCACTACAGCGCTTCGGCACTCCGCTACTTCGCGCTTGTCACTTTCCACGCAGGTTGATATGGCGTTCGACGGTGGCCTCATCCTTAATGATGGGCGCTTCAATAGGCGGCAGCAAGGCGTCTTCGGGAAACGCAGAGGGGGCCGCGTCGGCGGCAAGAGCGGGTTGGACCTCCATGTGCGGCAGTATTGGTTGCGGACCGCCAAAGTCCGGGATTGCCGCCAGCGAAGGTTCTTCCTCGCGCTTCCTCCTTTTGTTCGGGATCAGGGTGTATCCGATGATATCGCCGAGGTCCAGCAGAAACGACACGAGCAGGATGAAGACTTCCTTGATCCCAATTGCGTGAACGTCGAAGAGCTTCGTGAAAACGGCGAACAGCGGGTTCTCGGGCTTGACCACTTCCGGCAAACGGACTCCCGAGACGGCGCCCATATCCTTCAAAATCACGCGCAGTTCGCTCTGCAACTTGTCAATCTCGGCCAAGGTCGTTGGCGTGCTTCCGCGCAATAGGGTATCGGCCTCCTCTTTCTTGGCAAGGGCCTCTTCGACGGATTTGAGATCGACCGCGGACGTTTTCTGCAAGACCGTGAGCTTGTAGTCTTCCTGTCGGGCGACCCTCCCGTATCCCTCAGGCTTCTCCCGCAAGCCCCGAATTTCCGCATCAAGCTCGCCTTCCTGCTTGGCGACCTCTTTCAGGGTCTCGTCCCGCTTCACGATGAGCTTTGCCTGCGTGTCGGTCAGGTAATCTTCATATACGCTGCGCATCTTCTCGTTCGAGAACCGGATGAAGAAATCGCGGTCGGCCCAGCGGTACAACACGTCCACGTTGAACGCGATGCTGATAAAGGCAATGGTGGTCATCCCGATTACGCCCATAATGTTGAGCCGCTTCTGCTCATCGATGATGGCGATCTTAAGCGCGAAAAGCATTAACCCGATGGCCACGGCCAAACCCAGCGCAAAGATCGAACAGTTCCAGACAACGTCTGAACCAAGGTTTATGCGGACCAGGGGTTCCGGCAGAATCGAGTCGTGCAGGCTCTGATACGTGGTAAACATCGATACGATGCCGAAGACGACCATCGCAATGTAAACCAAGCTTCGTGTGACGATTACCATCGGACATCTCCCTCGGGAAAAACACTTTTACCCTTCCGCTTAAATATGCAAATGCGCCGAAAAGTTCCTTTTGCGACCCGGATCCGGATTGTCGGTAGCGCCAGCCTCGGTCGCCGCAGTCAAGACGGGCGGGGCGCCTGCATCACGCCCCCCAGACCCTCGTCACTCGATATCCTGCCCCTTCTTGACAGCCGAGGACAAACGACGTGTGAGGTTCCCTATCACCGGATAAGTGCACATTCACGAAGGCGTTCGCAGAGATCCGTGTCATGGTTGTTTCAGAAGCACTGAATCAACTCGAGGGGCATTACGTCCTGTTCCGCGAACCTTCCCGCTCGAACCGCGTCCGTATATTCCCTGAACCACAGCGCCGCCACATCGGCGCCCACGGCTCGCACGAAAGCCGCGAAGAACGCTTCGGGTTCGAGGGGAAGAAGCCGGAACACCTTCTCGCCCCAGTCCCACTTCGCGCTTATGATCCTGTGGATCAACTTCGCCGGGTTCACATTCGGCAGCATCCGCCGGCAGGCAATAAGCTTTAGGCGCGGCGTCCCGGCCGAGGCGGTGACGACGAAATCGCCCGAGGCGACCTGGGGCATTTCCATGCAGTCCCGCTTCGCCGCGTGAAACGTGCGAGCGACGATCTCGACCATCTGGGCTTTGAGCAGTTCCGTTTGGGCAATCGTGAAAGTATGCGGCGTTTGCGTATTGATGATGAACTGGAGGTCTCGGTTGAGGCCGAGTTCATGGTATCCATTCAGCCACTGGGTCACGTACCCGTAGATCTCGCGGCCATGGCTTTCCCGCTTGTGACGATCGGGTAAGAAGATGTGTCCGCCGCGGAAAGGTTTGACCACGAACTTCGGAGCGCGCTGGTACAGCACCTGAAGGTTCGCTAGTTCCATTCGGGCTACCTTGCTGTACTCATCGGCGTGTTTCGCAACAACGAAAGCAAAGCTCCCTTCTTTCCTCCTTGCATTGACGGCTCGCAGCCGGAAGATCAACTGGTACTTGCCCTCTTGGAACAGCTCGAATGCAAGCGATATGACCGGCGACGGCCCGAGCGCCTGTTGGATGCTCGGGATCAGGAAACGGTCACTATTGGTTTGAACCATCCACTCGGTGGCTCGCGCCAGAGTTTCGAGTTGGTAGAAACGCTTGATCTCGACTCCCCAAAAGTCGAACATGGGACGGAGGCCCGTCCACCGGATGCGAGGGGCCGATCTCTCACCGTGCGTGTTTCCTCCCCGCGAGCCTCTTTGCCGCGATCTCAAGCCTCGATGATGCTGCGAACCCATGCTTGCACGTCCCGATTCAGAATGAAGCTGAAGCGCCTCGAATGAACGTCGGCGGCGTCAACTGCCGGTAATCGTCTGGGCGACTTCCTTTTCGAGTCCGGCATAGGACCGATTGTAATTCCGCCGAAGGGCTTCCTCAGGTTCGATGCCTTGAGCGACGTCAGACATCACGCTTACCAGACGCCGCTGACCGAAGCTCGTCCACAAGTATTGGACGGTTGCGTGCGCTTGTGCATAAGCGAGCCGCAGCAGCGCGGGATCCAGTTTTTTCAACTGCGAGTCGCTAAGATCGTGCAGCGTAAACAGCCCCTCTTGGGCCTGCGTCTCTTGCAGGAGACCGGTTTCCGCGGGACCGAGCGCTCTTGAGAACGTCTCCGCAAGACCCTCGTTCAACCACCACGGCACCCGGTTTCCCGCCAGGAACCGCACAACGACGTGGGTGAACTCATGGTAGAGCCGTTGCTTGAGTTCCTCATCGCTCAGCGCGTTGCCCGAAACGTCGCAAAGGGGAATGCGGATCTTCCCGTCATACAAGGCGCCGACATATTCGCCCGCCTGCGTGGCCTCGGTAAACCCCTTTGCGTTGTATACAATCACCTGCACGGGCGTCGGGGCATAGGAACCGCCCAGATTCCGGCCAATGTCTATATAGGCATGCTCGAGATAATTGGTGACTCGGCGCAACGACCGGACCGGAATATCCGGACTGTAAGTGAGTTGGAAGTGCCGCGAGCCCGAAGGACGAAACGATGCTTCGACCGCCGCTTCCCTTGACGCCTTCTCGATCTTTTCTTGAAGTCCCGGACGATTCGGCCGAACCTCGATCACCCATTTCCATTGCACCTGGGCCGACGGTACGTCGTTGTCCATGTAATAGGCATCGCCCAGAAGGTCGTGCGCGTCCACGTTGCGCGGCGCCAACTCGATGGCCTCCTCGAGCCGCGCGATGGCCTCGGCCACGTAATCGAGGCGCAGGTAATAGGCGCCAAGTTGCACCAGCGGGGACTCGTTTTCCGGGTCGACGCTGGTGGCGATCTCGAGGTGTTTGACCGCGGCCGCGAAGTCCGCCTCCTTCGCGAGGTCGTTCGCGGCGGCCTGGTGCGCATTGCACAGGTTCCGCTTCACCACGGCATTGTCGGGTGCCAGGCCGCATGCCCGTTCAAATGTCTGAATGGCCTGATCCCATTGAGCTGCATTGTAGAAAGCAATGCCTTGGTCATTCAGTTCGTGCGCGGTCTGTCCTTGGGCGGACATGTTGGCCCAACATAGGACAAGCAACACGAGAACGGGGATTCTGCTAGACATCGACTTGGCCATGAAATCGTTTCACCGCTTCGGCAGCACGGCGACGGCCTCAATCTCGACCTGAATGTCAAAAGGCAATCGACCGGCCTGGATACAGGTCCGCGCGGGATAGTCCGAGCGGAAAAACGTCTTGTAGATATCGTTAAACGCCGCAAAGTGGTCCATGTTTGCCAGGTACACATTGACCTTGACCACGTGTTCGAGTCCCGACCCGGCATCCTCGAGAATCGCCTTGAGGTTGGACAACGTCAATCGTGACTCCTCTTCAATCGTGTCCTTCTGCAGGCCGCTTCCGTCCGGTGCGACCGGACCCTGGCCCGAAACGAACAACAGGTCGCCCACAGCCACTGCGTGTGAGTATGGACCCTGTGCCGGCGGGCCGTTCGGCGCGAAGATACAACGCTTTTCCATCACTTAACTCCCGAATATGCACCTAGACGGTACCACAGTCGTCAACGTCCGTCAAACGTGCGTTACACCGACAAGACGATCAACTGGGGAAGACAAGACTAACGAACGCGTCCCTGATCTCGGCGAACTGCCTCAAAAATCTACGCCATACACCGGCCAGTTTGCTGTAAACTAGATACTTGCCGACATGATCTGAGAATTCCCTTCTCAGATCGTTTCGGCAAGAATGTCAGATGCATGGATACGAGATTTCAAGTATGCTTGACTAGATTTCGAGGAGATCGTATGAGCATGCTTCGTATGGTGGGAGTCGCGACGGCAATTACTTGTCTGTTCATCGGTCAGGGGTGGAGCGGGCCGGATGAAGTCTGTCATGTGGGGGCGCAACTGCATTTGCAGGCTCAGGGCAAACCTGAGGAGTCATACCTGCATCATCTGCAATTGTTCGTGGAACGCGACATGGCTGACTATGTGTTTCTGTGCGTGCCGGCCTGGCCCGACGTTACAATCGACGACGTGGCTCGTTATCTGGCGGAGCACCACGTGCATTTCCTTCTCCAGGAACCCTATCCCCCGATTCAGGGGCGTCGTTACGATGCCGACGACTACAAGCGCATCAAGGCCATCGCTGGCGACCTGTTCGTGGGTACGCATTGGGGCGAACTGGACTCTTCGGGATTAAAGCCGGAGGACTATCTTCCCAAAGAAACCTATAGCGCGCCGACGCGGCGCAAGGTCAAAGAGGCCTTCCTCGATCGGGTGCAAGGGATTTGTCGGGACCACTACCATGCCTACGGAGTTCCATTCGCTCACAGTTCGGCGACGTTATCGCACGCATTGTTTGCAGAGGCCGGAGTGGACCTGATCTGCAGCGAGATTGGCGAGAACGCCCCGAACGTGAGCATGATGATCGCCTCGAATCGGGGCGCCGCGCGGGCCTATGGCCGGCCCTGGATGATCGATCATTCGACTTGGTGGGCGCCGCGGGGGAACGCGGGCGAACTGGTGTCTCCGCGCGAGGGCCACACGCCTTGGTGCATGTTCACGTCGCTGCTGCTTGCGGCAATGGGCGGCGCTGACTTCGTCCAACTCGAGGTCGACTGGGCCGCCTATGATCGCGCCGGAATGACGAGCGGGCTCGGCGAACCGGTGTTGCTCCCTTGGGGCCGGGCATTAAAAACGCTTTACGGCGTCACCCGACAGATGGGCCCGCGCGGCGAAACCGTCACAAGGTTTGGAATTCTTTTCGGACATGAAAGCGGCTGGCCCGGCGTGGGCTGGCGCGTAGGCGACGTCCGCGCGACGGGCCTGTATGACGGCATAAGACACAAGTTCATGCAGACGCGCGACGCGGACCTGTCGCTCAAGATACTCGATGTGTTTTATCCCGGATTCGAACGATGCGGGTGGGACCCGGAATACCCCGGATTCTTCTCGGAGAGCCCGCTCGGGGTGTGCGATATCATTGCGGACAACCTTCCGTCAGAGAAGTATGCGCGGTATCCGATTCTCGTGGCGCTCGGCTGCCACCGCATGACCGCGCCCCTGCGCGAAGCGTTGCGCGCTTACGTCGAGCAGGGGGGCATCCTCATCTGCGGCGACACGCTGTTCTTGGATGAAAATGAGAAACCGTTGGAAGGCGGCTTTGCCGAGCCGCTGATCGGGTGCACACCTGATTTCGATTCCGAGCATGCCATCAAACTCGAGCAGCCGTCGGGCGTGCTCGAAGAGATACCCGAGATTGCCTCGGCGGGCACCCGGGACGAGTGGATGACCCATTGGCTGCACCCTGTTCAACTCACAACCGGGCGCGTCGTCGCACGGCTGAACGATGCGCCGTACCTTATCGAAAACAGGATCGGCGCGGGCCGCACGTTCTTCATCACTGGGCTGAACATGGTTGACAGCAGCGCAACCAGGCGCGGCGCGGAACCGTTTCTCTATGCCAACACGCTCTACTGGTTTCTACACACCCTCAAGCAGCACGCCGGGGACGGCATTTCCATTACGCCTTGGACCAGCATCGAGCACGTATACAACGAGAAACCGGACGGCTCGGGAATGTTGTTGGTCTTGAACCACGGCGACGCCGACTACCGCCGGGACGCGACGATGAGAAACCCTCGTGGCTACACGCGTGGCCGTATTATGGCGGAAGGGTCGTGGGAATCGTGGCGCGTGGGCGAGTCGTTGCATTTTACTCAAACGGGCGCCGCGCTGGCTTGGTCGTTCCAGATTCCGCCAAAAAGCTTCGCACTGTTTGCATTCGACAACGAAAATACGAACGGGACGAAGCCCTGAATTGAAAACAACTCCTTCGACTTGCGATCTCGTGCTGGTGCCACCTCAAGACATGGATGGGGTATACTGCTTTCCAGGGCAAACACTAGAAAGGCGGAAACACGAATGAACGCAATCGCAATCGTCGCATGCGCCATTATGTCGGCATCAATGGATCAACCCTCTTGCGAAATGGCGTTGATCTTCGATCCGGACAAGGAAAGCCACGGACATGTCCACGCGTCTTGCATCGTCGCCTGCCCAAACGGAGACTTGCGTGCAGTTTGGTATGAGAGCGGGCAGGAACTGCCACCGCCGTACTTCTCGAAGGAGCGAGATAAGAGCGACGACGTGCGCATCGGCGGGAGCCGGAAGCCGAAGGGCGGCGCGGCCTGGGACGCGCCGTTCGTCATGGCCGACACGTTCGGCGTTTCGGACAACAACCCGTGCATGGTTGTGGACCGCGACGCCAGGCTGTGGTTGTTTCACGCAGTGCTGCTGGGCGTGCCGGAGATCTCCTGGACCAGCGCGTTGATCCGGTATCACGTCTCGTCCGCGTATGACGCGCCCGGACCGCCCAAATGGGACCTCGAGAACCTGCTCATAGCGCATCCCGCAGGCTTCGAGAAGGCGCTCGAAGCGGGCCTGACCGAACGAGGACGGAATCTCTCTGAGGAACAACGCGAGGCGGGAATGAAAGCGAGGGAGGGCCGGCTCAAGGATCCTTACAAGACGCGGTTGGGCTGGATGCCCCGGGCACATCCGATCATCCGTTCTGACGGAGCGCTGATGCTGCCGCTGGCGAACGAAAACTTTGGGTTCGCCGCGATGGCCGTCACAAAGGACGCCGGCGCGACGTGGACGATCGGCGAGGCGGTCCCGGATCGCGGCCTCCAACAGCCCACGGTCGTCGAGTTCTCGGACAAGTCCATGTCGGCCTTCTTCCGCAACGGGAACCCGGCCCACAGGATCCAGCGTAGCGAATCGAAGGACGGAGGCATGACGTGGGAACCGGTCACGTTGACGGATCTGCCGCATCCCGGCGCGGGTATCGAGGCGATCCTTCTCAAAAACGATCATGAGACTCGTTCCCAAGTTGAACTTGGGAACGAGCATCTGTTGATGATCTATAACGATACCGAGAAAGAACGCGACCGTCTCGCCGTCTCGATCTCCGAGGACCGGGGCAAGACCTGGCGCTGGACCCGCCACCTTGAAAACACGCCTGGGCAGCGGTTCGACTACCCGTCCATCATTCAAACGCCTGACGGAACGCTTCACGCCACCTATTCCTACAACACCAAGACCATCAAATACGCCCATTTCAACGAAGCTTGGGTTCAGCAGGGCGACTAACGCGTGATGTGGGACCTGGGTAAACTTGCCACGCAGTGCTGACATTCAAAATGCGATACAACTTGTCGGTCACGGAACAGTCTGAGGCCTATGATTGAGTTCATCAGAGCGGTTCAGGATTACGCCTTTCTGCAATATGCCCTTCTCGCAGGCTTGCTGGTCAGCATCGCGTGCGGCATCGTTGGGACCTACGTTGTCACACGGCGGATCACCTTCATGGCGGGAAGCATTTCACACTGCATCCTCGGCGGAATGGGCGCCGCCAGGTATCTCTCGACGGTTCACGGTTGGGAGTGGCTCACGCCCTTGCAGGGGGCGGTCGTTGCGGCCCTCCTTGCCGCGCTGATCATCGGATTCGTCAGCCTGCGGGCAAAGCAGCGCGAAGACACCGTGATAGGCGCCTTATGGGCGATCGGGATGGCCGTCGGTGTTCTCTTTATCTCGCAAACGCCGGGCTATAACGAGGACCTCATGGGATATCTTTTTGGGAACATCCTCATGATCACTTCCAAAGACCTCATCCTCATCGTCGCGCTCGATGTCCTGGTCGTCCTGGCGGGGGTGATCTGGTATCACCAGTTTCTGGCTATATGCTTCGATGAAGAACACGCGCGCCTGCGCGGCGTCAATGTCGAATTCTTCTATATTCTGCTCCTGTGTCTCACCGCTCTCACGGTGGTGCTCCTGGTCAGCGTGGTCGGAATCGTCCTTGTCATTGCACTTCTGACCTTGCCCGCGGCCGTGGCCGATCACTTCTCGAAAACCCTCTGGCAGATGATGCTTCTGGCGACCCTCTGCTGTGCCCTGTTTACGGCCGGCGGCCTTGCGCTGAGCTATACCCCAAATCTGCCGGCCGGAGCGACCGTCATCCTGGTCGGCGGCGTGACGTACCTTGCCGTCACCGCAGGGAGCGCCGTATTGCGGACGAGACAATAAGCGTCTCGGCGAAAAGGCCGCTATCAGCCGGTGTGTCCGCGTTTGGAAAAGGCAGGTCTACCCGGATCGAGATTGGGTGCATGGTGCGAGTAAGACACCTGCAAGAGATAACGCCCCCCGTTTCCCCTCTGACCGTCTTTGGCTGCGTGCAAGTCCGGGCGGGTCTAGCGAATGTCCGCGTCAAACCACTTCAGCACAGCCATGATGCCCTTGGCCTGCCTGAGCATCGTGGCCTTCAGACCTTGCTGACGGAGCTTCTCCTTCGCTTCGTGGCGAGACTTGGCTATCACCACGCCCCCTACGAATGATTTCTCCTCGTCTCCCTCCGCGCGGATAGCGTGATATTCATAGGTTGGCACAGGTTGTCATCTCCTACATTGGCACAGTTTCAGGAGAACCATAATGCCTTCAGCGCAGCGACATTGTAGCACTTCTTGCAGGATTTGCAAATACCGCACAAAAATCTGGGCCTGCGTCACCAGATGGGGTTTCGTTTCATTCTCTCGATCTTCCGAGCATGTGTTGTATCTGGACACATACAATGGCGTTTTTCGGCCCAAAGTCCAATTTTCAGAGCAGGCGATTCTGAAAGAATTCCGCCTGTCGCCACGAAATGGGCTGTTCTTCGTCCAAATCCCCGCAATCTGACGCAGGCCCTGCGGACCGCCTCGGGTCCAACCAGAGGTAGCAGGAGAGGGTGGCATGGATAAGCCTGGTTTGGCCGGAACGAAGCTACTTGATTAAGGTCAGGATGCCGAACCGGCCAAACCAGGCTTATCCATGGCACCCCGAGCGCAACTCGCCGACTCCGCACAAAAACCCCGAATCCTGACGCAGGCCCTAAAAATCTTGCCGCCGTGCAACCGCCGTCGTTGCTTTTGCAGGGGTTGCGTGGATATACTCTGGTGTGGAGGGTGTAGCAAGCCGTGGCGTAAAGCAACGTGAAGGATCGTGGGCGATGGTTATCGTAATGGCCTCCCGCAAACGGGAGGACATTGATTTTGTAGTCAGCAAGATCGAGGAACTGGGGTACAGGGCGCATCTGATCGAGGGCGAACAGCGCACGGTGATCGCCGCGGTCGGGGACGAGCGTGGCAAGTTCCGTCTTCAATCGCTGGAATCGCTCCCGCACGTCGAGAAGGTGGTGCCGATCCTGCAGCCGTTCAAGTTGGCGGGCCGGGAGGCAAAGAGCGAGGACACAATCGTCCGCGTCGCAGGCGCGCAGATCGGAGGCGACCGTTTCTGCGTGATAGCGGGGCCTTGCGCGGTGGAATCGCGTGAACAGATCATGGAGACGGCGCGGCTTGTGAAGGAATGCGGGGCCATGATCCTGCGTGGCGGCGCGTATAAGCCGCGTACGTCGCCTTACAGTTTCCAGGGACTCGAGGAAGAGGGGCTTCATCTTCTGGTCGAGGCGTCGCACGTCGCAGGGGTCCCGTTCGCAACGGAGGTCATGACGCCGGAGCAGGTCCCCATAGTGGCAGAGCATGCGGACATCATCCAGGTCGGCGCACGGAACATGCAGAATTTTGGTTTGCTCAAGGCCGTGGGAAAGACGGACAAACCGGTGCTCCTGAAGCGAGGGATGATGTCGACTATCAACGAGACGCTGATGTCCGCCGAGTACATTTTGTCGGAAGGAAACAAAGACGTGATCCTGTGCGAACGAGGCATCCGGACGTTCGAGACCGAAACGCGGAACACACTTGATATCAGCGCGGTGCCGGTGTTCAAGAAGCTTACGCATCTTCCGGTGGTGGTGGATCCGAGCCACGGAACGGGGCACTGGGACCTTGTGATCCCGATGGCCAAGGCGGCGGTCGTGGCCGGCGCGGACGGGCTTATGGTCGAGGTGCATCCGAACCCGGCGGAGGCGTTTTCCGACGGCGCACAGTCGCTGAAACCTCAAACGTTCCGGACGTTGATGCAGGAGATCAAGCCGTTGCTGCACTTGGTTGGAAAGAAACTGTAGACGGCAGATGACCGATGGCAGAAGAAGAACTCGAAGAACAGATCGAGCAACCGGACGGCGAGCCCGAACCCGTCGAGATGCTGGGCCGCGATGAGACGCGGCAAGCGATCGGTGCACTGCTGTTCGCCAGCGACCGGCCGCTCAGCATAGGCCGGATCGCTGAGGCGATGGGCGACATCGATCCCGACATCGTGGGGAACCTGATGCAGGAGCTGCGCGAGGAGATCGACACCCAAGAGCTCCCGTACGCGCTCACAGAGATCGCGGGCGGCTATCAGTTCGTGACAAAATCGCAGTATGCTCCGTACATCCGGCGGCTGTTCCAGATCAAGAAGAGCAAGCAGCTTTCGAAAGCGCTTCTCGAGACGCTGGCCATTATCGCATACAAGCAGCCGGTCACTCGCGCCGAGGTGGAATCGATCCGGGGCGTGAGCGTATCGTACGCGTTCGAGTCGCTTCAGGAAAAGCGGCTGATCCGGGTTGTCGGGGTGGCCGAATTGCCGGGGCGTCCCAAGCTGTACCGCACCACGGATGAGTTCCTCATTCACTTCGGTTTGAAAACGCTCAAGGAACTCCCCTCCATCGAAGAGCTTCGCGAAACGAGCTGAACAGTGATGCGTCTTCAACGATATCTTGCCGGCTGTGGAATCGCTTCCCGACGTAACGCCGAGAAGCTTGTCGAGTCCGGGCGTGTGGAGATCAATGGCGTTGTCGCGAAGGTGGGGGACACGGTCGATCCTGAAAAGGACCTCGTGACGTGCGACGGCACGCCGGTGCGGGCGGAGGCGGCGGTCTACGTCGTCCTGAACAAGCCGAAGGATACGGTGACAAGCGCTCGGGATACGCATGGCCGCAAAACGGTGATCGACTGCGTGCACGGTGTAAGCGCGCGGGTGTTCCCGGTGGGCCGGCTTGATACAGACGTCGAGGGCGCGCTGCTTTTCACGAACGACGGCGACCTCGCCTTTCGCCTCATGCATCCGAAATTCCAGGTGGAGAAAGTGTATCTTGCGACGGTTGCAGGCGAGGTCACTCGAGAGGCAGTCAGCCGGATCGAGAAGGGCGTGCCGTTAGAGGACGGAGTCACAGCGCCTGCGAAGGCGCGGATCGTGAACAAGCGTCCGGGGATGACGATGTTGCGGCTGACGCTTCACGAGGGCCGGAAACGGGAGATCAAACGGATGTGCGCGGCCGTCGGGTATCCGGTGCGTGAACTCCAACGAGTTTCCATTGCCGGCATTGCTGCAAACGGTCTGCGGCCAGGCGAGTGGCGGTACCTTACGCCGCAGGAGGTTGAGAGACTCCGTAAGATGTCAGGGTTGGGGTAGGGGTCTAGTTCGGTTGCGAGCAACACCCGCCGGCGTCAGATTGCATAATCCTCGACGAACACCCGCATCTCCTTGGCGGTGACGAAGACCTGGCTGTTCTTCGTGAGTCCGAGTTCCTTGTACCGTTCCTGGGAAATGGTCACATCGACGTGGTCGCCGGCGGTAGTAGTCAGTTCGAGCTTTACATTGGGTCCTGCGGGATTGATGTAGTTCACTCTGGCAACGAAATGTTCCTTTCCGTTTGACGTTGTGGAAATGTCAAGAAGATGCGGGCGGACGAACACCCGCGCCTGAGGACTTCCCGTCACGGCCTTCTCCTCTCCCAGCAACGGTATCCCGTCCTCAATGCGCGCGTGGAAGAGATTGACGTCGCCCAGGAAATTATAGACAAAGGGCGAAGCGGGACGATGATAAACGTCTTCCGGTGTTCCGACCTGCTCGATTCTTCCCTCGTTCATGACCACGACGCGGTCGGCCACTTCGAGGGCCTCTTCCTGGTCATGCGTGACGAACACGCTCGTCACCTTTATCTCATCATGCAGTCTTCGGAGCCATCGGCGCAGGTCTTTGCGGACGCGGGCATCCAGAGCGCCAAAGGGTTCATCAAGCAACAAGACGCTCGGCTCGACGGCGAGTGCGCGTGAGAGGGCGACCCGTTGCCGCTGACCGCCGGACAACTGCGACGGATACCGGTGTGCAAGGTTCTCGAGCTGGACGAGTCTCAAGAGGGCCATCACACGTTCGCGGATCTCGGGTTTGGCGGGGCGTTGGCCGCGAGGTCGTACGCGCAATCCGAATGCGACGTTCTCAAACACGCTCATGTGCCGGAAGAGGGCGTAATGCTGGAAAACAAACCCGACCCGGCGTTCGCGCAGGCTCTTGTCCACCGTGTCTTCACCATGGAAAAGGACCGAACCGGTCTCGGCGGATTCCAGGCCGGCGATAATCCGAAGCAGCGTCGTCTTGCCACAACCTGACGGTCCCAAGAGGGCCACCAATTCCCCTGTGGGTACCATGAGATCAACCTGCTTCAGCGCTGCGAAATCGCCGAAGTGCTTGTTGATGTTCTTCATCTCAATGCTCATGGTGCGTATCCTCGGCAACCGTTGGGAGTGGGACGTTAGAGGCGATGCCATCCGAGTGCGCTGATCTCCATTCGACAACCGATTTGGCGGTCAACGTCGCAAGCGCGAGCAGAGTCAGGATGGAAGCGACGGCAAACGCAGCGGCGAAGTTGTATTCGTTGTACAGAATCTCAACGTGCAGGGGAATCGTGTTGGTCTTGCCGCGAATGTGGCCGGATACCACGGATACAGCGCCAAACTCGCCCATGGCCCGGGCATTGCACAGGATCACGCCGTACAAGAGGCCCCACTTGATGTTCGGAAGCGTTATCCGGAAAAACATCTGGAGTCCGTTCGCGCCCATCAGCAGCGCGGCCTCCTCTTCCTCCGATCCGATCTGCTGCATCACAGGGATTAGTTCCCGTGCCACGAATGGAAATGTCACGAAAACGGTGGCCAGGACGATTCCAGGCACCGCGAAGATTATCTGAATGTCATGTTCGAAGAGCCAAGGGCCAAATACGCCCTGGAGCCCGAAGAGCAGCACATAAATGAGTCCCGAGATCACCGGAGATACCGAAAACGGCAGATCAATGAGAGTCATAAGGATGGACTTGCCGGCAAAGTCAAAGCGTGCGATGAGCCATGATGCCGCAAGCCCGAAGAGTAGGTTCAAAGGGACCGCGATGGCGGCAACCGTCACTGTGAGCCGAACTGCGGCGCGGGCGTCAGGCTGCCACAACGCGCTGAGATAGACGCTTACACCTTTCTGGAGCGCCTGGAGGAAGACGGTCACGAGCGGCAGCCCGAGAAACAGAAAAAGGAATGACAGCGCCAGGCCCGTGAGAACAAATCGAGTTATCCAGGCGCGGAGCGGTGCCTTCTCGACAAAAGGTGACGCGAAAATCGGACCCGTGGTCATCCAACCTTATCCTCGAACGACGCGCAATCCCGTCCACCACTGCAACACATTGATGAGCAGCAACAACGCAAAGGACATCACCAGCATGACGACGCCCAGTGCCGTGGCGCCGGCATAGTCAAATTGCTCGAGTTTCGTCATTATGAGAAGCGGCGCGATCTCCGTTTTCATCGGCATGTTTCCCGAGATGAAAACAACGGACCCGTATTCGCCCAAGCCTCGCGCAAGCGCCATGGCAAATCCCGCCAGCAGCGGCGGAATCAGGCTCGGCAGTAGGACCCGGCGAAACGTCTGCCAGGGTGTCGCTCCAAGACTGGCCGCGGCGTCCTCGATTTCCCGATCGATTTCCTCCAGGACAGGTTGAACCGTCCGAACCACGAAGGGCAGCCCGATGAACGTAAGGGCGAAGATGATGCCGAGAGGCGCGAAGGCCACCTTGATGCCCAAGGGATCGAGATAGCGACCCAGCCAACCGTTCGGCGCGTAAAGACTGGTGAGCGCGATGCCGGCCACGGCCGTGGGAAGCGCAAACGGCAGGTCCACCATGGCGTCGACGATTCTCCTGCCGGGAAACGGGTATCGCACGAGGACCCAAGCGACCAGAAAACCAAACACGACATTGATCGCCGCCCCGGCGGACGCAGTCTCGATGCTCAGCTTGTATGAAGCAACCACGCGCGGCGCAGTCACAATCTCCAGGAATGCGCCCCACGTCAGCGTCGATGCCTTCAGAAACAAGGCGCCCAAAGGTATCAACACGATGAGGCACAGATAAAGGAGCGTGAAGCCGCCCGCCAAGCCGAAACCCGGTAGGACGGTCCGCCGCTTCAGGGACATGCTGTCTCCTTTAACGTCCGATTTGGAAATAGGGATATTTACTTGACTCAACCTAGCCCAATCTGTAGTGTATTGTTGTATGAGCGAGGATTACCCACGGGCGCTGATTGACCTCGAGCGGCGTTTTCGCGACGAAGATGCTTGCCGCACCTAT
>Ga0315274_10004628_pt1 | contig 20191 bp, 11 predicted proteins | sample YL17G02_20_MG_FD_203700 | JGI IMG/M metagenome (GOLD analysis project Ga0315274, IMG submission 203700) | Sediment microbial communities from Yellowstone Lake, YNP, Wyoming, USA - YL17G02_20 | ecosystem: Environmental > Aquatic > Freshwater > Lake > Sediment | place: USA: Wyoming | collected... | reverse complement strand
AGGGCGCGGCAGCGAATGCTGCGGGGAACCTTTCCCGATCACATCAGACGTCAGTTCGCCGACATGCTCGATTACTTCGGCCAGTCTCCGATCATCGTGCGTTCGAGCAGTCTCCTGGAAGACAACTTCGGCAACGCGTTTGCCGGCAAGTACGAGAGCGTCTTCTGCGCGAACCAAGGTCCTCGCGAGACGCGGCTCGAGGATTTCATGTCGGCCGTGCGGTCCATCTACGCGAGCACGATGAGCGAGAAGGCCCTGACCTACCGGGCGCGGCGGGGGCTTCTCGATCGCGACGAGCAGATGGGGCTGCTCGTGCAACGGGTCTCGGGCAACCGCTACGGGTGTCTCTTCTACTCGCAGGTTTCGGGAGTCGGCTTTTCGTTCAACCCCTACGTGTGGAGCGAGTACATCGACCCGAACGCCGGCGTCTTGCGGCTGGTTTTCGGTTTGGGCACCCGGGCGGTGGATCGCACGGACGACGACTACACGCGAGTCGTGGCCCTGAACGCGCCGGAACGCCGTCCGGAGAGCGCCATGGACGCCGGCCGCCAGTACGCACAGCGGAAGGTGGACGTCCTGGACCTGGAAGCGAATCTGTTGGTCACCCGCGAGTTCCCTGAAGTGGTTCGTCAAAGCACGGGGCTCTCGATCGAGAAGTTCGCCTCGCGGGACGAGGCGGCTGAGCGTCTGGCCAAGGAACGGGGGCGCAAGGAGTCGTTTCCCTGGGTCCTGACCTTCGAGGACCTCCTGTCCAACACGGCCTTCGTTGCCCGAATGCGCGAGATGCTTCACATTCTCCAGGAGGCCTACGAGTACCCCGTGGACGTCGAATACACGGCGAATTTCCTCCCGGACCGCGGGATGCGGATCAACCTCCTGCAGTGCCGCCCGCTCCAAGTCCAGGGAGACGAGGGGTTCACCGAATTGCCGGTCGACGTGCCCCCGGAACGACTGCTTCTCAAGGCCCAAGGCGCCGTGATCGGCCGGAGCCGCACGCTGCGCATCGGCCGTCTGATCTACGTTGCGCCGTCAGTCTACGGTCAGATGAGCATCCGGGACCGGCATTCTGTTGCCCGTCTTATCGGCCAGATCACCCGACTGGGTCCGCCGGGGGGAAATGGAGACATCATGCTCCTTGGGCCGGGTCGCTGGGGCACCACGACGCCGTCTCTCGGGGTGCCCGTGACCTTCTCCGAGATCAGCGGCGTGTCCGTTTTGTGCGAGATTGTGGCCATGCGCGAGGACCTTGTGCCCGACGTCTCGCTGGGCACGCATTTCTCCAGCGAGATGATCGAGACCGACATGCTCTACCTTGCCCTTTTCCCGGAGAAAGCGGGGAACCTGTTGAACGAGGAGTTCTTCTCCGCCGCGCCGAACAAGTTGCCGGAGATTCTGCCGGCGGCGGCAGCCCAATCTTACGCCGTCAAGGTCATCGACGCGGCGGACCTGGCAAACGGGGAGATTCCCAGGGTCTATGCCAACACACTGAAACAGCAAGTCGTCTGTTGTCTCGAGAAAGAGTGAGAACCGCGGGCGAATCCTCCCGGCAACGCGGGTGTTGGGAGAATCCGACCGCGGTCCCAGGAAAGACGCAGGCGCAGTTCTCGGAAGAAGGCCCGGGCTTGCGCGCCAGGATTGCGAAGCGCCGACAGAGCCCCTTCTCTCCTCGCGAGGCCTCTCAGACCAGTCCTTGGTCCAGCATGGCGTCGGCGACTTTGAGGAATCCGGCTATGTTGGCGCCCGCCACGAGATTGCCCGGCATCCCGTAGTCCTCAGCCGCTTCGCAAGCCGCCTTGTGGATCGATTTCATGATCCCGCGCAGGCGTTCGTCCACTTCCTCGCGAGTCCAACTCAGGCGGACGGAGTTCTGGGCCATCTCGAGTCCGGACACGGCCACGCCGCCCGCGTTGGCCGCCTTGGCGGGCCCGTAGAGGATCTTCCTGTCAAGGAAGACCTTCATGCCGTCCGGGTCCGTGGGCATGTTGGCTGCCTCGGAGACCAGAATGCAGCCATTGTCGACAAGCGTTTTCGCGTCCGTGCCGTTGATCTCGTTCTCCGTCGCGCTCGGGAAGGCGCAGTCGCACTTGATGGACCAGGGGCGCTGCCCCTCGCGGTACTCGACGCCGGGGAATCTCTCCGCGTACTCGCGGATGCGGCTGCGGCGAACGTTCTTCAGCTCCATAATGAAGTCCAGCTTCTCTCGGTCGATGCCGGCGGGGTCATAGATCGTGCCGTTGGAGTCGGAGATGGAGATGGTTTTGGCGTCGAGCTCGATGAGCTTCTCGATCGTATACTGGGCCGCGTTGCCCGATCCGGAAACCGTGCACACTTTGCCTTCGATCGTGTCGTTTCGGGTGGCGAGCATTTCCTGGGCGAAGTAGACGACGCCGTACCCGGTCGCCTCGGGACGGATGAGCGAGCCGCCCCAATCGAAGCCTTTTCCCGTCAGGACTCCGGTGAACTCGTTGCGGATTCGCTTGTACTGGCCGAAGAGGAAGCCGATCTCGCGACCGCCGACCCCGATGTCCCCGGCGGGGACGTCGGTGTTCTCGCCCAGGAAGCGACAGAGCTCGGTCATGAAGGATTGACAGAAGCGCATGACTTCGTTGTCCGTCTTGCCTTTCGGGTCGAAATCCGAACCCCCTTTGCCCCCGCCCATGGAAAGGGTCGTAAGGGAGTTCTTGAAAACCTGTTCGAAAGCCAGGAACTTCAAGATGCCGAGGCAAACGGTGGGATGGAATCGAAGCCCCCCTTTGTAAGGACCGAGCGCGCTGCTGAATTCGATGCGGAAACCGCGGTTGACCTGCACGTCTCCCTTGTCATCGAACCACGGGACGCGGAACATGACCACCCGCTCGGGCTCGACGAGCCGTTCGAGCAGGCGGCTTTTCTGGTACCTGGGGCGGCGCTGGATGACGGGTTCGAGGGAACCCAGGACCTCCTCGACGGCCTGATGGAATTCCCATTCGGCGGGGTTTCGCTTGCGGACGAGTTCCAAGACGTTGGCGATATACGACATAAGTCCGGTCTCCTTGTGCGGTCGCCGGAGTAGCGGGGACGGATATTCGCGGCCTCCGGAACCGAGCCCGTCGCCGGCGGTCTGTGTGCCGCGCAGGGCCTTCGCCCGGGGCGAAGAGCACCCAGAAATAATGGCACGACCGTACCGTTAATCGGAGAGGGCTATGTTTGTCAAGAGAAAATATTCGCCCGCCGGGATGAATATCGCCATGTGCTCAAATCGCCGTGCGTCCCAAGTCTGCCCTCTCGGGGGCTTGACAAGAGGCCCTTTCCCCGCCTTTTCGGGGTTGCCGCAAGCGGCAAGACGCAAAGCAGGCGCGGAGCAGATTGCCGCTTTTTCCACCCGGGGGGCATAAAAGGGATTATTTCTGGCATCATTGCCGTTTTTTCCTTTGCAGTCCGGAGGAAATATGGTAGCATTGCCATTAAACTCCGGATCGGAGGTCCGTGATGAGAGAGATCGATCCAAAACTGCAAACCGCGATCCTACGAGTTCTCCGGGACGCCGCCGGTGCGGTCGGCAGCAGCGCCATCGCCGAAGGCATCCGCCTCCACGGCTTCCAGTCCAGCCCCCGCAGCGTCCGCCTCTACCTTGAAGAGATGGAACGCCAGGGGCTGGTCGAGCCGGCGCGGAGGGGCCGGCGCGGTGGCCGCGCGATCACGCCTCAGGGCCTGGAGGAGATCCAGAATGCTCTCGTCGCCGAGCGGGTTGGGTTCATGGCGGCCAAGGTCGACACGTTGACGTGGCAGATGACTTTTTCGCCGACCTCGAAGCGGGGACGGATCGTGCTGAACATCACGTTGATTGACGCGGGGCTTCTGGAGGAGGCTTTGATCTTGATGCTTCCGGTTTTCGAGGCGGGACTCTCCATGGGCGACTATCTCGCCATCGGCTTCGAGGGGGAGCGGCTCGGGGAGTTCGACGTGCCCAAGGGGAAGGCCGCCGTCGGCACGGTGTGCAGCGTGACGATCAACGGCGCCCTGTTGAGCGAGCGAATTCCCTCCACCTCCCGTTTCGGAGGCGTTCTGGAACTCAACGATTTCAAGCCCGTCCGCTTTACGGACGTCATCTGCTACGACGGCACTTCGCTGGACCCGTTGGAGATCTTCATCAAGGGGAAGCTGACGAGCGTGCGTCAGGCCGTGGAAACGGGCCGGGGACGCATCGGAGCGAGTTTCCGGGAGATCCCTTCGCCGGCGCTGCCCGAAGCGATGAGGACGTTGAACCGCTTGGAGCGAATCGGCCTGGGAGGCGTTCTTCTTGTCGGCAAACCGGATCAGCCGTTGCTGGACTTCCCGGTCCCGGAGGGGAGAACCGGGTTGATTGTCACCGGGGGGCTGAATCCGGCCGCGGCCCTGGAGGAATCGGGCGTGGCAACGATGAATTTCGCTCTGTCGTCCTTGCTCGACTTCTCGCGCCTCGTGCATTTCCGCCAGGTCAAAGAACGTCTGGCGAAAGGCGACGTGGGGTCGCGAGGGGCGGTCGCAACGCCCGACGGCGAGGAAGGGACGGATCGATCACCCTTCCCGACCTCTCTGCCGAGGGAAGACGGGCCGTGACGCCTCGCATCACTCTGGCTCGGCGGGTCGCGAAAGGCCGAGCCTCGGAGACAAAGAGCATGGGTGTGCAGGAGGAGAGAAGGGTGGACTCCAGGGGCAACGCGGCCGGTTTCGCGAAACCCTTCGGTCTGTGCGATCCCACCTGCGAACACGACAGTTGCGGGACGGGTTTCATTGCTCGCCTGGACGGGACGCCCGACCATGCGCTCGTCGAAGACGCGGTGAAGATCCTGTTGAATCTCGAGCACCGGGGCGCCATCGGGGGCGACAAAGCCACGGGGGACGGCGCCGGGCTCTTGCTGCAGACGCCGGACGGGTTCTTCCGCCGCGAGGCGCCCGGCCTGGGCTTCGACCTGCCCCGCCGCGGCGAGTACGCGGTGGCGGCCGTTTTTCTCCCCACGGATCGGGACCTCCGCGACCGTTGCGAGGCCGCCTTTGAGCGCGCGGCGGAGGGAGAAGGGCTGCGCGCGCTCGGCTGGCGGGACGTGCCCGTCGAGCCAAGCGGGCTGGGCCGGCTCTCGCTGTCGACGATGCCCGTGATGCGCCAGTTCTTTGTGGGTCCTGGCGAAGTGAGCGTCGGCGCCTTCGAGCGGCAGCTCTACATAGTTCGGCGGCTCGTCGAGAAGGAAGTGGCCGGGTGGGAGGACGCGGACGCGAGCCAGTTCTACGTGTGCAGCTTTTCAAGTTGCACCGTGAGTTACAAAGGCCTGCTCACCGCGACGCAGTTGGCGAGTTTCTACCCCGATTTCAAAGACAACGACTTCGCCGCCAGCTTCTCGCTGGTTCACCAGCGCTACAGCACCAACACCCTGCCGACGTGGAACCTGGCGCAGCCCTTCCGCTGTCTGGCGCACAACGGCGAGATCAACACGCTGCGGGGCAACATCAACCAGATGCGCGCGCGCGAGGCGATATTGCGTTCCGGGCTTCTCGGGGAAGGAATCGAGCGGATCAAGCCGGTTCTCTCCGAAACGGGAAGCGACTCGGCGATCTTCGACAACGTCCTCGAATTGCTGGTCGTCGCCGGACGCTCGATCCCGCACGCCATGATGATGATGATCCCCGAGGCGTGGGGCTCGGCTTTCCTCATGAGCGAGGACAAGCGGGCGTTCTACGAGTACCACGCGGCCATCATGGAGCCGTGGGACGGCCCCGCTTCCATCGCCTTCACGGACGGGCATCGCTACATCGGCGCCGTACTCGACCGCAACGGCCTGCGCCCGTCGCGCTACACGGTCACGCGCGACGGCTTGGTCGTGATGGCTTCGGAAACGGGGGTGCTCCCTATCGAGGACAGCCAGATCCTTCGTCGCGGACGCCTGCAGCCGGGGAAGATGTTCTTGGTCGATCTCGAGCAGCGCCGCATCGTCCCCGACGGCGAAATCAAAGGGAAGATCACGCGCCAGAAACCCTATCGCCATTGGGTGATGGAGAACCGGATCGAGCTGCGCGGCCTGCACGCGCCTTCGCAGGTTCCCAAGCACGATCCGGATCGCCTGCGTCGCGAGCAGCACGTCTTCGGGTACACCGACGAGGAACTCAAAATGGTGATCTGGCCGATGGCCTCGCAAGGTCAGGAAGCGGTCGGGTCGATGGGCAACGACACGGCCCTTTCGGTCTTGTCGCGCCGTCCGCAGCTTCTTTTCAACTACTTCAAGCAGCTCTTTGCCCAAGTCACCAACCCGCCCATCGATCCCCTGCGCGAGGAGCTCGTCATGTCGCTGATGAGCTTCGTCGGGCGCGAGCGCAATCTCCTGGAAGAAACGCCGGAGCACTGCCGGAGACTGAAACTGAACCATCCGGTTCTCACCCATGAGGACGTCCAGCGACTGAGGGAATCCGACGATCCCGACGCCCAGGCGCGACAGATCGACGTTCTCTTCCCCGCCGACGACGCCGGCGGAGGACTCCAGGCCGCTTTGCAGTCCGTCTTTGAGGAGGCGGAGCGGCACATCGCCGACGGCGCCACGATCCTGATCCTCTCGGATCGCAACATGGACGCCGACCGCGCTCCCATCCCCGCGCTTCTGGCGACCTCAGGGCTGCACCATCACCTCATTCGGAAAGGGCTGCGCACGCAGGCGGGGATCATTCTCGACACGGGCGAAGCCCGCGAGATCATGCATTTCGCGCTGCTTATCGGCTACGGCGCGAGCGCCATCTGCCCGCGCGTGGCATTGTCGAGCGTTCGGCAGATCGCGGAAGCGAACCTGTTCGGCGAGCAGATCAAGCCGGAAGTCGCGGTGGACCGCTACATCACGGCCGCCAAGAAAGGCTTGCTGAAGACCTTCAGTCGCATGGGGATCTCGACGATTCGAAGCTACCGCGGCGCGCAGATCTTCGAGGCGGTCGGCCTCTCGCGGAAACTCGTCGACGCCTACTTCCGCCATACGCCCTCGCGCATCGAAGGAATCGGCCTGGAGGAGATCGCCGCCGAGACTCTCGCGCGCCACCGACGCGGCTTCCCCGCGGACGGGACGCCTCCCGATCCGCTTCTGAGCGCGGGAGGCTTCTACCACCTGCGCCACGGCGGCGAGACGCACATGTGGACGCCCGAGGCGATCTATCATCTGCAGCAAGCCGTGCGGAGCGACGACTACAAGACGTTCAAGACCTTCACGGAGATCTGCGACGGCGGATCGCGCGAGCGCGCCACCCTACGCAGTCTCTTCCGCTTCAAGGGGGCGGACGCGGTCCCCATCGAGGAGGTGGAACCGGTCGAGGCCATCACGAAACGGTTCGTCACGGCCGCCATGTCGTTCGGATCGATCAGTTGCGAGGCGCACGAAGCGATCGCCGTCGCCATGAATCGCATCGGCGGGCGGAGCAACTCGGGCGAAGGAGGCGAGGACCCGGCTCGTTACGTTCCCGACGCCAACGGCGACCTGAGACGCTCGGCCATCAAGCAAGTCGCTTCGGGCCGGTTCGGCGTCACGATCGAGTATCTGATCAACGCCGACGAACTCCAGATCAAGATGGCCCAAGGCGCGAAGCCGGGCGAGGGAGGGCAACTCCCCGGCCACAAGGTCAGCGCCGAGATCGCGCGGGTTCGCCACACGACTCCCGGCGTGACGCTGATCTCGCCCCCGCCGCACCATGACATTTACTCGATCGAGGATCTCGCCCAGCTGATATACGACCTGAAATCCGCCAATCCGCGGGCGAACGTTTCGGTGAAACTCGTCGCCGAGGTGGGCGTCGGCACGATCGCCTCGGGGGTGGCCAAGGCCAAGGCGGACCTTGTGCTTATCTCGGGCCATGACGGGGGAACGGGCGCCTCGCCCCTGACATCGATCAAGCACGCCGGTCTGCCGTGGGAGCTGGGTCTTGCGGAAACCCAACAGAGCCTCATTCAGAACCATCTGCGCGACCGGATTCGGGTGCAGACCGACGGCCAGTTGAAAACGGGCCGCGACGTGGCGATCGCCGCTCTTCTCGGGGCCGAGGAATTCGGCTTCGGAACGGCGGTCCTGATAACCCTCGGATGCGTGATGATGCGCAAGTGCCACCTCAACACCTGTCCCGTCGGCGTTGCCACCCAGGACCCCCGTCTGCGCGGCCGCTTCACGGGCAAACCGGAGTACGTGGAGCGCTACATGCGTTTTCTGGCTCAGGAGTTGCGCGAGTACATGGCCGCGCTCGGTTTCCGAACGCTGGATGAAATGGTCGGACGAGCCGATATGCTCGAGATGGGCGGGGCGATCGATCACTGGAAGACGCGCGGCCTGGATTTCAGCGCCATCTTCGCGCATGGGCGCCTTCCTCGCGACACGGCGCGCCGATGCGTTCAGCCCCAGGATCACGAACTCCACAAGAGGATGGATCACGATCTGATCCGGCTCGCCAGGCCCGCTCTGGAGGAAAGCCGGCCCGTCGTCATCAACCTGCCGATCCGCAACGTCCACCGCGCCGTCGGAGCGACCTTGAGCGGCGAGATCGTCCGACAGCGCGGCCCGCGGGGACTTCCGGAAGACGCGATTCGGATCAACCTGACGGGCTCGGCGGGCCAGAGTCTGGGCGCCTTTCTGGCCCCGGGCGTGACGTTGCGCGTCGAAGGCGACGCCAACGATTACACGGGCAAGGGCCTCTCGGGCGGTAAGATCATCGTCGTGCCTCCAAAGGGAGCGACATTCAGCCCCCATGAGAACGTCATCGCGGGCAACGTGGCGCTCTACGGCGCCACTTCGGGCGAGATGTACCTGCACGGCGTCGCGGGCGAGCGCTTCGCCATCCGCAACAGCGGCGCGAGCGCCGTGGTCGAGGGCGTGGGGGACCACGGGTGCGAGTACATGACGGGCGGCGTCGTTGTGGTGCTGGGTCAGACCGGCTACAACTTCGCCGCGGGGATGAGCGGCGGCGTCGCTTTCGTCTACGACCCGACCGAGCTGTTTGAGACGCGCTGCAACCTGGGAATGGTCGATCTGGAGAGCGTCTGGACTGGCGAAGACGAAATGCAGCTGCGTCGGCTGATCGGCAACCACTATCAGTACACCAACAGCCTCCGCGCGCGCATGATCCTGGATGACTGGGAAACCCATTTCGCTCGGTTTGTCAAGGTCATGCCGATCGAGTATCGCAAGGTCCTCGAACGCATGCGCCTGAGCGAACACGCGGAAAGCGAAACCGTATCGGCCTCCGAGGAGGTATACAGTGGCTAAGCCGACCGGCTTTGTTGAGTTCGACAGGAAAGAGCCGCCGAAACGGCCGGTGGAGGAGCGCGTACACGATTACCGCGAGATCGAACAGATGCTTCCGCTGGAGGAACTGGAGAAGCAGGCCGCCCGCTGCATGGATTGCGGCGTGCCCTATTGCCATTCCTTCGGCTGTCCCGCGCGCAATCGGATCCCGGATTGGAACGACATGGTCTACCGCGGCCAGTGGCGCAGAGCGCTCGATCTGCTCCATGCGACGATCAACTTCCCTGAATTCACCGGCCGCGTCTGCCCCGCTTCGTGCGAGGCCGCCTGCACGCTGACGATCGACGAGCAGCCGGTCTCGATCCGCCACATCGAGTTGCAGATCGTCGAGCGGGGTTGGGAGAACGGATGGATCGAACCCCAAGCGCCGGCGAGGCGAACCGGCTGCACGGTCGCCGTCATCGGGTCGGGTCCTGCGGGCCTGGCCGCCGCTCAGCAACTATCTCGCGCGGGCCACATGGTCACGGTCTTCGAAAAGGCGGACCGCATCGGCGGCATCTTGCGCTACGGCATCCCCGACTACAAACTCGAGAAGTGGGTCATCGATCGCCGCCTCGCCCAGATGCGCGCCGAAGGCGTGCAGTTCGAGACAAACGTGGACGTGGGACGGGACCTCTCGAGCGGCTATATGGCGCGCAGCTTCGACGCCATCGTCATCACCACCGGAGCGCGAGCGCCTCGGGACCTGAACGTCCCCGGGCGCGATCTCGGCGGGATCCATTTCGCTCTGGACTTCCTCACGCAGCAGAATCGGCGCAACGCGGGCGACGCGATCCCGCCGGAGGAGATCATCACGGCGGAGGGGAAAGACGTCATCGTCATCGGGGGCGGCGACACGGGGTCGGACTGCATCGGCACAAGCCGGCGCCAAGGCGCCAGGAACATCACGCAGATCGAGCTTCTCCCGAAGCCTCCCGAGAAACGGGCGCTCTCGAATCCCTGGCCCACGTGGCCGCAGATTCTCCGCGCCTCGACCGCCCACGAGGAGGGATGCGAGCGCCTGTGGAGCATCATGACGAAGGAGTTCGTGGGAGAGGAAGGGAACGCGCGCGGCATCCAATGCGTCCGGCTCGACTGGTCCGAACCGGACGAGTCTGGGCGCATGGATTTCAGGGAGATTTCCGGAAGCGACTTCGAGATACGCGGCGAGCTGATTCTCCTCGCCATGGGTTTTGTCCATACGGAACACGGGCCGCTCATCCAGGATCTCGGCGTTCGAACGGACGCGCGCGGCAACATTCTCGTGGACTCCAACTTCATGACCGCGGTCAACGGCGTTTTCGCGGCCGGCGATTCCGTCCAAGGCGCTTCGCTCATCGTGCACGCCTTGTGGCTCGGACGCCAGGTCGCCGAGGCCGTGAACCGGTATCTCGCCATGCCCAAAGCTCCCTACAAGTTGTCTCCCGCCGCGCCCAAAGATCCCTACAAGCTGTCTCAAAACCTTCAAGAGCGCTAAAGGCGCGACGGAATGTGGCCCAGGGCGCAGGGAGCGCAGCGACTGAAGCCCTGGGTCTCGGAATCGGCGGATGCAGTACCCAAATCGATCAATCGAAGAACGCGACGCTCAATTCGCGGGATGAGACCGCGCGCCGATCCCTCGGGGATCGTCCTTCTCGGAGATGGCCCGCGAATCACGCTGATGACTCGAATCTGCCGTTGTGTCCCCCGATTGCGCCGCGTCATCAACTGCTTCTCGAGGTCCGCTTGCCGCGTTTCCTGCGCGGCCTTTTGGCCGCGGGCTTCCTCCTGCGCCTGGGGACCCGATCCATATCGAGCGCCTGCCACGCCGCCTGCTGAACGTTAAACAGAGTGACGCCCAATCTGGCTTCCACGGCCTCAAACCCGTAACCCTCGGCCAGGGCCCTGAAGACAGCCCGCGCCTTGGCCTGGCCCGGGAACGCGTTCAGGAAGTCTGACACTTCCGCGGCGGAGTTCAGGAGGTCAAAGAGCGTTAAGTGGGGGAATTCCGCCAGCACATCATCATAGCGCTTGCCGTCCGAGAGCAGAGACAAGATCAGTCTTGTTGTTTCGCCTAACATGCCGATGTGTTTGCAGCCCGGTGCACGGCCCTCCAGGCGAGCTTGTCGCCAAACCCCACGCGCAAAGCCCAGCCCCCGCGCTCCGGCGCCGTACCAGGCCAAACGCCAGCGTCACGATCATTCGCGCGTAAGCCAAGTCCCGCCCCACACCCCGACCGAAATCCGCTGAGGGAAAGAAGAAAGGTTCACGCCCGGACCTTCCTTTTTGATCGTGATCGGAGATAAGGGAAACCGCTCTGCCATGTACGCTCAGACCCGTTTCGCTATTCCCACTTCCCCATTCTGAATCCCGGTCCCCGGACCTTCCTGCTCAATGGATGTTGGGGAGCTCGCAATCGGGGGACAAGATACATATTTCCCAATAATCAATCGGGGGACACAATACACTGTTCTCAACGAATCGCCCAATCAGGGGACGAAATACATATTCCCGCGCTGCCCAAAGTGGCCTCGCAATCGCTATCGATCCGCGACGAGTGGACTTCCAGAACGGCGGGGCTGATAACCTTTGGGGTCATGAGCCTTCGAGTCCTCGCTCCGGGCCGCCCAGTAACCCAAGCGCTTCGCCATTCTATCGAGCGCGCGGTCGGGGATGCGAGGAAAAAAGCGTGGGGCCGGATCATGTCCAGGAGTTTCTAATTGTCGATCACCCCTCCGAGCGCAGACACTGCGCGCTCGACGCTCCCGGAAAGGAAGGCCATCTTCTGCGGGAAAGTCTGGGAAACCAGATCGGGGATCTCGATCTGGAACAGTCGGCGACCTTTTTCAGGCGCCCGCACAGCGATTGCAGAACGGCTTCTTCCGGGGATTGATCGGGAGCGGGAGCGGGAGCGGACATGACAGAGGACCTCCGTGGGATGGAATGGCGGGATGAAAAGCGCACCCCCAGGGCGCTGACACTCTTCCAACACAAACACTGCCCGTGTCGTCCAGTGTTTCTGGAAACTCCTGGTCGCGGGGGCGCATTCACTGCGCAACGCCCTTGCAAAGCGCCTCGAGGGGCGGTATCCTTGACGCCGCGATGCGAGGGAGACTGCCGCATTATTGCTGAGTTTCTCCCCCTCTGCGTAGAAATGAAGAACTGCATCCAACGGGAACTCCTGGAGGAATGCGCGCGCCGCAAGGGGCCGTTCAGCTCCTACGCGGATCTCATCAGCGCCTCCGCCCAGGAGTCCGAAGACATCGGCGCCTCTGGGGACAAGGTCTCACGCTCGGGTCCGGCAGGCCCGTTCACGTCTCGCGGGAACTTTGCTATGGAGTAGGAGAAGATGAACGCGAGCGAAGCCCCAACACCATCGGACTTCATCCGCGAGATCGTCGCCGACGACGTGCGCACCGGCAAATGGGGCGGGCGCGTCGTGACGCGATTCCCGCCCGAACCGAACGGCCCCCTCACGCTCGGCCACGCCAAGGCGCTCAGCATCAACTTCGGCATCGCCGAGGAGTTCGGCGGCGAGTGCCACCTGCGGATGGACGACACGAATCCCACGAAGGAAGAGGGCGATTTCGTCGAGGCCATCAAGGAGGACGTCCGCTGGCTCGGATGGGAGTGGGGCGAGCATTTCTACTACGCCTCCGACTACTTCGAGCAGATGGTCGAGTGGGCCATAGACCTCATCAAGAAGGGCAAGGCGTACGTCTGCGACCTGAGCGCCGACGAGATCCGCGAGAGCCGCGGCACGCTGACCGAGGTGGGTCGCGAAAGCCCGTACCGCAACCGGTCGGTCGAGGAGAGCCTCGATCTCTTCGAGCGGATGCGGGCGGGCGAGTTCGAGGAGGGCTCGCGCGTCCTGCGCGCGAAGATCGACATGGCCTCGGGCAACGTCAACATGCGCGACCCGGTCATGGTTCGCATCATGAAGGTCCCCCACCACCGCCAGGGCGACAAGTGGTGCATCTACCCGACCTACGATTGGGCCCACGGGCTCGAGGACTCCATCGAAAGGATCACGCACTCGCTCTGCTCGCTCGAATTCCAGGATCATCGCCCGCTCTACGACTGGTTTCTCGACGAGCTCGGCATCTACCACCCGCGCCAGTACGAGTTTGCGCGCCTGTACCTAACGCACACCCTGATGAGCACGCGAAAGATCCGCCAACTCGTCGAGGCGGGTTGCGTCACGGGATGGGACGACCCGCGTCTCTGGACCGTGCGCGGCCTGAAACGGCGCGGCTACACGCCCGAAGCGATCCGCGATTTCTGCCGTCGCATCGGCGTCGCGAAGACCGACAGCACCGTCAGCTACGCCTTGCTCGAGCACTGTTTGCGCGAAGACCTCAACAAGCGCGCGCCGCGCACCATGGGCGTCCTCAGGCCCCTGCGCGTCGTCATCGAAAACTACCCGGAAGGCCAGACCGAGGAGCTCGACGCCGTCAACAATCCCGAGGACCCCGAGGGCGGGGGCACGCGCAAAGTCCCCTTCTCGCGCGTCCTCTACATCGAGCGCGACGACTTCATGGAAGACCCGCCGAAGCAGTTTTTCCGCCTCGCGCCGGGACGCGAGGTGCGGCTCCGGTACGCCTTCTTCATCACCTGCACCGGCGTCGCGAAGGACGAGACGACGGGCGAGATCGCCGAGATCCGATGCGCCTACGACCCGGCGACCCGCGGCGGCGACGCCCCGGACGGACGCAAGGTCAAGGTCACGCTCCACTGGGTCTCCGCGGCGCACGCCCTCGAGGCCGAAGCGCGTCTCTACGACCACCTTTTCCTCCAGGACGACCCGAATGAGGTCGAGGAAGGCCAAGACTGGAAGGACAACGTCAACCCGAACTCCATCGAGATCGTCAAGCCGTTCCACGTCGAGCCCTCCCTCGCCGGCGCCGCCCCCGGGACGCGCCTTCAGTTCGAGCGTCTCGGCTACTTCTGTGTCGATCCCGACTCGACCGGGGAGCGTCTCGTTTTCAACCGCACCGTCGCCCTGCGCGACGACTGGGCGCGGATTCAGAAGAAGGCGCGCAAAGGCTGAGGAGGCAGGGCCCGGCGCGGCGACCCGCCCTGCCCCGCCGTGTTTCGGGAGATCCGGGCGCGGCGCCGATCTTTCCGTCGAGTCCTCTCCCCTGATCGCCCAGGCCCAACTTCGGGCGCGGCGGTTTGCCCTTGACCTCTGGGCGGGCCCCGGGGAAGATGCACGGTCAAGGACAAGAGCCGGCCGCCGCGTTCCCAGGACAACGCCGGCCGCCCACGGAGAAAGCCCGTGATTCCCCTCGTTGAAAAGCGCCAGGACGCCCTGACCCGTCTCTGCGTTCGGCATTGCGTCGGACGGCTCGAGGCGTTTGGGTCCGCCGTTGCCGTTGAGCGCTTCGACCCCGAGAGCAGCGACCTCGATTTCCTCGTGGAGTTCCTGCCGCTGGGGCCCGGAGAGCACGCGGACGCCTATTTCGGCCTGCTCGAGGACCTCGAGGACCTGTTCGAGCGTCCCGTGGATCTCGTCATGACGCGGGCGATCCGGAATCCCTACTTCCTCGAGGCCGTCAATCGCACGCGGGAGCTTCTCTATGCGGCTTGAGTCCAAGAAACTCCTTGAGGACATGCGCCAAGCCGCGCAGAGGACTCTCGAGTTCACCGCGGGCCGAGGCTTCGAGGATTACACACAAGACGCGCTGCTCAGGTCCGGTGTCGAGCGGCAGTTCCAGATCATTGGAGAGGCGCTCAACCAATTGGCGCGCGCCGATTCGGAGACGGCGGGGCGCATCGCGCAATACCGACGGATCATTGCTTTCAGAAATGTCCTGACCCACGGCTATGACATGATTGAGGACGATGTTGTGTGGGACACAGTGACGAGAGATGTCCCGGCCCTCCTCAAGACAATCCAAGGCCTGCTCGAGGGATGAACCCCAGGAAGGCTCCTGTTCCTGTTGGGTTCATGCCTTCCCTGTCGCCTGCGTTTCCATGCGAAAGGGACCTAATAACCAGCGGATCCAACGCGCGGCTAAACGCCGCCGATGAGCCGCATGCAGCCAGCCGGAACGGCCCAACGCGTGCAAAACAAGAGAGAGCGACTAGCAAGAACAGCGGAAAAGTTGGCCCGGAAATCGTTCGGCGCCGGTGTCTTGTACCTTCGGGGCTGTCGTGGCATGGTTGCAATGGGCGAAACTCCCGGGCAATCGCTTCCATTTCGCCGCTCGCAATCCTCGTTTTGCGCCGGATAGAGGCGACCTGGTTGTTTATGACCGTGTCTTCCATCCTCCCTGCCAACACGACCATATCGGCATTGTGCTTGAGGTGTCGGACGGCAACCTGCGTGTTGCCGAGGGAAATGTGGGCAACGTCTCAGCGGTTGTAGCGAGAGAACGAAATAGCCATGTAAGGGGACACATTCGTATCCCGAACGACTATGTCTACTGTGAAATCACACCGGATCAGGAGGACTAAGGACCATGGAATCGTCCCGCCTCTGTGTCTGCCGACCCCACTGGTTGTCGTGCTGAACGGGAGTCCAAGGAGGTATTTCATGCGTTGCGATAGCGCGGGTCCCATCCCACAGCAGAACGCTGCATCACCTCACGTCCGCTTAGTCTGTTTCGGCCTTCTCGCAGGGCTCATGCTCACGGCAGTTGCCTGCAGATCCAGCCTCGCTCCGAGCGCTCCGCCGGCCGTCGCCGCGCCAAAGCCGGCGGACGGCCTCTGGCGCGGGGTCCATCTCGGCATCAACGCCGACTCCGTCGAGATTCTCAAGAAGGCGATCGCTCAGAGACTGGCGCCCATGGGCATCAACGTCATCGTCCTCGAGGTCGACTACGGCTTCGAGTACCAGTCGCACCCCGAACTGCGGTGGGAGAACCCGATCACCAAGGCGCAGGCCCGCGAACTGGCCGACGTCTGCCGCAAGCACGGCATCCGTCTCATCCCGCAGTTTCAGTCCCTCGGGCACCAGTCCTGGGCCGACAAGACGGGCCCTCTCCTGATCCAGCACCCCGAGCTCGACGAGACGCCCCAGATCCCTCTCGGCAATCCCGGCATCTACTGCCGCAGCTGGTGCCCCCTCCATCCGAAGGTCAACGAGATCGTTTTCGCGCTCATCGACGAACTGATCGACGCCTTCGACGCCGACGCCGTTCACGTCGGAATGGACGAGGTGTACCTCATGGCGAGCGACCAATGCCCGCGCTGCCGCGGCAAGGACCCCGCCGCGCTCTACGCCAAAGCGGTCAACGATCTCTACGGCCACATCGTCGGCAAGCGCGGTCTCGAAATGCTCATGTGGGGCGACATGCTGCTCGACCCGAGCAAGGTGTTCTCCTCGTCAGCCGGCGGCGAGGTCACGCACCCCGCCGTCGACATGATCCCCAAGGACATCGTCATCTGCGACTGGCAGTACGGCGCGCAGAACGATTACCCTTCCATCGCCTTTTTCCTGGAGAAAGGCTTTCGCGTCTGGCCTTGCAGCTGGAACGACCTCGGCGCGGCGCGGCTGCTGATCGAATCGGAACGCCGATACTCCCACGACCGGATGCTCGGCCACCTCTTCACGACCTGGCATTCGGCCTCTGATATAGCTGAAGCCCTGCTCTACGAAGGCGACCTGACGAAGACCGAGTTGCCCGGCCGCGCCGTCGCCCACGTGATCCGAACCTGCACTCCTTTGATACTCCCCGCGCCCCGCGCGCGCTTCGTCGTTCCAACCGGCACGCATCGCTTCGACGAAGCGATCCGCGCGGAGATCTCCGTCGGGAAAGAGGGGAACTACGGCAAGCCCATCCGAAGCGTTTCGGGGGAGGTCCTGGTCGAAGACGCCGAAGGGAAGTCGGTAAAGAGACTGGGCAAGATCAGCGCCGCCGATCCCCAGCCGAAGAAAATCGCCTTCGAACTCCCCGTCGGAGCCTACCGCGTCGCGCTCCGCGGCCGCGCCGAACTCGAAGGCGACGGCGCGCGGGATTTCGAGATCCGAAGCTCCCCCTTCCGGCTCGGAAAGCCCCACGCCCACGCCGCGGCGGGCGCGCGGGTCGAGCTGGCGAATCCCTTCAGTCCGAAGTACCCGGCGAGCGGCGCCCAGGCGCTCACGGATGGAATCCTCGGCGACGTGAGCTGGCGCCTCGGCGACTGGCAAGGCTACAGCGGCGACGACCTCGACGCCACGATCGACCTCGGACGTCCGATCGCAGTCCAGGAGATTCGCGTCAACTTCCTGCAAGACCAGGGCCCGTGGATCTTCCTGCCGACGCAAGTCGAGTACGCGCTTTCCAAGAACGGCGCCGATTTCCAGGTCATGGCCGCGATCCCGAACGCCGTCTCCCCGGAAAAGACCGGCGCTTTCATCAGACCCTTCGCGGCGAAGGTCGGGAAAACCGAAGCACGCTACGTGCGGGTCCGGGCCAAGAGCATCGGCGTCTGCCCCGAATGGCACGCCGGCCGCGGCCGACCCGCTTGGCTCTTCGTTGACGAGGTCATGGTCAATCCCGCCGACTGACCTTCCCCGCGCATGCAGCCCCGGCGCCTTGGAGGGAGAAGTGCGCGCGGGAGGCCGTCTCCGACGGGCGATCTCTGGCTCGTTTCCCCCCGGGCCTTGTCGCGGCGCGCGTTCAGCGCCCTCGTTCCCGTGACGCTGAATCAACGCGCCGGCGGTCAGCCCCGCGACTCTCTCCGCACTTCCTCCTTAATCCTCTGGATATGCCCGCGACCGAGCGCCTTGACTTCGCAGCCGAGCTCGAAGTAACGGCGGATGGCCGCGTCGCAGAGAATGCCGAAGCAATCGACGACGGCCAAGGGACCGCCCGCCCACCGAACGACATCGTCCGGGTCGATGCGCAGGTAGGGCTCGTGCGGAACGGCGAGGATAACGGCTTCGACGCCCTTGAGCGCCTTGCGCAGGTCCCTCTGGACCCGAAGGTTCACAAGATCATCCTGGTTGCGGAAGAAGCGCGCCCAGGAATGCCCCGGCGCGGGATAGACGTCCTGCTTCTCGATCTCGTACCAATGCTCGACGTAGGGATCGTGGGCGCGCATCTCGGCGCCCATCTCCGTCAGTTTGCGCACGACCATCTCGCTGCCGCTGTAGCGCGTGTCGCCGACGTCCTGGCGATAGCTGACGCCGCAGATCAGCACGTCGGCGCCGGCGACGCAGCGTCCCATGTTGCGCAGCGCGTCGCGCGTCAACTCCGCCACGTGCAGGCCGCGCGTGTCGTTGACGTCGATGGCGGTGGTCGACATCTTGAAAACCCGGTCCCCGTCATCGAAACCGAGGATGTGCTTGTAGGACCAGTAGCCGAGGCCGCCGTCTTTCGGCAGGCAATAGCCGCCGATGCCCGGACCGGGGAAGATCATGTTGCTGTGGGTCGGTCGCATTTTGATGGCTTTGATCACCTTGATCAGGTCGACGCCGTTGCGCTCGGCGAAAAGACTCCACTCGTCGAGAAACGCCAGAGTGGTGGCGCGATAGGAGTTCTCGACGATTTTGGTCGTCTCGGACTCGATGGGACGATCCATCACGGTCAGCGGATAGTCGTCCGTGTTCAGCACCTCTCTCAGGAACTTCTCGACGCGTTTGCGCGCGGTGGCGTTGCATCCGGCGCAGACGCGCCAGAAATCGCGGATGCTGGCCACGTAGTCCCGGCCCGGCATGACGCGCTCGAAGCTATGAGCCAACACCGGGGCCGACTTGATCCCGCGCGCGGCGAACGCCTTCTTGAGAATCGGCCACGCGACGAACTCGGTCGTGCCGGGAGCGACGGTCGTCTCGATGAGGGTCAGGCATCTCGGCGGTATCCTCTCGCCGATGGTCCGCATCGTCGCTTCGAGGGCCGCCATGTCCGCCTCGCCCGTGCGCATGTTGCCCAGATCGCGCTTGGCGAAATCGCACTGCACGTCCACGACCACGCAGTCGGCGAGCGTTAGGCAGTCGCTGTTATAGGTGGCGGTGAGGGTTTTCTTCTCGCGCACGCACCGGGCAATCATCGTGTCGACTTCCGGGTCCTCCGCCTTCACGGGCGATTCGCCCCGGTTCAGCAGCGGGATCTTCCAGTAACTGCGTGGGCTGGGCCGTTGGCAGCCGATCACGAACTTGCTGGGGCGTCCCTTGCCGTTCTTCGTGTCGGCGATGATGGCGGCCATGACCGCGCCGACGAAGCCCACGCCCATGACGACGACGACTTCCTGACCTTCCTTGCGGGCCTGATCGGCCTGCTTTTTGAGCCTCTGGAACTCCGCGGCGTAATCTTCTCCCCGCGGGACCTCGAACTGCTCGCCGGCGGGACTCACGGAATACTCCGCCTGCACCTCCTCCGAATCCGAACTCGCCTTTTTCCTGGCCATGACGTTGCACCTCCCGAATCTGCCGTCGGAACGCTAACGCGGACCGCTCGCCCTTATCTCAGATCTCGCGCGGATGAAGCAAGATCAGAGTTTCCCCCTCAGGCAAAACGCTTGACAGGCAACGCGGCGCGGGGCAAAGAGGGGAGAGGATGATGGCTTCCCCGCGTTCGAGTTCACTTCTTGCGGTCTGGGTCGCGCTGGGAGCGGCGATGCTGGCCGGTCTCGGGCAGCAGGCCGTCTGGATCGCCCAGGATCGCGACCGGCTAGTGACCACGACCATCTATGAGGACGCGTTCTACTATTTCCAGACGTCGCGGAACCTGGCTCGGGGTCACGGCGCCGTTTCATCGGGAGGAATCGCGCACAACGGATTCCATCCGCTCTGGATGGTTCTTTGCGCGATCTCTTTCTGGGCGGGCGACGGCCTGCGGGGACCGGGAGGCGCGGGCGACGGCTCGCTTGGGGCGATCCGCGTTATCTTGGGCTTCGGCGCCATTCTGGGGGCATTGACGACGCTTGCGATCTACGGGATTCTCCGCGGGTTGGGCTGCGGACGCTTCGCGAGCGCTTTCGCCGCCGTTTGCTTTCAGATGAATCCTTACATGCTGGGACTCTCGACGAGC
>Ga0315274_10004627_pt1 | contig 20192 bp, 17 predicted proteins | sample YL17G02_20_MG_FD_203700 | JGI IMG/M metagenome (GOLD analysis project Ga0315274, IMG submission 203700) | Sediment microbial communities from Yellowstone Lake, YNP, Wyoming, USA - YL17G02_20 | ecosystem: Environmental > Aquatic > Freshwater > Lake > Sediment | place: USA: Wyoming | collected... | reverse complement strand
CCTGCGCCCGCTTTCCCTTCACGGCTCTGCGACATACATCATAGTCAGCGGGATAAGCATGTTGCCCACGCTACGCCACGGTGACCTGGCGGTGCTCAGGCAAGAGCCGCAATACCACATTGGCGACATCATCGCCTACCGCATGGAGCAGGGCGTCGTCATCCATCGCCTCGTTGGCGGCTCGACTGAGGATGGCTTCGTCACCCAGGGGGACAACCGGGATACGCCCGATGCGTGGCTTCCAGTAGGCACCGACGTCCTGGGCAGTGTGTGGTTCAGTGTGAGAGGGGCAGGCACAGTCCTGTACCTGCTTCGCCAGCCTCGAAACCTGTACTCGATCTTGGGTCTGGCGCTTCTGCTCATGATGGGGAAGGGCTCTGAGTCACGCGGGGCGCGGCGCCGAGGGCGAAGACGCGCTGCGTCGGCACCTCTAGGACTTATCGCAGTCACACGCTTGGTGATTGGTCCGCAACGTGGGCCGGGCCATGTCGCCCTTCTGGGGCGCCGGGGTACCAGCATTCACACCGGAGGGGGAGGGATTGTCGCGATGAGAGCAGCGGGCTTGGGAATCTTGCTGAGTCGCGCCCTGACAGCAACGGGTATCGCTAGCCTGCTCTGTGCGGTGCTTGCTGCATACGCGTACGTGCTTCCGGCTGAAACGGACGAGACGGTTGAGCGGACCTCGTACCAGCACTCAGGATCTTTCAGCTATACAGTCGAGATGAGGCAATCGTCACTATATCCCTCCGGCAAGGTGGAGTCCCCTTCGGTCGTTTCACCTGGAGACTCTGAGGCATCTGGCCCTGCGGTTGCCGCGCGCCTAGCTGAGAACCTGCATCTCACCTTCGTCTATGAGCTGATCAGCGAGCAGCACCCCGACGTCAGCGGCGAACTGGCCTATGCTATTGAGATCAGTGCCGGCAACGGCCTGAAGCGAACCGACTCGCTCAGACCCGCTGAGTCTTTTGGCGGCTCTTCGTCGGTCTCGGAAGTGGACGTGGACATCGCCAGTCTCCTCGCCCTCATAGACCAGATCGAACAGGAGACAGGCTTCAGCCCTGGTGCATACGAGGTGCGAATCATTCCCACTGTACGCGTGCAGGGACAGGTTGGCACCGATCTGGTCAGCGGCACCTTCTCCCCGGCGTTCACAATGGGGGTCACGAGGACCACGATCAGCCTCGATCCCCAGCTGCAACGGACACAGCCCGTCTCTGCGTTGGAGCATGCACGGCGACCGAGAGTCATCGCCCTGGCCCGGATACAGATCCCAGTGGCCTTGGCGCGCTCCGCCGCGCTCCTAGCTACTGCTGTCTGTTTGGCGCTGACGGTTGCGGCGGCCTTGGGTTCTCGCCTCATCATGGGCCGTAGCGAGGCAGCTAGCATCGCCATGCGTTACGGGGCGCTGCTCATGCCGGTCGCCGAGGCGGACCTCAGTAAGGCACACGTGATCCGGGTGGGGAGCGTGAATGACCTCGCACGGCTTGCCCAAAGGGACGGCCGTCTCATTTTCCAAACGGAACCTGAGTCTGGTGGTCCCCTCTACTTCGTCCATGACGGCCAGATCGCCTACACGTACGAGGCCTCAAGCGGCGTGCAGAGGTAGCCTGGTGTTACGTAGCGCTGTCTTCCTGGCGTGCGTTGCCGCGCTGCTAGCAGCTACCATGGGTTCGGCTGCTTCGCTTCCCATGGAGGCAGACGATCTCACGGCCTTCGACTATGTCGTCACCGTTCCCATCCCCACAGACATGCCAACCAACACCCCTACACCAACCTGCAGCCAGTCCGGCGCCTGCTTCACCGTCGAGCTGATGTCGCCCGTGTACGAGTCGGGACGCGCCACCCTCACGTTCCGTGTCACCAACAAGTGCAGCCATGACGTCAGCTTCGTCGCCTTCGGCACTAACGCTTGGGCGCGCCTGGCGCCGCTGGACGGCACCACATACCAGGGGAGCCTCGGCGCCTACCGCGTGGTCTACACCGACGAGAGCGGCAACCCCGGCTTCACCTCGATCAAATTCGAGTATCTTGGCGATGGCTTCGAAGGTGGTGCTCGCGAGGAGTTCCGCATTACGCTCGGCGCTTCCGATCTCGCCCAGGCGCTCCTCGTCCTAGGGAAGGCGAACGGTGTCGAGGACAGCTTCTGCTTCCTGGCGAACCTGGCGCCCGGCCAGTGCCAGTGCGAGTTGCCGACGCCAACGGCGACGACTAAGACCAAGCTGCCAGACCTGACCGTCGGAGGAGTCTGGCAAGGCGGCGAAGAGGAGATCGCCGCGGCTGCGGTGCAGGAGGCGCCACAGCCGTCGGAACCGGCCACCACGGCGGCCTTCACCATCGTCAACCTCGGGGAGGGCGCGGCCCCGAGCTTCTGGGTGGCGGCCTACGTGGACCGCGCCACTGCCCCATCCGAAGGCGAGGCGGCCGACCTCTACTGGCAGGTGCCGGAGCTGCAGCCCGGGGCGCAGGTGGTGCTCTCGCTGGCCGAGCCAGCGGAGGGGCAGCTCAACCTGGCACCGGGGGTGCACAGCGTCTGGGTGCTGGCCAACTCCGGCCACGGCGCTGAGGCGCCCATCGTCGAGGCGGATCGTAGCAACAACCTCTTCGGCCCCTTCCAGTTCGAGATGCTCGGGCCTCCCACCGCCACCCCGACGGCCACGACCGCTACGGTAGAGGCCACACCTACCCCTGCCGAGACGCCGTCCGCTACGCCCACGCCCACCGAGCCCGCGGCCGATAGGCCGACCCCCACGCCGACGGCTATACCCGCCGCTACGGTCGAGCCCACGCCCACGGACACGGCCACCGCCACGGTCGAGCCGACGCCCACGGACACGGCCACCGCCACCGTCGAGCCGACGCCCACGGAGACGGCGACGCCCGTGCCCACCGACACGCCCGCACCGCCGCCCACGGATACGCCCACGCCGGAGCCGTCGCCCACCGAGCCGCCCACGGACACACCGGCCGCAACCGATACCCCCACGCCCGAGCCGCCACCACCCACGCCCACCGATACGCCGACGACGGAGCCTGCCCAGGCGGGCGGGTAGGGGCGCGGGGCGGTTGCTCATGCAACCCACTGACGGTAGCATGGCGCCCCGGGGGGTGCATATGCCCAGACTATTCGCTCTTCCCATCAGAATCGAACGCACGGAAACTGGTGGCTACTTGGCCACCAGCGATGTTCTGCCGGGCTTCCTAGTCGAGGGAGAGACGGTCGAGGATGTCTACGATCAGGCGCCTGTCGTGGCTCGGGCCCTAATCGAGGCGTACCGGCAGTTGGGAAAGCCACTGCCAGCCCAACTGGAGGCGGTCGAGGATGAGGTGAGCCTACAGGTGCTCGTCGCTGCCTGATGCGTTACGCCGAACTCGTTAGGAAGCTGCGGCGCTTAGGGTGCGAGTTCGTACGCGAGGCTAGTGGCAGTCATGAGGTCTGGCAGAACCCCAGCACCGGCGGCATCACAGTGATACCCCACCACAACCGCGAAATCGCTCCGAAGACGCTGTCCAGCATCCTCAGGCATCTGGATCTGAAGCAGGAAGACTTGCGCGGCACGTGACGAAAGAGACGTTCGTGGAACAGAGAGTGACATACGCGCTCGAGGTGGACGGCAGGTTCATCATCGTCGAGAACGTGCCGGCGAGGGTGTGTGTCGAAACAGGCGAGCGGTTCCTCTCGCCAGATTCCGTGGAGCGCCTACAGCGGTTGTTCTGGGAGCACGCCGAGCCGACTCGCGTCATCGAGACGCCGGTATTCGAGTTCGCTGCCTGAGGTCGAAGGAGACAGGGGGAACCTAACCCCCCTCCGTCCCCCCTCCCCGCGTTTCGGGGAGGGGCGGGGGGAGAGGTTCTCCGCGCTCCCTCCTGTCTCCTTGCGAGGAGGTGGTAGGCGATGAAGTGCCCCGTCCAACGATGCCCTGGTGAGATGGAAGAGCGGCGGATCGTGCACACGTTCGTGCGCCGTGGGAAGCCTATCGTGGTAGAAGACATCCCGGCACTGGTCTGCCCAGTATGCGGTTACACCGTGCTGGATCTGCAAGTGCTGGACACACTCTTCGCCCTTGACCCTGAGGCAGAGGAACCAGTCCGGCAAGCGCCTGTGTTCCGGCTGTCGCCGATCGCGGCCGCATAGGGCCCGCCTATCCCTGGCTATCGTGGCGGTTCCAGCCGACCGGCTTCCGCTTTCGCGTCGTTTCGCGCTTTCGCGCTCCAGACGTCCTTGCCCTTTGGCTGCCTGAACGCCGGTGGCAGGATCATCGGCATTGTGGGGACCGTGGGAGGAAGGCTGACATGGAGCGAGAGACATTCGTGGAACAGAAGGTGACGTACGCGCTCGAGGTGGACGGCGAGTTCATCATCGTCGAGAACGTGCCCGCGAGGGTGTGTGTCGAGACGGGAGAGCGGTTTTACTCACCTGAGACCGTGGAGCGCCTACAGCGGATGTTCTGGGGGCACGCTCAGCCCACTCGGGTAATCGAGACCCCAGTCTTCGAGTTCGCCGCTTAGGCGCTCGCGCTGTCGCCGGCACCCCCCCCACCGACGGCATCGGCGCCATCCCCACAACCACCGCGATGCACCGCGGTGGCCACTATGTGATCTCTCTGCCTCCACTGCCCTCTCCGCGGTGGCCCCCGTCTTCCCGCGCTCCGCCACACCGGCTATGATAGGCACCAACCAACGCCAGGAGCCGAGCATGAGCGCGGTCAGCGCCCGCGAGCTATACGAGTGGTGCAAGGTGCCATATCAGGAGCTGGAGAGCCATCCACTACGCAAGGTGCCCTTCCGCCTCTGCCGCGACTCGGCGGAGATGGGCGAGATCATGGCCCGCGAGCTGGTGGATGAGATCAGGGCTCACAACGCCGCCGGCCAGCCGACGCGCGCCATCATCCCCTGCGGGCCAAGCTGCTGGTACCGCCCCTTCACCGACCTGGTCAACCGCGAGCGGCTGAGCCTGAGGGAGCTCGTGGTCTTCCACATGGACGACTGCCTGGACTGGCAGGGACGGCCGCTGCCGGCCGAGCACCCCTACAACTTCCGCACCTTCATGGAGCGCCACTTCTATGCCCCGGTGCGCCCGGAGTTGGCGGTGCCCGAGCGCAACCGCCAGTGGCTAACGCCCTACAACATCGAGCAAGTGCGCGCGGAAATCTGGTCTGCGCCGCTGGACATAACCTACGGCGGCTGGGGGCAGGACGGCCACGTTGCCTACAACCAGGCGCGCCGTCACCCCTACGACCAGCTGACTCTGGACGAGCTGCGGGAAGCGAGCGTCCGCATCCAGGAGAACAACTGGGATACGATGCTGGCCCTGGCCCAGCGCAGCTTCGGCGCCGCCTACCAGTTCGTGCCCCCCATGTCCGTGACCCTGGGGATCAAGGAATGCCTCTCGGCCAGAAAGGTGCGCCTCTTCAGCGACACGGGAGCCTGGAAGCAGACGGCGCTGCGCGTGGCGCTGTTCGGCCCGCTCACCGTGGAATACCCGATCACGCTCCTGCAGGAGCATCTGGACGCCCTGCTCACCGCCACCATCGACACCGCCCGCCACCCGGTGAGCGAGCACCCGGAGTGGGAGCTGATGGGTGACGAGTGAAACGTGATTCGTGAGACGTGATCCGTTCACGCATCACGCATCACGAATCACTCGTCACCAGGAGTCGCCATGCCTCCTCTGAATGTCGATCTCGGCCATAGCCGCTACCGCGCCATGGTCGGGGTCGGAGGCATCGGCACGGGCATCTTCTTCGCTGTGAGCGGCGACCGCACTCTCGGCCGGGAGGAGAGCCGCTTCGGCCGCTTCCTCGACCGGCGCGACTACTGCAAGCTGCACATCATCAGCCACTACGTGCGGGCGCTGCTCGGGCCGGCCTTCTCGGCCATCCCGGTGGGCAAAGTGGGCAGTGACGATGCCGGCGCCAGGCTGCTCGAGGAGATGCGCCAGGCAGGGCTGGACACGCGCTACGTCCAGGTGTGCCCCGGCCGACCCACCCTCTCCGCCATCTGTATCGTCTATCCCGACGGCAGCGGCGGCAACCTGACGACTGAGGACAGCGCTTGCTCCCACGTTGATCGCGCCGACGTCGAGCGGGCCGAGCCCGAGTTCGCCCGCTTCCAGGGACAGGGCATAGCTCTGGCGGCGCCGGAAGTGCCGCTGCCGGCGCGGCACGCCGCCCTCGAGCTAGGCAGGCGCTACGGCTTCCTGCGCGTCGCCTCCTTCAACAGCGAGGAGATAGTTCGCGCCCTCGACGATGGCTGGCTGGCGATGGTCGACCTGCTGGCCATCAACCTGGATGAGGCCGCCGCGGTAGCTGGCGCCGCGGCCGAGGGGAAAGCGCCGGACGCGGTGGCCCGAGCGGCGGTCGAGCGGCTGAGTTCGCTCAATCCGAGGCTACTCGTCTCGATCACCGCGGGGGCGCACGGTAGCTGGAGTTGGGACGGAGAGAACTGGGCATACGTGCCGGCATTGCCGGCGCCGGTGGCGAGCACGGCCGGCGCGGGCGACGCGCATCTCGCGGGGATACTCGCCGGGCTGGTGGCGGGGCTGCCGCTGGCGGAGGCGCAGGAGCTGGGGGCACTGGTCGCCGCCCTCTCTGTCACCTCACCCCACACCATCCACAAGGGCATCGAGCGCGACTCGCTGCGCACCTTCGCGGACGAGGTCGGTGTGCGCCTGTCGCCAGGGGTGGTGGCCCTGCTGGGCTAGCGTCGGAGAGTAACGATCACCGCAGAGCCGCAGAGACCGCAGAGGGTTCGTTTGTCATTCTGAGCGCAGCGAAGAATCTCGCCCAGCACCAGCCGAGCATTCCGTATGACAAGATGCTTCGCGCGCAGCCCGCCCTGAGCAGAGCGAAGGGGCGCTCAGCATGACATGTCCTTGCCTCTGCGTCCTCCGCGCTCTCTGCGGTGAGTGGAGCAACAGGTGAGCGCGACAGTGCGGGTCATCTCGCTGTAACATCCGCCGCTCCCGGCGGTGGCTACGCGCGCACAGTTCGCGGCCTGAGCCGCGATGTGCGTTTGCTCTTCCTCTCCAAGGCGCTTTTCTGGTTGGGCTCGTTCGGCGCTTTCGTGCTCTCCAACCTCTACCTGTTGCGCCTGGGATTCGGGCCGGAGTTCATCGGCACGATGAACGGTGTGGGGTTGGTAGCCGAGGCGGCAGTCGCCCTGCCGGCAGGGGAGCTGGGCCGGCGTTGGGGCAGCCGCAACGTCATCGTCGTCGCCGAGGGCGTATCCGCCCTCTGCTTCGTGGGCATCGCCATCGCCTGGCTGCTGCCGCCTGATGGGCGCGGTGCCTGGCTTCTGGGCAGCAACTTCGTCGCCAGCCTGGCCTTCGCCGCTGCCTTAGTCAACATGACGCCTTTTCTCATGGAGCGAACTAGCTCCGAGGAGCGCAGCCACGCCTTCTCGATCTTCAGCGCCGTCACCACGTCCGCGGCGTGCCTGGGCAGCTTCGGCGCCGGATTGCTGCCGGCCGCCGTGGCGCCGCTCCTGGGCGCTACCACCCAGGAAGCCGCGCCCTACGGGCTGGGTATGCTGCTGGCCGGCCTGCTCCTCTTCCCGGCGGCGCTGGTGCTGCTTGGAGCGGCCAAGCGGGCCCCCGGCGCCGATGATGCCGCCTGTCGCCCAGCCGAGCAGGTGGAGACGGGGCCGGCGCTGCCGCTGCGCCTGGCCATCGCCCCCATCGCCGTGATGACGCTGGCGGTGCTGGTGCGCACCGCCGGAGACGGGTCGGTGAACGTCTTCTTCAACATGTACCTGGACGACGGGCTGAGGGTGCCAACCGCCCTGGTGGGCACGCTCTCGGCGCTGGGGCAAGTGCTGGGGATACCGGCGGCGCTGCTGACGCCGCTGCTGGTGCGCGCCTGGGGCAACGGGCGCACTTACGTGCTCGCCGTGGCCGGCGTGGCGGCGGCCCTCGTGCCTCGCTGGCAGGCGGCGGCACTCAGTTACACCGCCATCGTCGCCCTCCTGGCGGCGGCCGGGCCGGCGGGCACCGTCTACCAGCAGTCGCTCGTGCCGCCGCGCTGGCGCCCGGCGATGGCCGGGGCCGTCTCCATGGCCTTCACCGGCGGCTGGGCGATCATCTCCTTCGGCGGCGGCTTCCTGGTGAGCGGCTCCGGCTATCGGTCGCTTTTCCTGACGGGCGCCGGGTTGGTGCTGGCGGGGGCGCTCATCTTCTGGGCTTACACGCGATTCACCACAGAGTTATCCATGCCAGCATCCGCTGGCACCACGAGCGGGTAAAACGACGAGGCCGGTAGTCTAGGCCCTTGTGGCCGTCGTCCTCCAACGTTGGGGAACGACGCCCACAAGGGGCTATGCTACGGGCGCGCACGTGTTTTCATACTAGTCGCAGAGGGCACAGAGAAAGTCAGAAGAAGGCTCTGCGATCTCTGCGGCTCTGCGGTGAGCGTTTCCCCTAAGCCCGAAGCTCGCCCACAATGACGGTAACGGCCTGGCCCTGAAGCCTGACGCGCTCGCCGGCGAGGAGCACGTGCACGACGCCGCCGCGGCGGGATGCCTGGTAGCCGACCAGCTCCGTCCTGTCCAACTTAGCGCCCCAGTACGGCCCCAGAGCGCAGTGCGCCGAGCCCGTGACCGGGTCCTCGGGCACGCCGGCGCCGGGGGCGAAGAAGCGCGACACGAAGTCGTAGCGCCGGTCGTCCGCCCGCGCCGTGACGATCACGCCGCGCGTCTCGTAGGTGGCCAGGCGGGCCATGTCCGGCTTCAGGCCACGCACCGCGGCCTCCGAGGCAACCTCCACGAAGTAGTCCATGCGGTTGCGGCCGACGAAGGCCGGATGGACATTCAGCGCCTCGATCAGGCCGGCGGGCGCGGCGACGGCCAGTGCCGGCTCGGCCGGGAAGTTCAGCTCGATCCACTCCCCTCGCCTGTCGGCGGTGAGCAGTCCGCTGAGAGTGTGGAAGCGCGCCTGCTCGTCGGGCCGTAGCTCGCCGGTCTCCCAGAGGATGTGGGCGCTGGCCAGAGTAGCGTGGCCGCACAGCTCGACCTCGACGGTCGGGGTGAACCAGCGCAGCCGGAAGCCGTCGTCCTCACGCAGGAGGAAGGCCGTCTCCGAGAGGTTCATCTCGGCGGCCACATCCTGCATCCAGGCCGTGTCGCCGAAGGGACACGGCCGCGCCGCGTCGGCGCTAGTCGCGTCGCCGAAGGGACGCGGCACGAAGCGACACGGCTCGGCCGCGGCACCGGGGCGGGGCAGCAGGCAGACGCCGGCTGGGTTGCCGGCGAAGGGGCGGTCGGCAAAGGCGTCGACCTGGTAGATCGCTAGCGCCATGTGATCTCCTGGCATTGGTCTATTCTGATAGCAGGAGACGCCGGCAACCGCCATTCTCAGCCGCAACGAGGAATCCTGCCGTACCCCAGTCGAACACTCCGTGTGGCGAGATGCTTCGCGCCGCGCTGGCTGAAGCATCACTTCGTTTGGCGCTCCCGCTCAGCATGCCACACGAAGGCCGTGCTCAGCACGACAACCGATCGTTCCGCGGTGTTCATCCGCCGAGGTGCCAACGGATGCTGGCACGACAACTCGGAGGCGCCGAGACCACGCCCCTACTTAGTGCGGCTCATTTCCAGTCGCAGCGCTTCTCCCAGCGACTCCGGCTCGCTCCGCTCCACGACCACCTCATCGCAGCCGTTGAAGGCGGCGAACGCGTGCAGCTTGGCGGCGAGCGCCGGCAATAGCGTCTCGTAGTCCCACACCCGTGGCTCGAAAACGAGGTGTCGGAGCAGCAAGCGTCGGGTGGCTCGCTCGGCCTTGGGGTCCAGGCGTCCGACGAACTCCTCGCCCCAGAGGATGGGCAGGGAGAAGTAGCCGAAGCGGCGCTTGGCCGCCGGCAGGTAGCACTCGATCGTGTAGTCGAAGCCGAACACTTCGGCGAGCAGCCGCCGCTGCAGCACGCCGTCGAAGGGGGAGAGGATGTGCAGGCGGCGTGCGTCGCCCTCGCGTGGCGACTCGGCGCGCTCCAGGCAGTCGACCAGGGCGTAGTAGCCTCGCCCATCCTCACCGTCAACCGTCACCGGCGCCACTTCGCCCGCGACGGTCATTTCCTCGATTGCCCGCGCTATGTCCTCCCGCCACCGCCTCATCCACCCTCGGGTCATGTCGGTGAGGGTAGACAGGCCGAGGCGCCCCAACTCTCGGCGGACGACGAAGCGGGCGAGCTCGTCCGGCTCCGGCGGCCGCCTGTCGGTATCCGCGGGCAGCACGCGCTCCGGCAGGTCATAGAGGCGCTGGAAGTTGCGGCGGGCGCTCACCATGAGCCGGCCGGTGAGGAGGAGCCACTCCAGCGCTTGCTTCGCCGGCGTGGACGACCACCACTGCCCGCGCTGCCAGCCGGGGGGAGCGTCGAAGTCGGCCGATGCGAGTGGGCCCTCGTCACGGATGCGGCTGAGGACCCCATCGACCAGTTGGGAGTGCTCCGCCAGCCAGTGCCGCGTCCTGGGGACGTCCCCCGCCCGCTCCATGAGGGGGAGGTAGAAGCGGTAGTCGGACAAGGGCAGATAGCACGCCGCCGAAGCCCGGCTCCAGTGCTCGAAGATGCGGCGCTCCCCGGTCTGCAGGGCGTCGAGCATGTCGGGCGAGTAGCCAGGGCAGCGCGTCCAGAGGATGTGGTGGTGAGAGCGCTGGACGACGGCAATCGTGTCTATCTGCACCTGGCCCAGCCTCTCGATGGCTTCGGCCACGCCCTGAACGCCGGCGGCGAGCAGCCAGCCGTCGTCGAGGCCCTGACATCCTATCATCAGGCGCCGCGCGGTGGCGGTCGAGGTTCTCATGCGCCGCTCCAAGCGGCTAGGCCGCGGTTGCTCAGCGTGGGCGGGGTGTGACTGCCTCTATTGGCCTACCTGGCCGCTCGGCGGTGCTTCTGCCGCCGGCTGCTCCTGGAGCGCCGCGGTGACTTCCGACCCAAGGTTGAGGATCGGGAGCACGGAATCGATGGGGACGACGATTAGCCGCACGGAGGAGTTCGGGTCGCGGATGGCATTGACGAACTCGAGCTGTACGATGTCCGGATTGTCACGCAGCGCCTCACCGCGCAGGCGGATGGCTTCCGCCTCGCCCTGCGCCTCGGTGATCACAGCCTGTTTGCGGTACTCGGCTTGCTCGGCGCGGTGCTGTTCGGTGATAACGTTCTCGGCCTCGATCTGCTTCTGCTCGATGGCGTTGATGTAATCGGCCGAGAAGTTGATTTCGCGGATGCCAAAAGCATCGAGGTATAGACCCTTGGCCTGGAAGAGAGGCCGTAGTTGATCCTCGATGTCCAGCTGTACCACGGCCACATCGCCGGTATAGAGATCTGAGGCCGGGTAGTTGCGGACAACCTGCCGCGCGATGACCCGCGAGTGGAACTTGATCACCTTCTCTACCGCCGCGGCCTCGTCGCCCAGCTCGTTGGCGATGCGCACCGTCTCTTCGCGCACAATGTGGAAACGGATGGAGTAGGCTAGCACGACCTCCTGGCCATCGCGCGTAGTCGAGTCCACGGGAAAGTCCAGGTAGTCGGCGTGCGAGTTGGCCTGCTTGTCGGTCGGGCCGACCTCGTAGACTATGTCCTTGGTGTTGTAGACGATGACGCCGTCGGTGAAGGGGACGATGAAATGCAGGCCAGGGTCGAGGATCTCGCCGGTGACGCGGCCCAGCCGCTTCAAGACGCCGGCTGTACCGGTCTGGACGACGGTGGCCGAAGATGAGACGACGATTAGGGCCACTACGACAAGGACGCCTGCCAGCAGCAGCCTGGCCCGTCCGCGCATTGGGTTGCTCACCTGCCGTGGGATGGGGAAGCCGCCGGGGCGGAACTCTACTGGGTTATTGTCCATGGAAATAGGTCCTCCTCCGCGGATACGCGGGCTGTGGCTGGTACACTAGCAGCGGTGGGCAGCGCAGGCAAAGCCCCTGTTGTAGAACGGCCCGACTGCGACGATAATTGGGAGCAGTCGGCCACCACGGCCGACGCGGAGCGCCGTAGCCGGGGTCGGGCCGGCGGGGACGGATGACGGCGAGGAGGGAGCTGGCTCCGGCAGTTTGGCCTCGCCGGCTCCTCCGGGCCGTGTTAGCGACGATGACTGTTAGAGGGTGTTAGATGTTCGAGACGCAGTCCACCGGTGGCAATCGGCCCGCGGCGCCGGTCAGAGACGGCGAAGGTCTCGCACCGCGGTCGGCGGCAACGCACGACTTGCTCTCACACCTGAAGCCTGGCGACCACGCCTGCCTCATCTACGACCCCGCGGAGGATTGGCGCCGTCCTCTCCTTCCCTTCTTCGCCCAGGGCCTGGAGCGTGGCGAGCAATGCCTGTACGTGGCGGACGGTCACGAGCCTCTGGAGTTGCTCGCCGCCCTGCGCCAGGTCGGGCTGCCCGTGGAGGCCAGCCTCGCCTCGCGGCAGTTGCTCTTGCTGCAAGCCGACGACGTCTTCTCCCAGGGCGGCGCCTTCGATCCTGAGCGGGCCGTGGCTGCCTTGGTCGCCCGGATGGAGCGGGCGTTCTCCGAGGGCTACTCCGGACTTCGCGTGACCGGCGAGATGAGCTGGGCCTTGCGCACCCGCCATGGCCGGCGACGATTGCTCGCCTACGAGACCGGGATTGGCGCGGGCCTCCTGGCGCGCTACCCCTGCACCGTTCTCTGCCAGTACGACCGTCGCCTATTCCACCCACGTCTGCTCAAGAGCATAGTCACCATCCATCCGCTCCTGGTGATGGGCAGCAGTCTCTACGAGAATACCCATTACGTGCCTGCCGATGGCTTTCCGAATGGCTCTGGCGGCCAGCGCGAGCTGGAGTATCTGCTGGGTAGCATCGTGCGCGAGCAGGAGAGCAAGGAGCACCTCCGCCACTCCGAGCTTCGCTACCGCATCGTGGCCAACAACACCTACGACTGGGAGGTATGGGTTGGCCCTGACTCTCGATTCCTTTTCTCTTCTGCTTCCTGCGAGCGCATCACCGGTTACGCGCCCGCCGAATTCGAGAACGACTCGTCTCTTCTTGCGCGCCTTGTTCACCCGGAGGATCGCGCGCGCTTCGAGGCCCACCGCAAGAACCGTCTTCAGCCAGAGCCTGGCGTGGTCGAGTTCCGCATCGTGGCGCGCGACGGCGCCGTGCGCTGGATCGAGCACGTCTGCCAGCCGGTCTTCGACGAGCGCGGCACGTACCTGGGCCGGCGCGGCAGCAACCGCGACGCCACGGAGCGCAAGGCGGCGGAGGAGGCGCTGCGCCAGAGCGAGCAGCGCTCAGGCGCCCTCACCGAGGCGGCCTTCGAGGGCATAGTGATCCACGAAGACGGGATTGTTCTCGACGCTAACCACGCCTTCGCCGAGATGCTCGGCTACGAGCTGAACGAGCTGGTCGGCACATCCCTATACCGGCTGATGCCGCCCGGGGAGTGTGAGCGCGCGCGACGGCGCGTGGCGGCCGGCGACGAGGCAGCCTGCGAGGTGACGGGCATCACTAAGCACGGCCGGCGCTTCATCGCCGACGTGCGGGTGCGCGGATCGAGCTTCAACGGCCGCCCTGTGAGGATCGCCGGCGTGCGCGACGTGACGGAGCGGCGCCGGATCGAGGCCGAGCGCGAGCGGCTCCTGGCAGAGGCGGAGTGCGCCCGGCAGCGGAGCGACGAGCTGGCCGCCGCCCTGCAGCCCGAGCGCGACCTGCTGGAAACGATCATGGAGAATACGCGAACGCACCTGGCCTACCTGGATCGAGAGTTCCGCTTCGTGTGCGCCAACTCGAGCTACGTGGCCGGCTGCGGCCACAGCCGTGACGACCTCATCGGGCGCAACCACTTCGACCTCTTCCCCAACTCCGAGAATGAGGCGATCTTCCGGCGTGTGAGGGACAGCGGACAGTCGGTCGAGTTCCTTGGGAGAGCCTTCGAGTATGCCGACCAGCCCGAGCGCGGCGTCACCTACTGGGATTGGACACTCGTGCCGGTGAAGGATAGCAGGGGCCTGGTGCAGGGCCTCGTCTTGTCGCTGCAGGACGTGACGCAGACCGTGCGCGACCAACTGCACATCGAGTCCCAGGCCGAAGAGGTGGCGATGCAGAAGAGCGAGCTAGAGCACCTGATGCTCGACCTGCAGCGCGAGCGCGAGCGATTGGCGGTTACTCTGAACTCAATCGGCGACGGAGTTATCGCCACGGACGCTACCGGCAACGTGGTACTGATCAATCGCGTGGCCGAAGCGCTCTCCGGCTGGAGCGAGACTGAGGCAATCGGGAAGCCGCTGACGGACGTCTTTCGCACGGAGAACGAGCGCACCGGCGAGCCGGGGCCAGAGCTCGTCCGCAGCGTGCTCGAGCGCGGCCAGGTGATGGGTCTGGCCAGCCACACGGCGCTTCTCTCGCGGCAGGGCGATTCACGGCCGATTACGGATAGCGCCGCGCCTATCCTCGATGGCGCGGGCAGCATCGTCGGCGTGGTGCTCGCCTTCCAGGACGTGAGCGAACAGCGCAAGCTGGAGGAAGAGACCTCCAGAGCCAACAAGCTCGAGGCGCTCGGCTTGTTGGCCGGCGGAATCGGACACGACTTCAACAACCTGCTCACGGCCATTATGGGCAACATCGTGCTCGCCCGACTTGAGGCAGAGGCATCTAGCGAGCTGGCTGAGGTGCTGGGCGAGGCTGAGCGGGCGGCCACGCGCGCCCGCGGTCTGACGCAGCAGTTGCTCACTTTCGCCAAGGGCGGCGCGCCCGTACGCCAGGCCGTGCCCCTGGCCGAGCTGCTCGCCGAGTCGGCCAAGTTCGCCCTGCGCGGCTCACGCCTACGCGGCGAGTTCGACCTGCCATCGGACGTCTGGCCGGTGGATGTGGACGAGGGACAGATCAGCCAGGTGATCCAAAACCTGGCGATCAATGCCGACGAAGCTTCGCCGGATGGCGGGACGCTGCGTCTGTCGCTGCGCAACGTGGTGGTGGCCGCCGATGAGGTGCCACCGTTGGCGCCGGGGCGCTACGTGCTGCTCAGTGTCGCGGACCATGGCACCGGCATTCCGCCGCAGTACATGGACAAGGTCTTCGATCCTTACTTCACCACCAAGCAGAAGGGCAGCGGTTTGGGCTTGGCCACGACCTACGCTATCGTCAAGCGCCACGACGGCCATATCACCGTAGCATCGCAACTTGGTGCCGGCACGACGTTCAACGTCTACCTGCCGGCCGCTCATGGCCTGCTCGCCTCGTCCGGCGAGGAGGTGGGCGCCGGCGGCGTGGCGGGCGGGGGCCGCATCTTGCTCATGGACGACGAGGAAGTGGTGCGGCGCGTGGCGCGCAAGATGCTCGGGCACCTCGGCTATCAGGTCGATCTCGCGCCCGACGGCAGCGAAGCGATCGCGATGTACCAGCAAGCGAAGGAAGAGGGTCGGCCGTACGCCGCGGTCGTCATGGACCTGACTGTGCCGGCGGGCATGGGCGGCCGCGAGGCCGTGGCGCGGCTGCGTTTGCTCGACCCGGAGGTGCGCGCGATCGTCTCTAGCGGCTTCTCCAACGACCCGGTCATGGCCGAGTTTCGCGACCATGGCTTCAGTGGTGTCATCGGCAAGCCCTACCGGCTGGAGGAGCTGAGCTCAGCGCTGAGGCGGGCGATCGGCGGCGGGTCGGTGCAGTCACGCGCCACGAGTGATACGTGACCCACAGGGTTTGACGTTCACGCATCCAGTATCACTCGTTACGTATCAACCTCGATCTCTCCCCCTCCCAGGCATAGGTCCCCCTGGTAGAAGACGGCGCTCTGCCCAGGGGTTATGTCGCGCAGCGGTTGCTCGAAGCGCACCTCAGCGCGCCGCCCGGCGAGCGGAGTCACCATCGCGTGTGAGGCGCGAGCCCGGTAGCGGATCTGCACCTCGACCCGGATCGCTGCCGGCGGCGCCTCGCCGGCCACCCAGCTTACGTCCCGCGCCGTCAGGTTGTCCCGCCCCAAGTCGCTGGCCCGGCCGACGACGAGGGTGTTGGTCGCCGGGCGGAGGGCCAGAACGTAGAGCGGCTCGCCGGCGCTGATGCCCAGTCCCTGGCGCTGGCCGATGGTGTAATAGGCCAGACCGCCGTGCCGTCCCACTTGCTGCCCCTGGCCATCCAAGATGGGGCCGGGGCGGATGGCCTCGGGCGCCCAGTCCCGCAGGAAGCGGCGGTAGTCACCGTCGGCTATGAAGCACAGGTCTTGGCTCTCCTCCCGCCAGGCCGTGGGCAATCCTCTCTCGGCGGCCATCGCTCGCACCCGCGTCTTGGTGTACTCGCCCACCGGGAAGAGCGCTTGCGCCAGCTCCTCTTGGCCCAGCCGGTGCAACACGTAGGACTGATCCTTCGCCCGATCGACGCCGCGCAGCAGCAAGTAGCGGCCAAGGTCGTCGCGGCCGATCCGGGCATAGTGGCCGGTAGCCAAGTAGGCGGCGCCGAGACTGCGAGCGTAGCGCAGGAGGAAACCGAAACGGATGCGTTGGTTGCAGACAACGCAGGGGTTTGGAGTGCGGCCGGTCGTGTAGGCCTCGATGAAATCGTCGACTACGCTCTCCTTGAACTGCTGCTCGACGTTGACGAGGTAGAAGGGAATGCCAAGTCGGTAGGCGACGGCGCGAGCGTCCTCGACAGCCTCGGGGGTACAGCAGCGGTTGCTGCTCGGCACACCCGGCGCCAGCTCCGACCACAGCCGCAGCATCAGGGCGACGACCTCGTAGCCCTGCTCGCACAGGAGCGCCGCGGAGACGGAGCTATCTACGCCGCCGCTCATGGCCACGACGACACGTTCGCCCATGCAGGCAAGTGTGCGCCGGGGGCGGCTAGCAGTCAACGGGCCCTCACCCCCCAATCCCCTCTCCTGCCGCAGCGGGAGAGGGGATTGGGGGGTGAGGGCCCGTCCCCTGTCACCTTGACCCCGTCGTGGCCGCGGCCTATGATCGCAGAGACTCTGGGAGGTCACATGGAGGGCATCGCCGTCCTCACCAGCGGTGGAGACGCCCCCGGGATGAACGCTGCCATCCGCGCCGTCACTCGTACGGCCCTCAGCAAGGGCTGGAATGTGATGGGAGCGCGCCGCGGCTACACCGGCCTCATCGAGGGTGACCTGTGCCCGCTCGGCGCCCGCGATGTGGGCGGCATCATGCAGTTTGGCGGCACCGTCCTGGACAGCTCGCGCAGTGCCGAGTTCTGCACGCTGGAGGGGCGGCGCAAGGCGCTCGAGCAGCTCAGCTACCGGGGCGTAGAGGGGCTGGTGGTCATCGGCGGTAACGGCTCGCAGGCAGGCGCCCACGCTCTTTGGAAGATGGGCTTCCCCGTCGTAGGCGTCGCCTCCACGATAGACAACGACCTATACGGCTCGGACATAACCATCGGCGTCGACACGGCACTCAACGTCGCACTGGAGGCGATAGACCGCCTGAAGGTGACGGCCTCCTCGCTCAAGCGCGCCTTCCTAGTGGAGGTGATGGGTCGCGGTTGCGGCTACCTGGCCCTCATGGCGGGGCTCGCCGGCGGCGCCGAGGCCATCGTCATCCCGGAGATGGAGATACAGCCGGAGGCGGTCGCCGCGATCATCGAATCCGCGTATCGGCGCGGGAAGAAGCACGCGATCATAGTCGTGGCCGAGGGTGCCCACCACAACGCCGACGCGATGTACGAGCACATCCACGAACGGCGCGATGAGCTGGGGTTCGACCTGCGCATCACGCGACTGGGGCACGTGCAGCGTGGCGGCGCTCCCGGCGCTTCGGACCGGCTGTTGGGCACCTGGCTGGGCGCCAACGCCGTCGAAGCGATGGCGCGCGGCGAGTTTGGCGTGCTCGTGGGTCAGATCAACGGGCAGGTAGCGACGACTCCCCTGGACGAGGTCGTGGCCTGCAAGAAAGGGTTCGACCTGCGCCTGCTGGAGCTAGCCGGCATCCTCGATCGCTAGCCACGGGTTTTGGCGCGGGTTGAACGGATCCGCTCCTCGTCCGATGGCTGACCGCTAACCGCTGAGAGTTGACCGCTGAAGGCTGAGGGCTGCACTCATGTTTCGCTATGGCGTAGACTACTACCCAGAGCAGTGGCCGCAGGAGCGCTGGGCGACCGATGCCCGCTTGATGCAGGAGGCCGGCATAAACACCGTGCGGCTGGCCGAGTTCGCCTGGAGCCGGCTGGAGCCGCATGAGGGCGCGTACGATTTCGACTGGCTGGATAGGGCGCTGGCTACCCTGGGCGAGCGCGGCATTCAGGCCGTTCTGGGCACGCCCACCGCCTCGCCGCCCCCCTGGCTGATGGAAGCCTACCCCGAATGCTACCGCGTCAGCGAGGACGGGCGGCGCGCCACGTTCGGCAACCGTCGTGAGTACTGCCCGACGGTGGCCACCTATCGCGAGTTCTCGCGCTACATCACGGCGGCCATGGCCGAGCACTACGCCGGCCACCCGAGCATCATCGGCTGGCAGACGGACAACGAGTTCAGCGGCCGCTGCTACTGTGGCGATTGCCGCCGCGCCTTTCAGGTCTGGCTGCGCGCGAAATACGGCACGCTCGAGGCGCTCAACGCCGCCTGGGGCACCATCTTCTGGTCCCACGTCTACACCGAATGGTCGCAGGTACCCTTACCACTGAAAACAGGCGGCGTGCCCAACCCCGGGCTGGAGCTGGACTACAAGCGCTTCATGTCCGATGCCTTCGTCGCCTTCCAGCAGGAGCAGGTTGACATTCTGCGGGCGACGTGTCCCGATCATTTCGTGACGCACAACTTCATGGGTTTCGGCTTCGACGAGCTGAACTACTACGATCTGGCGCGGCCGTTGGACTTTGTGACCTGGGACAACTACCCCCGTTACACCGGCGAGCCGAACCTGGCCTACGTCGCCCTGGCGCACGACACGATGCGCGGCCTCAAGCGGCAGAGCTTCTGGGTCATGGAGGAGCAGTGCGGCAACTCCGGTTGGCGGATCATGGGCGTTACACCGCGGCCTGGCGAGATCCGCCTCTGGAGCTGGCAAGCGGTAGCCCACGGAGCGGACGCCGTCGTCTACTTCCGCTGGCGCACTGCCCGCTTCGGCACCGAACAGTACTGGCACGGTGTGCTGCAGCACCACGGCAAACCCGGCCGCCGCTACTTCGAGGTGAAGCAAACGGGCGAGGAGCTCGCTCGCCTGGCGGACGCTCTGGTCGGCGCCGAGACGCGGGCCGAAGTCGCTCTGCTGCTGGACTACGACACGCGCTTCGCCTTCCAGGGCCAACCCAATCAGCAGGAGTTCGTCTACGCCGACTACTTCCACTCCTGGCATGCCGCCTTCCTGCGCCAGAACGTGGCCATCGACATCGTCGAGCCGGGGCAGGCCCTGGGCCGCTACAAGCTCGTGGTGGCGCCCGCCGCCTACGTCATGCCGCAAGACCTGGCCGACGGATTGCGCCATTTCGTCGATGGTGGCGGTGTGCTGGTGGTGACGCTGCGCTCGGGCGTCAAGGACAAGTCGAACACCGTGGTGGACACGGAGCTGCCAGGGCCGCTCGCGGACGTTTGCGGCGTCACCGTCGAGGAGTATGACCCGCAGCCGCTGGGCGAGGGCAACCGCGTCGCTTTCAGCGATCCGGCGCTGACGAAGCTGTCCGAGGGCGCGCCGGTGCGCGTCTGGTGCGACGTGCTGGCGCCGCGGGGCGCGGCGGTCGTCGCCACCTATGCCCAGCGCCACTACGCCGGCGAGCCGGCCATCACAGTCAACCGCTTCGGCAAGGGCAGGGCCGTCTATGTCGGCGCGCTGGGTGATGCTTCGCTCCACGAGCCGCTGGCTGCCTGGCTCCTGGAGATAGCGGGAGTGGCGCCGCTGCTGGCCACGCCGCCGGGCGTCGAAGCGACGGCGCGCTGGCAGGGCGAGGAGCGGCTGCTCTTCTTACTCAACTACAGCGGCGAACCCAAGCAGGTGGCGCTGCCCGCGGCGGCGACGGATCTGCTGAGCGGCGAGCGGCTGGGTGGCACGGTGGACCTGCCGCCCTACGGCGTGATGGTGCTGAAGTGATCGGAATGCGCTGCGGTTGTGGGGGCGTTGCAGGCATCGCCCGGCGCGCTCCATCCGAACCATTCGCCATTTTAGACGAGGGTGTTGCCTGCAACGCCCCTAGTAGGCCGTCAAGCTAGACAAGATAGGCACGTCTCTTGCAGGCATGGGGGTTGGATCTTGGTGAACCGATGCCGAGCAATGGGAGGAGCGTGCCGTGAGCAAGCTGTACATTGTTGACCTAAC
>Ga0315274_10004626_pt1 | contig 20194 bp, 22 predicted proteins | sample YL17G02_20_MG_FD_203700 | JGI IMG/M metagenome (GOLD analysis project Ga0315274, IMG submission 203700) | Sediment microbial communities from Yellowstone Lake, YNP, Wyoming, USA - YL17G02_20 | ecosystem: Environmental > Aquatic > Freshwater > Lake > Sediment | place: USA: Wyoming | collected... | reverse complement strand
CGATGAGTTCGAGCTGGATGATGCGCTCTAGGTCGTCCTGGGCGGCGGGGTCGTCGGCGCTGATGCCGAACAAGCCGGTCTCGTCCATGCGTAGGGCAAAGATGGAGGAGGCCGCGCCTGTGGTGGGTAGGGCGTAGGCGGCGCCCGATATGGTCTCGGTGTCGTTGATGTAGTCGGCGGGGAGGATGGGGATGTCGGAGTAGAAGCGGACGGGTCGGCTGATGCCCTGGACGGTGGAGAGGGCGAGGTCCCACCCCTGGGAGCGGGCCAGCTTCTGGATACCACGGATGGAGCGGCGGCTGGCGATGAGGACGGTGGGTCGGGGGCGGACGAGGTCAATGAGCTGGTCGAGGAGCGAGAACGTGCCGACGCCAGGGACCGTCGTTGCTCCGGCGTGGATCTGTTGGCCTGTCACGTCGTCCTCGATGATCTGGTGGAGGCCGTCGAACTCGTTGGCGTCGGTGTCGATGCTACCGTAGACGGCCTTCGCCCCCCATGTCTCGGCGAAGTTGCGGGCCTTCATGGTCAAGAGCTCGGCGACTAGGTCTTGGTCTTTGGAGCGGGTGACGGCCAGGAACTTGTCGATGTCAGCGTCGTGAATGAGGATTTTGAGGGCGCACGTGATCTGAGTCGTGGTGGGGACGCCCTCTAGGACGGTGCCCGCGGCGGCGATGAAGGTGGGGGGCGAGGCGGCGTTCTCGCGCTGGTATTGGAGGGCGTTGCCTCGGATGGGGACGAAGGGCATGAGGCCCAGGAGCGGGTTGGCGTCGATGGAGGTCTCGGCGACGCCGACGAGGACTTGGTTCGTCGAATACTTGTCTGCCTCGGCGAGTGAGAGAGCCATAGTTACACGCTCCTGTTAGCGAGGCCGTAGCGGATGCGCTCGATGCCTCGGATACCCTCTGGCGCTGCGGCGGCCTGGCGCTGTGCGCCTCCACCGAGGAAGCCGAGCTGGGGTTTGGGAGCGGCGGCGGCGGCTTCGGTGAGTCGGTTGTGGATGGTGTTGGCGACGGCAAGGGAAGCCTCGATAGCCTGGATGGTCTCGCCCTGGATAAGGTCTTCGGGGATGTGGGGGTTGGCGGCGACCAGGGCGTTGCGGACGGAGAGGGTTGCGGCGTCGATGTCGGCCTTCGCCTGCTCGTTGGCGGTGGCTTGCTCGGCGAGTTGGGTGGCTAGGGCGTCGGCGGATGCGGCCTTCTCTCTGAGGGCTTCGAGTTCAGCGTCGTCTATCTCGGCCATGTGCGCCTCCTTGTTGCCGTCAAGTTTACACGGTATCGGGTAGTTGTCAACGGCCTATGGGGGCGTGAAGTAGGGCCATTGGAGCCATGACCATTGGGGGAAGGGAGGGTGAGGTAGGGTGGGAAGGCGGGTGATGAGGTGGCGGGTCCTGTGGGATATGGGTTTTCGGTAGAGCCGACGCCCGGTCGGTGGGGGGCCTGTTCAGGTGGGGTAGGTGGGGCGGGTGACGGTCTCCCAATGCCATTCGGGGTCGCCTGGTTTGTAGCGGCCAGGTGATGGGTAGTAGGCGTGGGTGGAGGCTGTGGGTGCGATGCGCTCGCAAGCTGACTGGTAGGGGTTGGCCATTGGCTAGTCGAGGCTGCCGGGTGGGGGTTGGGCCTTGATGGCCAGGGCGGTCATCTCCTGCATCTCGTCCAGGTACTTGCGCCATTCGGCGTCGGGGTCTTCGACGCCTAGTCTGGACATCGCCGACGTTGGGGAAGAGAGTCCGGCGGCAACGAGGGCGGTTTCCCGTCCGGCGTCGGACGGCTTGTCCTCTGGCGTGATCTCTCCCCAGTTGACGGTGATGGTGCCTGCCGACAGGTGGTCGGAGCCCGTGAACTTGTCGGTTAGGGCGAGGACGGTGCGGGCTCGGCGGGCGTAGGCGGCGGATCGTATGAGGCGTTTGCGGGCGACCTTCTGCAAGAGAGGCTGGATTTCCATCTGGAGGGCGACGCCCGACATGGCGCGGCCCGTGTCGCCAAAGGTGGTGCGGGGCGTCTCGGATAGGTCGTGGAGGGCGCGGTAGATGGTGTTGATGTATTCGACGTGGAGGCTGACGCCGCCGCCGGAGAGAAGGTCGAGGAGGTAGGCTTTGGCCTCCGCTGGCAGCGTCCAGATAGCGCCTGGGTCGACGGCGATGTCCTGGGCCTCGTCCACCCCGGCCAGGACAGCGATCGGGTTGCCAGATAGCTCCATGATGGTGCTCAGGATTGAGACTTCGCGGTTCAGCTCCTGGGCGATGTCGCGGATGGGGGTGATGTCGGAGGCTCCCCAGAACTGCTTCGGGACTGGCGAGTTGGGGAAGATGACGAAGGGGATGAGGCCGTAGGGGTTGGGGCTGGTGATGATCGGGGTGTCGTCAAGCCAGATGTCGCGTTCGAGGTCTGTCCAGCGCTCGACGATGGTGGCGGTGGATCGCTTGGGGGTGACGCCGAAGGCGAGCTCGGCTTGGTCGGGGGATAGCTGGTAGCGGTGGGCGACCTGGTAGTAGTCGGTCAGATTGTGGGGCATGGGCCAGGCGAAGATGCCCTGGACGTCGGGGGCGGTGATGATCGGTCGGGCCTGGGTCTCGTTCCAGGCGACCTTGAAAGCGCCGTCTCCTAAGACAGCGGTATCGATCTCGGTGTCGAAGTCGATGCGGTCAAGGCAGTTGGCGTCGGCGGCTTCTCGCAGGACTTGCTCGGCGGCGCGGGAGCGGGTGTCGTCGGGGTCGGCGACGGGCTGGATGTGGACGGTGCGTCCGGCCATGACGTAGGCGGCGGTCTTCTCGATGATGGTGTGGGCGTAGTTTAGGGTGAGGCGGCGGCGCTTGTCCTTCCCTTTCCACTGGATGCCGTTGTAGAAGTCGAGGTTGGCTTTGTAGTCTCTGAGGCGGGGGAGATCGGCGAGCTGTTGGGGGAAGGGCTTGGTGGTCATGATCGGATGATACCACGCGCAACGGTCGGCGTGGTGGCGTTTCCGGCCTCGATGCAGAGGGCGAGCGAGACGACACAGTCGTCGTGCCCCTCGTCGGCGGCGAGGAAGAATTGGAGGGTTCGGTTAGGCTTGTAGACTGCGCGGCAGAGAGCGAGCTGGCGGGTCAGCTCCTGGTGGTCGGGTGAGCCGTCGGCCTTCCAGATGGTCAGGCGGTTGGTGTTGGCGGCGGCCTGGAGCTCGTAGCCCAGGTGGGACTTGCTGGCCTCGGTGAACCTGTAGGCGATGACGCGATGCTGACCTAAACGGCGAGCGAGTAGGATGGCGGCGGCTTCGCCCATAGCCGTCGAATCGACGGCGACGCAGCGGATGGCCCAGGTGTGGTCGAGGAGGTCGCCGATCTCGTCGTAGAGGGTGCTGTGGGGCGTTCCGCGCCAGCGGTAGAGCGTCTGGACGGCGACGTGCGGCAGCGGGCCGTGACGTCCTGCGTGGTGGCTGAGCCTGCCGATTGTGAGCACAGTGTCGTCGTGGCCTCTAGCTAGGAGGTCGGCGGGTGGGGCTTCCCCGGCCACGTCCAGGCCCGCGGCGTAGACGATCCCTGGCTCGCGGGCGGCCTGGCGTGGGTGGTCGCCCTGGATCTGCTTGATGTGGGTTGGGGACAGGAGGCGGCCGCCGCCTGTGAGCGGCTTCAACTCGTATTGGGTGGTGAAGAGTGGGTGGTTGGGGCCAAGACGTTCGCGTTCGGCCTCGACGTAGTCGCCGTAGGCGGGGTTGCACTCGGCGCAGCGCTGCCAGTCGGCCTCAAAGTGGCGCTGGATCCCGTCCTGACGCTCTAGGAGGAGGTTCTGCTGCTTGGTCTGCTCCAAGAGGGTGGTGTCGTCCCACGCCGTGCCGTAGAGAACGGTCGTGGCGTTGGTCGTGGACGCCATCGGGCGGAAGTCCTTGTTGAACTTCTCGGCGGTCACGTCCTGGGCCTCGTCCAGCTCTAGCAGGAGGTGGGCGGTGGCGCCGACGACGCTGGCGGATGGCTCGGCGGAAAAGAACTGCCAGCGGGCGCGGCCTAGCCAGACGATGAAGCCCTCGGTGGATCGGTGGAGACCGGCATAGCCAGCGGCGTCTAGGTGGGCGCGGAGTCGGTCGATGGAGGTCAGTATCTGGGGGCGGAAGGTGGGCGCCGTCTTGATGCCGGTGCCGCCGATGGCGATGTTGCGGGTCAGGAGTGCCGTCTCGAGCCAGGCCGAGAGGTCGTTCTTCCCCGCCTGGCGCGCCATCTCGACGGTGAACGTCAAGCCCCTGCCGTTGACGGCAGAGGATAGGATGGCGCGGGCGGCGTCGGCCTGGTAGGGACGGAGAGCGATCATATCGTGGCGTTGGGGATGGCGGCGATGACGTTGTCGGTGAGGCGAATGACGTTGTCCCAGTCGAAGCCGACCTTCAAGAACTCGCAGGGGCCGCCAGGGAATGGGCGCTTGCCGCGGTGGTCGACGACGTAGACGGTGGGCGGGCCTCCCTTGATTAGCTTGATGCCGCCGCTGAACTGGATCACCCAGGCTCGGTCGGCGTCGGTCATGGGTTCTTCTCCTTTCAGAAGGGCGATGGCGCGATCCCAAGGTATCGGTAGGGCGGGGCAGTCGGTGGCGTAGACCTCGTGGTGCTCCCAGAGATCGACGCGCCGCTCGAACTTCCAGACGATCGGGTAGTGGTGAGGGAGCCAGAGGTGGAACTTGACGGCCTCGTCAAGCTGGTGGTCGGTGTATGAGGGCCCGGCGGGGCCGCCGCCCTCGAACTCGAAGCCCCAGTAGAAGAGGTTAGCGAGCTCGTGAAAGCCTGTCGGGATGCGGCCTCCGGCGTGCCAGGCGGCGTCGGAGAGGTCGACGAACTGCCAGGGCGGCCCCTCGAAGTTGAAGATGAGGTGGGCGCTGCCACGTCCTTCCGTGTTGAAGGTGGCCTCGGCTCCACCCTTCCAGCCTTGGGCCAGGTGCCAGAAGGCGCCGCGGGGGCCGTTGGCCTCTAGTTGGCCGTGCGTCCCCTGGGGATAGCCGAAGTTCTTGACGGGGTGCCACTCGGCTCCTGGGTAGAGCATGGTTTATCCAGTGGAGAGGGGGACTGGCGGCCATCAGCGCAAAAACCCCAGCCCTTCTCCTCTCCGTCGTCCATTGTACGCTGCGCGTAAACCCCCCCCTGCCGCAGACGGTCAGATTCACCAGCACGGGGGCGGTGGGCAAACAATTTTGGAAAAATAGTTGGGCCAGCCGGAGGCGGGGCGCCAGATACAATAGGGATGTGACTGAAAATCACGGTGTCGGCAGTTCAACTCTGCCCCTCGGCACCAGTCGCAGACGTGGGCCGAGTCTGCTATAATACGACCAGCAGCCCCGTTCCGACCGCTGATGCTCCTTGGACAAGGTCCTCTCCGGTCGGGCGGGGCTCTGGCGTTGGGGGGTTGACAGGTCTTTGGGGCGGGTCTAGGATCGGGCCACCTTGTCCAAGGAGGTCTGATACGATGCCCCAAAAGAAGCCGTCGGAGAGTGTCAAACGCTCTCCGATTTCAATTTCTGAGCTGCCCTCACACACACAACAGCACAGCACAACAGCATTACCAACAGCAACAGCAACAGCAACAAACGCCCAGGCGCCCGCGTATGGGAGCGGGCTCACGGAAGACCAGGTCGCGCTCGTGGGGTACCTGCGCAGGTATGGGTTCGTAGGCGCGGTGGGCTTCGTGCGGAAGATGCCAAATTGGGCCATCTGGGACGCGATCGTCGAGCTGGACTCGATGGGTCAGGATCGGCGGGCGGACTTCCGGTCGTTGGGGGCTCTGATCCGTTATCTGGTGCGGGAGGCTTGCAGTGAGTAGCGGAGACGGGCTCCCGACGTCTTTTACGAGTAGGTGTGCTGGATGTGGTGCCTCGATAGCGTGGTTTCAGACGATGGCTGGCAGTTGGATGCCCGTCGACGAGAACCTGGGGTCGCATTGGGCGACTTGCCCGTTCGGCAGGAGGTGGCGGGCGGAGCGGAGGGGGAAGGAACAGTTGGCCTTTCTGCTGCCGCCGCCCTCGACCTCTTCCTAGTGGGGTGCCGGGGGCGTGGTCTGTCTCCGGTGACGGTCGACTGGTATGGCCGGCTGCTAGAGCGTTTTCTGCGTGGTCGGAGCGAGTTGCCCCTGGATGCGGGGGAGGTCGAGGAGTTTCTTGGGCTTCCTGGTGCGTCTCAGGGGACGCGTCACGCCTACTTTCGGGCGATTCGGGCCTTCTACGGCTGGTTGGAGCGGCGGCGGCTGGTGGCGGTGAACCCTGTGCGGTCGGTGACGCCGCCTCGGGTCCGGCGGTCGCCGCCGATGGGGTTGGAGGTTGGCGAGGTCCGGCGGGTGATGGCGTCGGCGCTGTGTCGGCGGGACAAGGTCATGCTGTCGCTGCTGCTCGACACGGGCATCCGCCTGGGCGAGCTCATGTCGATGCGGTGGGAGTGGGTCGGAGAGGATACCTTCTGGGTCGAAGGCAAGACGGGGCGGCGGGAGATCCCGCTGTCGGAGTGGATGCGGTGGACGCTGTTGGGGGTCGAGTTGCCCTGGCGGTCGGCGTGGGGCGGGCCGCTGACAACGAAGGGGGCATATCTAGCGGTGCGGCGGTGCCTGCAGCGAGCGGGTGTCCAGAAGGGCGGGCCGCACATGCTGAGACATACCTTCGGGCGGCTCTACATCCGGGCGGGCGGCGACCAGTTCAGCCTTCAGCGCATCCTCGGGCACTCGGACATCCGGACCACATCGATCTACGTCCAGTTGGAGATGAGGGACGTGGTGGCTCAGCACAAGAGGTACTCGCCGCTGGTGCGTCTGCTGGAAGAGGCGGCGGGTTAGTGCGGTGTCGTCGTTGCGGCGGGGTTCTTCGGGTGTTCTGCATGGAGTGGCTGCAGGAGTTTGCTTTGGTGTGCGACGGGTGCCGGTTGTCCTTCGAGCGGTTGGCGTTGGTCGATGATGCGCGTTTCTTGGTGGAGACGTGGGTTAGGAAAGGGGGTCGACGGTGAAACAGGTACACGTGCTGTTGATCGGGACGGTGCGGAAGGCTGCGATGGCGAGCGGGCAGCCGGGGCGGGTGCGGGTGGAGATGGAGGTGGCGCGGGTTGAAGGGGTGCTGGACTCGTTGGGGGAGATGGTGGATGGAGCGTTGGTGCTCTCGTTGGAGGTGAAGTCGTTGCAGTCGGCGATGGACCTGGGGGTTGTGGAGGAGGATGGGAAGACGGTTAGGGTGAACACGGAGACGGGCGAGGTGGTGGGAGCCTGAAAAAGGGGGCGGCGCGCCGGAGTTGAACCGACGCGCCGCTTTCGTGCGTCTAGGGGGCGAACAGCGGGCCTTCGATGGGCCTCTCGCCGTTGGCGATCGGGAGTAGGAGTTGCTTCAAGGTTACTCCGTTGAGCTCGGCTTCGGTTAGGTAGGTGGTCTCCTCGATGACGAGGCCTCGGATGTCGAAGGCGAGGCGACCGACAATGAAGTCATCCGAGCGTGGCGTGGTGGGGCCAGTGGGCTCGATGCCCTGGGTTTTGCGTGGGCGTGGCATGACGAACCTTTCTGCGCGTGATGACGGATGCGCGCCCCCCGACTAGCTGCTAGTTGACTCCGGCGGGTACGGCCTGGCGGACGGGTGGCTTCGGGTTGTAGTGCCACTTGCAATACGAGCCGTCTTCTAGGAGCGTTGGGCAGTAGAGGCTACCTTTGGGACCAAATCCAGACTTGGAGGCGCGGCAGTGGTCTGGACACCTGGGCTCGAAGGACGTGGTGCCGTCAGGCATGGTTGGGTGGTCGTCTGGCTGGGCGTTGGTGGTGGGGCGTGGCTGGCCGTTGCCGTTGCCGTTGGCCTTGTGCTTGGCGACGCAGGCTTCGGCGTGGGCCAGGACTGACTGGACCTGGACTGTCTGGGCTTTCGCCTTGGCCTTTAGGCGGGCGACGGTCTCCTCGCGGGAGTCCTCGACGTTGGCGGGAACGACCATCGCGGCCTCGACGTTGGGGTCGGGGTGTTCCTCGTCGGGCTGGCCAGGTGGAACCATCGTCCAAGAGAGGAACTTGGCCTCTGGGAATATCGCATCGGCCTCGTGAAGATGGGCTTTGAAGTCAGAGGCGTTGGCCCCGCGTATGGTGACTAGGTGCTCTGCGCCGCCAGGGACGTTGAACTTGCTGGTGATGCTGAAGGGGTTGTCCGAGTAACCCATGACGTTGGCTCCTCTCTGCTCCGGCGTGGCCGGAGCGATAGTTGCGACGTGGTAGGTCTCGAGCCTTGGTGGGCGACGACCACGACGCAGCACACGCACGAACGGCGGTTCTCTTCTAACAGTTGACGACGACTCCTTTCTGCCGTCTCCGGCGAAATGCAATAGAAGTGGTAGGGCGAATGCACAGATTGCAAAGGTCACGATTATCGGGTTCACAGCAACCTTCCCTGGCCCGACGGTGGCCCCTGGCGACGCCGGGGGCGCGGCGGCGAGAACACGCACGAGCGGGAGCAAGGCACCGACGGACAGCAAACGGGACAGTGACGGGGCAAGCCCGCCGCGCCCAACGGCGAGCCGCAGACGCCACAGGAACACGCACAGAGAGAGAGTGGGAAGAAGCAACGAGGACAGACAGGCACGGCAGAAGCAACCACCGCTAACCCCCAGGCGCGCGGCCGCAAGGCGACCACCCGCAGGACGGACAGACGACGCAGCGCCCACCCGCCGGAACGAGAACCCCACCGCAAGAAGGACACCGACCCATAACACACCCCTAAAAAACCCAGCCGAAGCTGCGCGACCGCGGCCCCAACCAGCCGAGCCGCGAGGCCGCGCCGCACGGCAGGGACGGGCGAAGAACGCCCAGCCGAAGCGCGACCCCGGCGGCAAGCGGCCAGCCCGCCGAAGGCGACGCCCCTCAGATACGCAGGAGCGCCGCCGTAAAGGGCGACGAAGACGCCGCGTAAGCGGGCATGCCCCTTTACGGCGATAGGCGCGACTGCGTGGTATCTTGCGGCGCACTTACGGCGGGCGGCCTGCATTGCCGCCGTTCCCGGGGCGCGCTAGGCATGGGCGATCTCCCGTCCCCTGCCAGAAGGCGGCGCGGCTACGGCGTGGGTGGGGGCCTGGAGGCGCGCGGCGAGGCCCGTTTACTGAGGCTTCGAGGTGGCTAGGGGGATTGGCTGACTAGATGGGCAAGCGAGTGAGAGCGGCAGACTAAGGGCGTGGAACGAATGGGGCGGCGCGGGAAACGAATGGGAGCGCTCGGATACGGCGTCGGGGGCGAGAACGAAGGGGCGGTAAACGTCGTGGGGCGATTCGGCGGGCGTGGTGAATGTGGTGAACGGCTTCGCGGTGGGGATTGTGTAGCAGATGGTGTGCTACAGAATCGGGCGGATGGTGTGCGGTGGGCGGCAGGGGGTTGCCGGGGGGACGTCTGTTCGTCAGATAGGCGGCCGCGGAGATCCGCCGGCGTTTCGGGCGGCAGTGGGTTGCCGCGCTACTTACGCCATGTCCACCACTCGCGGATAGTCTTGGCGATGAACGCGAGGGCGAACGCGCAGACGGCGAGGGCCGTCGCCGTCAGGGCGAGGGCTACGGAGGTCAGGTCAAGAGCGTCGAGGCTCATCGGGCGCTCCGAGCGTCGTCTCGATGGACTGTAACACGTTCTGCATCGCCGCTGTCAGACGGTCGGCGTCGCTTCCTTTCAGGTGGTAGTGAGTGGCGGCGACGCGCGACAGGGTGCGGACCGTATCGTTTAGGAGTTCCAGCTTGTCGGGGGAGGCCAGGAGGAGCGAGTAGAGGCGCTGTCGGAGGAGCGCGACCTCGCCGGAGAGGTCGTCGGACGGTAGCTTGTCGGCTGCCTTTAGGAGTAGGGCCTGGGCCTTAGTGAGGGCGTTCGAGTAGTACCCGTGCTTGAGGGCGTTGAGGTTGCCCGGTTGGGCTCCCTTCCTTCGTCCCTTCGTCATGATCGTTCTCCGGTAGGGCCTGGGCCGCGCCGACGAGGACGCAGAGCGCGGCGAGTTCGTCGTGCTGGGCGACGATGGCTCTTGCCTTGTCGAGGTGGTTCATGTTCTCCCTCCTTGCCGACAGTCTATCACGGGTTGGGCTGGGCGAGGAGTGCGCGGAGCGTGGCCTGGACGACCTGGGCCTCGTCGAGGTAGGCCTTCATGAAGGCTTCGAGCTGGGCGACCTCGGGTGGTGGGATGGGGATGGAGAGGGAGCCGTCGATGGAGCGCCAGATGATGGGGCTGGCGAGCTGGGCGGAGAGCTGGTGGAGGGTGTCGTGGCGCTGGGCGAGTGCCGCCAGTAGTGAGACGGCGGCGGTGAGGTTGTCCTTGTTGATAGGCATGGCGTCCTCCTTCAAACGAGAATGAGATACTTGCGGGTGCCGTCGTCGTAGACGCGGACGTGGCGTAGGTTGGTGCCCTCTTTGAGGTAGAGGTTGGTCTGGTTGGCGGCCGGGTCGGCGCCGCCGAGTAGTCGCATATAGGGCGTGGCTGGGCCGAGGGTGAGGATGTAGTTGGTGCCTGCTGCGGTCTGGTCGTCGATGCGGAGGCCGCAGGCGGTGACGACGAGCGCCTTGCCGAAGTTCCTGATCCAGATGCCGTCGGATTGGGCAACGTTAACGTTGGCGGCGAGGCCGGCGAATACGTACAGGCCGGCGACGCTGACTGTGACGTTGCCCGCGCCGCTGATGGTCTCGGCGCTCAGGTAGCCGCCCTGAACGGCCTGGATGGTGTCGACGGCGCTGTGCCTGGCGGCGAACAGAAGGCCTCTGGTGTAGGCCCTGTCGCCAACGGCGGCGCCGGAGTCGGTGGCTAGGCCGCCGATGCCGACGCAGATGCCGCCGGAGGTTTGCACGATTGGGAGGAGGTAGGCGCCGTAGAGTGCGCCTAGGGCGGCCTCGGTCTTGGCGGCTTTGAGGAGGATGGTCGGGTCGGGGGGGGTGGCGATGGCGAGGTAGCCGTCGATCCTGGGGTTGCCTGTGAGGAGGATGTGCGGGCTGGCGGGGGCGAGCTGGACGCGGTTGGTGCCGTCGGAGCCGCGTAGGTTGTCGGCGAGGAGTTGGAGGTCGTCGACGACGTAGACGCGGCCGCGGGTGGCGTGGGCCGTCGATTGTAGGGTTAGGTTGCCGCCGCTGGCGGTGCCGCCGATGAGCCACTGACCGCCCGCGCGTCCGGCCAGGAGCGCGTACTGAGCGTGGTCGTCGTCGCCCAGGCCAGTGAGGGCGCCGTGGTCGGTGACTCCTCCGCCTCCGCCAGAAGGGAGCGCGCCCTGAACGCCGATGACTAGGGCGTCCTGACAGTTGGCGGCGCCGAAGAAGAGCACGGTGCACTCGCGGTCGACTACGGCGTCGGCGGCGTGGATGTGGGTGGCGACGCGGACAGCGGGGATGGTCTCGCGGGGGGAGGCGGCGAGCTGAACGTCGGCGGTGTGAGTGCCGACGTGGTAGGCGCGGATGAAGCCCTTGAAGAGGGACTCGGCTGGCAGGGTGGACGGCTGCGGCATTAGACGGCTCCTAGTGTGAGGTGGTGTTCGTAGGTGGCGGGTCGGTCGCGCTGGTATCTGAGGTTGATGGCGAGCACTCGTCTCTTCGCGCTGGCCAGGCCAAGGCGCGGGTCGGTGATGTCGATTGGGTCGGTGGGTTCCACGCCGCAGTGGACGGGGGTCAGGATGACGTCCGAGCGGGCGGGGATGTCCACGCGGCGCTGCTCGGCGTCAGCTCGGGCCGTCGCGTTCGCTCCTGTCGTGATGTCGGATGCGGCGACCTGGTGGGCGCTGGCGTAGAAGAGGGCGATGTCGGCCAGGTCGAGTCGGTCGGCGATGATGTTGGCGAGCGGGCCAGCGATGACGCGCTGGTGGTTGCTGTCCTTGATGTCGTCGTGGTAGTCGGCGGCGCTGAGCTCGTGCTGGGTGGCGGGGTTGTGGTTCCAGGCGTAGGGGATGAGAGATGCGTCGCTGGCCTGGGGCCATCGGCAGTAGACGTATCCGGCGCGGTTGAAGAGTACGTCGGGCACGAGGCGGAAGAGGGCACGGAGGGCGGTGAGTGCGGTGGTGCCCGCGGTGATGGTGAACTGTGGATAGAGGTTGGTGATGTCGGGCGACGAGCTGGCGGAAAAGAACTCGAAGCCCAGGCGACCGAGTAGGAAGGTCGCAATCTGGAAGACGTTGTCGGTGGCTGGGAAGGTGTAGGTGGTGGGCGCTGTCCATCGCGCCAGGAAGGACCAGGCGTCGGCGGCCAGGATCGTGAGGGTGGCGACGCCGCCCTTCTTCGGGTAGGTGTGATGGAGGCCGACGATCCAGTAGGCGGGGCCGTCGGAATGGAGCGCGCCGTAGCCTGGGGCGACGGCGACGCGAGCGCCCTTGCGAATGGCGATGTTCGCGCCTGAGCCAAGGGTGTCGTAGCGACCGGACGAGTTGTCCAGAACGATGGTGCTGGTAGATGGGTGGTTGAGGTCGGCCTGGTTCAGGTCGGCAGAGAGCACGTCTGCCGTCACGTCGATGGAGTTGGCGACGACTGAGGCGGTGTCGACGTAGAGGGGGTCGCACAGGTAGATGGGGTATGGGGAGGTGCCGACGTAGGCGAGGGCGAGGCCGTAGGTGTGGTCTTGGGCGACGGGGGTGGGCTCGCGCCAGGCGTCGTCGACAAAGTCGGAGGTGGCCGGAAGGTAGCTCATCTTGACGTGGTCATAGGCGACGGTGCCTGTGTAGTTCTCACGGAAGGCGATGCGGAAGCAGTCGGGGTAGGCGAGAGAGGGCGCGCTGTAGGCGACGTTGGACATGGTGATGGAGCTGACGATGACTAGCAGGGTGCTCCACGTGGCGACCGCCTGGCTGTAGCCGTCGCCGAATAGGACGCGCCCGACGACGGTGCGTCCGGTGATGGCGCCCGTCACGACGCAGTTCCAGTCGCCCTCGTATGCGATGGCGAGGCCGGAGACGGTGATGGCGACGGCAGAGACGACCTTGGCCTGCCAGACGGTGGCGACGCGGCGGTAGGCGGCGATCTCCGTGCCGTCGTTGACGATGACGCAGAGATCTCCGGCTGACTTGCGGGCGATGGCGATGGCGGTGATGGTGCTGGTGTGGGTGATGGCGAGGGCGAACGCCGACCACGAGGCGCCGCCGTCTGTGCTCTCCGATAGGTAGATGGTGGTGGGGGTCACGTTGTCGACGGCGACGGTGGCAAGGTTCAGGCCGGATGCGGCGATGGCGCAGAGGCGGGTGGCGGCGCGCCAGGCCGTCCAGCTGGGCCAGGTGATCAGGTCGGAGCGGTTGCGGTAGAGGGTGTTGGCGTCGATTTGGAGTCGGGTTAGGTAGCCGTCGCTGGTGGCGGCTGCGGCGTGGGGGACGTCGGTTCCGGCTCCGGTGAGGAGGTTCGACCAGATGGGGGCGACGGCGTCGGGGAAGCGGTTGGAGATGTCGACCTGTAGGTAGGGCTGGCGGGAGCGGGCGCGCTGGGCCGCTGTCAGGGCTGCGGGCAGGGTGCGCATCGACGCTGCCTCAGCCTTTCGAGCTTGTCGATGCGGCGGTGGTGACGGATGTAGTTGCGCTGCTCTCGGCGGTAGGAAGGCGCGGTGGCGTGGGTGCGGCTCTTGGCGCGCTCGTGGCTCATGGGCCTGGGTCGGTGTCCTGGCTCACTGGTGGGTCAACGGGCGTGTAGAGCTGTGATGGCCGGAGGGTTGCGTGGTAGCCGTGCTGTTTGAGGGCCTGGTCGAAGGCGCGCATCTTGCGGGTCGAGAAGGCGGCGTAGTCGCGATCTGCTCCCGGGCCGCCGCTGGAGACGCGCTCGGTGGTGAACGAGGCGAGCTGGGACGCGGCGTAGGCGGCGGCGCCGTCGAGTAGATCGTCTATCAGTGGGCCGTCGAGGGAGGAGCGGGACTGGTCGAGGACGTGGGCGGCGAGCCAGTAGACCACGAGGTCTTCGACGGCGGGCGGGTTGTCGACTAGAAGCGTGAGGCGGTCGCCCCAGAGTGCAAAGCGAACGTAGGACGGCGGGTAGTCGCCGGTTGGGTATTCGACGCGGGTCACGCGGATTCGCGATTCGAGGGAGGTGAGCCAGACATCGCGGCTGCCGCTGGTGGTGGTGAGGTTCGAGGACAGTTCGCGGGGCATCTCCCAGCTCATGCGGTTCAGGGCGTGGTTGATGTGGCGTTCGAGCTCGGCGTCCGTCCAGCGGTAGGCGGTGGGGTCGAGGTCGTCTAGGTCGACCCGCAGTCGGGCGCGGACGGCGTCGATGGTGGTGGTCATGGGGCGATGGACTCCTGGCGGCCGTAGTCAGACAGGGCGGCGTGAAACTCCTTGGTGGCGTCGAAGATGCGGGCGGCCATGTGGTAGATGGGCGACGTGGGCCAGGTCGGGGGATGGCGGCGGAGGAGTTCTAGCAGGCAGTTGTGTTGTAGCTGGATGATGTCGGCGGTGTCTAGTTCTACGAGCTGGGCGGGTCCGGTGGGCATTTCTTCTCTCCCTTCCACTTGCGACGGATGGCGCGGATGGCAGAGACGATGGTCCCGGCGATGGCGGTGATCAGGGCGACGGCGGCTGACACGAGGGCGCTGACGATGGGGGCGTAGAGAGAGGCGGCGATGCCTTTAGAGGAGCGGCAGGGGCGTGGCGGCCTGGACGTGCTCATGGGCCGTAGGGCCTCGCCAGTGTGAGGATGGCGATGGCGTCGCTGGTGGTGGGGGTGAAGCCGACGGTGGTGTATAGAACCTTGATGCGATCGCCGAGGGTGAACTGCGTCGCCTGGGACTGGTCGATGACCAGGTCGTGGAATTGTGGGTTGGCGGCAGAGATGGGGCTGTAGGGCGCGGGGTAGGCGATGGCGACGCCGTTCTTGTAGACGGTTAGGACGAAGGTGCCGGCGGTGCGGGCCTCGGTCAGAATGAGTTTGATGCGGGCGATGACTAGGTTGAAGGGGCAGACGTACTCGGTCTCGGCGGTGTAGCCCAGGAGGGCGAAGGCCGTAAGGCTGGCGGTGCCTGCGACGTTCTCCGCGAGGAAGTTGGCGTCGTGGCCGACGGTCATGGGCTACTTCCTCGGCTTGGGTGGCTTGGGAGCGGGGGCGCGGGTGACGAGGACGGCGCCGCAGTTCGAGCACGAGACGCCGTCCTGTTCGAGGATCACCTGGGTCTTGCAGCGGTCGCAGTAGACGCCGGCCAATGGCTCCCCCCTAGTTCGTCCAGTCGCCGGAGCTGATGCCGTCCAGCCGCGCTAGGGCCTGGGACTCCTTCAAGACGATGGCGGTGTAGGCCTTCAAGCGCCAGCGGTTGGCGTCCTTGGTCTGGATGGTGCCGATGAGTTCGAGCTGGATGATGCGCTCTAGGTCGTCCTGGGCGGCGGGGTCGTCGGCGCTGATGCCGAACAAGCCGGTCTCGTCCATGCGTAGGGCAAAGATGGAGGAGGCCGCGCCTGTGGTGGGCAGGGCGTAGGCGCCGCCAGATATGGTCTCGGTGTCGTTGATGTAGTCGGCGGGGAGAATGGGGATGTCGGAGTAGAAGCGGACGGGTCGGTTGATGCCCTGAACCTGGGAGAGGGCGAGATCCCACCCCTGGGAGCGGGCCAGCTTCTGGATGCCTCGGATGCTGCGGCGGCTGGCGATAAGGACGGTGGGCCGGGGCCGCACGAGGTCGATGAGCTGGTCGAGGAGCGAGAAGGTGCCGACGCCAGGGACGGTCGTAGCTCCGGCGTGGATCTGCTGGCCTGTCACGTCGTCGCTGATGATCTCGTGCAGGCCGTCGAACTCATTGGCGTCGGAGTCGATGCTGCCGTAGACGGCCTTCGCGCCCCAGGTCTCGGCGAAGTTGCGGGCCTTCATGGTCAGGAGCTCGGCGACTAGGTCTTGGTCTTTGGAGCGGGTGACGGCCAGGAACTTGTCGATGTCGGCGTCGTGAATGAGGATTTTGAGGGCGCAGGTGACTTGGGTCGTGGTGGGGACGCCCTCTAGGACGGTGCCGCCTGCGGCGATGAAGGTGGGAGGAGAGGCGGCGTTCTCGCGCTGGTATTGGAGGGCGTTGCCTCGGATGGGGACGAAGGGCATCATGCCCAGGAGCGGGTTGGCGTCAATGGAGGTCTCGGCGACGCCGACCAGGACTTGGTTGGTCGAATACTTGTCTGCCTCGGCGAGTGTCAGGGCCATAGTTACACGCTCCTGTTAGCGAGGCCGTAGCGGATGCGCTCGATGCCTCGGATACCTTCCGGCGCTTGGGCGGCCTGGCGTTGGGTGCCTCCGGTGACGAAGCCAATGGGGGCCTTGGGAGCGGCGGCGGCGGCTTCGGCGAGTCGGTTGTGGATGGTGTTGGCGACGGCAAGGGACGCCTCGATGGCCTGGATGGTCTCGCCCTGGATAAGGTCTTCGGGGATGTGGGGGTTGGCGGCGACCAGGGCGTTTCTGACGGAGAGAGTGGCGGCGTCGACGTCGGCCTTCGCCTGCTCGGTGGCGGTGGTTTGCTCGGCAAGCTGGGCGGCTAGGGCGTCGGCGGTGGCGGCCTTCTCTCTGAGGGCTTCGAGTTCGGCGTCGTCTATCTCGGCCATGTCTGCCTCCTTGCTGCCGTCAAGTTTACACGGTTCCGTGTAGTTGTCAACGCTCAGGTGGGGGTTGTGGGGTGCCCTTGGCCTGGGCGAGCTGGCGGGCCTGTTCGATGACCTTAGACCATTCGGCGTCTGGGTCTTCGGCTCCGAGTCTGGACATGGAGGTGGTGGCGGCAGATAGGCCAGCTTGCCAGAGTTGGGTCTCGGTGGCGGCGTCGGTGGGTTTGTCTTCGGGTGTGACGTCGCCCCAATTCACGGTGATGGTGCCTGCTTCTAGGTGGGCGGTTCCGAGAAAGCGGTCGGTTAGGGCCAGGATGATGCGGGCTCGGCGGGCGTAGGCGGCGGACCTAATGAGGCGTTTGCGGGCGACCTTCTGCAAAAGGGGCTGGATTTCCATTTGGAGGGCGACTCCGGACATGGCGCGGCCTGTGTCGCCGAATGTGGTTCGGGGCGTCTCGGAGAGGTCGTGAAGGGCGCGGTAGATGGTGTTGATGTAGTCGACGTGGAGGCTGACGCCGCCGCCGGAGAGCAGGTCTAGGAGGTAGGCCTTGGCCTCTGGCGGCAGGGTCCAGACAGCGCCCGCGTCAATGGCGATGTCCTCGGCCTGGTCGACGCCGCTGATGACGGTGATGGGGTTGCCTGAGAGCTCCATGATCGTGCTGAGGACGGAGACCTCGCGGTTCAGCTCCTGGGCGACGTCGCGGATCGGTGTGATGTCGGACGCCCCCCAGAACTGCTTTGGGACTGGCGAGTTGGGGAAGATGACGAAGGGGATGAGGCTGTAGGGGTTGGGGCCGGTGATGATCAGGCCGTCGTCGAGCCAGATGTCGCGTTCGAGGTCTGTCCAGCGCTCGACGATGGTGGCGGTGGATCTCTTGGGGGTGACGCCGAAGGCGAGCTCGGCTTGGTCGGGGGGTAGTTGGTAGCGGTGGGCGACCTGATAGTAGTCGGTCAAGTTGTGGGGCATGGGCCAGGCGAAGATGCCCTGGACGTCGGGGGCGGTGATGATCGGTCGGGACTCGGTCTCGTTCCAGGCGACCTTGAAAGCGCCGTCGCCCAGGACGGCGGTGTCGATCTCGGTGTCGAAGTCGATACGGTCGAGGCAGTTGGCGTCGGCTGCTTCCCGCAGGACTTCCTCGGCGGCGCGGGAGCGGGTGTCGTCGGAGTCGCCGACGGGTTGGATGTGGACGGTGCGTCCGGCCATGACGTAGGAGGCGGTCTTCTCGACGATGGTTCGGGCGTAGTTCAGCGTGAGGCGCCGCCGCTTGTCCTTCCCCTTCCACTGGATGCCGTTGAAGAAGTCGAGGTTGGCTTTGTAGTCTTTGAGTCGGGACAGGTCGGCGAGCTGTTGGGGGAACGGCTTGCTGCTCATGATCGGATGATACCACGAGCGACGGTCGGCGTGGTGGCGTTGCCTGCCTCGATGCAGAGGGCGAGTGAGATCACCATGTCGTCGTGGCCCTCGTCGGCGGCGAGGAAGAATTGGAGGGTTCGGTTAGGCTTGTAGACTGCGCGGCAGAGAGTGAGTTGGCGCGTCAGCTCCTGGTGTTCCGGCGAGCTGTCGGGCTTCCAGATGGTGAGGCGGTTGGTGTTGGCGGCGGCCTGGAGCTCGTATCCCAGGTGGGACTTGCTGGCCTCGGTGAACCTGTAGGCGATGACGCGATGCTGACCTAAGCGGCGAGCGAGGAGGATGGCGGCGGCCTCTCCCATCGCGGTCGAATCGACGGCGACGCAGCGGATGGCCCAGGTGTGCTCCAAGAGGTCGCCGATCTCGTCGTAGAGGGTGCTGTGGGGCGTTCCGCGCCATCGGTAGAGCGTCTGGACGGCGACGTGGGGCAAGGGGCCGTGACGCCCTGCGTGGTGGCTGAGTCTGCCGATTGTAAGGACAGTGTCGTCGTGACCTCTAGCTAGAAGGTCGGCGGGTGGGGCTTCCCCGGCCACGTCCAGGCCCGCGACGTAGACCATTCCTGGCTCTCGGGCTGGCTGGCGTGGGTGGTCGCCCTGGATTTGCTTCAAGTGGGCTGGCGACAGGAGGCGGCCGCCGCCAGTGAGCGGCTTCAACTCGTATTGGGTGGTGAAGAGTGGGTGGTTGGGGCCAAGGCGTTCGCGCTCGGCCTCGACGTAGTCGCCGTAGGCGGGGTTGCAGTCGGCGCATCGTTGCCAGTCGGCCTCAAAGTGTCGCTGGATGCCGTCCTGGCGCTCTAAGAGTAGGTTCTGCTGCTTGGTCTGCTCCAAGAGGGTGGTGTCGTCCCACGCCGTGCCGTAGAGAACGGTCGTGGCGTTGGTCGTGGACGCCATCGGGCGAAAGTCCTTGTTGAACTTCTCGGCGGTCACGTCCTGGGCCTCGTCCAGCTCTAGCAGGAGGTGGGCGGTCGCGCCGACGACCGAAGCGGACGGCTCGGCGGAAAAGAACTGCCAGCGGGCGCGGCCTAGCCAGACCATGAAGCCCTCGGTCGAGCGCCAAAGGCCTGCATAGCCGGCGGCGTCGAGGTGGGCTCGGAGTCGGTCGATGGATGTCAGGATCTGAGGGCGGAAGGTCGGCGCGGTCTTGATGCCGGTGCCGCCGATGGCGATGTTGCGCGTGAGGAGTGCCGTCTCGAGCCAGGCCGAGAGCTCGTTCTTCCCGGCCTGGCGCGCCATCTCGACGGTGAACGTCAGGCCCATGCCGTTGACGGCAGAGGATAGGATGGCGCGGGCGGCTTCTGCCTGGTAGGGACGGAGAGCGATCATAGCTGGGCGTTGGGGATGGCGGCGATGACGGTATCGGTCAGGCGGATCACGTCGTCCCAATCGAAGCCGACCTGGGTGAACTGGGTAGGGCCGCCAGGGAAAGGCCTTTTACCTTTGTGGTCGACTACGTAAACCATCGGCGGCCCGCCTTTGATTAGCTTGATGCCGCCGCTGAACTGGATCACCCATGCTCGGTCGGCGTCGGTCATGGCTTCCTCTCCTTTCAGGAGGGCGATGGCGCGCTCCCAAGGTATCGGGAGGGCGGGGCAGTCGGTTGCGTAGACCTCGTGATGCTCCCACAGATCGACGCGCCGCTCGTAGACCCACTTGATCGGGTAGTGTGCGGCGAGCCAGTGGTGGGCCTTGACGGCCTCGGCGAGCTGGTGGTCGGTGTAGGCGGCGCCCGCGGGCCCGCCGCCCTCGAACTCAAACCCCCAGAAGTAGAGGTTGGCGATCTCGTGGAAGCCCGTCGGGATGCGGCCTCCGGCGTGCCAGGCGGCGTCGCTGAGGTCGACGAACTGCCAGGGCGGCCCCTCGAAGTTGAAGATGAGGTGGGCGCTGCCGCGTCCCTCGGTGTTGAACGTGGCCTCGGCTCCGCCCTTCCAGCCTTGGGCCAGGTGCCAGAAGGCTCCGCGTGGGCCGGCGGCCTCTAGCTGGCCGTGCGTCCCCTGGGGGTAGCCGAAGTTCTTGACGGGGTGCCACTCGGCTCCTGGGTAGAGCATGGTTTATCCAGTGGAGAGGGGGACTGGCGGCCATTAGCGCGAAAACCCCAGGCCTCTCCTCTCCGTCGTCCATTGTACGCTGCGCGTAAACCCCCCCTGCCGCAGACGGCCCAATTCACCAGCACGGGGGCGGTGGGCAAACAATTTTCGAAAAATAGTTGGGCCAGCCGGAGGCGGGCGGCCAGATACAATAGGGATGTGACTGAAAATCACGGTGTCGGCAGTTCAACTCTGCCCCTCGGCACCAGTTGACCCGCGATCCCCCGCCACCTATCTCGACCTGGGTCGACGCTTCCTCAGCCCAAAATTGCCG
>Ga0315274_10004623_pt1 | contig 20201 bp, 19 predicted proteins | sample YL17G02_20_MG_FD_203700 | JGI IMG/M metagenome (GOLD analysis project Ga0315274, IMG submission 203700) | Sediment microbial communities from Yellowstone Lake, YNP, Wyoming, USA - YL17G02_20 | ecosystem: Environmental > Aquatic > Freshwater > Lake > Sediment | place: USA: Wyoming | collected... | reverse complement strand
GCATCGACCGGGACAGCCAGGCCCACTTCCGGGCCGGCCATCATCGTGCTGATCCCCACCAGTCGTCCGTGCACATCCACCAGGGGGCCGCCCGAGTGACCGGGCCGGAGATGCAGGCTCACGGCGATCAGATCCCGCCACGGCTGCGGATTCTCCGGCAGGCCGGCACCGACGCCGATCACAACACCGAGCGTCGCGCCGCCTTCCACGCCCCAAGGATGCCCGACCGCCAGCACCAGTTCGCCAGCTCGAAGCTGCCGCGACGATCCGAGGGGGATGGCCGGGAGCCCCCGCGCCTCGATCCGCAGTGCCGCCAGGTCCAGGCGCGGATCGAACGCCTCGACGGTTGCCTGGAGCCGGCGTCCATCGTGCAGCACGACCTCCAGGTGGCGATGCCGGGCGACGTGCGCGTTGGTCACGACAAGCCCGTCCGCGCCGGTGATGGTCCCTGTCCCGGCGCCATCCCGCCCGGTGCGAACCTGCACCATGCTGGCCTGCGCCGACGCCGCCACGGAAGCCAGGTCCCCTTGAAGCGCGGTCAGCAAGCCGGTGATGTCCATGAGACTACGCTCGTTCGCCGACGGTCACGCGGACGTCGTGCAACGTGCCGCCGCGCAGGTAGCGGGCGCCCAGGGACGCGCCGATCCGGTCGCCGCCTAGGGCTGCCAGGACGTCGTCCATGTGGCGGATGGGCGCGCCTTCAAGCGTGACCAACGTATCGCCGAGCGCCAGCCCGGCCTTCGCCGCCGGCCCGCCGGGTTCGACCGACATGAGCAGGACGCCGGTCTCCTGCCCGATCTGGGTGGCGATGTCTTCCGGCAGCCGGACCGGCTGCGCGCCAATGCCGAGGTAGCCGCGGCGGACGTGGCCATGCTGCACCAGCATCGGCACGATGCGCTGAAGCGTTGCCGCGGGCAGCGTCAGGCTGACGCCGCGCGATAGACCGGAGGTGTTCAGGCCCACGAATCGGCCATCGGCGCTGACAAGCGGCCCGCCGGAGAAGCCGGGGTACATGACGACATCGGTTTGCAGGTAGCGATCGACGAGCCCGCCTTCGGGCGTGCGCCACTCGCTGCCGAGGGCGCTGACAACGCCGAGGGTCGCCTGCACCGTGCGGCCCGGCCGGCCGAGCGCCAGCACCAGATGCCCAACGCGCGCCTCATCGATGGGCAGCCACGCGGGCGCCTTGAGCCCGGTGGCCGAGACGCGCACCACGGCGATATCGGCAGCCGGATCCCGTCCCATCAGCGTGGCATCGACCTCACGGCCGTCGGGCAGACCCACGCGCAGGCTGTCATCGCGACGCACGACGTGGTTCGCCGTGACGATCTCGCCGTCGCCCGACCAGACGATCCCGCTGGCCGGGACGCCGCGTCGGCCTTCGACGCGGACGACGGCTGCACCGGCCAGTTCGACCATGGCGGCCATCGCCGCCGACAGATCACCCAATACGTTGCTCATCCAAGAACCTCCTCTTCGGCGCCGTTCCGGCGCCTCGAAACAAGGCTAACAGGCCTGGTGGCCTGTTGCCCCTGCCCAACCGGCGAGAAACGGACCTGGACGAATGGCTAGGCTAGAGGAGGAGCAGCCCGAGGCGCGTCGCCCGCACGACGGCATCGGTGCGGCTTTGGGCGCCAAGCTTGCGCAGGACGCCGTTGAGGTGGAACTTGACCGTGTGGTCGCTGACGTTCAGCCGCGCGGCGATGGCTTTGTTGGGAAGACCTTCCGCCACCAGGCGCAGCACTTCAAACTCGCGCTCGGTCAAAGGCTCGGAAGGAGGGTGAACCACGCGGGCTTCCCCGTCCAGCTGCACGCTTTCCAGGGAAGGATCCATCACACGCAGCCCGCGCCGGACGGCGAGGACGGCCAGCGCCAGCGTCTCAACGTCCGCGTCGCGTGCCATCAGACCGCGAGCCCCGGCGCGGCGCGCCTCGGCAGCGTGCGCCGGACCCGGGAGAAGCGCCACGACCGGCGGGAGGTCCGGCGAACGTTCCGCCAGCACCTCGATGGGGACATCGGCGTTCCAGCCCAGGTCCCAGAGCAGGACATCCGGCCGGCTGGCCTCGAGCATGGCCTCCAGGTCTCCCAGAGGCGCGGACTGCCCGACAACCAGCACATCGGCCCGGCCGTCCAGCACGCTCGCCAGCCCGGTCCGCGCCAGGATGTCTTCCGCCACGATGAGGAGCCGAACCGGGGGTTCAGGCATTGGGCCGCGAGGGAAGGCATCGACGGGACGAGGTGATACGGGTCACGGCGTGGCAGACTCCGTCAAAGACGCGTCCCGATGGACCAGAAGGCACCTGGTCAAGGGGTAGGAGTCTCGGTGGGGGTTGGGGTTAGGGTTTCCGTCGGCGTCGGCGTGTCCGCCCCCGGTGTGTTGGTCAGCGTGGGTGTTGGGGTATCGGTGATCAGCACCAGCAGCGTCGGTGTCGGTGTGCCGGTTTGCGTCGGGGTCGCGGTGCCGGCCGTGGCCGTCAGGCACAGGTTGACGGCATTCGCCGACGTCGGCTCGAGAACCGAGTTGTTGAAGGTCCTCAGCGACTGGTCGTACTGATACGCTGCGCCGCATGGGTCCCCGGTCGCCAACAGCAGATGGCCGTACTCCATCGCCGAGCGGGCGTACTTGCGGCAGGCGTCCCAGGTCTGCGCACTGCAGATCTGGCCGAAAAGGCGCGCCGACTCGGCCCAATCGAGCCCGAAGTACGAGTTGGCCCAGGTGTAGAAGCCGGCTGAGTTGCGCCACGCTACGGCCGTGTTGTCGAGCGGCGCGAAGCGCTCGGCCAGGTTGAGATGGTAGATGCCCTGCTCATGCAACCCGCGCAGGATTTCGTCCACGCCCAGGCTGCGCAGAGCTTGTGACATCAGCGCGTCGATCTCGCCGGCCCGGTAGGTGATGTCGCGGCCGCGCAGCGTGACCAGCGCTTCGAGCGCCGTCGACCATCCGCCCTGCCCCAGCGACGATTGGGCCTGATCGAACAACCCCTGGAGCGAAGACACATCGAGCGTGGGGGTCGGTGTCGCCGGCGGGCCAGTGGGGCTGGGCATCGGCGTCGGCAGTTCGAGGGCAGCCAGAGCACGGCCCAACAGCTCGGCGGCGCCGGGGTAGTCCGGATTGATCTGCACGACGTAGTCGAAGCGCTGGCGGGCCAGTTCATAGCGCGTGGCCAGCAGGTCCTCCACACCCAGATCGAACTGCTCCTGCGCCGCGCGGGCGAGCATCTCGTCGGTGGAAAGGCCGGCGCGTTGGCGTCCGGCCGCCACCCCGGTCAGGGTAGCGATCGTCAGGACCAGGACGGCGAACAGCCCCAGCCCGACGACGACCAGGACGGAGGTGCGAACCCGCCTTCGGGGCTCCAAGGGTAGCACCGGGTGCGGACTAGTGGTCGTCACGGACGAGCTGGGCGGAAACATGACACGCTTGCCTCAGGGCGATGGCAGCGGGATGAGCCCGGACGAAGGGCCGAGGCCGCTGGTGGCGGTGAAGATCTCATCGCGCAGGATGCGGATCTGGTCCGGCACCGCGCCGAGGACTTTCGCCCCGTCCGGCCGGGTATAGAAGCGCACCATGTTCGGCGGGCCGATGACGCCCGAGAGGATGCCCTCCTTTGGGACCTGCATGGCCAGCCAGCCCAGCGACACCATTTGATCCAGCGACAGGTCGGTGCGCACGCCGGATGCCAGTTCCTGGTAAAGAGCCGGGGCGCGGGTGATCAGCGTCGGCAACATGTCGAAGCCGACGACGCGGTCGAGAACGGCCAGGACGACCCGCTGCTGGCGCCGGGCGCGGCCGAAGTCATCGCCGGCGGCCTTGCGCACGCGGGCGAAGGCCAGCGCTTCGGGGCCGTCGAAGTGGTAGGCCTTCGCCTCCAGGTTGATCGACATCCGGCCGATTGGGGCGATGCGGATCGGCTCTTCCACCAGGATGTCGATGCCGCCGATCTCGTCGATCATGCGCTCGAAGGCCTTGAAGTCGATGACGGCGTAATAGTTGATCGGCACGCCGATCACGTCCTCGACCGTCTGACGCGCCAGCGCCGGCCCGCCGCCGGGCAGGCGGTAGGCCTCGCCAAGCATGTAGGCGGTATTGATGCGGTTGTGGTCAAAACCGGGGATCTCGACCCACAGGTCGCGGGGAACGGACAGCATGCCCGCCCGGCGCGTGATCGGGTCGATGGTGACCAGCATCATGCTGTCAGAGCGCGGTGCGCCGGTGCCGGCTTCCCAGTCGCGGTAGTCGAGGCCCATGACCAGCAGTGTGACACGCGAACTGCCGTTCCACGGCTGGACGTTGACCGGCTCGAGCGGCGGGAGCGGCGTGGCACCCGGCACCGGCGTCGTCCCCGGCGCCGTTCCGGCCGTCCCGGTGAACGGACGCAGGCCGCTGGCGGAGACGCCGGCGGTGAAGTCCCGCACCAGCACGTGGACGACGACACCTGCCACCAGGATCAGCCCGGCGCACCCGGCGACGAGCACGCCGAGAATCGCCCGCCACGCCAGGTGCTCGCTGTCCTTCCCGTCCAGACCTCTCAGCCCCACGCTTCGCTCCCGGGACAAGCTCGGCCTATTGTACGACGCATCCCGGGTGGCGGAGGTTCCAACATCTGCAGGCTGTTGGAGTGCGAACGGAGCTTCGGGACCGCCGGGCTGCCTGAGCCGTCTTCAGCTTCCGGGCTTGCTGCGCGTCGCCCAGGCCGCCTCGAAGTCGGCTACGGCCTTCTCGGTCAGCGCATTCTCGGCCATGCCCAGGATCACCTCCAGGGGCAGGCTGAGGTGGTGGGCGCCGGCCAGCAGCGTGTCGATCGCCTCCGCCGGCGACTTGATCCCGGCCGCCAAGATCTCGCAATCCGTCGGGTCGAGGACGTCGGCCATCTGGTCGATCAGGCCGGGGCCATCGCCGGTGAAGCGCGTCACCCGGTTGACGTACGGGATGACATACTGCGCGCCGGCCTGCGCCGCCAGGTACGCCTGGCCGGGGGTGAAGACGCCGGTGACGGCGACGGTGGCCTTGCCGGAGATCTGCGCCGCGAATGTCAGACCCTCAATGGTGCACGGGATCTTCAGCCCCAGGTTCTCTGCCAACGCCAGGAACGGGTCGGCCTCGGCGCGCATTGCCTGCGGGGTGTGCGCCAACACCTGGTAGAAGACGCTCCCGGGGAATAGGGGGCATAGCGCCTGAAGCGCCTGGCGCGCGTCAGTATGTCCGGCGCGCGCCAACAGCGCGGGGTTGGTCGTCGCGCCGACAACGAACCCAAGGGCCGATGCCCTGCGAGCGTCGTCGAGGTTGGCCGAATCAAGGAATAGTGCCATGCGAGCCTCCGATCCATCCCATCGATGTCGTCCGGTGGGGCGCTGCAATCATAGTCGCGACACCGGCGACTCGCCACCCACGACCTGACAGGTGGCGTTGCCACCTGTCAGGTCGTGGGCAATCCCAGGAATGCGGTATCCTCTTCTCCCGGAGGAACATCATGGGCAGTCGTGGGCTGACGCCGACAGAGCAGGCCGAGGCGTGGAGCGTGTTTAGCAGCGCGCTGGACTACGCGCGAGTGCGTGTCGTGGAGGATGCAGGTTGGACGAATGCTCTGCCCCGCCTGCAAGCGCGCCTGGCTGGGCGCCCTGCCCCATCGACCGACAACGCCGTGACGTTGGGCCATCGTGTCTGCTTTCCACGCCGGCTGGACACAACCGCCGAGGCGCTTGCGGCAGGTCGGTTCGGCGACTTCGGTTGGCTGATGCATGAGCTGACGCATGCCTGGCAGGCGGAACGGATGGGCATGCGTTACCTGCTCCAGGCGCTGCAGGCTCAGATGAGGCTCGGGGCACAGGTCTACGAATACGGGGGCGAGTCGGTGATCCACGCGGCGACTGCGGCCGGCAAAGGACTGGCCGCGTTCAACGTCGAGCAGCAAGCGGAGATCGCCCGCGACTACTACTGGCGCCTGCGGCACGGCCTCGATGTCGCTGGCTGGTCATCACTCGTCGCCGAACTGAGGCAGACATGACCCCTCTCCTGCGGGTGCCATCGAGATCCACATGGCACCCGCCGTTGAACTCCCCGTAGGGTTCCATCCGCGGCCACCCGCGGTGTCCAACGCACTTGACTGCGCAGGATCCTGACTGAAGTCTCGCCACGCCCTCAGGGGCAAGGTTCGAATGGGGACACTTCCCACGACCAACCGGACTTCCTCGCTGCCGACATGTCACTGGAGGACGAGTCTGACTCCCGCCCCAACCTGCGCTATGTGCCAGACGATGTCTCTGAGCCGATCGCCCGACCTACGCACGCAGACCCGATCCCACTTCAGGCAAATGCGAGAATGTGCTGTCTGCGCTCTTCGGAGAGAGCGCCTAGTCTCGGCGGCGACGCCATCCAAGACCACCTGCGGGGAGTCCTCCAAGGCGGCGCAGAGAAGTGTCCGGCAGGGTATTCGTTCTCGCTCTGGAGATTCGTTTGGCAAGGCACCGAAACACTTGTGTATGCGTGCGGGGTCTTTCGATCGATGGCCCAGCCGTCTCCGCTGGCGAACCGGGCGAGGCTTCAGGTTGCGGACCTGGACATGCGCCGGATCCGGTGGCGAGCGCGGCGGTATTCCTGAAGATCACCTATCCGGGCCGCGGCTAAGCCCCCACGCCAGAGCCAGGTCAAGTGGCCTTCGTCCACAACCCAATCGCCGGTCTTAGGCCATGCACTTCGCTATGCCCGACGGGTTGTCGCATCATCCCTGACATGGTTCCCGACCTGAGAGTCGCATCCGGGTCGCCCCCCCGGAAGCGGCCAAAGCGGCCCAGAGCAGAAGCACGGTACCCGGGAAGGCCGCGCGGTCGAACGAGAAATCAAGGAAGATCTTGAAGTCCGGGTGGCTCGGTTGGGCGGTGTAGAGCATCGCGAGTACACCAAAGAGCCAACAGAGACCCAACGCGCCCGTCGACACCACCATTGCCTGGCGCGGCCTCCCACCCCCGAGGATCGCGGCAATGGCAAGGATGGCCAGCAGCGGCATCCATGCCCCCCACACTGTCGGCGCCAGGAAAGCACGGGCGGCATAGCCAGCAAGAAACTTCGCTCCCTCTGGGTCTAGGGTGCCGCCAACAAGGCTGGAGACGAAGGTCCTGACCGTCCCCCCGATCTCTTCGCCGACCTGGTAGGTAGTCCCGAAGGCAAGCCACATCCCGCTGACAATCAGGAATGGGAGTGCCAGATTGGCGACCGTGCCCGCAGCCAGGCGTCGCCGCGACCCGGTCAGCCAGAGCAGTCCCAGGCCGGCCAGGGCGAAGCCAAATCCCTCCGGACGAGTCCAAGCCGCAAGCCCGAAGAGGAGGGATCCAATCCTTACCCTCGCTGGGCGGCAAGACTCCAATCCGGATGCGGTCCAAAGGGCACCAAGCACCAGGTAGGTCGTATAGGGAAGATTGGCGTACCCGGTTGTCGAATGGAAGAACAGCACGGGTAGTGAGACCAGAGCGAGACCACCCGCGGCTGCCAGTTGTGGCAAGGCACCCTGGCGCCTCCAGAACCACATGCATCCGCTGACCAGCGATGCCAGGAAAGCGGGGAAGATCAACTTGGAGCCCGGGAGCGCGTCGCCGTCGACCATTCGGAAGATCGCTATCCCCAGCGGGACGTTCTGGGGGTAGGCAAGGACGTGCCCACCCCAATCCTTGCCAGCGAAAATGGACCCGAACTGCGAGGTGGCGTAGCCCTTCAGCGCCCAGTTGGCGATGTCATCGTAGATTGAATACGCCCGACCGATCGAAATCGCCACGGATAGCAGGAGGAGCAGACAAGTGGCTGTGACCGTTAGGCTGGCAACCGAGATTCTCAGTCGGCGAGCCCCCCGAACTCCCGACCCAGCAGCATCGTTCAGACTGGTGTACCTGAACCTTGACCGGCCGAGGGCAAGCGACAACGCTCCACCGACGATGGCCAGATAGATCGCGACAAATGTCCAGATCCCTATGCGTCCGCCAAGGATCCAAGCGACCACGAAGGTGCACCAGGTAAGCAAGCCAAGGCCGACAGGTACCGATAGTGTCAGGATACCCATCCAACTAGACTCCCCGAATAGCAGTCGGGCGGCGAGTGCACCCAAGAGCCCGACAAGTAGCATCACGATTCCGGACCGCAAGACGGCCCTCGGATCCGTCATCAGGTCGCCTGCAGCCCTGGATTCCGTGACACCTGCATCCTGTCCTGCTCCGCCCGGCAAGTACACGCCACGGAAGACATCAGAATTCCCAGGGAACGATCTAAGGACGGCGAAGCCATCCATGACCTGAGGTGGGGGGAACTCCTTGATGGCGGGGACAGCCATCCCGGGGGACTGGAGACACACGGCGCATTCTGCAGTCCATCCGTTGGACTTCGCGCCCATGCACGGGCAGGCAACTATTGCCCGGGGCATTAGGAAGAACTGAAGGTTGTTCTGGGCCGAGAACGCACCAGCGGCGTCCGGCACGGCAACGGAGGTCCCTTCCGGGACGACTTGCCGCAAGAATCGCATGTACTCCATTCCCGTGGACCCGAAGAGGAACCTCGCGCTCCGGTCCACGGCCGGGAGGTTCCGGGTACGCCACGTAGCCTTCGCCCACGGGATCCCGTAGTCGGCAAGCAACACCGCTGCCTGCGTGCAGCCCGCAGTTAGCACAAGCGCGAGGATAACAGTTGGAAACCAATTGGATCTCGAATCCATCTGGGTGTCACGCACTCCGGTTGGCAATCCTAGGCGCGGAGGTGGGGTGGTCCCGCCTCCACATGTGCGGAAAGGATGTTCTTGGGGCGTTCATCCCCCACCGCAGCGATGCCAGCGCAGGGGCTTGACTGGCTCGCGAACGAACGCCCCCTTGGCCTCTTGATCCAACTGAACGGTCTTCACCCACCAGCCGGCTTTCGCTCCGTCCGGGAAGAGATCCTCGGGCAGATGGGCGACGACGGCCCGAAACATCTCCGCCTGCGTCAGACCCGGCGCCTTGTTGGGGAGGACCCTCATCAGGGCCCGATGCATGGCCTGATACTTGACCGCGTCGACGGTGGTTGTGTATCCGGGGACATTGACGCTCTGAACCGTCATGCGAGCTGAGCTCGCCGTGGGCACACGCACAGAACCCCGCTTCGGTGAACCAGACTTGGATGCCATCGCCACGACCATCATCCATGCATCGGCAACCGGATCGTCGGCTTGCAGGACGCTCTTTCACCGCTACTCGTCTCAGCCGTACGCGTACGACACCTGCACGCACCCCTGGCCAGTGGCTTCGTTCACGATCAGCAGCAGGTACTCGAACTGCCCTCCCGATCTCAAAGCGAGCTGCGGAGGCCGGCCGGCGATCCAGTAGGCTGGCAGGCCGTCGACAACCGCGAACGCCTGAGGGTCGAGGCAGCCCACGAGTCCCTCGTACGCCAGCGGCGGAACTCCATCCAAGTCCACCAGGTCAAGTGTCGAGGACTCCAACCCGATGGCCAGGGCCGCCGCCTTCGCATCGTCCGGCGAGATCTCCCCAACACAGTAGCCCGACCGCGTCGTGCCGATCATCCTGCATTCCAGCGACAACCCATCATCGGGCGCGGGGTGAAGGACCTCGAGTACGTCCGCTTCAAGGCTGCTACGGCTTCCGATGTTCCAGATGAATGCGCAGGAGACGAGCAGGAGCGGGACCAGAGCCAAGCCAAACGTCCGGATGAGCCTCCGCAAGGCTCAGCCGTCCTCCCCGGCGACCGGCGCGGCAGGAGAAGGCAACAACCGTTCGCGGCCTCTGGCGAACGGAAAGGCCCGCATGATGGTAGTCCGTCGCACGGCGGGTCGCCTCACTCGTTGAACAACTCGCCCACCGAACGCCCCTCGTGCGCCCGGACAATGACCTCGGACAGGAGCGGGGCGATCGAGAGGATGGTCATGTTGGGAAGCTTCTTCTCGGGCGGCATGTCGATGGTGTTGGTGGTGACGATCTCCCGCAGGTTGGCTTCGGCCAGGCGCTGGCAGGAGGGCGGAACGAGGAGCGGGTGCGTGAAGGACAGGTAGACGTCGCGGGCGCCATGCTCGCGCACGATCTTGGCCGCCTCGAGGATCGATCCGGAGGTCAACACCTCATCGTCGACCAGGATGACATTCCGGTCGGCGACATCGCCGATGACGGTCGTCGCCCGCGCCCGGGCATCGTCGCGCGCGCGGCGCTTCTCGACGAACGCCAGCGGGACGCCGAGCTTGGCGGCGAAGTTGCGCCCCTTCTTGGCGAAACCAAGGTCAACGGTGGCCACGGCCGCGTTCTCGATCTGCTTGGCGACGAAGTAGTCGCTTAGCAGGTGGAACGCGGTCAGTACGTCGCCGGGGATCGAGAAGAAGCCCTGGATCTGGCCGGCATGCAGATCGATGGTCATATAGCGATCGGCGCCGGCGACCTCGATCATGTCGGCCAGCAGGCGGGCGGTGATCGGGACGCGGGGCTGGTCCTTCTTATCCGAACGGGCGTAGGCCATGTACGGGATCACGGCGGTGATGCGGCCGGCGGAGTCCCGCTTCAGACAGTCGATCATGATCAACAGTTCCATGATGTTGCGATGCAGCGGCGACGATAGCGACTGAATGACGTAGACATCCTGGCCGCGGACGCTGCCGTGCAGGCGGATGAACAGGTTCTCGTTGGAGTACTCGACCAGGTCGTACTGGGACAGAGGCACGCGCATGTAGTCGCTGATCTCTTTGGCGAGGTTCCGGCTGGCCGAACCGGCGAACAGCTGGATATCCCCGTACCCGAACATCCTGCCCATGGTGTCCCTCGTGTGCGTGGTCGCCGCGCGTCCGGCGGCGTCGGGGCGTAGTGTAGCGCAACTGAACGAAGCAAGCATCCCCGCAGGGCGAGCGTCAGATCCGGCTGAGGAGCGTCTCGATCGCCTGCCGCGGGGAAACCTCCCGGGCGATCACACGATCCAGCGCTGCGCCCAGCTCGATGCCACGCCCTGATGACAGGAACCGCTCGAGCAGCCGTTCGCCGAGCAGCGCATGAACCTCGGCGCTGAGGCGCTCGCGATCGCGGCGTTGCAGCCCTCCGCTGCCTTCCAGATAGGCGCGGTGGGACCGGATAGCGTCGACGACCTCGGGGATCCCCTCCCCCTGCGTAGCCACCGTCTTGAGCACGGGCGGAATCCACGGCAGCTGAGCTGCCGGCACGACTTCGGTGATCTCAAGCCGGCCGTGGTGGTCCCACACCGGCCGCAGGTTCGCGGCGAGCTCCAGGCTCGTCTGCAGGGCTCGCACGGCATTGTCAGCACCCGGCAGGTCGGCCTTGTTGACGACGAGCAGGTCGGCGGCCTCGAGGATCCCCGCCTTGCTAGCCTGGATGTCATCGCCCAGGCTGGGGGCTTCGACGACCAGCGTGGTATGTGCCGTGCGGGCAATCTCAACCTCAGCCTGTCCGGCGCCGACCGTTTCGATCAAGACCCAGCCGTAACCGGCGGCGTCGAAGGCGTCGACGACGGCGGCTGTCGTACGCGCCAGGCCGCCGAGGGCGCCGCGACTGGCCATGCTGCGGATGAAGACACCCGGGTCGCCCGACAGATCGCGCATGCGGATTCGGTCACCGAGCAGCGCCCCGCCGGTGAACGGGCTGCTGGGGTCAACGGCGACGATAGCGACCGTAGCGCCGGTCTGGATGCGCAGCGTCTGGGCCAGCCGGTTGACGAGCGCGGACTTGCCCGTGCCGGGTGCGCCGGTAACGCCGACCAGGTGGGCGCACCCAGTCCGCGGGAACAAGCTCGACAGTGTCTGGAAGCCCTCGGGGTCTTCGTTCTCGATCTGAGTCAGCAGGCGCGCCAGGGCCAGGCGATCACCCGCCAGGATGCGTTCCAGCAGATTCATCTGGGCTCGCCCTCAGGACTTGGGGGCCGCGCCGGCCACGGCCTGCTCGAAGGCCGCCACGACGGCGTCGGTGGTGGTGCCAGGACCGAAGATAGCGGACACGCCGTGCCCCTGCAACGTTGGGATGTCTTCGTCGGGGATGATCCCGCCCAACAAGATCGGCAGGCCGGCCTGGCCTTGCGCCTTGAGCAGGTCAACGACGCGCGGCACGAGGGCCATATGCGCTCCGGAGAGGATCGACAGGCCGATGGCGTCAACGTCTTCCTGCAGCGCCGCCTCGGCAATCATCTCGGGGGTCTGGCGCAGGCCGGTGTAGATGACCTCCATGCCGGCATCGCGCAAGGCCCGGGCGATGACCTTGGCGCCGCGGTCGTGCCCGTCCAATCCCGGCTTGGCGATCAGGATGCGCAGCTTCTTCGCCATGGTGTACTTCCGACGGGCCTCCGGGCACATGCGAAGTAGATTATACACCGCCGTCCCATTCAACCCTCGCTACAACTCCCCAATCCAGGTGGCCTCGTGGCCCCCGGATGACCATCCCGGTATCGACGGGACCGGAACACCCGCTGAGCAGGAGCTCGCCCGGCTGTCACCCCACCTGCCTACGCCGTGCTGCGCACCGGCTGGTCGCGAACCAGCGGCCAAGGACAGGGCCGCCCTCACTCCTCGACCATGGCTTCCACTTGGAGCGTCCTCACGAGCGCGACCGCCGCCAGATTCCCGCGAAGTCTCTGGAGAGGTGGTGCAATCCCGCCTGCCAGTAGGGGGTTCCTCGGAGTCCGGGTCCACCCTGGCACCTGGCAACATCTCCCCGCAACAGCTCAAGGTCGGGCGGTCTGCCTATCTCGACCGTCTTCCGCTGGTGGGTTGGCGCGGATCCGGCTTGGGGCCTGTGTCCCGAGCGGGCTGCGTAACCTTTGGGCAACGCAACCGACTAAATGGGTGAACGTGCTCATATAAAAGCAGAATGGAGGAACATAGGATGAAGAGCAACACGGTACGATTTCTGAGCCTGGTGGCGGTCGCGGCGATGGGCTTGGCGGCCTGCGCACCCTTGGCCGCCGCACCGGAAACGCAGTCGGCTGAGAGCCCGGCCGAGACGGTCGCCCCGGTCGTCGAAACCGAAGCCCCCACCTCCGAGGCGGAGATCGAGCTGACGGGCAGCATCGAGCGGATGACGCCGACAGCCATGACACTGAACGGCAAGGTCGTGGCCATCCTGCCGGCGACCGAGCTCAAAGGCACGTTCGGCGTCGGTGATCTGGTCAAGGCGCACGCCACCCTCCAGGCCGACGGGTCGCTGGCGGCCCGCGAGATCGCGGCCGTGCAGGGCGCCGAGGGCTCGTCGCTGAGCGTGCAGGGCGCGGAGTATGACTTCACGGGCACCGTGGAGGCAATCGCTTTCGATCAGTGGACGGTTGCGGCTACGACCTTCGCCGTGACCCCGGCGACGGAGATCAAGGGCACGTTCGCACTCGGCGAGCTGGTCAAGGTCCACGTCCTGGGGTCCACTGATGGCTCGCTCGTGGCCCGCGAGATCGAAGCGCCCGAGGCCGAACTGGCGAAGGGCGGAGAAGGCGCCGAGGTTGAGTTGGTGGCGCTAATCCAATCGATCTCGCCCGAGGCGTGGGTGATCGGCGGCCAGACATTGGCCATCACGCCTGGGACCGAGATCAAGGGCTCCTTCATTGTGGGTGACGCGGTCAAGGTCCACGTCCTGATCGGGGCTGGAGGTACGCTCACGGCCCGCGAGATCGAAGCGGCCGAGGTAGGTGAGTTCGGCAAGCCCGGCGACGACAATACGAATTCGAACTCCAACGCCAACTCGAACGAGAGCGAATCGGGGATCGCCAACACCAACGGGAACTCGAACGACAACGCCGACGACCACGGGAACTCGAACGGCAACTCCGGCGGCAACAGCAACTCGAACGGCAGCGGACCAGGCTAGTAGCCGGATCCCAAGGAAGTCCATCCGCCCCTCCGGCCAGCCTGGCGGAGGGGCGGATGGTTGCCCCCGCCAGGCCACGAGGCATTGATGGCGATACCCCAAACTCCCCCCCTTCAACGCGTCCTCGCGGACCTTGGGGCCCGCCGACGACCACTGTCCGCCGAAGCCCGGACGCTGGCAACCGGCGCCGGGCTGTGGGTGACCAGCGTCGGCATCCTGGCGCTGATCCAGTTCGGCACATCGGCGCTGGTCGGCATCGATGGTTACTACCACCTGCGCATGGCCCAACTCATCCGAACCGCAGGATGGCTGCCTGGATTCCGCTGGCTGCCGCTGACGATCCTCTCGCCCAGCGGCTACTACGACCACCACTTCCTTTACCACGTGCTGCTGGCTCCGTTCGCCTGGGGCGATCCTTCCACTCCCAGCGGCGCCGCCGCGCTGGCGCTGGGCGGCAAACTCGCCAGTATCCTGTTCACTTCGCTGGCTTTCACCGCAATCTGGTTCGGGCTGCGACGGCACGTCCGCTGGGCGGCCTTTTGGACGCTCGGGCTGTTCGCGCTGTCCGAGGCCTTCCTCTACCGCATGAGCATGCCTCGAGCGCAGTCGGCCTCGCTTATGGTGCTGGTGATCGGCTTCTTCCTGCTCGTCGAACGACGCGACGGATGGCTGCTGCCCCTTGGGTTTGCCTACGTCTGGCTGTACGACGCGTTCCCTCTCCTTCTGCTCCTGGCCGCCTGCCGCGTCAGTGCGGACCTGCTCCTGGAGCGTCGCGTCGATGCACGCCCGATCCTGTTTGCCTTGCTCGGGATCGGGCTCGGGCTGCTGTTCAACCCGTACTTTCCCCGCGATCTCATCTTTGTCCTCCAACACCTGCTTCCCAAGCTCGGGGCGCCGGGAATCCCGGTGGGCAACGAGTGGTATCCGTATGACGCGTGGACGCTGGCGACGAACAGCGGTTTGGCCTTTGCTGCCCTGGCAGTCGGGTTGTTCTTCCTCGGCAAACGAAAAGGCCGCCTCGATCGGGCGACCGTGATGGCCCTGCTGCTGGCGTTTGCGTTCGGTTTGCTGTTCCTGAAGTCCCGGCGTTTCGCCGAATACTTCCCTCCGTACAGTCTGCTGGCGCTGGCCTTCTGCGCCTCACCCTGGCTGGACCACCTCGGCAGCGAGCGCCCGTCCCTGCAACGGCAGCTACCGGTCCTGATGGCGGCCGCGCTGGCACTGCCGCTGGCTTCGACGGTCTGGCAAGCGCGCCAGACGGTTGCCAGCAGCGAGCCACTCGATCGCTACGCCGCTGCGGCGACGTGGCTCGCCCGCCACAGCCAACCGGGTGACATGGTCTTTCAAACAGACTGGGATGACTTCCCGCGTCTGTTCTTCTACAACACCACCAACGTCTACACCCTCGGGCTCGATCCAACCTACTTGCAGCTGACCGACTCAGCGCTCTACGACGACTGGCTGGCGATCACGCGCGGCCTGATCGAGGCGCCCAGCGCGCTCATCCGGTCACGGTTCGGGGCCCGCTTCGTCTTCTCCGACCTCCAGCATGAAGCGTTCCTCGACCAGGCGCTCGCCGATCCGGGGCTTGACGAGATCTACCGCGACCGGACAGCCATCATCTACCGGGTCCTGCCTTCCGGCGAACGCTAGGCCTCGGGCAGGTGGTACAACCCCATCGCCTGGCGGACCACCGCCATGGTCTCCGCTGCTTCGTGCCGTGCGCGCCGAGTGCCCGAACGCAGGATCTCCTCCACCCGCCCGGGCCGGCGGGCATAGGCTGCGCGCCGCTGGCGGATGGGCTCAAGAAACGTGTTGAGCGCTCTCGCCAGGCTTGTCTTGACCTCGACGTCGCCCACCCTTCCCTCCCGGTAGCGCCTCTTCAGGTCCTCCACCTCGTCCCGATCGGGGTTGAAGGCGTCGTGGTAGGCGAATACCGGATTGCCCTCCACCGTGCCTGGGATATCGGCCCGCACGCGCTTGGGGTCTGTGTACATCCGACGCACCTTGGCGTCGACGGTACCGGCGTCATCGGCCAGGAAGATGACATTGTAGTGACTTGCTCATCTTGGCCTGGCCGTCGATGCCGACGAGGGAGGGCACGTCCCCCAGCAGGATGTCTGGCACGGGGAACACCTCGCCGTACAGGCCATTGAAGCGGCGGGCGATCTCGCGCGCCACCTCGACGTGTGCTTCGTTGTCCTTCCCCACCGGCACAAGCGTCGCCCGCGGCAGCAGAATATCGGCCGCCTGCAAGACCGGGTAGCCCAGCAAACCGAAGGGCATGGCCTCCAGATCTGCCGCCTGGACCATCTCCTTCAGGCTGGGCACGCGCTCGAGGCGCGGAACACTGACCAGCATCTCGAAGATCAGGTTGAGCTCGTATGTCTCCGGCACGGCGGACTGCAGGAAGATGGCGGAGCCCTCCGGATCGATGCCGACTGCCAGGTAGTCCAGCACCATTTCGCGGATGTTGTCGCCGAGGCAGGCGATGTCGACCTTGTCCGGCCGCGTGGTCAGCGTATGCAGGTCGGCGACGATGAAGAAGCACTCGTACGACTCCTGCAGCCGAAGCCGGTTGGCGAGCGTGCCGACGTAGTGACCAAGGTGGAGCGGCCCGGTGGGCCGATCGCCGGTCAGGATGCGCTTGCGCTGGGTCAGCATGTCGACCTCCTGCGCCGCAAGGGCGGCGTCCCATGGGAGTTCACACGGTCAGGGGAATCAATACGCTCGTCCCCGATAGGGGCGAGCAAGCTGCCCGCGGTGCCACTCCGCTTAGGCGGCCGCAGCCGCCACCTCCCTCGCCGGCCACCTTCGATGGCCGCTGGCACGGTAACGGGGGCAGTCTCCGGCACAGGCTACTCAGCACCCGTCGAGAAGGGCTGTTCGCTGTGCGGCTCAGAGGTCCATTCGGCGCCGGCGCGCGGGCGGCTTCTCACCGTTGCCGCTCTCTGTTCCGCCATGCCGGCGCGTACTCGTCCTCGTCAACGCCTGTGCGTGTTCGGTTCGGCTACACAGTCTACGCCGTTGCTCGCTCCGCGTCACCCCGCGGAGCAGACGCAGGGCCCATTTCCGACCGGAACGGTTGTGGCGTCGCTGCCCAGGTCGTCCTTGCGGCCCCCGGAGGCTCGGCCAGGTGGCTGGGGGCGCTGTCGGCCAACAAGCGCCCATCGGGAACTGGGCGCAGGACAAGCGGGGCGCAGTCTCGTCCGCGAAGACACCCTCCCTCGCTTCGAGGCAACACAAGCCGACCGGGCTGCCTGGTCTAGGCACCTGCTTGGCGCCGGCTTCGATCACGCCGACCAAGGTGCCTGCGCGGGCAGGCGAACGGTCTCCAACGGAAGCCGCAGTCGATCGGTATCGATATTTCGCCGTACACCCGCCCGGCACGCCGCCAGGCGAGGTCACTGTGCGTAGCAGCCGGCACTTGTGCCGAGCCCGATCCAGGCCCCGGCTGCCCACAGCCCGTCCCGTCTCCGGCGCGACCTGACGTCTGCCGCGCACGTAGACGTCCTGTCGGGTCGGTCGTGCGCGTCGATCGTCTCCAGGGCGCGCTTGTACTCAGGGGCGGACGTGCGGAGCGGCTGGAACCGTGGGCGCTCATCGGGAGGTATCGGGGTGCCCGTAGATGGGTCGCGAAACCCACGACTGACACGTGCCTCCGCCATGTGTCAGGTCGTGTGCGCCTTCACTCGGCATGTCCCGCGCGTGCGCCTGCGGAGCTTGTCAGAGTGGAAGTTGCACTCCGAGGCCGTTCGCCTGTGCCCGGCGGTAGATTCGGATGGCCGTTGCCATGTCTTCCAGCGCCAGGCCGAGGTTGATGGTCATCGTGCGTTCGTCCGGGCGCTGGCGCCCAAGCTTACGGCCGGTGATGATCTCGCTCAGGTCGGCATACGGCTCGGGGGTGTCCTTGAAGTAGCCCGCCTGCCGGTAGTAGCGCATCTGGACGTGGTCGTCCGTCGCCAGCTTGTCGGCCTGGCGCAGTGCGGCGCCCTGCCAGTAGGAGTCGAAATCGACCAGCGAGGCGAATGCGCCGGGCGCCAGCCAGCCGGCTTCGATCGCCGGTTGGGGGTCCTTGAGGATCGGCCCGGAGGTGACGACGATGTCCGGGCCCGAGACGGCATCGCGCAGCGACGTCACGGGCTCGATCTGGACTCCCAGCCGGGCGCCCATCTCGCGTGCGTAGCGCTCGGCGATCTCGGCGTGCAGGTCGTACGCTCGCACGCGCTTGACCGGGAACAGGCATGCCAGCGCTTCGAGGTTGCTGCGGCCCTGGACACCGCAGGCGACGATGCCGACCGTGGCGCTGTCCGGCCGGGCGAGGCGTCTGGCGGCGATAGCTGTGGCGGCGCCGGTGCGCTGTGCCGTGATCCAGGTGGCGTCCATGATCGCCAGCGGCAGCCCGGTGTCCGGGTCGTTGAGCACCAGAAGGCCAGTGATGTACGGCAAGCCCTTCGCCTGGTTTCCGGGGTAGCCTGCGATCCACTTAATCCCCGCCGCCTCGAGCGCCGGGATGTAGGCTGGCATGGCGTGGATGAAGGCGTCCGGGCGGGTGTGGATGCCCGGCTTGGGCGGCATTTCGACGCGGCCGGCACCTTTCTCCCTGAACATCTCTTCCAGCGCTTCAATGATGTCCGTCATCGGCAGCCCGACGGTTTCGACGTCGGCGCGGGACAGGTACAAGATCGATCCGGGGTTCATCGGCTGCTCCAACGGCTTCGAGCTAGATTGCCCGGCGGAAGTGGGCACCGCCAGCAGGACTCTACGCCTCAGCTGCAGGCAGGACAAGCAGCAGGAAGCGCCCTGCCCGCCGGAAGAACCAGCAGCGCCTGCGCCCGCTTGATGTTGAACCCGAACTCGAGGAGCGCTGCGGAGCCGAGCAGCCAGCGGAGACGGCCAGTGTCGGCCGCTCGGCGCGCGGCCCAGGCCGCCAGCGAGCAGACGTGGACCAGCTGGCGGTCCATCGTGCCGTTACGGCCCGTCGCCACGTGGATCAGCTTCAGCGCAAGCACGAGCGCAGCGAGGAACGCCGCCAGGCGGCCGAAGCGCGCTCCACCAGGAGGTACAACACAGCGGCCGAAGTGATGTGCAAGACCCCTGCGGCAGGATCAGGCTCCAGCCTTAGAAGCCGAAGACCGCCGCGCAGCTAGTCTGCAACCACAGCCCGACCGGAGGTAAGTCAACCGCCAGGAATCCGGCCGGATCGAAGGCGGCGTAGCACAGGTTTGCCCGCTCTGGAGCATCGAGCGCACGGCGGCGGCGTAGTACTCGTTGCCAGAACCTTCCTGGCCAAGCCTCGTGAGGACGAAGAACGCGCTGACGATCACCGGAACAGCCGGCGAGATCCAGGGCCCCTGGCGTCGCGTATAAGGAGCGGTCATCGTCCTGAGGGAGCCCCAGCGGCCGCCTTGGATCAGGGGATGCCGTGAAGCGCTCTCTGTTCCGCCTCCTGTTCAGCCGTGCACCAGACGAAGGGGGGCTCCATCGACTCAGGACAAGTGGCGACCGAAAAGGCATAGCCGCAGGCGTCCCAGCACGTTGCCGCCAAGCACGGCGCTCCCTCCGAAATCCGGCACTCCAATGCACATTGGACAGTCGTCTGATCGACCGGTGGGCAGCTAGGGTCACGAGGCGGTGCGTTGGAGTGGGTGCGCGTAGGACGCAGGACGGGATACACCTGGGACGGCAATGTGATCGTCGTCTGGTATACGACTTCACGGCTTACAGCGTCCAAGAACACGAGGCTCACGAGCTTGTCGGGTGGGGGTACCTGGGACCCCAGGCATCCCATGCGATCCGGGATGCCTTCCACCTGGGTGCAAGAGTAGGGGATGCCGGCGATGGTCACAGAGTACGGCACGCTCACCCCGGGAAGCGTGAGGATCATCCTCGCGCCGTACGAGCCGGTCTCGAAGTTGAGTACCTTGAGGTCGGCAAAGGACGGAGAAGGCGTCGCCGAGGGAGCCGCCGTCGAAGTGAGCGTCGGCACGTCCGTGTTCGTCGGCGGCAAAGGGGCGAAGGGCGTCGATGTCTCCGCCGGCGGCGGCAGCGTGGCCGGCGCCGCGGTGGGCGTCGGAGTTGGCGCGGGCGCGGTGACGCACGAAGAGAGCACGAAGCCTACAAGCACCAGTGTGGCGGCCGATTGGATTCTGTACACAAGCTCTCCATGAATCCGTGAGTGCTACGCATCACATTCTACCGCGCTCCGCAGCCGGCGCGGCGGGTCAACCGGATCCCTCCCAATGCGAGCACGCCCTGCTGAGCAGCCTCTCCGCGACCCTGTCGAGGCCAATCCGAGGAGGCTGAACAACCTGCCGTAGGATGGCACGCTAGGTCGGGCTTGGACAACCGCGGATCTGTGCGAGCTAGTGTAGTGCGTCACTAATCCATTGACATATAAC
>Ga0315274_10004621_pt1 | contig 20201 bp, 16 predicted proteins | sample YL17G02_20_MG_FD_203700 | JGI IMG/M metagenome (GOLD analysis project Ga0315274, IMG submission 203700) | Sediment microbial communities from Yellowstone Lake, YNP, Wyoming, USA - YL17G02_20 | ecosystem: Environmental > Aquatic > Freshwater > Lake > Sediment | place: USA: Wyoming | collected... | reverse complement strand
CCGGGGCTTGGTCGGGATGTGGTATAATATCGCTCGCCTCTCTGGGCCAGGATGCGTCCGGCAAAATGGAAAGCAAGATTCAACTCGACCACGTCTCCAAGAGATTTCTCCTTCAGCGCGAGCGCCCCCGTTCATTTCTCGAACTGGTGACCAACGGGTGGAAGCCTCGGCCCAGCGAGCAGATGTGGGCGCTGCAGGATGTGTCTTTCTCCGTCTACTCGGGCGAGACGGTCGGCGTGATCGGCGATAACGGCGCCGGCAAGAGCACGCTGCTCAAGCTCATCACCAAGGTCATCGGGCCATCGTCCGGCCAGATACACGTCCGGGGCCGTGTGGCGGCGCTGTTGGAGCTGGGCGCCGGCTTTCATCCTGACCTGACTGGCCGCGAGAATGTGTTCCTCAACGGGTCCGTGTTGGGCATCCGACGCCGTGAGATGGAGCGCAAATTCGACGACGTGGTCGCCTTTTCCGAGCTTGACCAATTCATTGACGTGCCGGTAAAACATTATTCGTCGGGCATGTACATGCGGCTGGCGTTTGCAGTGGCGATTCACGTGGAGCCAGAGGTTCTGTTGGTGGACGAGGTCCTGGCGGTGGGCGACCAGAGCTTTCAGGCCAAATGTCTGCAGCGCGTCCGTGAGCTTCAGCATCAGGGGATGACCATTCTCTTTGTGTCGCACGAGCTGGGCACGGTATCCAGCCTGTGCTCGCGCGCGGTGTGGCTGGAAGATGGTCAAGTGCAACTCGACGGCAGCGTGGAGCAAGTGCTCGACGCATACCGGGAGAGCGTTGCCACTCATAGCCAGCCGGCTCCCGGCCAGCGGGTTGCCCAGCCGGCCGATGTGCCCGGCATCCGGTGGGGCAGTGGCGAGGTCGAGATCACGTCAGTCGAGTTTCTCGGCAGTGACGGGCAGCTTCGTCATGTCTTTACCACGGGCGAGCGGGTGGTGGTGCGGATGCATCATGACGCGCGCCAGCGCATTCCTCAGCCTCAGGTGGGCCTGGCGTTTTATCACGCCAGCACAGGGACACATTTGAGCGGCCCGAACAATGTGTTTTCCGATTACGATATCCCTTATATCGAGGGTGAGGGGTACGTGGACTATATCATTCCGGCTTTGCCATTCCTGGCCGGGGACTATTTTGTCTCTGCCGCTATCTATGATCATGCCGGTATTCACTCTTTTGACCACTGGCACAAGTGCGCTCGCTTTACCGTCAAGCCGGGCGGCGTGGCCGAACAATACGGATTGATCTACGTGCCATCGCAGTGGGACGCCCGTGTAGGGAAACTGTAAGTCAGAGAGCACGCGCGGGAAAACCTTTGATCGGCCCCGGCCGATTGAGACATCACAGGAGAAACTAGATGCCTAAAATTTTGTTGGTCGGCGGGGCAGGCTATGTCGGGTCTGTCTTGGCCTACGAGTTGTTGCAGCGCGGTTATGCGGTCAAAATCCTCGACCGGCTGTATTTTGGCGACGACGGGCTGCGCGATGTCCGCGACCGCGTCGAGCTGGTGGTCGGCGACATGCGCACGGTGGATAGCACCGTGCTCAAAGATGTGGACAGCGTGGTCAACATCGGCGGGCTGTCGAACGACCCGACGGCCGAGTACAATCCGCAAGCCAATCACGAGATGAACACGTTGGCGACCAAAAAGCTCGCCGACCTGTGCGTTGCTCATGGCGTCCGGCGCTATGTCTTTGCCTCGTCGTGCTCGATCTATGATCGCGGCGTCGGCAACGAGTCGGCGGACGTGTTGCTCGACGAGACTTCCGAGGTCTATCCGCGCGCGGCCTATTCCAGCTCCAAGCGCGAGGCCGAAAAGCTCTTGTTGGCAATGGTCAGCAACGACTTTTGCCCGGTCATTCTGCGCAAGGGCACGGTGTATGGCTTTTCGCCGCGAATGCGCTACGACCTGGTGGTCAATACCTTTGTCAAGAGCGCGCTGGCGACGGGCAAACTGACGCTGCACTATGGCGGCGAGATGTGGCGACCACTCGTAGATGTGCGCGACGTAGCCCGCGCCTACATTGCCTGCCTGGAGGCGCCGGAAGAAAAGGTCAAAGGCGAGATGTTCAATGTTTCGTTCCACAACATCCGCATCTCGGAGCTGGCGCTCCGCGTGCGCGCCGCACTGCGTGAAACCGGCCATGAGTGCGAGATTGTGCCGGACTATGGTTATTCCGGTGTGCGAAGCTACCGCGTGTCGGCAGCCAAGATTCAGCGCGTGCTGAATTTTCAGCCCAAGGTCACGATTGAAGAGTCGGTCAAGGACCTGGTGAAGCAGATTCAAAAGTATGGCTACACCGACTTTGATAATCCCAAGTATTATAACATCCGCTGGATGCGGCTGCTGGAAGAGGCGCACAAAGTCATCAGCATCACCGGCTCGGTCTTTGAGGCCAAGGGGTGAGCCATGAAGATCGTGCTCATCGGCGCTAACGGACAACTCGGCAGCGATTTGGTCAAAGTGTTGCGGCCCGCGCACGACCTGGTTCCGCTCGCCCACGCCGATGTCGAAGTCACTCGCCCCGAAAACTTGGAAGCGATGATGCAAATGCATCGGCCCGAATTAGTGATGAACATGGCCGCCTTTCACAAGGTGGATGTGTGCGAAGAGCAGGTCGAGCAAACCTTTGCCGTCAACGCTTTTGGCGCGCACAACCTGGCCCTGGCTTGCCGCGCTCACAACGCGGCTCTGCTGCACATGAGCACCGACTATGTTTTTGGCGGCGACAAGGCGCGCCGCGCGCCCTATGTCGAGACGGATACGCCAGCACCTATCAACGTCTATGGCGTTTCCAAGTTGGCTGGCGAAAACCTGATCCGCTATGCGCTAGAGCACTACTATATCTTGCGCGTGACGGGACTTTACGGCGTGGCCGGGTCGTCCGGCAAAGGCGGCAACTTTGTCGAGCTGATGCTGCGACTGGCAAAGGAAGGCAAGCCGATCCGAGTGGTTGACGACCAGCGATTGACGCCGACCTACACGGTGGATGTGGCGCATCAAATCGCGGCACTCATCGAAACCCCGCGTTACGGCCTGTACCACGCGACCAGCCAGGGAGACTGCACCTGGCACGAGTTTGCCGCCGAGATCTTTCGCCAGAGCGGTCTTGCCCCCAACCTGAGCAAAGCCAAAACCGGCAGTTTCGGCGAAAAGGCGACTCGACCCGCATATTCTGTTTTGGAAAACAAAGCCTTGCAGTACATCGGGTTGGATCAGATGCGCCCATGGCAAGAGGCGTTGGCTGCTTATCTGAAAGAGCGTGGCTTGACCGAGTGTCCTTTGCTCTTGTCAGGAGCCCGCCGTGATTATCAATAAATCTATCGAGCTCTCCGACTTGCAGCGCGTTTCCTTTCTTGCGCTGGTGGAAGATTTTGAGCGCCTCAGGATTGCTCTGAACGAAAAAGGATTGCGCCATACAAGTTTCTTGGGAGACTTTCAGCCTTTTCATAGCCCAGTGGCACGTGACCGTGCCTGGCCTGAGCGTGCGTTGTGGAAGTACTGGGAGATGTGTATGGCGATCACTTTCTCAGGTGTGTCGAGCCGCTCAGTCGTGTTGGGCATTGGCGAGTCGTCCACGCTGCTTTCTTTCTACCTTGCCAGCAAAGGCGCTACAGTTTACACAATAGACTTGAATCCTGCCCTGGCCACCAACGCTAATCGTGTCGCCAATGTCATGAAGTGGAAGCTGTTCAATCTGTTGAGCGATGCAGCAGACCTGCCTTTCTCAGCGGGAACCTTTGACCATGTACTTTCCATCTGTGTCTTGGAACACATCAAAAGACAGGAACGCGCTGTTCAAGAAATGGCGCGTGTTCTCAAGCCAGGGGGAGTTCTGGGACTGACGTTCGACTATGGTTACCTGGAGCCGGACTGTCAAGGTTTTATGTCGCCCGATGAGATTGAAACGCGTATCGTTCGGCCTTCCGGGCTGGAGATTGTAGGGAACCGGCATTTCTCCGAAAGCCTCTGGCAGGAAGAAAGGTGGCATGGAGCCTGGGGGACGCTTTTTCTTTGCAAACCAAGTGCCTTGCCCAAGCCCGTTGATCTGACTTGGGTTGACAAGGCTGACTATGCCCTCATTCAACAGGACATTTGGCGGAGACTGGAAAGATTTCAGCGCGAGGATGATGTGCTGCGGTCACAGCAGATAACACAACTGAAGCAAGAGGTAAAACAGCAGGCGGAGCTGGTAAAAGCCTTTCGCAATGGGCGAGTGATGCGCTTGATGATCGCCACCCAGGAATTTTGGCGGCGAGTCCAAGGCAAAACGATATAGGGTGTTGCCAAACTTGACAACAGAAAGGAACCGGAAACGATGAAAACTCATCTTATCCTTACGCCTCTGGACGGTCTGGTCGTCGTAGAGATTTACTATTTCCAGGATGAACGGGGATTCTTTATTGAAAGCTGGCACAAGCGGGATTTCGCCGCGGCAGGACTCGACCTCGAGTTTGTGCAAGAAGGTCATTCCCGTTCGGGGCAGGGCGTCTTGCGCGGGCTACACTATCAGGACGTGACTGCGCCGATGGGCAAGCTGCTGCGCTGCACAGTAGGCCGCATCTTTGACGTGGCGGTTGACTTGCGCGGCAGCTCGCCCACGTTCGGCAAGTGGTTCGGCATCGAGCTTTCGGCGGACAACAAGAAGCAAATCTACGTGCCGGTCGGATTCGCGCACGGGTTTGCGACGCTTTCGGATGTGGCCGAAGTGCAGTACAAGCAAACGGGCTTTTACACGCCGCCGTCCGAAGGCACCCTGGCGTGGAATGACCCGGACGTGGGCATCCAATGGCCAATCACCAACCCGACTCTTTCCAAGCGTGATCAAAACGGGATGAGCCTGAAAGAGTATTTGAAAAAGCCGGCTTTCACCTAAAACGTCAAGACCATGGACGACCGACTCTACCCTGACCTGGATTATGCGTTTTTGCGCTACACCGGCGTGGTGCCCGAAAATATGCGGCGCATCCAGAGCTTTTATTTGCCCTTCTTTGAGGGGCGGCAGCGAGTGTTGGACTTGGCCTGTGGTGATGGCGACTTTGTCCAGATGCTGGCCGAAAAGGGCGTGTCGGTCATCGGCATAGACTTTGATCCCAAGGCGTGCCAAGCCGCGCGGGCGCGCGGGCTGGATGTCGTCTGCCAGGATGTTCTGGACTACCTGGAGCAGGTCGAGCCAGACAGCATTGACGGCATCTTTTCGGCGCACCTGGTCGAGCACCTGAACTATCGTCAGGCGCTCAGGATGTTGGAGCTTGGTCTGCGCGCCCTCAAGCCGGGTGGAATCATTCTGTTGGCCACGCCGAACGCGCGCAGCATGTACGCTCACCTGGAGAGCTTTTACAAGCACTTTGGTCACGTCTCTTTCTACCATCCTGAACTGCTGTGCTTTTTCCTCGATTACGTCGGCTTTGTTAATCCCCAGATGGGCGAGAATCCCCGAATGGCAGCCCCGCTGTGGGGCGAGCCGAGCATCTCGACACGCCAACAAGACGCGCCGCTGATCCCTCATCTGACCTACGAGCGGAGATTGCCTCTACTCAACGACAATCTCTTGCGGCGCGCCATTCGAAGCGTCAAAATGTTTTGGGCGCGCATGATCGTCTTGCCCTACATGGACCAGCTCCTCGGCGGCGTGAACAGGTTGGTCACCGATGTCAACCTGGTCGCCGCCGACGTGTATCGAATGCGCGCGACGCTCGACCGCCCTGTCGAGTGCTATGCCTCCGCCTACAAGGCAGAAAAGCGCGCCGAGTAGAAATATGGTCAGCCTCCCTCCCAGCGCCGCCTTGCCTTCGGTGACCGTTGTCGTCCTGAGCTACAACAGCCGCCAGCACCTGGAAACCTGCTTTCGCTCCTTGTTGGCATTGCGTTACCCGGCTGAGCAACTCGAGCTGATGCTGGTGGACAATGCCTCGACCGATGGCTCGCTCGAGTTCGCCGCTTCTCGCTTCCCCCAGATCACGACGGTTGCCAACCCCGAAAACTATGGCTTTGCGCGCGGCAACAACGAAGGCGCTCGCCGGGCGCGCGGACAGTGGGTGGCTTTTCTGAACCCCGATATGCGCGTCGCGTCTGACTGGCTGGTTGAGCTGGCGGCTCCCATGCAGCGCGACCCCGACATTGTCTGCGTTGCATCCAAGATATTGAGCTGGGATGGCCGGCGCATTGATTTTGCCGGCTCGGGGATGAATGTGTTGGGCTATGGTTATCAGGAAGGCTGGGGAGACCCGGCGACGACGCATGACCAGGAAAAGCTCATCCTGGCGCCATGCGGCGGAGCAATGCTGACAGATCGCCAAGTCTTTTTAGATAGCGGCGGTTTTGACGAAGACTATTTTGCCTTTTACGAAGATTTGGATTGGGGTTGGCGGCTGTGGGTGATGGGACACAAAGTCGTCTACGCGCCTCGTGCGATTGCCTACCACATCCATCATGGCTCGTGGAAACGGGTGTCCAACGAAAAGATCGTGTTGCTCTACCAGCGCAACGCTTTCAGCACCCTGTTCAAGAACTATGGCGACGAGCAGTTGAGCCGCGTGTTGCCGGCGGCGCTTTTGCTGTACCTGCGACGGGCCTATCTGGCGACCCGTGTGGACTCGTCGCGCGTGCGCTCCGAGCCACGCGCGATCGCGCCTCATCTGTACACCGAAGTCCCACACATCAATACTCCGCGCCGAAGGGCTTTAGGTTCCGCAGGACAACAAACCTACAACATCGCCTACTATCTCCGCGAGGCCTGGCGGACCTTGCGAGACGATGGACCGGGAGAGTTGTGGCGCAAAGCCGCCATCGAAGCAAGGAACCGCTGGCAGAATCGGCCTCGGCTGCCGCGCTCACCGAGTCGCCGGGTGAATCGGCGAGCTGGGCCTGGTCGCACCTCTGTAGACAAACGTACTGTCAGTCACCTGATCGCCGCCGATGACCTGGCGCAAGACTTGCCTCGCCTGATGCAAAAGCGCCAGGTTGTTCAAAGTCGTCGCCGCCGGTCTGACCAAGAAATATTTGCACTCTTTCGCTGGCCTTTGGGAGCCGACTATCCAAACTCGTACTATATACAAACACTGCAAGACCTGGCCGAGGCCTGCGGGATACAAAATTTCTTTGGGCAAGAACAGGAACCGACACAACGATGAACAGGGTATTGATTGTCAGTGAGGATCACGTCGGCAGCAAGATGTCCGGACCAGCCGTCCGCGACTGGGAATACGCTCGCGTGTTGAGCCGGCATTGCCGCGTCACCCTGGCCATCCCCAACGAAAGCGACCTGTCGCCATCTGATTTTAGTCTGCGCCGCTATGACTCGGCGGAGGCGTTGCAGGCGATGGTCAGCGAAAACGATGTCGTGGTCACTTCGGGCTATGCGCTCAAGCGCTTTCCATTTCTGAAAATGCTGCCGATGCCTCTGGTCTTGAGCGTACCTCACTCTTTTGTCCTGGAAAACATTCAACACTTTATCTCCGAAGGCAAGGGACAGGAATTTCAGTGGCACGTCTTTCGGGATGGCGCAGCAGTGTTGAACGAGCAACTGGCAGTTGGGGACTATTTTGTTTGCAACAGCGAGCGGCAGCGCGATTATTGGATCGGCATGCTCGCCGCCCTGGGCCGCGTCAATCCAACGACCTACGCCGACGATCCATCGCTCCGTCGCCTGGTGGACGTGGTCTCGTTTGGCTTGCCCGACGAGCCGCCTCGACACCGCCAGCCCGTGCTGAAAGGCGTCTACAGCGGCATTCCTCCCGATGCCCGAGTGTTGTTCTGGGGCGGTGGCCTCTACGACTGGCTCGACCCACTCACACTCGTCCACGCGATGCCGCAGGTGATCGAGAAACGACCCGAGGTCGTCGTCTTTTTCGCCGCCACGCGCCATCCCAGCCCCAACGTCACAGCCGTTTCGCCCATGTGCCAGCAGACGATGAGCTTGAGCGACAAATTGGGCCTGACCGACCGGCACGTTTTCTTCCACGATTGGATTCCTTACCAGGAGCGCGAGAATTATCTGCTCGAAGCCGACCTGGGTCTTTCCCTCCACCTGGAACACGTCGAAACCCGCTTTGCCTTTCGTAATCGCGTGCTCGATTACATCTGGGCCGGGCTGCCAATCATCGCGACTGAAGGCGACACGGCCAGCGAATTGGTGGAGCGGCACCGATTGGGTGCCGTCGTCGGCTATCAGGATGCGTCGGGCCTGGCCCAGGCCATCTTGGACTTGCTCGCCACTCCCAACCTCAAAGCCGATCTCGCTCCGTGCTTTGCCGACCTGGCGCGCGCCTATCGTTGGGAGCAAACCACCCGCCCCCTGGTAGAGTTTTGTCGCGCCCCCCGGCTCGCTCCTGATCGAGGCAGGCAATTGATAGAGTTGACGTTTACGACATACGCAACGGCGGTTCCACCACGTCCCGCTCGTTCGTGGGGAGAGAGGCTGGTCAAGGCGTGGCGCAGCTTGCGCCAAGGCGGATGGGCCGCCCTGAAGCGCGAGATCATTGGCTACCTGGTGTGGAAACTGGAGCATTGAGCGTGGACTGGCCTCATGTTAGCGTGATCGTCCTCAACTACAACGGCGTGCAACACCTGGAGCCTTGCTTTCGTTCGCTGCTGGCGCTGGACTATCCGACCGACCGGCTGGAATTGATTCTGGCGGACAATGCCTCGACGGACGACTCGCGCAAGTTTGCGCAAAAGCACTTTCCACAAGTACGGATCGTCGCCTTGCCGCACAACTATGGCTTTTCGCGGGCCAACAACCTGGCCGCGGCTGAAGCCAAAGGGGAATACGTTGCCCTTCTGAACAACGATATGCGGGTCGAGCCGACTTGGCTGACCGAGTTGGTCAAACCTGTGTTGGCCGCCGATGACGTGGTCGCCGTCGGCTCGCGGATACTGAGTTGGGATGGCAAGCGAATTGACTTTGCCGGTTCACTCCATAATTTCTACGGCCACGGTTGGCAGATCGGCTATGGCGACGAGCGTGTTGACGATTATACAGAGGATCGAGAGATTCTCGCGCCGTGCGGAGGCGCGATGCTGGTGAATCGCCAGGTCTTTCTCGACGTTGGCGGCTTTGACGAAGATTTTTTTGCCTACTTTGAAGATACCGACCTGGGCTGGCGGCTGTGGGTGATGGGTTACCGAGCGATGCTGGCCGGCCGCTCGGTCTCCTATCACGTTCATCATGGTTACTGGGGTCAAGTCGGACAAGAGCGCAAGCTGGTTCTCTACGAGCGCAACGCGCTCTATTCGCTCATCAAGAATTACGGCGACGAAAACCTGGTGCGAGTGTTGCCGGTCGCGTTGCTCCTGATGCTGGAACGGGCCTATCTCTACGCGCGCCCCGGGTTCGACCCGGCAGCATTCCGAGTGGAGCGCCGCCCCACGATGCCGCCGCAACCGGCTCAGCCGGTTTATACCGCAGAGTATTACTGGCGCGAAGCGTGGCGCACGTTGCGCCAGGAAGGAATGTGCGCGCTTTGGTCGAAAACGCGAGCGGAGCTGCGTCGGCGCGGTGGGCCCGGACGAGTGCTGTCTTCTTGGCTGCCTCGCCTGACGGATGATGACCTGATAGAGATTCCCAGCACGGCCTACAGCCTACTGGTCGCCGGCAGCGACGTGGCTCGCTTTTATCCCGTGATGTTGGCCAAGCGGCAGCGGGTGCAGGCCGCCCGTCGTCGGGCTGATGGCGAGATCGTGCATCTCTTTGGCGTCCCGTATCAGCCCAACTTTATTGATCCCGGCTACGAGCAGGTGCAGAAAAAACTGGTCACTCTATTCCAGCTTGACCAACAGTTTGGTCCCGTGGAGTGAGAACACGATGAGAGCCGAACTAGTCGAATTGATGTTGTGCCCTGTCTGCGGCGCTGACCGTCTGGCTTTGCATCAGGCGCAAACTGAACAGGTGCGCTACGGCGAGCGAGAGGTTGAAGAGGTCAAGGAGGGACAGGTCGTCTGCCGCGAATGCCAACGGACTTGGCCCATCGCTGACTATGTGCTCTCCTTGTATGACCTGATGCCAGAAAGCGTCAAGAAGGACGGCGAGTATTGGGGAACCTTTTATCGCTGGCACTATGACCAGGGCTATACCGGCTATGTGGACTCGCGGGGCGACGTGCCCGGCTTTTTGCCTTACCAGGTGGGAGAGGCTGCCCCTCATACAGAGCGGCAGCGGGTAGCCGGGGTTGCCCGGTTGGCCGAACATCTTTTGGTCGCGCGCGGCGGGCGATTGCTCGACATCGGCTCCGGCAGCGGCTGGACTTCGTTTTACCTGGCCCGCTGCGGCTTTGACGTGGTCACGTATGATCCGGGCCTGGAAAACATGCGCACGGCCAAAGAGTACGCGATGAAGCAAGGCGTTTTCCTGGAGTGCATCTGCGCTGCGATGGGCAACCTGCGGTTCAAGCCGGAAAGCTTGGACGTCGTGTTCGCCTTTCATTCGCTCCATCACGTGCCGGACCTCGACCAGTTGATGCAGAGTGTGTACGACAGCATCAAAATGAATGGCTGCATCGCGATTGACGAGCATATTCAGAACAATCATAAAGCCAACCTGGTCGCCGCCGCGCTTCTCGACTGGGCGCAAGAGGCCATCTTTCCGCGCTATCGAGACGAGCGCATCAAGTCGGTTCCTATTCCTCCCGGCGTGGCTTCCGTCAACGAAGATTGCAGCGAATGGGCCATCATCCCCTCCGTCGAGAAATATTTTCACATTGACATGGCAGACTACCGCTATATCTTTCTGGATCGTTTCCGCGATCTCTACTATCTGGCGTGTGACAAGTCGCCCGAGAGCCTGGCCCACGCTGAGCGCACCATCAGCATCTTGAACGCGGTCATGAAACGCGCTTTCCCGGACGGAGTCGAGTGCGTGACGCTGGTCGGCCAAAAGCGCAAGACCCGGCCGCCTAGCAACGCCGACCGGTTCGAGCAAGGAGATGGCAAGCCTGCCTATCGGGCGCGCACCGGCCCCCGGCTCCCAATGCCGGCTGGGGCGGCACAAAAGATGGTCGAGCCGACTCCTTGGTGGCGACTGCCTATTCGCACATTCGGCATCCTGTGGTACCAGGGCGGAGCTGCCTTGGTCAAAGAAATTCGCTCTTATCTCACATGGATGAGACACCAATAAGGCGCAAAGAGTCGGTCGGATGCTGTTGTTCATAGGCGCGTTGGTGAATAGACGTCCCCGCCCTCACAACCCACGCCATGGAGGAAGGATGAGCTACCAAGATACATGGATAAAGCCGTATTCGCTGGGTGAGTTTAATGTGAAAAGCCATGACGGAGTGATGACTCCTGAAGAATTAAAAGCGCGCGCAGAGGGTTATTGTAAAGCCATGTTCCCGCCGGGCTTCTTTGGAGCAGAGGATATTGTGCTGGATTTTGGTTGTGGGGTCGGATACATCATCGAAGAGCTTTTAAGCCGCTGCCAGGTCAAGAAGATAGTTGGCCTCGATATTTCAGAGGCGACACTCGAACTGGCTCAAAAGCGATTGTCTCATCCAGCCCTCTCCTGGCAACGTTACGATGGAAGGACGATACCCTTTGAGGACCATGTGTTTGACAAAGTGTATAGCACCGCGTGCATCCAGCACATAGAGGAACATGCGGCCTTTCTGCTTCTGGCCGAGATCATGCGAGTCCTGAAACCCAAGGGAAAGGCGGCTTTGCATTTTATTACCTGGAAGAGAGCGCCGCACATCGGTTATGGCGACTATAGTAAAGTATGTGAGATGATCTGCAAGGGCGAAGAATGTCATTGGCACGTGTTTTACACTCGCGAAGAGTTGGAAATCAAGTTCGTCCAGCTATTGGGCGCGGAGCAGGTCCGGTTCAAAGACCTGGACTCGTTCGGCGGTGACGTGATTGCTTACGTTACAAAGTCCGGCGAGCCAGGACAGAAACCTGCGCCGACTTCCCTGTGGCGTTTGCCCGGTCGCGCTTGGAATACTCTGTGGTATCAAGGCGGAGAGGCTCTGACCAGACAAGTCCGTGGTTACCTCACCTGGCTGCGACACAGATAACACAGGGGCGAAATGGAATATATCCGGTGTAACCTCTGCCTGGCCGACGACGGCGCGGTCATCGCGGCCAAGTTTAATTTGACCGTCGTGCGCTGCCGCCAGTGCTCTCTGGTCTACACCAATCCACGCCCGTCACTGGACTTTATCTGGGGTCGTTACAGCCGCGAGTACTTTGAGCAGGAATATCTGCCGAGTTGGGGCGTGCGCGCCGATCAGGTCAATTCGGAAGAGTTGTATCGGCGATATCTGCCCACATTAGACGAGTTGCGCCCCTACCGGCAAACGAACTGGCTGCTTGACGTGGGCGCCGGGGCTGGCCTCTTTTTACACGTGGCACAGCGCGATGGCTGGCAAGTCCAGGGAGTAGAAATCGCCAGCGGCGGCGTGGAATTCGCTCGCTCCCGATTGGGCCTGGATGTGATACAGGGCCGCATGACCGAATCCAACTTGCCCGACCATCGCTATGATGTCGTGACGTTGCAGGAGACCATCGAACACCTGCTCGACCCGATGGCCGATCTCAAGGAGATCCATCGCGTGCTTCGACCAGGAGGTGTCCTATCCATCACTACCCCTAATTTCAATAGCCTGGCTTACAAGTTGGTCGGGCGCGAATGGTCGGTGTTAAGCCCAGGGGAGCACCTCTTTTACTTTACACCGCAGACACTGTGCGCCATGCTCGAACGAACGGGTTTCGTCAATATAGATGTGCGCACCAATAGCGCCCTCAATCCTGACCAGATTCACACAAAAACGCTACGCGTCCGCCTGGCGCAACACCTGGTGCGCCGACTGAGCCGCTTTCACCAGCAGATCGCCCACCGGGCATGGGGCGATATACTCTTCGCCCAAGCGGAAAAACCCGCCTCATGATCGGTCGGGTTTCTTGGCAACTCTTCATCGTGACACCCGTTTGTGGATCAGGCGGGTGTGACCATCAAGCTATTGACACCGACAGACGTGCCGGTGTAAACTGTAATCGTCAGGCAGCCTGACGCAAAACGGTCGGACACGAGACGTCACCTGGTCCTCCGCACGCCCCGACGCTCGCGCCCGTCCATGGTTCTTGGGAACCTCGGGGCCGACGCGCGCTCTGCGCCGCGCGTCGGCAGAAGCCAGGCAAAAGTAAATTGCAATGGAGGCAAGCAAAATGAGAACACTCGGCCATCTCAACTTGGCCCGGCCCATTGGCTTTTCTCTAGCCATCCTACTCATGCTCTCGCTTTTGGGAACGACTACACCATCCCAAGCTACGCCCCAGGCCAGCATCACTTTTCCCAGTGGCAGCACTGTCGGCGGAGGAGACGATTTTGCCACCGTCGTCTTGCGCGACCCGTGGGACATGAACGAAAGCAGCGATGTCTGGGAAATAAATAACATCTCGAACGTTGCCTTCAGCGGCGGAATTATGAGCTTTCGCACTGCCACCGCCGATCCATATTTCTGGGTGCTGCACCAGGGATACGGCAGCGCCCAGAACATTGGCAAGACCGGCGTCGCGGACCCGATTGACGCCAGCAAATACCGCTTCTTTTCCTTTCGTATGTATTCAAGTGTAGCAGGATTGGCGAACATATACTGGTTCTACGATCCAATTTATTCAAAGTATGCCTGGTCCAACTGGATCAGCATCCAGACAGGTTGGCACGTCTATACGGTTGATCTGCTGAACTATGTGGGGGGCAACTATGGAGGCGCCACGGGCTGGAGTGGCACAGTCACTGGGCTGCGCCTCAATCCGATCAAGACGGCTGGCGTGGACATGCAGCTTGACTGGGTGCGGCTCACGCCCTTGGACACCACGCACATGCTTCCTCTCGGTTGGAGCGGGGTATCTGGTTCCAGCTTGGGCCTCTACCTGGACGAGGACACGTCCGGTTGTGACGGACCACAAATCGCATCTATCTCATCGCCATCTTCGTCGGGCACCTTCACCTGGGGCGCTGCGCTGGGTGGCCCTTCGGGTCTGCCTTATCCGCTTCCGGTCAACATTGCGCCGGGCAACTATTACGTGTGTGGCAAGTATGGCAGCTCGACCGTTTACAGCGGTGGAACCCTCACCGTCAAAGGGACGCCGATGCTGTGGGTCACCCATCCCAGCTACCTCACCGGGCCTGATTACGCCACTAACGCTGGCGTTCCGTGGAACATGGACAATTCGAATGCCTTCAAGTCTATCCTGGGCCTCGACAGTTACCAGTTCTCCGGAGGGCAGTTTAACGCCACCAACACTGGCGGAGACCCTCGCCTGCGCTTTAACACGCCGGTGACCGTGGATACCAGCAAGTACAAATACTTTAGCGTCCGGATGTGGCTGGAAGGAAACTGGGACCTGTACGGCGGCTGGGTGGCGCGCGCTCTTTGGGCTGCCTCGGCTGGCAGTCTGCATACGACAACCGATGACATTGTTATCTATCCTGGCTGGAACACGTATACGCTTGACCTGACTAAGGCGATCTTGGAGCCGGGCGGTACTCCGTGGCAAGCCGGGTCGTGGGGTGTGTTCCGCTTTGACCCGAACGAAAACATCCGGGGCGTGCCCTGGACTTTTCACATTGACTATGCCTTGCTCACCGGCAATCCCACCGGCAGGATCAACTCGCAGGTGCCCATCTGGTACGAGTTATCCGAAACATCCGGTGTGACGGTGACGTTGTATTATGACGCCGACACTAATCCGTCCAACGGCAAGACGCTGGTCCAAGTTTACACGGCTCCAGCACCAAGCCCATGCGGCCCGGTGTGTGTTTATTTGCCCCTCGTCGTGCAGGGTTATCCCCCGCCTGGTCTAACGCCGACTGGGACCAAGGTGATATGGAACACGGCCGGGGTATCGGCTGGCGCCTATTACATCATGGCCGAAATAACCGATGGCTACAACACAGCCCGCTGGTATAGCGATGTGCCTTTCGTCTTGACTAACTGAAGCGACCGGTTGCGCGATCCCAGGCCTTCTGATGAGAAAGGTAGCAACAGCGTGACAGAGCCCCGGCCAACGCCTCGCGTCTCGATCATCATTGTCAACTGGAACGGAAAACGTTTTCTGCAAGACTGCCTGCCGACAGTGCTAGATCAGACGTACTCGGATTATGAAATCATCCTGGTAGATAATGGCTCTGACGACGGCTCAGCCGATTGGGTGGCCGAGCAGTTTCCGGCCGTGCGCCTGATTCGCAACCCGGTGAACCTGGGCTTTGCGGCGGGCAACAACCAGGCCATCCACGCCAGCCGGTCCGAGTTCATCGCCACGCTGAACAACGATACCCGCGTCGAGCCGAACTGGCTGGCCGAGCTGGTGCAGGTGATGGACGGCGACCCGAGCCTGGGCGCCTGCGCCTCCAAGATGCTCTTTGCCGACAATCCCCACATGATCAACTCAACCGGCATTTGCGTGGACAAGATGGGCATTGCCTGGGACCGGCGTGGAGGAGAACCAGACGCAGACCGAGACACAGAATCGACCGAGGTATTTGGAGCTTGCGCCGGGGCGGCCCTTTACCGACGGGCCATGTTTGATCAAATCGGCGACTTTGATCCAGATTTTTTCATGTACTTTGAGGACGTAGATTTAGCCTGGCGCGCGCGCCTGGCCGGATGGCGTTGCCTGTATGTGCCGGCAGCGCGCGTCTATCATCACCACTCGGCGAGCGGCGTGGAAGGTTCGCCGTTCAAGGATTTTCACTCGGGGCGCAACAAGGTCTGGCTGTTGATCAAGAACTATCCGTTGCCGGTGGGCTTGCTCTATCTCCCGCTGGCTGTGCTGTATGATGTGGGCACACTGTCGCTGCGCCAGGTGCTGCGAGGAAATTGGCACAACATACGGGGGCGTTTGCATGGGCTGTGGCGCTGGCGCGTCGCCTGGCGCCAGCGCCATCTGCCCGGCAACCCGGTTCGCCGCTCCCGGTGGCCCGATGGCATGTCACCGATGACGGCGGTCTGGCGGGTCAACGAGCGCACGCGGCACGTGGCGGAGCGCATCAAGTAGCTGAAAGCTTTGCGCTGGTCTGTGTTTATGCCCGAGATAGCCGTCGTCATCCCAAATTGGAACGGTCGCCATTTGCTGGAGCGTTGCCTGAACGCGCTCCGGGCGCAGACGTATTCCGATTTTCAAGTGATCGTCGTGGATAACGGCTCGACCGATGGCTCGGTGGAGTGGCTGCGGGAGCATTGGCCGACGGTGGAGGTGATTGCCAACGAGAGCAATCGCGGGTTTGCGGCGCCGATCAATCAAGGCATACGAGCCCGCGATAGCCGACACGTGGCGATATTGAACAATGACACGCAGGCAGAGCCAGGCTGGCTGGGAGCAATGGTGGCCGCAGCCGAATCCGACCCCGGGGTGGGCATGGTTGCCTGCAAACTGTTGTTTGCCGATGCGCCGGATATTATTAACTCGACCGGACTGGCGCTGGACTGGGCCGGGTTCTGCTGGGATTGGCGCGGTGGACAGCTCGATGATCCGAGCGCCAGCGCCATCGAGGAGCGGTTCGGCCCTACGGGCGGCGCAGCGCTCTATCGGCGCGCCATGCTGAACGAGATTGGTTTATTGGACGAGGATTTCTTTCTTTACGCCGAAGACGCAGACCTTGCCTGGCGAGCGCAGCGGGCGGGTTGGCGCTGCCTCTATACGCCTGCTGCGCGCGTGTATCATGCCGCTTCGGCTACCTCCGGCGAAGGGTCGCGCTTCAAGAACTATATGCTGGGCCGCAACAAGGTGTGGATGTTTGCCAAGAACATGCCGGGTGGTTGGCGCCTGGCGTGGATCGTGTTGCTGGTGGTTTACGACCTGCTCGCGCTAGGGTATGGCTTGCTCTCGCGCGGCGACATAGGCGCCATCGAGGGTCGCGTGGCGGGCCTGCTGAGTTTGCCCCGCATGATCCGCAAACGCCGCCACAGCCCAGCCCGCGCGAACGATTACCTGCGGCTGATTCGCCCTCTTGAGCCTCCGTGGAAAATCCCATTGCGCTTCAAGCACATCCGGGCGCGCATCCACGCGCCCCAATCAAGCCTCGGCGAGTGACGGACATGCGCGTGGCGATCAACGCGACCGAGATTGGCCGCAATCGCGGCGGCAACGAATCGTATCTATTGGGCCTGCTCGACGGGTTGCGGTCACTGCCTGATTCGGGCGACCGCCTTACTCTGATCGCGTGCCAGGCCGGGGCGACGATACTCTCGGCCCAGTCATGGCCTGGCCGGTTCGACCTTGTTGATACTGGCCCCTGGAGCCGCTGGCCTTCTTATCTCTGGCAACAGACGCAGGCCCTGCGGCGCACGCGAGCCGAGTGGTACCTTTCGACTTTTCTGCTGCCGCCCGTCATCCCGTGTCGGGCGGGCGTGTTGATTCACGACCTTTCGTTTCGCGCTCACCCAGATTATTTTCCCATCCACATTGCTCTATACATGGCCATGCTGGTTGGCTGGGCGGTGCGCCGCGCTCAAGTCGTCATCGCGCTTTCCGAGTTCACGCGCAGCGAACTGGAGCGCTTTTATCCGTCGGCTCTTCCCAAGACGAGGGTCGTCTATCCCGGCGTTAGCCGGGAATTTACGACAGAAGGCGACCTGGCAATAGACCGGGCAGCCCTTCGCGAGTACGGGATCGAGCCGCCTTACATTCTGGCGGTCGGCAACATCCACCCACGCAAAAATCTGGGACGGCTGCTGGATGCGTATGAGCGGTTGCGTCAGGTCAGAGCCGATCTGCCTGGGATGGTGTGGGTGGGCGTCGAGCGATGGGGCAGCGCACAGCTTCAACAGCGTGCGCGAGCAACGGGGGTGCAGCTCACCGGTCGGGTCGCGCCCGAACACTTGCCGGCCTTTTACCGTCAGGCGGCGCTGCTGGTATATCCCTCTTTGTACGAAGGCTTTGGCCTGCCTGCTTTAGAGGCGATGGCCTGTGGAACGCCGGTGGTCGCCAGCAGCACAACCAGCCTGCCCGAAGTTGTAGGAGATGCCGCGCTCGTGGCCGATCCGACGGATGTGGCGGCCCTCTCGGAAGCGATGGCGCGCGCGCTGTTTGACGAGACATTGCGCGCGCAATGGCGAACGCGCGGCCTGGCGCGCGCTGGGCAGTTCAATTGGGCCACGACCGCAGAGCGGGTGCTCGCTTCGCTGAAAGCGATCGAGGCGTAGGCGGCGCATTCGCCTTCCTTGCGATTGTTGCCACTTCTGGTGTCTTTTGTTATAATCTCCCTCGCACGTTGAGATGGGCACCTCTTGCTGTCTACCATGAAGTTAATCATCCAGATCCCCTGCTATAACGAAGAAGCCACGCTTCCCGTCACCCTCGGCGATTTGCCGCGCGAATTGCCAAGGATAGACGAGGTCGAGCTGTTGGTGATTGACGACGGCAGCCACGATCGGACGGTCGAGGTGGCGCGCGAGGAGGGCGTTCACCACGTCTATTCCTTCCCTCAGCACGTTGGTCTGGCGCGCGCGTTCCGGGCCGGGTTGGAGACGGCGCTGCTGGCGGGCGCCGACATTATCGTGAACACGGATGCGGACAATCAGTATAACGGCGCGGACATTGCCCGGTTGGTGGAACCTATCCTGGCCGGCCGGGCCGATATTGTGGTCGGCGATCGGGGCGTGGCAACACTCGAACATTTTTCGCCGATAAAGCGCCTGTTGCAGCGGTTCGGCAGTTGGGTCGTGCAATGCGCATCGGGCTTTGCCATACCCGACGCGACGAGCGGCTTTCGCGCGTTCAGCCGCGAGGCCGCGCTGCGGACGACAGTGCTGAGCGAGTATTCGTACACGCTCGAGACGCTCATCCAGGCCGGCGCGCATCGGCTGGCAATAGAGTACGTGCCGGTGCGGGTGAACCCCAAGACGCGCGAGTCACGGCTGATCGAGAGCCTACCTCAATTCATCGCCAAGTCCGTCTTGACCATCGTGCGGGTGTATGCCACCTACCGGCCACTGCGCGTGTTTGCGGCAATTGGCAGTCTTTTCCTGGCTGGCGGCCTGGCACTGGGATTGCGCTTTCTGTATTTCTATCTGACGGGTGCAGGAGCAGCCGGCCATATTCAATCGTTGATTCTCGCTGCGATCCTGATTATCTTGGGTGTCCAGGTCGCGCTGATTGGACTGATCGCTGACCTGGTCGGCGTCAACCGGCGCATGATGGAAGAGACGCTGTATCGCGTACGCAAGATGGCACTCGATCAGGCGCGCACAGGTGCGTCGGATCAATCCTCTACGGAGCAGGGCTAGATGGCAATGTCTAATCGCCGTTTGTGGCTGTTGCCTCTGTTGGCGCTGATCGCGTTGTGGGCCAGCGGCTGCTCCGATTTTGTGGATGCCACACAGCCGAACAATTCCCTGGGTCTAGGCAGCCCGGTAACCGCCACGCAAAATGTGGGACAGACTTTTGTGGCATGGCACGGGGGCTTGAATGGCATCAGTGTATTGGCTGCGGTAGATGGCAACGCCGGCGATGGCGTTGCCATTTTGCATCTCCGCACTGATCCTACCTCGGAACGGGATGTTGCTCAGGCAAGCCTGCCTCTGGTCAGAGTTTCTGGCCCCGGCTTTTACACTTTCTCGTTTCCCCCGATCCACGACACCCACGCCAGGCGATACTATTTTCTGATTGAAGCGCAGGGATTGCCTGAAGGCAGCTCGCTCACGGTGGGGCGTGGCCTTGGGCCGACCTATGACGATGGGGCGATGTATCGGTCGGGCCAGCCGCGCGATAGGCAACTGACCTTTCAGCTTCATTACGCGTGGGGAGAGTTAGTCGCCAATGTATTGCTGGATACGTTGTCCGACGTGCAAGTTCTGTTGGTAATGCTGGCGTTGTTCATACTGCCGGGTTGGGCGCTGCTGACGTATCTGTTGCCGGGAAGAAAACTCACCTGGGGCGAGATGCTGGGTTTGTCTGCTGGCCTCAGTCTGTGCGTCTATCCGCTCGTATTGCTGTGGGCGCGCGTGATTGGCGCGCAATTGGGAGTGGCAGCCGCGTGGGGACCGGTGGCAGTATCCGCCCTCGCTCTAGGGTGGCGCAATCGTCGCGTGATCCACATTTCGCCCGCCGCGGCGCATGCCGCGTTTGGACGGTGGATGCATTCCGAAGCGTTCCTCTCCGACGCGCTTTTGGCGTTGGTTATGTTGTTGGTCTTGGGAGTGCGGCTGTTCGTCATCCGTGGCTATCAAGTTCCATTTTGGGGCGATTCAGTTCA
>Ga0315274_10004620_pt1 | contig 20206 bp, 26 predicted proteins | sample YL17G02_20_MG_FD_203700 | JGI IMG/M metagenome (GOLD analysis project Ga0315274, IMG submission 203700) | Sediment microbial communities from Yellowstone Lake, YNP, Wyoming, USA - YL17G02_20 | ecosystem: Environmental > Aquatic > Freshwater > Lake > Sediment | place: USA: Wyoming | collected... | reverse complement strand
TTTAGAATTTCCTATACTCAACAAACTTTATCTCGAAAATTCAAAAAATACCGGCAAAAAAACCGGCATTGTTTATGGCGCTGATTTACTTGGTTCTTGTCTAGGCGCCTCGCTTATCAGTATTTTCTTTATTCCGCTTTTCGGAATTTTTCAATCGTTAATCTTTCTGGTCTTATTAAATCTTTTTGTCCCGATATCTTTGTTTATTTTACGTCCCCTTCGTCAAAAACCTGAGCAGTAAAAACATAGATTTCTGTACCCTTGTCTTTCCAGCAATCAGCCGGCAATCCGGCTTTTTGTGTACACAAAACACTCATAAATGTATCCAAGTCCCAATTGTTTTCCGTTGCCACTTGCGGCAAAAATACTCCTGCGCGCAGACCTCGGACAATTCTTACTCCGTGTTTTCCGATTTCTATGTCTTTCCAGGAATCGACTTTTTTCAATGTACTCAAAACCGATATTTCGTAATCCAATTTGTCCAGTTCGTTTTTGGTTACTGGATTAAATCTCGGGTCATTGACTGCTGCGGAAATCGCCATTTCGGAAACAACTTTATAGAGCGGCTCGCTAACATCGCCGGTAAAAACACCGATACATCCCCGTAAATCGCCATCTTTCCTTAGCGTTACAAATGCTCCGAGTAATTTGTTCAATTCGGAGTCGTTTTCTTCGATTTTCAACATTTTTCCATCTTTAATATAGGTTTCTACCGATTCTCTGGCAATTTCCAAAAGTCTTTTTTGCTGATTCTTATTTAGTTCTTGCTCCGAACTCACTGAATCCGTAAAAACAATGCTCGCGTAACCGACTACTCTCGATTTGTCTCCGATTTCCACGTCTCCGGAATTGGCATATTTCAATAATTTGGAATTTTTATTGCTCATCAATTCCATTGCCACTTCAATGGAATCACTGGCACAAGCACAGGTTTGTAAATCGGAGATTCCTTGTTTTTCCAGTTCGGAAATAGTCTTTTTTAAATTATCTCTTTTCCCGCTCAAAATCGCATCGATAACTTTTCCGTCGCTATATTCGGCATCTTCGTATTCGGGATAATGCGATAAATCAGAACTGACAACAATTAAAGTATTATCGTCCATCAGGTTCTTCAAGGCATTGATTAGAATATCCACGGAGCCTTCTTGGTTCCCAAGAACAATCGGCACAATCTTGAAATTATTCAAAACCTTCTGTAAAAACGGCAATTGCACTTCCAAAGAATGCTCCTCCAAATGTGCGCTTTCTTTGAAATAAATCTTTTTATCCGCATCCATCAATTTTTGCGCGAAATCATTATCGATTTCAACCTTGCCCAGCGGTGTTTCGAAATATCCCTTGGGATAAACTGATGTGCCATCAAAAAATTCCTGATGGCTGTTGCCGAGAATAATCACCCGCGAAATATCTTTCCCGATTAACGCCTTGTAAGCATAAGCGGCAACTTGGCCAGAATAAACATATCCTGCGTGCGGCACAATGATTGCGCGGATATTCGGCTCGAGTTGCGGTAATTCAACTTTGCTCAAATATTTATCAACTAACGAGCTCAATTCTTTCTCATTGTCGGGATAAAAACTACCGGCTGCTGCGGGCTTACGCACAGTTGCCTCGACTTCGCTCGGGGCAAGTCCCCTTTTATTTTCTTCTTTTTTCATAATTCCTTTGTCAAAAATTAAGGCTGCGCCAACGACCAATACTATAAATATAACAAATATTATTACTTTTTTCATACATTTATTTCCAAATCCCCGGAATCTGTTCTCCGTCCGGGCATTTTCCATCACTTAAATTGTTTTTCACAATCATATATCCCTGTCTTTCAACGGCAACTTCTTTTGAATCAGGACAATAAGTAGACTCTCCTTCGGGGTAAATGATGTTTCCGGTATAAACAAATTTTAGCCCTTGTTCTATAGCAATGTTTCTGGCTTTAACCATTGTTTCTTTTGGGGTCGGCGGCAGATTCAAAAGTTTGTAATCCGGATGAAACGCGGAAAAATGAAGCGGCACATCCTCGCCCAAATTCTCTTTTATCCATTTTGCCATTGCGCGAATTTCTTCTTCGCTGTCATTTTCTCCGGAAATCAACAGATTAACGATTTCCAACCAGACCCCGCTCTGCTTGATAATTTTCAGCGTTCCCAAAACCGGTTCCAAATGCCCGCCGGTAAATTTGGTATAAAATTCTTCCTTGAATGCTTTCAAATCGATTTTGTAGGCATCAATATAAGGCAAAAGTTGTTTCAATGGCTCAGGATTGATGTAGCCAGAGCTAACCACTACGGTCTTCAGTCCTTTTTCTTTTGCCAATTTCGCCACATCAAACATATATTCGTAAAAAACAGTCGGCTCGTTATAGGTGAAAGCAATAATCTCGCTTCCGCTGTTCAATGCGTCGTTCACGACTTTTTCCGGACTCATCTCCGTTGTTTTTATTTCCCAGGGGAAAACCTGGGAAATCTGCCAATTCTGGCAAAAAGAACAGCGCATATTACAGCCGGTCGTGGCAAGGGAATATGCTTTTGCGCCGGGAAGAACGTGAAAAAACGGCTTTTTCTCAATTGGGTCAATATGCTGGGAAGAAATTTTTCCGTAATTTAAAGTATAAAGCTCTCCGTCAATATTCTGCCTTGCCTTGCATAGCCCAATCTGCTTATTCGATAAAATACATCTATTCGGACATAGGGAACACTGCACCATCCCATTGGATAATTTCTCAAAAAAACTTGCCCGATGCAAACCCTCAGCCCCATTCTCGATTTTTGTTGCCTTTTCCCGACTAAAAATCAAATACCCGACCAGACCGAGAATAAAAACCAAAAATAAAATAGCAAATACTTTTTTCATATAAATTAAATTCCGTGAAACACGCTTAATCCCCTAACAATATAATAAATCCCGTAAAGCAAAAAAGCAAAACCGACAATTATCGCGCTGATTACGGCAATAGAACGAAATTCCTTCATTTTCCCTAAATATCCCAAAAACGTGACCGGCAAAAAATACAGCGTTGTTCCCAGAAAAAACATCAAAAAATAAACAATTCCACCAAAAATACTGTGCAAGTTAAAAACATATGCCAAAGACATCAAAAACGGCGGGCAAACATTCACCCCCATCAAAAAACCCATAACCAGCGGGGCTTTTGACCTAATTCTTAAATATTTCACCGAGCAGAAAAAACCCTTTGGTTTCAAAAATCCCATAGCATAAACGATTAAAAGCAGAGACAAGACCATCAGAGCAATAATCAAAATCAGATTAATAGCCTGACTGTTGATTTTTTCTCCCAAATAACCGAAAATTGCGCCAAAAAGAATATATCCGCCTAATCTGCCCAGGACGAATTCCAAAATTATCCGAAAATTCTTTTTTAGCTTCCGCTCCTCGGCAACCAAATAAGGCGCGATGAATGGCACACAATAGGTAAAACAAAAAATTCCCGTGGAAATTCCCAATAAAAATGGTTGGATTAAATAATCGTTCATTGTATTTATTATAGCAAAAATTATATAATAAAAATGTAATCATTAACTTATTTTTATGCTTGATAACAACACCTACAATTTAATGCTGCAGATAACCCAGGAGCAAAAATCGTTGTGGCGGATGAAAAAATACTATATCTACGATTCCAAAGAATGCCCTGAATGCAAGGCTTTTTGGACAAAATTCATGACCCAGAAAGAAGAAAATATCGCCGAAATGAAAAAACTGCTGCAAAAACACATCGCATAGAATCTTGAAAGATAAAAATAGGGCGGTCGCCTTGGGCGACCGCCTGTTTTTTCAAATCGTCATTCTTCTGTGCACGTCCTCAGGTTTCATTGTGGACATTTCCCTGATTTTGGGCCTTCCTGCTTCGATTTTCTCGGCAATTTGGTCACGTTTCTCTTCAGTCAGCTTTAGACACCTGGTGACGAACCTCTTCTCCGCGTCCTTCCCTTTGTCCTTCTTTTTGTTCCTTAATACTTTCAAATGTGCATTACCTCCTGAATATAATTATAGACTGTTTATTTCCTTTTTTCAACTCGTTCCGTGTATTCTCCGGTTTGGGTATTAATCCTGACAATATCGCCCTGCTCGATAAAAAGCGGTACGTTAATCATCGCGTTGGTTTCGATTTTTACGGTTTTCACTCCGCCTTGCGCAGTATTTCCCTTGGTACTCGGTGGTGCCTCAATTACCTTGAATTCCATTTTTATCGGCAAAACAATATTCACAATTTTATCCTCAAATTCCATTACCTGAATCAGATTATTGGACTTGAGATATTTGGCCATATCGTTAATTTGCTCTTCGCTTATCTCGAATCTTTTTGCAGGGTCGTTTATTTCGCAAAATACGAATTTATCTCGATGATTGTAAAGAAACTTAACTTCACGGTATTTTATTTCTGCTTCCTCAAAACTGTCGGTATGCTGAAAATTACGGCTGATTACTTTGCCGTTTATCAGGTTCCTGATTTTTGTCTGGGCAACCGGCTTTCTTTGCTGCATTCTTACAAAACTGAATTCGACCACCTGATATGGCTGGCCATCTAAAATAAAAACCGTCCCCGGTTTTAAGTCGTTATAATTTATCATATCCCCCAATCTACACCCAAAAATTTATTTTGGCAATAGAAAAATCGCCCCCGCCAAGGCGGGGACGATTCCCTTTTTGTTCTTTTTATTCCGTGGTTTTGTTGTCAAATTCCGCTTCATTAGCCATTGCTTCTTCCTTGGTCACACGCACAATCCCGTCTTTATGATGAGCAGGAGAATAAATCGTGTAAAGCTTCAAATTCTCCGCATCGGAAACATTAATCACATTATGTTCCGCTCCCGCAGGCACGACAATCGCTGTGCCGTCTTTAATTTCGTACTCATTGCCGTCGATAATACATTTGCCTTGCCCTTTTTCGAAACGGAAAAATTGGTCATTATCCGGATGAATCTCCATTCCGATTTCCTCGTTCGGTTTCAAACTCATTAAAACCAATTGGCTGTGTTTTCCCGTATAAAGCACTTTACGGAAATTTCCGTTTTCCAGAGTACTTTTTTCGATATTTTCCACAAATCCCTTCATGTATTTATATTTTAATTGATTAATTCTTATTTATCTGACCCTTGAATTCTAATTCTATCATTTCATTAATTCGACGTAAACAAAAGGCCACTAAGCTAAAAACCTGCAAAACCCTTTGAAATTGTTTATTTATGCCTTATAATATACTTATAGGGCGATTGCCCCTGATAATAATTAATAATAATTAAAACTTATGGCAAAGAAAAGAAAAGCGGTAAAAGGAAAAAGGAAACCCAATGCTGCGTTTATGAAGCCGTTAAAGGTCAGCGAAGAACTGGCTGCGATAGTCGGCAAGGGCCCGATGCCCAGGTCCGAAGTTGTGAAAAAACTTTGGATATACATCAAGAAGTACAACCTTCAGGACCCAAAGAAAAGGCGTAACATCAACGCCAACGCGGATTTGAAGAAAGTTTTCAACGGAAAAGGAACAGTGGATATGTTCGAAATGACCAAACTTGTTTCGAAACATCTTTCCTAGTCGAATTTTAAATTTTTCAAAGATTTAAAACAAAAAATCCGACCCACGCGGCCGGATTTTTTGATAATAGAAATGGACCAGACGCTTAATGCGTTGGTCCATGGTAATCTACCCTCAGAAAAAATCCTCCTTCTTCTCAAAATAACGTAGTCCTTTTTCATCAACTCCCGCTTCTACAAAATCATCAAAAACCGGAGAAAGGATTGGTTTAACATAATCCAATAATTTGCACATTATGCCCCGTATTTCCCAATGAGCATATTTTGAAGTTCTCATTTTGAAAATATGCCGCCATTCACGGAAATTAGCAGAAATCACTATCTGGGATTTAATGCCTATTGGCAGAATCTGACGAGCGTCTTCGGGCAGCCAACCAGCTTTTCTTAACCCTCGATAAAATTTCTCAATTTCAGAAAAAATTTCTGCTATTCATATTTTTCTTCCATCTTCCAACAATACTTTTTCATTTTCATCACGATGAGGCGGGACAATGCACTTTAACTGAAATCTTTCAAGGTCCGGGCCTTTTCCTTCCTTGGCATAATCAACATAACGAGTAGATTCTTGAGAAATCGCCGTAAGGCGATGCCTAACCTGCTCGTGAGTAAATCCCCGAGAAAGGTCGTTAAATTGCACTGTCATATTGCTGTGTTCAATAACGCTTTCATGTCCTCGTTTCAACAACATGCGGATAAATTTCTTGGCGGTTTCTTCGGTGATTTCTTTCTTTTCTGACTGATAACAGGTTTTGCCTGCTTTTTCAATTCTTAACAGTTGAGCTTTTAATTCTGGAGTGGGAGTCAAAACAATAAAATTTCCAGCATTCTTTAATATTTGCATTTTTTACCTCCTTTATAAGGTGCAAACTCGTATCTCCAATCTATCAAAAACCCCTGAAAAAATCAAGGGTTCAGCGTGGGGTCGGCAACGGAACTGGATTAGAACCTGTTTAGTCTAAAAATTCAAAAGTGGAAAGTATTTCTCCAAATTTTTCCGCATAATCCGTGTATATTTGTTCATTATTTCCAGAAAAATCTCCCTCAAATTGAATTACTCCCGTCCTGTTTTTATCTGAAAGCAAATAGATGACATGGTATCCATTTTCGTACATAATTTTGCTTTCACGATAATTAAAGTATATTTTATATCCCCCTTCCTTTCCTATGGTTATTTCTTCTGTTTTTATCTCATCAATTTTTGCTGATTTATCAATACCGTTTATTATTTTTGCATACCGTTCTTTTATGCTATTAAGTTTTTCTTCTTGTGATTTAGTTTCTCGCGAAATAATAATTATCCCTAAATTATCTCCTAATTTTTTATAATCCTCGGTTCCAAAATATTCTTTATGTTCTTCTGGGGGATATGTTGCAATAATCCTATTGCCCATATCTTCAAAGGCGTACCAATCATTCGGATATTCTACTTCGAAACCATATTCTGTATTTCTAAAAACTTGCCACCCCGAACCAAAAAAGTGAAAATAAGCAAAAATTCCTCCGCCGACAACCAAAGTGCCAATTATTATAATAACCGGAATTAAAAACTTCTTTTTGGGTTTCTGTGTTTCGGTAGACTGTGCGGATTGAATGACTTCGGTAGGTTGAGAAATCTGGGAAAGCCCCGTATTTATATCTTCGTCTGTCCAACTCTGTTCTTTTAAGGTTAATTTTATCTGCTCATTGGAGATATTTTGCTCCCGACAAGTTTTTATATATTCAATTAGTTCCTTGGTAACCATATGCTTTAATTATAACACAAAAACCCGACAAGTATCGGGCTTTTAAAGCTAAAACAGGTGGGTCGGCAACGGGACTGGATTAGAACCTGTTTAACAACCGTTTAAGGCTTAATATTCTCATGTTCTTTAACTAATTCAATCCCATTTTTAATATATTCATCAAAATTTTTTCTTTTTAAGAATAACTCCTTTAATTTATTCTGCAATTCTACGATTTGAGGATAATTATGATTTGTATAATAACCAGAATAATCCCATGGCCAGAATTCTTTTGATTTTTCTGTTAAACCCGTTAAAGCAAATGCTGCTATTTCTGCCAATGCCCATACTTGATTATCTGTTAAATTATATTCTGTGTAATGATGTTTATATATTTCAAAATAATGAGAAATGATTAACTCGTGAGCTGTTATCCTTCTTTGACTATATGGATTTTCTTTCCACCATCTAATTATTTTATTATCTGTCCCCCAATTAGCTATCCCTGGATGGATTATTGAAATATAACAATAATAAGTAGGATAAAACCATTTATATCCTGTTTCTTCTTCTATATAATCGGAAAATTTTTTATTTATCTCATTCCAAGATTCTTGATAAAGCTCTTGAGTTTCTTTTAGATATTTTAGACTCTTATTGTGAAAATCATCAAAAAGTCTTCTTATTTTTTCATCACTTACAAAAGATTTATCGTGTTCTTTATCTATAACATATTCTAATTTCATATATCTCTATCATAACAAAAAATCACCTAAAAAGGTAATCTTTTGAGACTAAAATAGGTGGGGTCGCCTACGTCCCTCGACAAGCTCGGGACTTCGGCAGACTAAGTCGGCAACGGGACTGGATTTATCCCGTAGTCCCCGCCACGACGAGGTAGTACCGGGATTATTTATCCTGAATCTATTGAAGGAGAACCTGTTTGGCTTAATAAAAGAGGGGGCTGTCCTCTGACTGCCCCCGAAAAGATCTGATACGGATTAATATGGAGTATCATCTATAAAGATCGCGTAGATGATCAATCCGATCCCGAATAAAGCAAAGGAACCGATAGCCCACCAGTGCTGAAAAGAAAGCTCTTTTGCCGGCTTTGAAATTAATATGGAAGCACCCGCACAAAGCATAGACACGAATGGCACCCAGACGATAGAAGTCCTCCAAGAGCTTCTCCAGAATAATTTTTTGGTCATCTTCTCTCCTTTTTCTTAGATTTTCCAACTAAAAACAGTATAACATATCATTATTATACTGTCAATATCGGTGGGTCGGCAACGGGACTGGGTTAGAACCTGTTTAATGGATACTTAATGCTCCGCAGAGGCCATGGGACGATGTTAGAACCTGTTTTATCACCCATTCTCAATAAAATCATTCGCTATTGACAAAATCTGTAGATTTGGTATAATTATATCATAAGGAGGCTATTGTGAAAAAACTTAAAAACTTGTTCTTTGTAGCGATCTTTTTGTGGATCCTGACCTCCCTTTCGGGTGCTGGTTTCATCGGCGCGAAGAAGCACTGCGCCATGTTCCGCACCGAAAAGGTCGCGCAGATCGCCCTTGATCTGCAGGCAGAGATCTTTCGGAACATTCTCTAATTGAGAATAGTCCGAACCAAATGGCTAAGAACGGTAATCCGTCCTTAGCCATTTCTATTACTATATTTTGCTAAAAACCCTTGAAAAAATCAAGGGTTTCACTAAATCGGCAACGGGACTGGATTATTTATCCTGAATTTATTGAAGGAGAACCTGTTTAATGGATATTTAATTCTCTTTTTGTTCGTTCTGCGCTATCTCTCTTTCTGCGTCTTCGATTTCTTTGCGTAATTTTGCCTCTAATCCAATATCTTTTAAAAGACTTATAAGTCCTCTTTTTCGACCATCATCCATTACTATTAGTAATTCTTTTATCGCCTCGAGTTCTTTCTCTGTAAACTCTTTTTCCTCATTTTTTTTAGACTTTATTTCTTCGGAACTCGTTTCTTCTCCATCTTTTTCGACTTCCCCAGAAGACAGCGCCCTAGAATCAATTAACTCGCCTGCTTCTCTTTTGAAATCGTCTGTTCTTAATCGTATTTTTTCTAAATTTTCTTTATATGATTTTTGCAGTGATTTTATTCTTTCGTCACGACTTTTTTTCCGTTCCTTCGAATCGTCTAAGCCTATAAATTTATCCGAAATTTTTTCAAATAATCTGTTTCCTAGCGACATTTTTTCTCTACGTACCTCTTTTTCTAGTGCTCCCTGTTTATCGCCCCAAGCTACATCAAATGTCTTAGAAATATCCTTTTGATTTTCTATTAATTTTTCTCTTTCTCTTGCGTCATCTATTGATTCTTTCCCCATGTTTTTATTTTCCTCCTACTTAATTCTCTTATATCTTCATCATAAACCCCTACTCAATAAAAGTCAACATAAAAACCCGACAAGTATCGGGCTTCTTGAAGCTAAAATAGCCGGGTCGGCAATGGGGCTGGGTTTATCCCGTAGTCCCCGCCACGACGGGGTAGTACTAGGATTATTTATCCTGAATCTATTGAAGGAGAACCTGTTTAATATAAAAAGAGCCCCTCTTTATAGTTCTAACTACATTGAGGGGCATTGCTCTTTATGCGTCATCAAGAGCACATTGATTGGAGCAGTAAACTGCGACGTGCGCTGGGTGAAGCGGTTTATTGCAAGTTGGATTCGCACATTTTCTTCCGCTGGGATGATTTTTTGGGACTAACCACCCCTTATCATTACACGTTTGACATCCATTTCCTCCACATCCATCACATTGTACAGAGTCAACTGGATAAGTTTTGTCTTTTGGAATGTTCAATCTCAATCTCCTTTTTGTAGATTTTCAAACTAAAAACAGTATAACATATCATTGTTATACTGTCAATCCTTCAACTATGTTCAGGATAAATATCTTGGGGTGGACGAATGGACGCTATTAGAACCTATCTATGTGCTTAGGGGAGGATTGAAATGAAAAATCCCTTGGCTATGGGCGTCCATGTTGCCAAGGGATTAGGCGATTCGCCGCCTCCAGTCAAGCATTTTGTGAGGAGTTTCAACTAAGATCCTGACTGGCAGACCTTTCGCTGGTTCCATCCTCATTTATAAGTATAGCATACCCATAGAATTTGTCAAGTACTTGGGTCGGCAACAGGACTGGATTAGAACCTGTTTGGTGGTTATTCAATACAACAATCGATGACCTTTTTAATCAATTCTCCGAGTTTGCCCATAAACCCTTTTTTTTCTTTATCGTGTTTATTTAAAGCATTATCGTCAACTTTCTTAATATCGTCGGTCTTTATCAATTTCATGTTTAATCCCCAAAAAAGCGAATAAAGATTATATGCTTTTTCGAAAAGATCATAAGCTTCGTCTTTTTTGCCCATTCCCAACTGTTTTGTCCCAACCTCCATTAATCGCATTGAAGCGGCAAGCAAGTGTTTGGAAATGCACCAAACTTCTCCCTCGTATTCTTTGATGATTTTCTTGAGCAGTTCCTTGCGCATTGAACGCGCCTCATTCAATAAATCGTAATATTCGGTTTTTCCCGTCTTGGCCCCCGTAAAAAAGAAGTGTTCCTCGATACTCACTAGATTCATTATGGCAATACTTAAGTCCTGGTCGGAAGACAAATCCATCTTATCCTGCTTTTTAATCTCGTCCACCTTTTGGATGAATTCGTTAATATTTTTTATCGGATTTCGATCGTTGTTTGTGTTTTTCATATGATTATTTGGTTAAAAAATAATAAATTATGCTTAAAATTATTAAGGGCGAAATAGGCATAACGACTTTTTGAAAAGGAAAATATGCATGGCCATTATTTTTCTCTTTGAGATAAAAATACCAACTCGCGCCGAACCAAAAAGCGAAACTGCCAACAATAATACCGAGCAATAATTTATCCAAACCACAAGCGCAAAAAGCATGAATCGGATTCATGATAATGCCGGAGTAATAAAGCGGGATAATTATCAAGGCGTAGTAGGCAAAAATGTTCACAAAAATTCTGCCCCTGAAACGAATATTTTTCTTTTCCAGCCAGCTTTCCGTCCAAGTAATCATAGAAACGATGAGTCCGCCAACCCATAATCCGGTTATTGCGTCATCAATGCCCAGCCAGCGAGAAAGTCCGACTCCGACGCCGACAGCGATCGTACAAATCGGACAAACCGCTAAAGCTTTTTTGGCGAAAAGAAAAATAACTGCAAAAACAGACAAAAGATAAATTAATATTTTTTTATTATTGCTCATTAGTTTTTTGTTTAAAGAAATTTATGATATCCTGGTCGCCGATAAAACACTTTTCGCCGTCCCAGAGAAAAGGCACGCCGATCGAATCGGTTGGTAAACCGCAAATTCTCGCTTTTTCCGTCAATTCTTTGGCATTGTTTTGATTGTAATAAACTTCTTTTTGGGCAAAAGAAATTTTATCGCCAATACTATTTTCTTTAATGTAATCCTCCACTATGGCGCAATGCGGGCAACCATCTCCGTAAAAAAGAATAATCTGGCTTTTTTCTATCTGTTGATTTTCTTGATGATTGTCCGACAGACCACTTTCTTTGTTTTTCGCAAGCACAACAAAAGAGAAAACGGAAACGGCGATAAACAGAATTGCGGGAATAATGATTTTATTTTTCATAATGATTAAAATTTCAATTCTTCTTTTTTGCTTTCCAGTTCTTCTTTGATTTTTGGTAATAATTGAAAATCGCCGATGATTTTTTGCGCCTTATCCCTCGGCGTTTCGCCGGCTTCAACAAAACTGATAGCGCCCACGGGACAAAGATTAGCGCAGGTAACGCAAGCCACCATACAATTAGTTGGATTCACCACTTTCGATTTCCTGTTTTCATAATCAAACTTATACACTTTGCGGCCACAAGTGGTGGCACACAATCCGCAGCCGATGCATTTTGTTTCGTCAATTTTCGGATGCCAGTCAATGCACGCGCGATTAACTCCGTGCCATTTATCAAATTGAGGATTTTCGTTGTTCATAATTTTATTTTCCTTTCTATTAATAATTATTTAATTTTTTAACTTTTCGCTCTATCTTGAGTCCCAAGAACAACCAAATTTTCTATTGCTTTTATGCCTCTTATCTCGTCCTTCTTCATATAAATGCTTTGATTTTTTATTAAAGTGAATTTCCCGTTAATATCGGTAAAAATTCCTTTGCCCTCAAGAACAGTTAAAAGTACCCCATAATCTTCTGGGTGAGGCGGTATCTCCACGCCCGATTTTAAACAAATTAGGGCGGCGTGAAATCCTTCGGCATTGAGAAAGTGCCTCTTAACTGGTTTTTCTTCGGAAAAAATAATTTTTTCGTTTAGGTCATAAATTTTCATAATTTTATTGGTTAATATTAATTAAAAATTTTACAAGATATTGTGTGTAATAGATGCCCATTACCAGAAAAATTGTCGCTACGGCATAACGCATGATTTTTTCGACTTTTTGTACAACCCGAAACGCTTGGCTGAGTTTCTGCATTGAAAAAGCGATTAAAAAAGAAAATATAATCACCGGCAGTCCAGTCCCAAGAGCAAAAATTGGTGGTAAGATTAAGCCCTCGGCGGATTTTAAAACCAAGGGAATAAGCGCGCCGAAAAATAAAACTCCGCTGTAAGGACAGAATGCCAAAGCGAAAAGCATGCCCAAAAGAAAGGAGCCGATAAATCCTTTTTGCGCCAGCCAGATTTTTATTTTTTCTAATTTTTCTCCACCTTTGCCAAAATTAATCTTGATTATACCAAACATTATCAAACCAATAATTATCAAAATCGGACCCAGAATTTTGTCGCCCCAGCCCTGAAAAATGCTTGAAACTTGAAAAGAGGACAAACCGAAATAAATCAAAGTGGCTAAAATGGTGTAACTGGCTCCCCGCCCAAACGTATAAAAAATCCCATTAAGCAAGGTATGTTTAGCGGTTTTGATTTCTTTGGAAATATAAGCAATGGCGGTGATATTGGTGGCAAGAGGGCAAGGGCTGATTGAAGTAAGCACGCCTAAAAGAAAAGCGGTTAAAATCGGGATATTGTAATTGTCGATTAAAGAATTTATGAAATCCATATTTATTTTCCCAAAAGTTTATTGAGTTTATCTTTTAAGTAACTTTTAAATTGTGCTTCGTTGAATATTAATTGCCAAACCTTAATGTCTTCGGTAATATTATCTTTCCCATCAGAAATAGCATTAATAAATAGTGATGATCCCACGGCCTTAAACTTACTCGCCAATTCTTTATTTTCCGGTAAATCAACATTTATCTCCCTAAATTCTATTTTTCCATTTCTTAATTCTGGTTGAAAATATTCATTAATTGTTTCTCCGGCATATTTTCCCATGGTGACGCAGGAGGCACAGCGATGAGTGGAATGAAAAACAAAAACTTCTACTTTTTCGGCTTTTTGTTTTTCTTCCCGGTCTTGATTTTCGGTAACTTGATTATTTTGATTTTGTGTTGCTATCGGCCTGTTATTTTTTGTTATAACAAATAACGTTGCTCCCACAATAATTATTCCAACAATGATAATAATGATTTTTTTATTCATAGTTTTATTTCAAAATTAAATTAAACATAAGTCCTGTAAACATAATTCCAATTCCAACAATACCTGCAAAAATAAGAATAAGTTTTGTTTTCATAACTTTTTTCAAGATCATGAATTCCGGCAAAGACAATGCTGTAACCGACATCATAAATGCCAATGTAGTGCCCATAGCCACTCCTTTTTCCGTTAAAGCGGATACAAGCGGAATAATGCCAGCGGCATTGGAATAAAGCGGAATACCAACAAGAACAGCAAGAGGTACTGCATACCATTTATCAGATCCAGCATATCGGGCAAGAAAATCAGCTGGCACATAACCATGTATCCACGCCCCCACACCAATGCCAATGAGAATATATGGCCAGACTTTTTTTAGAATATCCAAAGTATAATCTTTGGCATAGATGATTCTTTCTTTGCGAGACATACTTGGCAAATCAACATTACCGTTTATAAAATTCTGATAGACAAAGGGCTCAACGAGATTCTCAATTTTTAATTTGCCTATCACTATTCCTGAAAGAATTGCAATAATGAGACCACTCAAGATATAGATAAGAGCAATTTTCCAGCCAAATAACCCAAGCAATAAGACAAGAGCAACTTCATTAATCATTGGCGAGGCAACAAGAAAAGAAAATGTGGTTCCTAGCGGTACACCGGCTTGAACAAATCCTAAAAATAGAGGTATGGCCGAACAAGAGCAGAAAGGCGTAATAATACCCAGAAGCGAAGCAAGAAGGTTGCCAACATATTTATTTTTGCGTGATAAAATCGCTCGTATCTTTTCAGGAGGCAAATAAGACCTAATCATTGAAACGGCAAAGATAATGACCGATAAAAGAATAAATATCTTTGCTACGTCAAAAATAAAAAAATTAACCGCTCCGGCTAACAAGGTTTTTGGGGTAATGCTAAAAACCGTATAGGTTAACCAATCAGCCAATAATTGTATTGGGTAAAAAATATTCATAATTTTTTATTTAACAATTACCACCACAACTGCATCCAGACTTATTTTCTGGCTTCGCTTGAACAGTGCTATTGTTTTGATTAATTAGATTTTTAATCCGTTCAATATCGGAAGTGGATCCGGTCATCACAGGCTTCTCGTTTATAGCTAAAACAGGGCTTTGCATCACTCCCATCTCCACAATTTTTTGAATGTCTGTTATATATTCCACCTCGGTCTTTAATCCCATTTCTTGAACTGCTTGTTTTGTAAGCTCAAATAATTTTTTGCAAGATGGGCACCCTGAACCTAGTACCTGAATTTTAATGTTGTTATTTTCCATATGATTGTAAAAATTTATTTAATAATGAATTAAATTTTGTTAACTCTTTTTTGTTTATCGAATAGTAGACCTTTAACCCCTCTTTGCGATCATTAATTAGACCAAAATCTTTTAGAGCCTTCAAATGATAAGACGTAAGATTTTGAGGCAAATCAAGATATTGCCAGATTTCACAGACGCACATTTCGCCTTTCTTTAACAAACATAAAAGAAGGAGACGATTTTCTTCGGAAATTACTCTTAAAAAATCGGCTGTCTTCTTTAATTCGTGGTTAGTTTTTTTATTTTTGCAAGAAAATGTTTTCATAAAAATAAACTATATCAATGCTCATTGATATATTATCTTCTATGAATTCCTCTGTCAATATTAAAACCCGAGACACAAATCTCGGGCTTTTGAAGTTAAAATAGATGGGGTCGCCTACGCATAAAGCTTCGGCGGACTAAATCGGCAACAGGATTGGATTAGAACCTGTTTGATGGCTTAAATTCATCTCGGACCTCCGTCCAAAGTTTGCCCAAATGATTTTCCCCGTCTTTATTGGGACCCCAGCCCCAATACGAATCACGCCAAGAATCTTCAATAAGTTCCTTATCGCCCGATTCTATAAGTTTCTTTTTTACATAGGGATGCTGTTCAACTTTCGCTCGCAAAATTTCTTTCATCACCCCCAATTTAATTATGTCCCAGTTACTTATATATTTATCTTTATTTGCTTCTGCTAATTTAAGAGCTTCGTGTGCGGAACGGGCATTTCGTATTTGTTCTTTCAAGTCCGTGTCTTCAAATTTCTCTGAATGATAGGCATGTTCCGAAGTCATATATAATTTACCCTTCCATTTAATTGCAAAAGAAGAAAAATTGGAGAACACATAGAATTCGTGTTCGTAAAAGAAAATTTGTTTATCTGTGTCATTTCCGTGCATGTTGAAAGTATAACATAGAAATTTTTTATCAAAAAATCGCCAAAAAGGCGATAAAAGTTCTAATGTCCCGTAGGGGGTATTAATTTTTAGCTCCATATTTTACGCGGGTCGGAGACTGGACTGGATTAGAACCTGTTTGGTAGATAGTTTAGTGTAAAATTTCAAAACTCTACCGCGCTACTCATTTCTTCTAAAATGGCAACCTCGGTTTTATTTAGTGGATTCATATCTCTAAGATTTAATATCTTTTTGAATAGGGAGAGTAAAAAAGAAATTGGAACCCTTACCTAAAACGCTTTTTACCCCGATTTTTCCTCCAAGACTATTAACAATAAGTTTACAAATATAAAGACCTAAACCCGTTCCGTCCCGAGATCTGATAAGGAAAGGTTCTAACTGGACGAATTTATCGAAGATTTTTTTCTGTGATTCCGGTGATATGCCCGGCCCCCGATCTTTCACTTCAATTTTAACCAACTCTTTTTTTGGTTTGTGTATAGCAATTGTAATGGGCTGATTCCCCGGTCCATATTTGATTGCATTATCAACCAGATTATAAATTACCTCTGAAATTTTCTCTTTGTCGCTTATTAAATTTATATTTTTATCTTTTATATCAATAACTATTTTTACGTCTTTTTTATTCGCCATCACTTCCAAAGAAGGCAAAAAAGAAAAAATAACCTTCTTCAAGTTAATCTTTTCATTAAAAATAATTTCTCTGTCGCTCTCAAAACGCGTTACTCTCAGTATTCGCTTGATAATATGATTAAGTTTATGGCCTTCGGCGTTAATAATATTTATGTACTTTTGGGATTCGGGATTTAAAGCTTGGCTTTGTCCATTCATTACTTCGCTCAAGCCAATAATTGAAGTTAAGGGAGTTTTAAGTTCATGGGTAGCAATATTCAAAAAATCGTCTTTCAATTTATTGAGTTCCTCAAGCTGATTTATGGTTATCTTCGCATCTTCAAGCTGCGTGATGTCTATCCCCGTGTTTAAAACCGTCCGTATTTCGCCCGCTTCGTCTTTTTCCACAACACTGCCCCAACTAATAGCTATCTGTTTTCCGCTTTTGGTTAAAACATGGGTTTTAAAATATTTAGTCTTATCTGATTTTTCTTTTATTAACCCTTCAAAAACGGCCGTTGCTCTGGTCCTATCTTTTTCTAGAACAAAATTAGTAAACCAATCTTTATTCAAAATATCTTTTATTTCGTGTCCTAAAATTTCGCAGCCATTTTTATTTATAAAAAGAACTTTTCCGCCCTGATCAAAGAGAACAACGATAGCTCCGATAACACTAAGGTACTTTTCGAGTTTATTTTTTTCTTCCACTACCGTGACTTCCGCCTGCTTGCGCTCGGTGATGTCTAAAAATACACCGTCTGCATATTTTATGCCGTTCTTTTCATAAACATTTATTGCTCTATCATGCAGCCAAATCCAGTCTTTATTTTTTCTCTGGATCCTGTATTCAGCATCAAACAACCTTCCTTTTTCGAAAAGTGAGATAAAAGCCCCTTTCACTTTTTCTGCGTCATCCGGATGAATCCTGTCGAACCAAATACTATCACCGCCCTTATATATTTCCTCAGATGTATATCCATAAATTTCTTTTACATTCGGACTAATAAAAATGGTTTTGCCATTTATGTCAGTCGTCCAAACTACGTCTGGAATATTTTGTACCAAGGAACGATATTTTCCCTCTGATGACTTTAAGTTCTCCTCCGCCTGCTTACGCTCGGTGATATCCCAGAAGATACCTAATATGCCGACAACATTTCTTTGCGCATCCTTGATGGGAGTTTTACTTGCATAGACAAATATCTCTTCTTGATCCTGGATATATTTCTCTTCGATTTCTTCTGTTTTTCCAGAATCCATAATTCTTTTATCATCCGCTCTATACTTTTCTGCTAATTCCTTGGGATAAAAATCATAGTCAGTTTTTCCAGCAATCTCTTCAGGCCTAATCTTCAAATCTCTGGCATAGTTTTCATTGCAGGAAATATAAACTAAATTTTCATCCTTCAGAAATATCTTTTGCGGAAGATTCTCAAGAAGCGTTCTATGCTTAATCTCACTTGCCCGCAGCGCCTCCTCCGCCTTCTTGTATTTATCAATATTCTGAAATGTCCCGGCAAGTTTTACTATTTTACCGCCGCTGTAAACGGCTCTTCCAAGCGACCGCACCCAAATCTTGTCTTTAGAGCCTGAAGGGATGAAAAGGGATTCAAGATCATAAGGTTCGCCGGTTTCCGCAGCTTTCTTCACTGCTGCCTCTACGTCTGGCCTGGATTCGGGTGGATAGAAGCTTAGGGCTTCTTCCAACTTCGGCTTATATCCCGGCTCGACTCCGTGGATCCGGCCGACCTCTTCCGTCCATGATACCGCCTTAGTCGAGAGGTCAAGCTCCCAACCTCCGACCTTGGCCATTTCGCCGGTATCCTCTAAAAGCTGAACACTTTTTTGCAGCGCCCCCTCCGCCTGCTTGCGCTCGGAAGATTCTAAAGACACCCATTTACTTTCCTTCTTTATGATGGCAAACTGATGATTACTGACCACGTCCACGATTTCGGATGCCTGGCATTTATCCAGAGAATAGGAGCATACGGCAAGCATGCGGTGTTTCCCGATAACGCTATTCACGATAGCTTCATAATTGGTGAAGCTCTCCCAGCTTTCTTTTTCCAGCCAAAAAGTATTACCCGTAAGCCGCAGGCCGTCAAAGCCTCGCTCTATAGCCTGTTCTTCTTTTTTGACCCACCCCTCTAGCACTTTATCAGCGTCAAACCTGCCGGTTTTAGTATACCACTGGCTATAATCAAGTATTTCTATCTGTCCCTTCTTAATATACTCATCCAGATTCTTTACTTTTTCTTTAAGTGCCTTCTTTACATCTTCGGCTCCCAAAGGCTCAGAAGTAACCCACATGCAAAATTCATTATTCTCTAAACCTTGCTTAAAATACGGCACCAGGATTTCAATCAAATCTTCCTTGCTCTGGTAAAACTGGCAGAAATGCGTACCCCAGGGCACTTCACCGATAATCTCAAGCCCCGATTTTCTTAACACGTTATTCTTCACCACAACACCACTTTTTTTACCATTGATAATTTTCATAATCCATCCTTTTTTAAACAATATAAAAAACCTTAGATTGATTTTATGTTGTTTTTTATTATTTATTGAGAATTACCTTAACTTTAGTCAATAGATCATTCATTTCAACCGGTTTTTCCAATACATCTTTTATCGCTTTCAGTTCACTAAGTTTTCCCAGAGATTCTCGAAAAGCATCTGAGGCGACCGGAAGAGCTGAAACCAAAAGAATGGGAGTATTCTTTAGTTTTTTATCCCGACTCATTAATTCGCAAACATCTATTCCGCTGATTCTTGGCATCATGATGTCAAGAATTACAAGATCATAAGAAGCGCTAACTTCCATTTTGTCTAAGCATTCTTTACCGCCATAAGCAACATCAACTTCGTAATCAGTTCTACTATTAAGGAAGGCTTTGAAAGTTTCTACTGTACTTTCGTCATTATCAACGATAAGAATATTCATATGTTTTTATTAATGTTTATTTATTAAAAATACTTTTTAATAATATTCAAATTTTCTTCAACCGGGCGAAGAAGCTCTTTCACCTCTTTGTCGGATTCCCGGGGAGAAAATACCATCTTTTTTCCAAAAATCTTTTGATATTGGAGAACAAGCAAGGCGACAATTTCCGCCGGATCTTTATTGATTTTTAACACCCTCCCGTTATCTTCATTAATAACGAGACCATCTATCTTTGCCGCTATTTGGATTGCCTGGTCGCCCGTATGATAACGCATTTGCATTATCATATCGCTGATTATCTCGTAAAATAATCTCTTTTCTTTTGGAACGTCCGAATATTCATGTGGAGCCAGCCGGCTGGTTCGGCGTTTTATAATCAATCGGCTCGAAACAGCAAAGGCAATGCCAATCAATATCGTAATGACTCCATAGAGAATGAATTGACTGACAAAAATCCCGGCGATTTTTCTTTCAACGGTGAATTCAAATTTTGAAGTTGCCGGAACTTCTTGACCTTCGTAGATAATGTTGCTGGAAGCAATATA
>Ga0315274_10004619_pt1 | contig 20207 bp, 13 predicted proteins | sample YL17G02_20_MG_FD_203700 | JGI IMG/M metagenome (GOLD analysis project Ga0315274, IMG submission 203700) | Sediment microbial communities from Yellowstone Lake, YNP, Wyoming, USA - YL17G02_20 | ecosystem: Environmental > Aquatic > Freshwater > Lake > Sediment | place: USA: Wyoming | collected... | reverse complement strand
CGGAGTGGTTCGTGCCCGACGCCCGCTGGCGCCCCGCGATGGTCATCCCCGGCCGGGCCGACAAGCCCTCGATGTGCGCCGCCTACGACGATTACCTGGGCGGCAGCGGCATCCCGGCCTCCTCCGAGGCCGCGCTGCGGCCGCGCCAGATTCCGCCCCTGCGCGAAGTGGAGGTGCCCGCTGCGCGACTGGCGGAGTCCGGCAAGGTCGCCTGGCGTTGCGACCCCAGCGACTGGTTCGAGTCCCGCGTTCCCGACGCATTCGAGGCAATCCGCCAGCCGGTCGCGGAGCCACTCGGCGAGGGGGCCTGGCGGCTGCCGGCGGCAACGGGCTCGGAGGCAGCCTACGCGACGTTCGAGTTCGCCGAGCAGATCGTCGGTTGGCCCCACTTCGTCATCGAGGCCCCCGAGGGCGCCGTCGTCGAGTTGATGGTCCAGGAGTCGCACGATCCTGCAAAGGCCGCATGGCTCGACACGCACATCTACGCCTGGTCGCGCTTCATCTGCCGCGAGGGCGTGAACGAGTTCGAGGCGTTCGACTACGAGTCGCTCCGCTGGCTTCAGCTCCACGTTCGCAACGCCAGCCGGCCGGTGGTCCTCCGCGACGTGGGCGTGCGGCGCCGCATCTACCCGTGGCCGAACGAGCCGCACGTCCGCTGCGGCGAGCCGGCGCTCCAGCGCCTCTTCGACGCCTCGGTGAACACGCTCCGCAATTGCGCCCAGGAGACCTGCGTGGACGGCATGGGCCGCGAGCGGCAGCAGTACAGCGGCGACGTGGGCCACCAGCTCCACGCCATCCGCTACGCCTTCGGCGAGACGCGGCTCCCGGCCCGCTTCCTCCGCACCTTCAGCGAGGGCCTGACCCTCGACGGCTACTTCCTCGACTGCTGGCCGGCCTACGACCGCCTCGCCCGCGTGATGCAGCGGCAAGTGGGGGCGACCATCTGGGGGCCGCTCCTCGACCACGGGGTCGGCTTCGTCTTCGACTGCTGGAACCACTACCTGGAGACGGGCGACCTGGAGGCCCTCCGCGAGCCCTATCCGCGCCTGCTCCGCTTCGCCGACTACCTCAGGGGCCTCTGCGGCAAGGACGGCTTGCTCCCCGTCGAGGGGATCGGCGTGCCCGCCGTCTGGATTGACCACGACGCCTATCGCCAGCAGCGGCACAAGCAGTGCGGCTTCAACCTCTATGCGGCGGCGATGCTCCAGCACGCCCTCGCGCCCATCGCTCGGGCATTCGGCGACCCGAAGGCTTCGCGTTTCGCCGCATGGGGGAGGAAGATCCAGAGAGCCGCCATCCGCACGTTCTGGAGCGCCGAGCCGGGCCTCTTCATCAACAACCTCCCGTGGCTCGACGAGGATGGCGGGCCGCGCCTGTGCGACCGCTCGCTGGCCACCGCCGTCCTCTTCGGCCAGTGCCCCGGCGGTCGGGCGGAGGCGGCGCTCCGCGCTCTGGCCGACTGCCCGCCCGAGATGGGCCTCTCCTATCCCGCCAACGCCGGCTGGCGCCTCTGGGCGCTCGCCAAGGGCCGACGCATTGATGTCGTGCTCCGCGAACTGCGGGAGCGCTGGGCCACGCTCCGCTCCGTCGTTGAGAACAACACCCTCCAGGAGAGCTGGCGCGCCGAGCCCGACACGGCGGACCAGTGGAGCCACTGCCCTGTCGCGCCGCTCTACGTGCTGTTCATGAGCATCGCGGGCATCCGCCCGACGGCGCCGGGCTTCGCCCGTTGCGAGATTCGGCCCCAGCTCGGCGACCTGGGCCGCCTCGAGCTCACGGCCCACACCGTCCGCGGCCCGATCCGCCTCGAGGCGCAGCGAGTCGAGGCGGGCCACGAGGTCACGCTGGCCGTGCCGTCGGAGGTCTCCGCTGAGCTGCTGCTTCCGGCTGCGCCAACGCCCAAGCCCAAGCGGCTCCTCCCCGACCATCCCCTGGGGCTTCAGCGATTCCGGCTTCCCGCGGGAGAGACAAGATTGGTGATCGCACAATGAAGATCCCTTTCTCGCCTTCCGTCTACGAGCACGCGGCGTTCCTGATCGGGCGGACGCCCTGGGAGGTTTCGCGCGACCCGGAGCTGCTCTTCTCCGGCCACAGGACTGCCTACCTCAAGTATCGCCACTCTCCCATCGTCGTCGGGATCGACATCTACAGCCTGGAGGCCGAGGCGTACGGCTGCCGGGTGGTCGAGCCCAGCGGGAACGGCATCCCGGCCATCCCTGAGCCGCTTTTCCACTCGCTGGCGGCGGCCCGCGGGCTGCCGCCCTTCAATCCCAAACGCGACGGCCGCATTCCGATGGCCGTCGAGGTCGGGCGCCGCCTGGCCCGCGAGCTGCCTGGCGCCGACGTCCGCATCCCCGTCAGCGGGCCATTCTCGATCGCGGTCAGCCTGCGCGGCATCACGGGCCTCCTGGAGGACGTAGCGCTGGAGCCCGAGGCCGTCCGAGAGTGGCTCATCCAGCTTGCGGAGAACCAGGCGGCATTCTGTGAGGCCATCGCGGAGGCGGCCCTCGGCGTGGCCTTCTTCGAGTCCGCCGCGGCCCCTCCCCTCCTCTCCCCTCGCCATTTCCGCGAGGTGGAGCTTCCCGCGCTCCGCCGCGCGATGGCCATCGCCGCGGGCGTCTTCGGGCATCCCGTCCCCTGCGTCATCGGCGGCGACACGGAGCCGATCCTGGACGACATCCTGGCCACCGGCACGGGCTACGTCATCTGCCCCGCCGAGACGGACCAGGCGGCGTTCATCGCCCGCTCGGCCCGCCGCCCCGACGTGAAGGTCCGCATCAACCTCGACCCCCACACCGTCGCCCACGGCGACCGCGCGACGATCCTCCGCGAAGTCGAGCGCATCCTCGCCCTCGCCGCCAGGAGGCCCAACTGCCTCCTCGGCACCGGCGCCCTCCCCTACGAGACGCCGCCCGGGAACGTCAAGCTCATCCGCGACTGCGTCGCGTGAGATGCTGTCGAGAGGAACCCGTGTGCAGGTATGCACGCCCTACAACGGCAGGCATGGGCTTGCGGCAGACATGGGGTGGTCGGGCGAGCGCCGAGGTTCTCTCTTGACTTCCTGCCGTGGATGATTATCATTCACGGTATGAATAAGTTAGCACCGCCGCTGCCGCGATACCTCACGGCCGAAGTCGAGCGGGCGCTGCGGGAGTTCCCCGTGGTGGTCCTGACCGGGGCGCGGCAGACGGGGAAGAGCACCCTGGCCCGCGACCTGATCGGCGGCCCGGCTCGCGACTACCGGACCCTGGACGACCTCGATCTTCTGGAGCGGGCCCAGGCGGACCCCGATGCCCTCGTGTCCTCCAGCCGGCCCCTGACCCTCGATGAGGTGCAACGCAGCCCGGGTCTCTTGCTGGCCATCAAGCGCGCCGTGGACAAGGAGCGCCGCCCCGGGCGATTCCTCCTGACGGGTTCCGCCAACCTCGCGCTCCTGGGAAAGGTGTCGGAGACCCTGGCGGGGAGGGCCATCTACAAGGTCCTCATGCCCTTCACCTGCTCGGAACGCCTGGGGCGAGGGGGAGCCGGGCGATGGGACGACATCCTGGGTGAGCCTGGCCAACTCGAAGGCGAGCATCCCCCGTTCGCGAGGTGGCCGGAGTTCGCTCTGGCCGGCGGCTTCCCGCCGGCAACGCTCGCACCATCGCCCGAGGCCCGGGCCACCTGGTTGGAGGGATACGTTCAGACGTACCTGGAGCGCGACGTTCAGGCCCTTTCGGCGATTGAGCATCTCGTGGACTTCCGCCGCCTGATGCGGATCCTCGCGCTGCGTTCGGGGAAGGTGATGAACCAGAGCGAGATGGCGCGGGACGCCGGGCTGCCCCAGGCGACGGCGCACCGATACCTGAATCTGCTGGATGCCTCCCATCTCCTCTACCGGGTGCCGGCGTACGCCGTGAACCGGACGAAGCGCCTGATCAAGTCGCCCCGCCTGTTCTTCTGCGATCCGGGCCTGGCCACAGCCCTGGCGGGCGCTCACTCCCACCGCGAGATGGAGCGGGCAGGCATTGCGGGGGCCATGTTGGAGAACCTTGTGCTCGCCGACCTGTGCACGTGGCGAGAAGCCGGCTCGCCCAAGCCGGAGATCCTCTGGTGGCGAACCGCGTCGGGCGAGGAAGTGGACTTCGTGGTGGAGCGTGGCGAGCGGCTCGTGCCGATCGAGGTGAAGGCCAGTGGGCGGCCGCGCCCGGGGGACATTCGCCACCTGCACGCGTTTCTCGACGAATACGCCGGTCTCGCCACCCACGGCATCCTGCTGCACACCGGCACGCGCGCGGAGCGTCTCTCCCAGCGAGTCTGGGCCATCCCGCTTGCGCTGGCCCTCGGCGTCTGACGCGGAAAGGGAGACCGATGACGGTGGCCGCAATGCTTGCGCTGCTCGCCACGGGGGGCCTCGCCGGCGCCGCCGGGGTGCCCGAGGAACACTGGGGGAAGAACCTGGCTCCAAACCCGGGCTTCGAGTTGGACGCCGATGGCGACGGTGTCCCCGACGGCTGGAATCTGCCTCCCGGCCAGTGCGCCTGGGACGCCGCCGAGAAGCGGTCCGGCGAACGCAGCCTTCGCTTCACGAACACGGACAAAAACGTGTATCGCCTCGTCACGGCGCCCGTCGGGCTCATCCCAGGAGTCCGCTACCGCATCTCGGCGTGGGTGAAGGGCAAAGACATCCGCGACGGCGACGCCGACGATCAGGGCGCCGGGCTGTGCGTCGAGTGGTCGGACAAGGACGGGAAGTGGCTCGGCGGCTACTACCCGAGCTGCAAGTCGGGCACGTTCGACTGGAGTCGGCTCGAGGGCGAGACGGGCGCCGTGCCCGCCGAGGCGGCCAGCGCCCACGTCGTCCTCTACCTCCGCCAGCACAACACCGGCACCGCCTGGTTCGACGACGTGGAGGTGAGGGCGATTCGCGGCGCGGTGCTCGCGGCCCGGCTCGTTTCACCCGCCTATCGCGCGACCCTGGAAGCCCCGACCCGCGGCAAGGGTATCGCGGCCGAGGCCAGGGTGAATCGCCGGGAGCACGATCTGCCCAGCGGCGGCCTGAAGGTCCAGGCTGCGGTTGTGGACGCGGCCGGCCGCACTCTGGCGACCTCCGCGTTGCCGCTTCCCGAGACGGAGGACTCCGCGAGGATCGAATGCCGCCTTCCCGACCTCCAGGCCGGCGACTACAGGGCCATGGTGCGTCTTCTCGACGCCGGTGGCCGACAGCTCGCAGAGGAGAAGGCCCCGCTCCACGTCGCGGAGCCGGCAAAGCGGAAGGTGACCCTCGACGAGCGGGGCCGCCTGGTCGTCGAGGGCAAGCCCTTCTTTCCTCTCGGGCTCTACCTCGGGCCGACCGAGGACGAGCACCTCGCGCGCATCGCCAAGGCCGGCTTCAACACCATCCTCTGCTACGAGTACGGCGCGGGGAAGGACCCTCGCGCCTACCTGGATCGGGCTCACAAGCACGGGCTGAAGGTCATCTACTCCATCAAGGACTTCTACGAGGGATCGCAGTGGTATCCCAAGCAGGAGGGCATGAGCGACCTCGACCGCGTTCGGAAGTACGTGACCGAGCTGCGCGACCACCCCGCTCTCCTCGCCTGGTACACCAACGACGAGCTCGGCCCCATCTGGATGCCCAAGCTCCGCGCCGCCTACGACCTCGTCTGCCAGCTCGACCCCGACCATCCCGCCCTCCAGGTCCTCTGCGTCCCCTCGCAGAACCACCTCTACTACGAGGTCACGGACATCCTCGGCGTGGACCCCTATCCCATCCCGCGCCATCCGGTCACCATGGTGGGCGAGTGGATGGAGGCGGCTCGGGCGGCGACGTGCTCGGCCAAGCCGGTCTGGTGCGTCCCCCAGATCTTCCAGTGGGGCAACTACTCGAAGGACGCGAAGGACCGCGAGCCGACGTTCGAGGAGAAGCGGGCGATGGTCTTCCTGGGGCTCGTCCACGGCGCGCAGGGCCTCATCGCCTATTCCTACTACGACCTGTTCAAGGGCGTGGACAGCGCGGCGTTCGAGCGCCGCTGGAAAGAGGTCGGCGCCATCGCCGCCGACGTCCAGCGGCTCATGCCCGCCCTCCTTGAAGGCAAGGAGGTCGCCTCCGACCGCAAGGGCGTCGTCCGCTACCTCGCCCTCGACCACGGCGGGAAAACGCACATCCTCGTCGTCAACACGTCGTCGAGCCCGCAGGATGCCGCCGTTGCTCTTCCCCGAGGCAAGTGGTCCCGGCGCCTCGGCCCTCTGGAGGCTGCCATAGCACTGCCGCAATAGGCGACGGTCAGCCTTGCTTCTCCCTTGACTCCGCCGCTGGGGCGGAGTATCCTGCCAGAAGCAGGTGGCGAGCGAACAGCGGGCCTCTTGTGGAGGCGAAAGGTCATGAAAACGATAGAGCTTGACGTCGAGGGCGTGCCCGAGCCCCTAGTGCAAGCGGTCAAGAAGATGGTTGAGACCCTGCGCGAACAGTTCCGGGGCAACGAAGGCGAGCGTCCGCCTGTCGAGTTGCCTGTGTGGCCGGGCAAGGTCATTGGTTCGCTGACCCGCGACGAGATCTACGAAGATGTCGACTGAGTTGGCACTGGTCGACTCCAATGTCCTTGTCTACGCCTTCCACAACGAGGCGCATTTCCGGCAGTACCCCGAGATCGAGGTTCTGACACCCTGACCTCCTTGCGGCTCCTCTCGCGCGCGACGCATCTCCTGTTTCTGCCCGCCCTCCTCGCCTCCGCGGCGGAGACGCCGGACCTTTGGGGCGTCAAGGGGCAGGTGCCGCTGAACCTGGAGGCGCTCTTCGATAACGACGCCATCGCCGATGCGCAGGACCGCGGCGATGGAAACTTCGATTGCCCCGACCACGCCGCCGACGTCCCCGGCTCCACCTTCCCAGCCGAGAACCTCCCCGCCACGGGGAGCAAGTTCTCCTTCGGCGATGTGAACTTCCTCTTCCCGAGCAAGGAGCGGGGCGACCTCAACAACGTCGCCTGCAACGGCCAGCGGATCGAGCTGCCCCCGGGACGCTACAAGGCCCTGCACCTCGTCGGGACGTCGGAGAACGGGAGCTTCCGCGACACGCTCGCCCTCGCCTACAAGGAAGGCCCCGCGGAGACGGAGCTGGCCCTCACCGACTGGTGCAAGGCGGCGGAGCATGGCGAGCGGAGCGCCTTCGAGGCCCCCTGCCGCTACACCTACTCGTCGGACCAGCGCCGCGTCGTCCGCGAGGACGTCAAGCCTCACCTGTGGCTCCAGAAGATCGCGCTCGATCCGAAGAAGACGCTCGAGGCCGTCTCGCTGCCCTACAGCCGCCGCATGCACCTCTTCGCGGCGACCCTGGAGGCCGCCGACTGGACCGAGGAGCAGGCGAGCTACGCCAGCGCGACGGCCGAGCACTATGCCTCCCTCGGCCGCCGCGGCGTCACCACCGGCGACGAGCTGCGGCGGAAGCTGGAGGCCCTTGCCAAGCAGCTCGACCGCCTCGCGGCGTCCGGCCCGCTGGCGCGCCAGTTCGGCTGGCTCCGCACTCAGGCGGCCTACTGGGAGGATCGCGTCGGCGGCTTCAGCTTCGTGCTCTCGACGAATCAGGCGAGCCGCGCGCTCCAGGGCCTCAACGCCGACCTGCGCGCCCTCCAGGCCGGCAACGACCCCTTCCCCGCGAAGCGCGGCTGCTTCCTGCGCTCGTATCGCTCGGAGGTGGACGGCTCGCTCCAGAGCTACTCCCTCGCCGTGCCGGGCGACTACAAGGGCGACAAGCCCTTCCCCCTCCTCGTCTCGCTCCACGGCCACGGCTGGTATCGGCCGTTCCAGGGGCATCCGCAGCGGGTCATCAACGGCCTCATCGCGGTCGCGCCCCAGGGCCGCGGGAGCATTGACTACATGCTCACGGCGGAGCGCGACGTGTTGGCGGCCATCGAGGACGTGGCGCGCGACTACCGCATTGACCCCAACCGCATCTATCTCGAAGGCCACTCGATGGGCGGGACGGGCTCGTGGCAGATCGGGGTCCACCATCCCGACCTCTTCGCGGCCATCGCGCCCGTGTGCGGCAACGCGGACCGGCGGGCCTGGGAAGCCTGGGCGCCGAAGAACGTGCGGAGCCGCTACACCATGCCGCCCCGCTTCGCCGAGCTGCGCGACCACGTCCTCGATACGGTTGACCCCGTGACCTATGCGGGCAATCTCCTGAATCTGCCGGCGCTCGCCGCCCACGGCGCGCAGGACGACGTGGTGCCCGTCGGCAACTCGCGGAACATGGCCGAGGCCCTCAAGCAGCTCGGCTGCCCGGCCCAATATGAGGAGTTCGAGTTCGTCCGCCACTGGGGCTTCCCGAACAGCTTCTACGACAAGCGGTGGAGCTGGATGACATCCCAGCAGCGGGTGGCCGCGCCGCAGCGGGTGCGCTACAGGACCGCGAGCCTGCGCCACGACGGCGCCTACTGGGTGCGGATCGAGCGATTCGCCGAGCCGCTCAAGCTCGCCGAGGTGGACGCCCGCCACCTCGTGGCACAGACGCCCGCGGCTGGGGACCCGGGCCGCTTCGAGATCGCAACCTCCAACGTCGCCGCTTTCGCCCTCGACCTGGTTCGTAGTCCCGCCTTCAGGCGGTCTTCAGACCAAGGACCGCCTAAAGGCGGGACTACGAACGAACCGCCTAAAGGCGGGACTACAAACGCGGCCGTGAAGATTGACGGGCAGGAACTGCGCGCCGAAGGCGCGTCCCCCACCTTCGTCCGCTCGAGCCGCGGGCGCTGGCGGGCGGAACCCCTTCCGAAGGGCCTCGCCAAGAAGAAGGGCCTCGAAGGCCCCGTCGCCGATGCGTTCCTCGACAGCTTCGTCCTCGTGCGAGGCACGACCTCCCCCGATGAATGGGAGCGCGAGGTCATCCGCCGCGAGGCCGAGGCCCGCGCACGCGACTGGGAGCGCCTCTACAACTGCCGCCCCCGCGTCAGGGACGACACGGCCATCACCGACGACGACATCAAGAGCCACCATCTCATCCTCTACGGCGGCCCAGCCGCCAATGCGATCACGGCGCGGGTCGCCCCCAAGCTGCCGATCACTATTGACCGCGACCGCATCCGCGTCGGGGGGAAATCCTTCCAGGGCGCCGACGTGGGCGTCAAGCTCTGCTACCCGAACCCGCTGAACCCCGAACGCTACGTCGTCGTCTTCGCCGCCCTCTCGCCCGACGCCCTTGGCCAGATCAACAACCGCTTCGGCAACTGGTTCGGCTGGGGGCCGTACGACAACTACGACTGGTTCGACTACGGGGTCTTCGACAGCCGCACGCTCTCGCCCGAGAGCTTCCTGTGCGTCGGCTTCTTCGACCAGGCCTGGGAGCTCGACGACCGCTGCCAGTTCCTCGGCGACGAGGCGGCCCGCCAGGCCCGCCTGCCACAGCGCGTCCCGAAGCTCCGCCGCCTGCCCGACCCTGCCCCCGCCGAGCTATTCCTGGGCGACCTGACGCCGGCGCTCGTTGACCAGCACAAGGGCGTCGTCGGCTTCGACCGCTCGCACGAGGGGAATCCCCTGACGATCGGCGGCAAGACCTTCGAGCGCGGCCTCGGCGTCCGCCCCCCCTCGAAGGTCGAGTATCCGCTCGACGGCAAGTACGCCTTCTTCCGCGCCACCGTGGGCCTCGACCTGGAGGACGACCTCCAGGTCACCCCCGCCCGCGACCGCGGCGAGCGGGTGCAATTCGTCGTCTACGGCGACGGCAAGCGGCTCTACAGCTCCGAATGGCTCAAGTGGAACTCCAAGCCGGCCCAGGTCGCGGTCGAGATCAAGGGCGTGAAGACCCTGTGCCTGGAGGCCGACTGTAGCGCCTCGCGCTGGCTCGTCGGCAGCGCCGACTGGGCCGAGGCCCGCGTGACGGCGCGGTAGCCGCGGGGCCACTCGTACAAGGGGACAAGGCCCGGGATTGCCGGCGTCGGGCCTTTTCCCCTCCCACAGTACAACGGCAATGCCCCCCGAAAACACAGGTCCGGAATTCCTCGGGAAATCGCAAATGCCATAAGCCGCGAAGCAACAAGAACATACGTCGTGTCGGACTTCTCCACACCGCACCGCCCCACTCCCCCCTTCTTCCTCTCGTTCCCAAGCTTCCGCTTGGGAACGCGCTCTCCGAAGCTCTCGCTCGGCCTGACCCGGGAACGCTTCGAAGCCGGAGCTTCGGCACTCCAGGTTCGCAAGCGGGAGCTTGGGAACCAGAGGAAGGGCAATGCCCCCCGAAGACACGCGGCCCGGAATCCACTTGACGGCGGCGGCGGATGCTGGCACAATGCCACGGCACGTGAGGTGGTGCTTGCGCAAGGCGGCTCAGCAATCGGGAGAGACCCTCGATGGGTGACCTGTTCGCGACGAATTGCACGGCAGTGGACTGGTGGATCCTCGCGGTCTACCTGGTGGGCATCGGCATCCTCGGCGTCTTCGTCAACCGGTACATTCACAGCGTGGCCGACTACATGGTCGCCGGGCGGAGCGCGGGAACGGCGCTCAACGTCGCCACCTTTGTGGCGACGGGGCTGTGTCTCGTGACGATCATGTACTCGGCGATTGACGGCTTCAACAAGGGCTTCGCCTTCATGATCGTCGGCGTCATCGGCTTGGCCGTGGGGCTGTTCCTCGGCTCCACGGGCTTCGTGGTCCGCAAGCTGCGGGCGGCGAAGCTGGTGACGCTCCCCGAGTACTTTCAGCGGCGCTACAGCCGCCGCGTGCGGGTGATGGCGGGCATTATCTGCGCCCTGGCCGGCATCCTGAACATGGGGCTGTTCCCGAAGATGGGCGCCACGTTCATCACCTATTGCACCGGCTTGGGCGCCACGGGCGAGACCAAGGTGGTCGAGAAGCCCGCGAAAGCCCCCGATGCGGCGGCCCCGGATGCCGCGACCCCCAAGGCCGAGCAGGCGAAGGACCCCGAGCAGGCCGCCCAGGCCAGGAAGGCGGCGCTCTCGAAACAGGAGCTCACCGTCAACATTGTCATGACCATCATCATTGCGATCGTGCTCGTCTACACGGTGACGGGGGGCATGGTGGCGGTGATAGTGACGGACTACGTGCAGTTCGTGCTCCTGGCCCTGGGGCTTGGCTTGGGCGTCTATTACTGTCTGACGCGCCCCGACCTGGGCTGGGACAAGATCACGGCCACGTGGGCGAGTGCCCGGGGCGAGGCGGCCTTCAACCCCGTCTCCACGGGCTCCTACGGCTGGTTCTGGGTGGCCTGGATGATCGTCCACTTCGCGGCGGCGGCGCTGTGCTGGGCGCCGGAGGCCTCGCGCACCCTCACGGCGAAGGACCCGGAGACGGCGCGCAAGACCTTCCTCTACGGCTCGCCCGGGCAGTTCATCCGCCTGGCGATCCCCGCGCTGTTCGGCATCGCCGCCCTCTGCTTCGTCGCGCAGAGCCGCGAGATGGCCGCTTACTTCCTGCCCGACGGCCTGGGGGTCAAGGGGGCGCACGCCGACCAGGCCGTGCCCCTGATGCTGGGCAAGATCGTGCCCACGGGCCTCCTGGGCCTGATGCTGGCGGGCATGGTCTCCGCCCTGATGTCAACCCACGACAGCTACTTCCTGTGCTGGGCCTCGGTGATCACCCGCGACGTGATCGCGCCCCTGCGGCGGCGCGAGATGCCGGACAAGGAGCAGATTCGCATCACCCGCATCGCCATCGCGTGCATCGGCGTCTTCCTGGTCGTCTGGGGCGTGTGGTACAAGCTGCCCGAGAGCGTGTGGAACTACATGGCGGTCACGGGCAGCGTCTACCTGTGCGGCGCCATCGTCATCCTCGTGGGCGGCATGTACTGGAAGAAGGCGTCGTCGGCCGGCGCCCTGGCCGGCCTCCTGGGCGGGCTGGCCTCCATCCCCATCGTCTTCCTCCCCGACCGGTTCACGGGCAGCACGGCCTTCATGGGCCAGTGCGGCCTGGCCAACTACGCCCTGTGCATCCTGCTGTTCGTCGCCTTCTCGCTGGCGTTCCCCGATAAGAAGCAACCGGCAGCTCAGGAGGCCTGACCGTGCAGAGCTGGATCACCTTCTGGAAGGTCGCGTGCATCGTCGGCATCGGCAGTTTCTTCGTCCTCGTGCTGTTCGTGATTCCGTATGGGGCCCGGGACATTCTGAAGCTCTTCCGCGACCTGAGCCGTGGGAGCGACCAGCCGAAAGAGGATAGGGGGAGGTAGGCGGGGCGCGGGAGGGTCAGACCTTAAAATACAAAATAGCCTTCTATTTTGTATGGCGCGGGAGGGTCAGACCTTAAAATACAAAATAGCCTTCTATTTTGTATTTTAAGGTCTGACCCTCGGCGCTCACTCGCCGCCGAGGCGGACGAGCTGGATGTTGCGGGCTTCCAGCCAGGCGTCGTCGCGCGGGGTGTTCAGCCCGATCATCAGCGCTCCCACCGCCTTCGTGTCGAGCTTCCCATTCGGGTCCTTCGGCGAGAAGCTGCCCCATTGGAGATCGGCGAAGGCACAGACCGCGCGAGTCCAGTCCCTCCTCGCCTTCCAGCCGGTGTTCGTGAAGTAGGCTGAGCCTTGCGGCTCGATGGCCTGGAGCCGCACGACGGTCTTCTCGTCGTCGCCGTGGCAGCGGAACTCGAACGCGACGCCGTCGTAGGCCGAGAAGTCCGTCGGGCGGCCCAGGTCGGCCTTCGGGTAGCACCAGCGGTCGCCCGGCCCGCTGAACTTGATCTCGAAGCGGACGCCGCCGTCCGTCCCCGCGCGAATCTCCATCGTGCCGTTGCCTGAGATGTTCTTCTTCCAGCGGGCGGGCTCGTCCAGCGCCAAGCCGAGGGCTTTGACGGGCTTGACGCGGGCGAGGTCGAAGCGGAAGCAGGAGAGGGCGGGCGCGGGTGAGGACTTCTCGAAGGCGGGGAGCACGCGAATCTTCTGCGGCCCGAGCGCGACGGCGCCGGGCGTGATGCGGAACTCGCTGACCACGCGCCCCATCGGCTCCAGGCTCACCTTCGCCTCCGCCGGCGTGGCTTGCCAGCCGGCAGGGAGCTCCAGCACAAGCCGCCCCTCGGCGATCTCGCCGAAGTTGCACGCCTCGACGGCGTAGGCGAACGGCTCGTCGCCGATGACGTAGGCATCGTTGTCCTTGTCGAGCGTGGGCACCTGCGCGTGGCCGCGGATGACGAGGGGCGACGGCTGGTTCGCCGGCAGCCTGCCCTCGGGCCGCGGCGTGCCGCTGAGGCCCTTCAGCGCCTCGGCACCAAGCCCGATGACGTACTGCGGCGAAGGGCCGACGGCGAGCTTCAGCTTGCCGCCCGTCGCCTCGCGGTCCTGTCGCCGGCCGACACAGTTGGCGATGGCCACCTTCTCGGCTGCCACGGTCAGCTCTACTTCGCGCGGGGCAGCGCTCCAGACGACGAGGACGCGCTCCTTGCCGCCATCGAAGGCGATGGCCGTGAAGCCGTCCTTCTCCTGCGTGGCGAGGAAGCCGAGGAAGCGCGCCTCGCCGAGGATGTCCACGGCCGCCGCGATAGCGATGAAGCCGGGGCGCGGCGAGAGGTCCTTGCGCAAGGCGCCGAACTGAACGCCGTTCTCGAGGTAATACGGATAGACGAAGAAGAAGTGGCGGTCGGTGCCCGCGGCGAGCGACCAGGCGAAGCTCTTGGGCACGAAGTCGGCCTGCTTCCGCTCATCTGCCGCGTTGATCTCGCCGTCTGGCTCGGTGGCCTTCAGGTGAACGCCGGCCTCCGTGAGCCACACGGGGCGGTCGTCGCAGCCGTGGCGTTTCAGCAGCTCGAGGTAACGGCTCAGCGTGCCGGGATACTGCTCGGGGGCGGAGTAGGTGTGCCAGTTGAAGACATCGAAGTAATCGCGGATGCCCGCGTCGAGGAGATTCTCGTCGAACGCGCAATAGCCGCGGCAGAAGGAGCCAATGAGGACGGGCAGCTCGGGGTCGCCCGCCTTGAAGCCGAGATACGCCGCCTTCTGGAGGCCCGCGAACGTGTCCGAGAGGTCGGGCCAGAAAAAGATGTCCGGCTCGTTCCACACCTCCCACGCCCGCACGCGCCCCTTGTAGTGCTCGGCCAGCAGCTTGGCGAAGCGATAGGCATCCCGCAGGTCCTGCGGATTCCGCGTGTTCTTCTTCCCCCCGTGCGACCATGCGGGGCTATCGTGGAAGATCTGGTAGACGCGAACCCCCTGCTTCGTGAAGGCATCGGCCACGGCGTCGTATTGCTGCCATTGGACCTTGCCCTTTTCCGGCTCGGTCCCGCCCCAGGAGAACCGTTCCCGCACCCACCCGATCCCGGCCATGCGCAGCATTCGCGCCAGGTCCTCGTGTCGGCCGTTACGCTCCAGCCACGCCGTCGCCCCATCCACATTCAGCCTGCCCGATGGTGGCTCTTTCGCCGAATGGTCGGCCACCACCCCGAATGGCACCTTCGCCGTCTTCTCCCCGGCCTTGGCGGCAAGCTCATAGTAGCCATGGGGCAGGTTGGCGATCTCAATCGTCGCCTTCCCGTCTGCGACCGCGGCCTCGCCCGTGGCGCATTCCCGCTGGTCGAGGTCGAGGATTTGCCATGCGACGCTCTTGGCCTCCTTCGCCTCAACCTGCACGACAGCCTTTTGCCCAAACGCAAACAGATTCCCCGGCTGCCCGGTCGTGAGGACCATCTTTCTCTCCTGCGCCCAGGAACTTGCGGCGATGAGTGCAGCAACCCATAGGGATGGGAGTAGCGGCTTGCGTATCATGTCGTCTGCCTCGGCTGCACGGGGAACCACTGCTGGAGGATTTCGCGGAAGCGGACGAAGGCGCGGTCGGTGCAGCGACGCAGGCCAATGGACCGCGCGAGCTGGACCAGCACAGGGGGCGAAGCCCCCCTGCGCGCCGCACGAACCGCAATCGCCAAGGCAGACTTCGGTGCGCGCGGCTTGGTCGCGCCCATATCCCACATGTGCTGCTGGCGGAGCCATTCGCGCAGCCCTGGCTGACGACCGGCCCAGCCCAGGCACCGGTCCACCTCAGAGGAGTCGCTCCACACCCAGACCTCCAGCTCGGGATCTACAACAACCACCTCTGCCCTTCCCTCCCAGCCAGAGCGATCGAGTGTCTTCTGAACCATTGCCTCCAACTCCTCCGCGGAGGCCCCCTCGCGCCCACAACCCTCCTTGTCGAAGAGCACGATGGCATGGGCATGGGTAGGCAGGAACTGGCGCAGGTAGTCGGCTGACCCCTTGAGACTGCCCGGATCGAACTCAGGCTGCTGGAAGACCTCAGCAGTGATTCGGCGAATGCCCAGTGATTCGTGCCGAGTCAGCAGAATCGTCATCGCGGCCCGGAAGGTCCGGTCGGGGACCAGCACAACAAGGTCAGCCTCAAAGCCCTCTTCGTGGCTCATCCGAGCACTCCACCGGCGAAGAGGGTCCCCAGGCTCACCTCGCCCTTCCAGTGCCTGAGCCTCGGGTGCTGGTGCCCCGGGATGATTCTCACGCCCTCCTCATCCGTCTTGTCGAAGCACAGCACCTGATTGAGTTCCGCCAGGCTCAGAACCGCCGGTGAGTGGGTGGCCACAAGAACCTGCCCATCGTACACGGACCTCAGAGATTCGTACACCAACTCCACGGCAGTGGGGTGAATCCCGTTCTCTGGCTCCTCGATCAAGTACGTGCCGGTAAAATCCGGCAGGTACGCAAGCAATGTCAGAGCCAGGAAGCGCAGTGTGCCATCCGACGCCAGCCACGATGGAATCTCCAGACCATCTTCGTAGGAAAGCTTCAGGTACTTGTGCTTGTCCTCGGGGCGCTCGACCACCCTCACCGAACGAAGGGTTGGCAGGGCGATCCGAACGTGCTCGAGCCACTGCTCCGCCAAGCCGTTGGGATTCTTCGGCAGGAACTCGCCGAGTATCCAGGGCAGGCTTGAGCCATCAGGGAGGAAACTGCGCCTTGCTGTCGGGGGCGAGGGCCGCCGCATGGCCGCTGGGTCCAGTGCCAAGGTCTTCACGCCGTCAACGAGGAACTGCCTGAACCAATTGGCGACTGGAAAAAGCTTGTCGTCCGGCGGGAGATTCGCTAGCGCGCACGTGCGGGGGCTGAGGTTGAAGATGAACTCCTTGCCAGGAGACGTCTCGATCTCAAAGCGGGTCTCAGTCCCAATAACGTCGTGCTCACGAACGATAACCATCAAGCGTCTTGATGGCTCCGAAGCTGGCCTCACTTCGACCAGGCCAAGCGAATCTTGCTGTAGCGTCTCCTCGCGTTCCTCAGGGGTCGGGGGGGGCATTATCTCCAGGTACTCCCTGTGGATCCCCAGTTCACCCTCCTGGCTGATCTTCCCGATGCCGAGCTCATACCTACACGTGGTCTTGCCGCCCGCGAGCTGATCGCGCCGGCTCTCCGGGATGGCCACCTCGACGGCCACCTCGAATCGTTGACCCCCAAGCTTCCAGACGAGATCCTCGTAGTTAGGGGCGCGGGATGAGATGACATCGCCGATGTCTTGACGCCCGTCCCTCACGATGTCTCTCATTAGCCCCGGCACGTCCAGGAACGTGCTTTTCCCAGATGCGTTGGGGCCGACGAGGATATGGAACGGGCCGAGGTCCTGGGCCACGTGGCGCAGGCAACGGTAGTTGAGGGCTTCGATTCGGGTGATCATTGACCCTACTCCTGCCGCGGGGCAAGGGCGAGGGCCTGCATCCCCGCGCGGCGCTTCCACAATCTCTTGTCCCCTCCGTACCCGAACACCTAACACCGAACACCCAACACCGCCACGCCTCGGGGCCTATCGCTCGGTGAGGGTTTCCTTCACGGCCATGCCGAAGTGGCGGCCGCCGGGGGTGAGGTGGACGAGGACCTGGTCCCCGGGCTTGAGGACCGCAACGGAGAGAGCTTCGCCGCCGGGCTTCGTGAGGCGAATGGTCTCGGCGTTCTGAAGGACGAGCGAGACGGTCTGCCCGCCCGCCTCGGCTTCCACCCGCAGCATCGGCCGCCGCTCGACCTTGCTGCGGCCAAGGTAGGCCACCTGCGTGGCGCCGTCGTGGCGCACGAGGAGCACAGGGTCGCCGCCCTTGAGCTCGTCGAGGTACTTCGTCTTGCCCTCGGGGCAGAGGACGTAGGCGTGGACGGCTCCGGCGTTGACGCGGAAAGGGCGCGTGGCGACGTAGGGGGTCTCGATGGTCTCGGCGTGGACGAGGAAGAAGGCGCTGGAGGCGTCGCCGACGAGCATGCCCTCGCCGGGCACCATGTTCGTGCAGGTGTCGAGGCACACGCGGTCGCCCATCCCCAAGGTCTGAACCTTGGTGAGGGTGGCCGCGACGAGGGGGATGGTCTCGGTGTGCTCGTGGACGGCGGCGCAGGTGCGCTTGATCTCGGCGGGGTCGTCGGTGACGAGCACGATGCCGTCGGCGCCCTTCTCGAGGATCTGGGTGACGGTGCGGGCGTCCTCGGCGCGGCGGACCTCGACGAGGAGGCCGCCCCGCTGGGCGACGAGGTTCTCCAGCGGGATGACCGTCCAGTCGCGCATCTGGAGGATGAGGGTCTTGTCGCGCAGCGTCGTGGCGGCCTTGACCTCGTCGGCCTTGCTGGCGACTTCGAGGCGCAGGACGTCGGTGCCGAGGCGGATGTCGCCGTCGGGGGCCACCGTGGTGATGCGCCCGAGGGCCTTGGCCTGGGGGGAATAGCCTTCGGGGAGGACGAGGGCGTCGGCGCCGGCCTCGAGGGCGGCGGTGACGAGCTCCTTGCGCCAGGGGTCAATCTGGACCCAGACCTTCTTCATGGGTTTTCGATTTCCGATTTGAGATTTTCGATTTCCCATTTCAGAACGCAATCGGCATTCGGCATTCGGCAATCCCCGCTCATGGCTCATTTCGTGGCTTTCGCGCGTTCGAGGAAGGCGAGGCTTTCCTCGACGGAGCGGGAGCCGTGGACCATCATGCCGATGGCGCGGACGATGGCCCCGGGGTCTTCGTGCTGGAAGGCGTTGCGGCCGATGGAGACGCCGGCCGCGCCCGCCTTGAGCGCGCCGTCCACCATCTCGAGGATCTGCTTGTCCGTGCCCATCTTCTCGCCGCCGGCGATGACGACGGGCACGGGGCAGCCCTCGACGGCCTCCGCGAAGGTCTCGGGGCTGCCGGTGTAGTTGCACTTGACGACGTCGGCGCCCAGCTCCGCGCCGACCCGTGCGGCGTGCTTGACGTACTTGAGGGCGTACTCGCTCTCGATCTTCGGCCCGCGCGTGTACATCATGGCGATGAGGGGCATGCCCCACTCGAAGCAGCGGCGGGCCACGTCGGCCAGATGGGCGAGCATCGCGCTGTCGGTCTCCGCCCCGAGGTTGATATGGATGGAGACCGCATCGGCGCCGAGGCGGATGGCTTCCTCGACCGTGCACACGGGCACCTTCGCGGTCGGGTCGGGGCTCATCGAGGTCGAGCCGGACAGATGGATGATCAGCCCGACGTCCTTGCCGCTCCCGCGGTGGCCGTTGGCGACGATGCCCTTGTGGATGACGATCGCGTTGGCCCCGCCCTCGACCACCTTGTTGATGGTGTCGCGCATGCACTGGAGGCCCGCGATGGGCCCCAGCGTGACGCCGTGGTCCATGGGCACGATGACGGTACGGCGTGAGTTGCGGTCAATGATGCGCTCGAGTCGGATGGTCTTGCCGATCATGGCTATTCTCCTCAGGCCAAGCTGGAACACCACGGTAGTCCGGCCCCAGTCGCCTCGGCGTATTATAGCGCGCGGGCCTGTTGGCGCAAGCGCCGCGCCCTCGCGCATCGCCGATTTGATCGGGCGGGTGGGGCAGGGTAAGATGGGCCGGAGCAGAACGCCTCCCCAGAGACTCGGAGCCGGTGATGAGGCGCGCGTGGAAGTGGACCCGACGCTCCCTGATCGCCGCGGCCGGCGTGGTGGCCGTGGCCCTGGCCCTGTGGGTGGCCGTGGTGCCGGGAATCGTGAGGCGGATCGCCACGGCGCAACTGGCGGGCATGGGACTGCCGAGGCCGCGCCTGGAGATCCGCGGCATGTCGCTCCGCCACGTCGAGATGGCCAACGTGGCGGCCGGGGAGCCGGAGCGCCTTCGGATCGGAGCGGTCGGAGTCCGCTACACCCTCGGCGGGCTCCTCCGCGGCCGGCTCGCCACGATCGAGATCACGGGCCTGGAGGCCGAGGTCCAGGTGCGGGACGGCCGGGTGGACTTCGGCCCGCTGGCCGAGCTCGGCACGGGCGGGGAGGAAGGCGAGCTGCCCTTCGGGCGCATCGAGCTGCGCTCGTCCGCGCTCATCCTCGACCTCGAAGGCCGCACCGTGCGCGTCCCGTTCCGCGGCACCTTGCGGGACATCGGCGCCGGCAAGATGGACGTGAGCCTCGTCGCGGAGACGGAAAGCTCCAGTCTCTGCCTGAGCGGGACCCTCGACACCAACACCTATGACTTCGACCTGGCGGCTGACGGCGAGGTGCGGGAGCTTGGGGCACTCGTGGCCGCGCTCTCTCCACAACTGCTGGACCTGCCGGGGCGCCTGTGGGGCAGCGTGACCTTCCAGGCGGCTTGCGCCCGCGACAAGGGGGAGCTGAGCCTCAAAGCGGCTCTGCGCGGCGACGCGGCTCCACTCGGCGCCGACATCAGGGGGCACGCCATCTCCGCCAGGTGGCTGTCGCTCGATGTCGAGGCCGAGCTGAGCCCCGAGCGCGAGCTGAAGGCCCTCGACTGCCGCGTGGAAACCCGCGACACGGCCTTGGACGGCGTGCCGCTGGGCGGGGCGACCCTCAAGCTGAAGAAGGGCGACGGGCCGTGGGCCTTCGAGGCGACGGCGGCAGGACCGGGCTGGAAGCTCTCCAAGCTCGACGGCAGCGCGACGGGGCTTCTCGAATGGCTCAGCGGCAAGCGGGACGCGCAGCTCGAGCTCGCCTGGACGGCCGACGCGCCCGAGCCGTGGCGCATCCCATCGGCGTCGGCGGCGGAGCCGTGGGTGAGCCCGAAGGCGCTCGGCCAGATGGAACTCGCGGGGCGGGCCACGGTTCGCTTGAGCCGCGAAAGAGAAGGGGCCGCGACGAAATGGGAGGTCACTGCACCCGAGCTCAAGCTCACCCTGAAGCCTGGCGACCTCGGGGTCGCCGCCCTGGGGACGACGCTGGAGGGCCTCCAGGCCGGCCTCAGCGTCAAGGCCGAAGCCGGCCCGAAGGGCGCGCGCCTGGAGCTTCTGCCCGGCTCACGCATTGCCGTGCGGTCCGCGTCGGCCATCGTGGGTGCAAGCGGCTCGCTTGCGCCATCGGCGACAAGCGA
>Ga0315274_10004618_pt1 | contig 20209 bp, 5 predicted proteins | sample YL17G02_20_MG_FD_203700 | JGI IMG/M metagenome (GOLD analysis project Ga0315274, IMG submission 203700) | Sediment microbial communities from Yellowstone Lake, YNP, Wyoming, USA - YL17G02_20 | ecosystem: Environmental > Aquatic > Freshwater > Lake > Sediment | place: USA: Wyoming | collected... | reverse complement strand
TAATGAACCTAATACTGCAGATTGAAAAGCAGCAAACTCAGTATCTCTAATTTCTTTTGTAGTTTGATTTTCTGGATCATCTATTACTTTACCTAACAGAGATTGATTAACATAATTATTGATTCTATCGTCAAAGAAATACTGTGGATTTTTATACATAGTATTTAATTGATCTACTACAGTATCAGCTAGTTCTTCTCTACCATCTAAGTACTCTTTATATGAAGAATCTTTTTTAAGATAATCATTGTACCCAACAGTTGCATATTTTTTTATATGACCAGGAGCTTGTAAGATAGAGCCCATTAAGAATCCAGACAAAAATGTTTCAAGTCCTTGAGAACTGAATTGTTTTTTTACTGAGTCTCCTAATAAAGCAGTACCATATCGATAAGTTCTTGCATCAGGATTATTATATGTATCTACATAATAGTTTTGTGTAGCTTCCTGTAATACATCTTGAGCTAACTCTTGACCACCTTCTACAACGTTTGCTTTAAAATAATTTAAACCAACTTTGCCGTATGTACCAGGTTTAGCCAAAGACTTAATAGCATTGACTAAGTTTATTCTCTGCTTAACAAAAGTACCTTCTAGTGCAGTCTTGCCCGGTTGAAAAAGAATTTGGAAATCTTTCCCTACATTAGTAACCACTTTACCAAAACTAAACTTTGGTGCTCCCTTTAAGAAACTAGCATTAGTAATTGAAGGAAATACAAGTTTGTTAGAAAGAAATATAAGAGCAGTATTAGTAGCTGTATTTAAAAAGGCACCTTCAGATGATTGTCTCATCATACTCTCTTGTTCTTCTAAAGTAGGTCCTTTGCCATTATGGTCTTGAACAAATTTATTGTACAGTCTATCATATGTCTGAGCTCTTGTAAAACCTCCTTCAAGTTTACCTTCAGAAAGAGCCATGTTCAAGTTCATCATGTCATGCCACAATGCACCTGCAGTTGTTGCACTTCTTGCTAAGTTTGTTATGTTGTCAGTATTCTTTAACTGATTGTATGCTTGTAATGTATTACCTAAAGGATTTATGAAGTTGCCAAAGTTCTTAGCTGAAGAACCAAACAGCTCTTTTGCTTTACTTAAGTTAGAAAAGTTCTTTACACTTGACAATAATTCTTTTGTACCTTTAGCAGCTTCTATTAATGATTTAGGAAGACTTCCTAGTTTGTTTAGGAAAGTAGTTCCTCCCTCAATAGCTCCAGTAGCAGCATTTCCACCACTAAATAAACCACCTATCAAAGCTCCTTCTACAGCACCTTCCATTAAGATACCCATTGAATAAGCTGCTGAGTTAAATAAGTTTACTGTAAAACCACCGACACCACCTTTTGATGATGCTCCAATAGCATTAAAGTATTCATAATCTCTTGCACTTTCAGCACTGGCATCAAATAAACCATTACCGTTTATTATACTTTTATAAGAATCAATAGGATCCAAAAATCCTTTAGTCAACATAGGCCATGCAGAATGTGTTGCCCATCTTGTTAGATCATCTCCAAATGTTGTATTTTGATTAAATAAAGCTTCATTATCAATAAGTGGATGAAATCCAATCTTATTGTATGTATCCTGACCGTAAGCTTTATACCTTGCTCTAAATGTTCCTTTAGGAGATGCATCAAAAGCATAAGGTTCAGCATAGTTTCCTACATCTGATTTACTGTTTATGTCAGCCATACCTTTATCAAGCATAGCACCAAAACCACCTTGACTAACACCATTTACTCTAGATGCTTTTACAGATGAAGGATAATAGTCTGAAGATACACCTGCTGTATTATCTTTAATATAATTAGTAGGATTTACAAAATTGTCTTTCCAATTAATCTTTGGAGCAAGGGGTTGATCTACAGTTGCAGGATTTAAGAAATCACTTTTAGCCATCAACTCATTAAAAGCAGATGGTTGATTGTTTAAATTCTCTACAGTACTTAATGTTTCTTCAGCCATTTTAATTATTTGTTATATTGCCAAAAAGGGTTATTAGTTATAGCACTGAAATTTTGTTGTGCATTTGAAATAGCTTTTTGGTCTCCAGTTTGATGGATTCTTCTAAACATTTCAAAGTTCATAGCAGCTGCTTGATTTAAAATTGAATTCATATTTTGTTCTTTTCCTTCAATTTCTCTACCACTTTTAACATCTACTCCAAAATATTTATAGTGTGTTTTTTTAGAACCATCCGGCATCATCTCATAGAATTCTCCAACACCTGAGTAATCTCCAACACCTGGTGTTTTCTCAATAGTATATTTACCATTACCAGCAGGATCACTATATTTAATTGGTCCCTGTCTTAGGAGAACTTCTGTAGGAGTTGGGAACTGTTTTGAAAATAATGGATTGCTGTCCCAAATATTTTTAGGTGCAACGAATGTGATACCCTGTTGGTAAATAGCATCAATCTTATTTTTAAGAGCTTTTTCATCCCCACCCTCTGACATACCTTTAATTACTTTTTCAATTACATCTCTCGGAGCTGTAAGTTTCATAGATCCAAGCTTAGTACTTTCCATTGCCATAGTTGTAGCATGAACCATAAAAGGTTTTAATTCAGGATCTGAATTTAATCTTCCTTGAAGTTCTCTTACAATAGCAGTTGCTTCATTTTGTGTAACACCTGTATTTTCCCGTTCATCATCTGAACCAGGTAGTTTATTTCCATTAATAGAAATTCTAAACTTGTTGTTATCCTGATTCCAGTTTGTACTTAAAATAGTACTAAACATTTGAGAAGCTGCCTGATTTCCTGGATCCCAAGCAATACCTGGAGCAACCAACGTAGTACCAGTTTCTGCAGCTAAAGCTACTTTATTACCAGATCTTTGAGTTCCACTAATAGGATATGTTTGTAAACCTGATTCAGGATTCATATCTTTTGCAAGTTCTTCAAATGAATTATCAAATACATCAGCTACCCAAGAAGCTTTATCTTTTACATTTTCTCTACCATCACCAAGAATTCTTGGAAGTGTTGTTAATGGAACAATATAGTTATACCATTTTGATTCAGCTTTTTGATTTGTAGATTTTCCAACACTAAAACCTAGAATAGATGATATTTGTGCATCTACTTCAGGAGCCATTGCTTTAAATTCATCTGTATTACCATGACTATCCAAAGCATATTTAGACATCATTAAGTTTACAGCTTGTTGAATTTTAGCATCATTAATATTTTTGTATGCTTCTGGATCTTTAGTTTTTACATTATTTACAATGTAATTTAAATCCTGTGTAAATTTAGTTTTGATTTTATCATAATTGTTATTTCTAACAACATTCATAGCATCATCAACTCTAGAAAGTTGATCTAACTTAATCATAGACTGATCTTTAAAATACTCTTGTGCTAACCCACTTCCAGAATGTTGAGCAGTCCAACTTTGCATCAAATTATTTACATTGTATATTTGGCCTGAGTTAACATTTTCAGATGTAAACTTATTAGGATCAGCTTTATAACCACTCCAAATTTGATTCCATACTTTAACAATGTCTGGTTTGTAATTTTTACTACCCTCTTTTAAAATTCTTTTTGCAGTTGGCTCACTTGGATTTAATTTTAAAACAAATTGAGCTAACTGAGCAGCACTAAATGAATCACTAGTTACACCGTTATTAATAAACTTCATTAAGTTATTTACCGGTTCAGTAGCATTTTGACTAATCATTTGATCTCTCATGTATTTATTTGCTGCATCAAGAGACATTTCTTCAGCTGTTGTTCCATCAGGTGTAACAAGATTAATATTAAAACCTTGACTTTGAGGATTGGTATTTAATTGACCATCTTTAGTAAAGCCCCAGTACCCTTTTTTAACATTATAGTCTACAGCTTTTTGATACATTTTTGCTTGATTTGCTCTGTCTATTTCAGACTCTCTATCACTGTGAGCTTGTCTTTGTCTAGATCTAGCATGTTTATCTCTTAAAAATTCTAAACCTACAGGGTTAGCTTTATATTCAATTTCTTGATTAAGTGTTGCATAATTACCAGATGCTTTCATAATATCTTGTTCTGCTCTAACTGAAGCAAAACCAGCATCAACTTTTAATCTAGCTAATTCTATATCACCTAAGATATCTTCATCATAACCTTGTGCTGCAGCTGTAGATTGTTTATCATTAATCTGATTATTTAACTTTTGTGCATTATCAGCTACAGTAGTATTAACAGCAAACAAATCTTCTAATGATTTACCATAGTTATTTTGTTGTGGATTTACATTACCATTATTCACATCTTTTTCAAGATTACCTTGCAAACTTTTGGTAGTACTTAAATCATCTTGAGCTTTAACATTTTTATCAGAAGCATAATTTTTTAACCAATCATATTTTTCTTTAATGTATTGTTTCTCAGCTTCTAATTTATTACCACCATACTTTTCTGCATTTTGATTTGCATAGTTCATTCTTTCAACAAATGCACTTTCTCTATACATATCTTGTATGTCTGGTCTATTTGCATATTCTGCTAAGAACATATTCTGAAGTGTAGGTAGTATTAACTCTCCATTTTTCTTTCTTACTAGATATAAACCAGATTGATCTGGAAGTTGTGATACAGAGCCTACATTAAACTTTTTAGCTAAGTCCATATATTCTTGCACAGCATTTACAAAAGGTGTGTACTGAGCATTACTCATATTTAAAGTTCCCTCTAAATCAGAATCTTTAAACATTTGTCTTCTCAACTCTAAACCTTGAATACCTGTACCCCACCATTGTTTTCTTTGTTTCTCATCTTGAGAATTCTTTAAAGCATTTGCTGAATTATATGTATTCTTCCAATTCTTTGTGTATGCCATGTCTTTCATAAGATACTTATCTTCATAGAAAGGTTTAAATACTTGCATAGCTTGAGTAACATTCTGCTCTAGAGAAAGATCAAGTCCAGATACTCTTTTTAAATTAAAGTCAATTTGTTTTAAAAGTTCATCTTTTTTCTTGATGTTTAAATCATGTGTTAAGTCAGCACCATAAAGTTGACCATATAGATTATTTAGTGATTGCCAGTTTGTATCATACTGAGTTTGTTTAGTCTGCATCACATTTCCATAGAAATTTAAGTCAGGCTGAAACGGTTGATAATCTGGTATATAATCTGTGACTCCTTGTAAATACGTTGCCATAATTTATGTTTGTGTAAATCTATTAAAATTTTTTAAGTTTACTAAACCTTTAAAGTTTATAGTAAAAATGGTAGCCATGAACTAATATCAATATAACCGCTGTTGTCACGTACTGAACCACCTTTTTTTGCCTGTTGTTGTGATCCATATACACTGTTTATTATATTTGGATCTGGTACACCACTTCTACCTGGCTTACCTTGTGAATTCATAACTCTTGACATACATGCTGAATGATCTGTTGCATTAGGATTGTTTTGTTTACACCAATCCATTGCTTCTTGCATTGTCATAGCACTACTAGCACCTCTACCATCAACTGTTTTAGGAGTTTGTTTAAAATCCATTCGTCCACCAGATGGAGCATTAACTGCATAATTAGGATACATTTGATTTAATGCATCTGTTTTCCACTTATTAGTAATACCTTGAGTATAATAGTTTCTAACATTGTTTCTCATTGCTAATTTAGCATTATCAAACTGTTGATTAGCAATAGTATTTTGATCATACAATCTTTGATTAGTTGCTTGTCTTAACATACTATTTTGATTTATAATATCATTTGCTTTTAATTCAAATTGATTAGCAATATTAACATTAGAATTATTATATTTAGCTGATATGTCAGCAGCATTTTTAGCAGCAGAACCCTGAACACCTGATGATCTTAAACCTTGAGGGCCAGCAAACTGTGCTAAAGCATTTGTCTGAATAGCTGCTTGTTCAGCATTAGCACCAAGTTCTCTTGTTTGATCTACAAATGTAGGTCTTGGTACACCCATTGATAGAGGAGGAGCAGCTGGCATTCTTTTTTTAAGACTAAATAAATCTCGAGCTGCACCAGTAGTTTTGATCATATCTTGTAACCACATTCCAGGAGGTTGACCTGGTATAGGAATATCTTTATCTTCTGTACAAGGAGGACAATTACCATTTACATCAACAGTCATCTCTATTACAGTACCATCAGCTTTTTGACATGGACATTTTTTTGGAACTGGATTACATGTACAATTTCCTTGAGCATCATTTGGTTTGTAATTAGGTTTATTTGGATCAAGACATTGACAAGGTTCTTCTCCAGGTATATCTTCAAATTTTAATCCATGAATACCTTGGTTTTGATTTTGTGTAGTGTTTGTATAATATGCATCAATAGGAGATATATTAGTAACAGCTTGACCTGTTTCATCATTATATCCTGTTTGTTTACCATAAGGAGTAAACCCAGCCATACTTGTAAGACCTAACAATGACATTTGTGTTTCTTCATCATAGTTACCAGGATTTGCATCAAGATCTTTCATTAACCTATCTGCTGCAATAAAGCCTGCTTGTTGTATGTATGCTTCCTCATCATAAGGTGCATCTGCAGAACCACTTCCAGCTTTTCTATTCATAGGTAAACCCATGTCTTGAGAAACTGATTCAAGAGATGTGAAACCTGCAGTTTTAATTTTATTATACATGTCTTGAACTTCACTATCTGTTAAATTGGGATTAGCTTCTTTCACAACATCTTTAAAACCTCTTCTATCTCCTTTTGCATCACCAGAACTTTCAAAGCCTCTTAAGTCACCATTATTATCCTTATACATCCAAGAACCATAAAGAGGAATACCTAACTTATCTTTATAAGTTGTAGTTTTCAAGTTACGTTCTTGCATCCTAAGATACTTATTTACAATTTCATCATCACTTAATTGACTTGGATCTTTACCAAATCTTTCTTGATAAGTTTTAGAATAAGCACCACTTTTACCTTTGTATGCTTGTTGGTCTGTTAAAGTATTTCTTACTTGTTTTGCAAATGTAGCTTTAGCTTTTGGATCATTAAATGTTTGTGTCATTGCCTCATATGTAGCAGCAGCAACCTGATTACCATTCCACTTATCTAAATCAGAACCTGTGTATTTATCATAACCTGTTGCAGAAACTTTTTGTTCTACTTTTTTACCATCAGGTTGTATAACATAAATTTTTTCTTTACCTCTTCCAGATTGAACATAAGCTCTTTTTAATGCTTGTTGAAATTCTGCATCAGTTTTATAATCAGCACGTTTAACTTCAATACCATCTCTAGCTTTAACCATACGTGTTATAGGACCAGATGCAGGAATTCTTTTAGGTCTTCCTTGATAGTTTTGAGACATGCCTGTACCCATTGACATACCATACTCTGCTTCTGGCATATCATAGAAAGGCATATCATATCCACCCATAGACATTCCATAAGCAGCCATTGGTGGTGCCATTTGTTCTTCTTCCATAGGAGGTTGTTGACTCATTGCTTGTTCTTGTCCACCTTGAGCTTGGGACATAACTTCTTGAATAAGACCTACAGCCTCTTCTTGAGCTACACCCATTTGAGTGAATACTTGTACTATAGCTTCAGGTGGAAGACCATTTTGTAATAGACTCATAACAACTTGAGCAGGTTCAGCACCTCTTTGTAGAGCACCTTGAACTTCTTGCATAATCTGCATCATCTCATCTTGACCACCACCTTGAGTACCTTGTTGACCTTGAGCTTGTTGTTCCATCATTGCCATTTCTTCAGGAGATGGTTGTTGCATACCTTCTTCAGCTCTTCTTAATCTTCTCATACCACCACCATACATCATCATCATTTCTTGTTGAGACATTGGTTGTTCTTGAGCTTGTGCAACTGGTTGACCTTGATTCATTTCTTGAGCTTGCATCATTTGATTTTGCTCATTCTCTGATTCCATTGTCTGATCTGAATTTTCCTGTTGTTTCATTTGTTTCTTCAACTGGTCATTCAATACACTAATCTCTTTAGATGGTAAGATCTGTTCTTCTGTAAGACCTCTAGCATCCATACAAGGTTTAGCAACAGCAGGAATTCCTTGAGGAAAACCTTTCATTGATTCTTGTGCTAAAGCTAAACATCCTAACTTAATAACATATTTTTTCATCATTAATTCAGCAGACTTTCTTTCTATAGCATCAGTATCAGGATCTTCTAAGATTTTTCTGTATTTCTGAATATCATATTGTTTAGCAAGTTCTGCAGGAGTAAAAGATTTACCCTTACCTGTTTTACCAAACATAGCAAGTACATTAGGATCTTTTATTGTCATACCTCTGGTATCACTGAAAATAAAAGTATCTTCTGGTAAACTTAGTGGTACACCACCAGCACTATGTCTTGGTCCTTTTATGATTTGTTGTTCCGGTAATCCATCACCGTTGATGTCACCGTATACAGTTTCACCACCTTCTGCTTCTAAGTTAGCTTCATCTCTTGGTACAGCAGTAATATACTTACTAGCTATAAGTTTAGGCTTCCCTATATAAGCATTATAGTCTGCTCCAGCCATTGCTGGAACATCATTTACTAAAGCACCTTGGACTTGATATCCTGTTTTTGCTTGAGGTAATTTCTTAATTCTAACTTTTATCATCGGGTTCTTTATAAATATTCAACTTGTCCTCCTGCTGCTAAGAATTGTTCTAATTCTTCTGGAGTCATATATACTTCTTCATCATCCATGTAGCCACCATCTTGCATGTAACCACCATATTGAGCAGCATTGCTATTTGCAAAATTACCAAATGTTGCTCTACTGTTTCTGTCTGATCCCATTTGATCATATCTATACATACCTGTCTTGGAACCAAAATCCACATGATCTCCCGTGTCTGTTAGATTAGAAGCCACTACATTATTCATAGGATCAAACGTGTCTAATAACATGTTATTCTCTATAGGTGCATTCTTTGCTCTTTCAAAAATTCCTAATGCACCACTAGCTAAAGTATTAAAAGCATTAACTCCTGCTTCACCATCAAAGTTTCTAGCTGTTTTACGTTGTCTTTCTACACCAACATACTGGTTTTGTTGACCAGCTTGATAACATTTACTAGTTGTATCTCTTTTTTGTTCTTCTGTACAATTAGATAAATCATCACCCATAGGTTCAACAGGCATGTTATTCATAGGATTATTATTGTATGCTTGAAAACTTGCAGGAGCTACTGGAGGTGGTGCATTAAATGATTGCATTGATGACCAAGAAGTATTAGGACCTTGAGTAACATTACCCAAAACCCCTGCTTGATTACCCATTGCAAGATTTGGATTAGCAACACCACCCATTTGTTTAAAAGAAGGATTTTTAATTTTATCAACTAAACTTTTAACTTTACCATATGAATCCTTTACATTGTCAACTGCATTTTTAGCACCATAGTAAGCTTGATCAATATTATATCTAGCACCACGTCCTTGTTCATATCTCTCAGCTTGTCTTAGATTTCTTTGACCACGTTTAGTTTGTTCATCCCATTCTTGATCACTAAATTGAAATCTTTCTTTTGCTTGATCTTCTAAACGATCTCTTCTACTTTCTTTGTTAGGACTTTCTTTTGGAGTATTACTTTTAAATGAAGGCATTTTCATATTTTTTCTACCACGGTTATCTAACATACCTTCAAGTTGTGTTAAATCACCCATAGGAACTCCAGTAGCATTACCATTACCATCAACCTGATAGATATCAATCCATTTTTTTCTATTACCTAATAAACCTTTTTTAGTAGTATAACTAGCAACAGGTTTATCTGGAATAAGACCGTTATAAGATCTACCATCATTTAAATAATATGGAGATTTTTTTTGTTTAACATAAGAGCCAGCTGACTGAAGTATAGGATTCCATGGTATTAAGTTACGTCCATAACCACCTGGATTTCTAACTTGAGTATAATTATAATTCATTTTTGCTATAGGAATGCACATTTTATATTGTTCATTCCAAACAGTACCAGGACCACACTGAGTTTTCTTTGGTTGCAAGCTTGCACTTGAGTTTAATACACAAGCAGATCCATTCCATGTATATCCTGCTGGACAATTACCATTAGTTACTTTTTCCTCTGCACCTTCATTAGTATAATCATTTAATGCACTATCATAAAAATTCTGATAATCATCATATGTACTATCATTTATATCAGCGTCAGTATCATAGTTTCCATCTGGATTAGCAACTTCCCAATCTTCTCTTTCACTTTTTCTATTTAATATTTCACTATCTGCCCATTCTTGATAATTCATTTTATCTTGCATACCTCTTGACTCTCCAGCTCTATTAGTAATAGTAATACCATCTCTTGCTTGTGTAAGATCGTATGGTTCATAATATTCTTCTTCATCTCCACCGTAAATAAATTTAGTTAGTGGCTCTTCAGCATTCATATCTACAAACCCTCCAAAAGCTGCTGTAAAATCTGTATTCATAGGTTCCTCTTCTGCAAGATTTTCTTTGAATCCATCTTTCATTAACATGTTTAATATCTTTGGATTAGTCTGAGCATTCTCATAAATATCTTTTGATATTGCTTTATTAGAATTATTTTTTAATGTACTTATAAAAGAAGATTTCATGTTAGCAATATCATTTGTCAAAGTATCTTTTCTTTTACCTTGACCTAAAGCTGCATCTCCACCTTCAGCATACATTGAAACCATTCTATCAATAAATCTATTTTTAGAAACACCACCTTTTGCAAAATCATCAGGCAACACTTGATTTTGTGTATTTGGATTTACAACATTTGGATCTTGATACCTATAGTAATTATAATCACTTGGGGTTTGTCCTTTTAAGAACTTCATACTATCAGGTGTCTGTAATGAATTTGGATACATTAGTGTATCTTCTTGAATAGGTGTAGGATCTAAAACTCTACTTGGCCCTACATCAGTACCACATGTACATTTACCAAGAGCATTTTTAGGTTGGAAGTTTGGTAAATTAGGATCCTCACATTGACATGGATTTGCTAATGCATCATATGTTTGATACCCTAGATAACCTAAACCACCACCAATAAGTGTAGTCTTTAAACCTAATCTATACTTATAGTTGATAGCATTCTTAATATCAGATGCTGTTTGTGAATAAGGTATAGCAGCAGGATCTTGCATATTTGGTCCAAGAGCCATATTTGAATAACCATATGCAGGATAATCAACAGATTCAACTCCTTTTGCACCAGTTCTAAATAATTGGTTTAATCCTGTAGTACCGTATGTCTCCAAAGTTCTTCCAAGTTTTCCTCTATTACTTAAAGTATCCCATGTATTTGGAGGTAAACCTGTTAGTTCTTCAATTTTTAAACCTTTTCCACCATCATAAACATTTGGAAATGGAGTGCGTTCATTATCTCTTAACACTAGATCTCCCCAAGCACGTGCAAATGACGTTCCTATTGGTCTATTTACTCTTGATTTTGTTTGAGTACCCATTGTTAATGGATTACCTAATGGATCAAATACACTTAAACCACCAGTCTGAGGATCTTGATTGTAATAAAATCTATTTTTAAATGTAACCTCTTTAGCTTTTGGAGGAGTTGTACCAAAAGGTAAACTTTGATTAGGACCAAAAGTATGTTTAAATTCAAAAAATTTATTACCTGCATCATCCACACCACCAATAACTTTTGTTTGCGGTGGATATACACCACTAATTAAACCTTCTTGGTTAGACATATTACCGTAATGTTCTAATGTAAAAGGTTCATTAGTACCGTATTCTAATTTTCCAATTATAGCTTTAACATCTTCTTGGTCTAATACTAATCTATCTACTTGCAAACTACCATCAGTTCCACCAGCATATGTTCCGTTCTGACTAAACACTCCTGTTTTTGGAGCAGCTCCATTAATAACATTCCAAAGTTCAGTTCTATTCTGTGTAAATGGAGTAGCTAATTTTGGAGTAAACTTTCCTCCTACATAAGGTAACTTAGTCATTGCATCACCAATACCAGTAAATACAGGTAAAGCTTTACGTAGAGTAGATAGATTAGATAAAGGATTAGCTTTATTAGCATATCCTATAGTTGGGATATACTCAGCTAATTTTTGAAGTGCTGATTTAGGAACTTGCAAACCAGTTCGTGCTCTTGGTAAATAGTCTTGTGGTTGATAAGAATCAGATGCACTTCTGTAGTCACCTAAATAAGATGCTAGATCTGGAAATTCTTGCATCTCTTGTGCACCTGGTGTCATAGCAATTAAATCTTCCATAGAGAAAGGTTTTTCTTCAGATGTTCTTCCCGGTGTACCATACTGATTCATTACAGCTTGTTCTTCAGTTAGCTGTTGATTAGGATTCAAATCATCAAATTCAGGATATTCACCACCATCATCAAAGTAACCACCATATTTAAAAGCACTTTCCTCTTCATCCTGTGTCATTTCTAAAGCAGAATTCTGATTCATCTGTGCATCTTCCTCATCATATAGACCACCATCAGAAGTTGCTAGTTCTTCTTGCTCTGCATCTGAAGCTGCTCTTTCATTATCCTCATCTATTTGTTGTTGTGGATCAGCACCTTGTTCTGGTTGAGCTTTATCTTTAACTACTTCAGGATCTACATAACCTTCCTCAGCAAGTTTAGACATAGCAGATTTAATAAGCATCACTGATGTATTCTCATCTAATGCATACTCATTAATAAGTTGATTATATAAAATATCAGGTGTAGCATCATTTTTTAATGATATATAAACCTGATCATATATTTGATTTAGTTTAGCTGGATCCATACTTGGACTTCCTACTTCCATACCCATAGCTGCTTTTTCTAAAAACTTAGCAGTTTTGTTATAGTACCCTGGAGTCTCTCCTGGAAGTGCTTTTCTAATCCTTACTTGCTTCTTCATAACATGTTATATATATAAATATACTAAATTTTAATTTATTCAATAAACTTAATAAGTTTAATTATGTTCTTCTATTACATAACCTTGTGTTATTAAATCTTTTATTTCTTCTGAAGTTAAATCTAATTCTACATAATTATTAGTTGTTCCACCATTAATATATTGTTTAGGAACTTCTTGATATCCTTTTAACCAATGTGGTTTATCTCCAAATACTCTTATGTCAGATGCAGGAATTTCAGGCAATGCATTACCAGTTTCAGGATCTATAACTCTATGTCCATAATGTCTTCCTTTGATGGGGAATCCTGTTACTGGATTTATTTCACCTCTTTTAAATGTAGGCAATGCTGTTTCAAAAACAACAGATCCTTCTGGTTTTGCATATGCCATATCAGCATATCCTTTTTGAAATGATGGAAATGATGTAGGTCTTGGAGGTAACATAAAATTTGTACCTTTAACTAATTGTGCAGGTGCTGTATTATTACTTCTTAATATTCCTGTATCAATAAAATCTTTATAAGCATCTATTCCTGCTACTCTATAGGATTTATTTAAATTATTTAATTTTTCTGCCCAAGGATTAATTTTATATGTATTATTAATTGTTTTAACTATTTTTCCTAAGTTAGCTTTTACAAGACCACCTTCTTTTCTTTCAGGTTCCACCAATGGATTAACCATTAACTCTTCAGCTTCATTATAGACTTTTTTAATTGGCTCTGTAACATATTCATCAAGATATTCTTGAGGTGTAGCCATACCCATACCACCAAGAGCAGCAGCATAAGCAGCTGCATAACCATATCTTTCTATTAAACTTTGTAAATTTCCTCCTTGACTTCTCCAATCAAACTCATCATTCCTAAGTTTATCCATGTTAACAGGAATGTATCTATTAGAAAAAGGTAATCTTCTGTGAAATGAAAGACCAGGTTCAGATAAAGGAATACTAGGCTTTCTCTTACCAAGAGCATCTGTAACTAAAACACCATTTCTATTAGACATGGTTTGAAAACCTAAATCAGATCCCGGAACATTTTTATCAAATTGAGCACCAAATACTCCTGAATAATTTTCATTAGGTTCATTAGGTTCAGCCCAGTTACCTTCAGTCATAATTTGGTTTTTACCCTTTCTTAATAATGGACCATGTGAAGGATTTAATTCTTCAAACATTTTTACATAATCTAATGAATCACCAAATTTTCTAAATGCTGTACCATCTACAGGATTCATTTTGTTTCCATAAAAAGGAAGAGCATTTAAAGGACTTCCTGTAAATGGACCCAATTTATCAACAACTGCCCCAAACATAGGTATCCTTACAGGATGTATCATTATAGGTGCTATACTTTTAACTAATGAATTTGCAGTGCCTATAGTTGCTATGTTAGCCATTCTTCCTACGTTTATAGGGTTTTTACCTAAAGCTTGTAATCCTTTAACAATTAAACCGGTTTGACCTTTAACTAAACCACCATCTGAATAACCTAACAAATTTGTATTCATTGGTTGTTGAGGCACTTTCCATCCAGGATTAACTTTATTAATATTAAACTCACCAAAACCTAAACCTTTACTTAATGTATTAATAGGTCTTGTTACAGATTGGAATTTTGGTTGACCTATACCAGGAATAGAAGTATATGGATTACCCATAAATATCCCAGATCCAGGTGTTGCAGCATTGTATGTAAGTGCATATCTACTTTCCGGGCTAAGATTGGTCATCATAGTTCCTGGAGTTTTTAAAGAATTAAGTGTCTTAATAGTATTTTTAGCACCTCCTAGGGCAGGTAGTACACCTAAAGCATCTAAAGCAGCACTTCCATAGTTGCCTTGTTGAAAGTTATCATATGCACTTGTAGCAAAACCTGGTGCATTTGCATAATAACTAAGTTGACTAATTGGATTTGCAAATATATTAGACACAAGTGGTTTTACAACATTTGGCATATACCATTTAGCACCTTTTGTAATAGCACTAAGACCTTTCATTAATCCTACTTTTGAACCTATATCAAATAATTCATCTCCTGCAGCACTTAAAAATTCTCCTTTATCATAACCTTTTCTTAAATTGGTTCCAATTTTAAAAGGATTTGCAGCCTGAAGTAAAGTATAATCTCTAATTATAGAAAGAGGGTTATCATTAGGCATAAGCCCCATATCAACACCAGTTTCATTTTGAATATCTGTTCTTGTTATATAAGATTGATTACTATTCCCCCACATTTCTTTACGAGGATTCATTGCAAAATATGCTGCATCATAAGGATTAGTTAGTACATCTTTTATTTTAGAACCTGTAGTATTTTCATTAATACCTGTTCCTTGCTTCATATTATCACGATTCTGATTAAGTGTAAATAAAGTATTTACCCTCTCATTTAATACGTCATTATATGTTTGCTTTTTATTACCAGTTTTTTGTCCTAATAATTTTTGCATTGCATCATTAGGATCCTCATGAAATGATTTTAATATCTCTAGTTTAGCTTTAGAATTAGAACCAGCTGCATCTAATGCTTGTTTAAGAACTTGTTTTGTTGTATCCATTCCTAAATTAGAAACATATTCTTCAACAGCTTTAGTATAGTCTTCAGCTTTAGCAGTGTTTGCAGCAGCTGATGCATTCTTTTGATTAAGATTTTGATTCCTTAACATGTTAGTATTTCTAACATTAGCCATAGCATCATCTTTTGCAAAAGTAAGTCCATCATACTGACCTGATTTTCCATACTTATCCATCCAATCTGAATAAGCTTTATTACCTCTATCAATTTTTTTAGATTGATAAGTAAGAAAGTCTCCTAAATTATTTGGACCACTATGATATTTTCTTTCCCAAGCATCCATTGGATCACTTGATTCTAAGAAAATTTTACGATCCTGTTCAACTAAAGATCCATCTGAACCAGGTATAGAATCTATATTATTATAAAGTTCAGAAAAGGCATCATTTATTATTTTATTTGTAGGTTTTTCAAATGTAGCTTTCAAATTAGATTGCTGCCCTAATTTAGGAGAGAGTCCTTTAATAACTTGGTCTACGGGTTTACCTTGCTCAATAGCTTTTGTAAGTATGTTTTTAGTTACCTCTTCTTCATAGTTAGCTTTAGCTGCTGCCATTAAATCCCCAAGTTGTTCTTTAACTTGTTCAGGATCTAATCCCCAGTAGTTTTTAAACTGATCTGCTTGAAAACCATTTGTAATAATTCTATCTTGAACTATGTTTTTAGGAAACAATTCTACAAAGCCATCTTTCTTATGAACAAGAAAATTATTTTTAAATTCAGCTTCTAGTTCTGGTGTAACTTTATATTCTGGAAATTTTTTATAAGGCTCTATTTTATCTTGTTTCTTAGATTTAGCAAATGTTTCAAGATATCTATTAGTATCATCAGCTTCCCATCTAGCATGTTCATCATTTGTTTTACTACGTATATCATTTATTTGTTTAACAAAGTCTATTTTTCTAGCTAAAGATTTGGCTTCATTGTCTTCTTGCCTAGCTAAATATTTAGCTTCATAGTCTTTTTGTTCTTTATTCATATCTGCATTAGATGCAGCAATATATTCAGTTTCTGTCAAACATTCTCCATTATAAGGATACTTTCCAGGAGGACATTTTTCTCCTCTGGCAACAGGAGATTGCATATCATTCCAATATGATGGTTGTTGTACACCTTGTACTTCTACCATAGGAGTATTGTCTGATTTAACAATCTTACCTTTTTTAGCTTGTGGAATACTTGTTATTCTGTACTTTGCCATTACTATATTTTTTCAAACGTATAACCTAATTTTTCTAACTTCTTCATAGTAGCTTCATCTATCTCATCTCCAAGTGTATAATCAATAGAACCTCCGTCTTCCCATTGTTTAACTGTTTTAAAAGTTTTAGGATCAACTAAAAAATTATTTTCAATATTAAATGGTTTACCACCTACTATACCTAATGCTTCTACATTTTGTAATGGTTTAAAATAAGTTGAACTTAAATATTTTTTTGCAAGTGAACTAGGACTTATAAATGCAGAACCTCTTTTTTCAAAAGGATTTAAATCCCATTTATCATAAGCTTTCCATTGCATACCTTCTGGAGTATCACGGACATCCCATCTATAACCACCTCTTACACCATATGAATCATTATCATATATAGCATCTGTAAATTCTGGATCAGGACTTTTTCCAACCTTATATGTTTGCATCCATGGATGATGATAAACAGGTTGACCCAAGAATTCATCAATCTGACTTCTTCTTAAATCAGCCCAACGATTATCTAAAGCATTAATTTTTTGCAAAGGGTGTGGATTTAAATCATAAAAGTCTTTTGTTAATCCAACTAACATATCTCTTTTACCATCCCATGCTTGACCTTTAAAACTATTAGCTATTATATCATTTTTTCTCTCAGCAAAAAATTGAGGAGTATGTTGAAGACCTAACATCTTGTAAGTGTTATCACCTATTTGTTCAAGAGTATTATATTCTTGTGGTTGCTTTAATCCAACTGCCCATGCATCTAATCTTCTTTTACCTATATCCTCAAGTTGCATCATAATTTCTGGATCATAATCTTTGATAGCCATTATTTTATCAGCTTCAGAAAATTTATCCCACTGTGATTTTGATACATCTAAGTTATTAAGTAATTTAGATAGATATTCAGGTGCCCCATATTTTAAAGACATACCTGTTCTAAAAGCTCTATTATCATTACTAAAAGTATTGTTATATAACTCAGACGGCATTCCTGTAAATTTTTCTATTATGCGATAATTAGCAGGATTAACTCCTTTGTATAAAAAAGCTCTTAATGCATTACCAGGTGTTAATTTAGAAGCAACTTTTGCAATACCACCTAGATTATATTTTCTAGTAAGTTTATAATTTGGTATTCTTATTTCTCCCGAATCTCCTCCAGTAACATTTTCAAAATATGCTTTTTCCATTAAACCTCTACCCTGCAAATCTGCATTTATTCTGTCAATCATTTCTGCAGACATCTTTGGATTAAAGACTCTTCCTGTACGAAAACCTGTTGGCACACCTTCTATACCATCAAATAACTTACTCTTTTCAGATACAAAATTTAAAGGAATATGATTTTCAAAACTCATATCCCAGTCTTTTCTTTTTGCCATGTTTAACAATAGATTATAAGAATCTAAACTTAAACTATGTGGTTCTAATATAGAAGGAAAAGCTTGAGGAAAAGAATCATTAATTAATTTCATTGCTCTACCTGCTTCCATAGGATTAGTCATTTTAGTTGCAAAATGAAAAATATTATCTTCTACTTTATTATTAGGATAAACTGAAAAGTAACCACTATCACCAGCTATTGTCAAAGGAAATTTTAATTGTTTTACATCCAAATCAATTGGTATATTTCTTAAATCTACTACACTATTTTCATTAGGTGGTAGATAAGTAGTAACACCACGCTGACTAGGAGGTGTTATAAGAGTTCTAGATGCAGGTCTTCTTACTGTTTTAACAATTTTACCTAAGTTAGCTTTAGTCAATTCTGGAACAGATATATCTTCTACTATAAATCCTCCTTCAGCATACTGTTGAATTTGTTCTGGAGTAAGTTCTGCTTCGATGTAATTAGCAGGACCTTCTGTATTTCTTAAGAAAGATTGTTCTTTTGGTTCTATAAGAGATTCATTATAAGTAGCAATGTTTCTACCCTGTACATTAGTAATAGGTCTGTATCCAATTTTTCTATCTTCATCTATAGCATGTTGAAATGTAGAATGAGTAGGAGCTTTTAAATATTCTCCTGTGTTTTGATTAATACTATATGCATGATAGTAACCATCATCTTCTGTAGGTTGATTATAGTTAAACTCTGATGGTCTTCCTTCTGAATCCCAATATCCTCTTATATCATATTCTGGATCATCTTGCATTAAGTTATCAGGAAGAGTAGGATAAAACTTTTGAAATTTTTGTTCATCTTCTGTAGATAATTTAGTTATACCATGTTGAGCATGTACTAATCCTTGACCACCACATTTATGACATGTAGTAATATCTTTACCACCATCTGCAGCATCCCATTCCCAACCACACTTTTTACATGTTACCTCCTTAGTAAGTAAAGCACCACCCTCTTCATAGTACTTAGCATTAGGATCATACACTTTATTCTTTCTAGACTTAGGTTTAGCAAAGAATGAATTTTCAGTAAAGAACTTATTTGTAGCATCTAAACTCCTAGAGTATGCTCTAGAGTTTTTCTTTCTAGGCATCTTTGGTAAAGAACCACCTTTTTTAAAATCATCTGGGGTTTCTAAAGTAGGGTCGTTATCTTCGTAATAGTTACCTGCTATTTCTTCTCCCGGTTGAATGTTCTTAAGAGCTCTTAAATATCTTTTATTACCTTGAGTTATAGAGCTAACATTAAATGCATCATCAGAATGATTATAATATGCCCCTATTACAGGAGTCTCTTTACTTTTTAAATAAGTCTCACCATCTTTTTGGAAAGATGATTTAATATGTGAAAGACCAATTATCTCACCAGCTCTGATTGGTTCATCAGCAAACAAACCTTTACCTTGTATGTTAGATTTTTGTATACTAACTTTTTTGTAAGGTTTCTCATTTAAGCCACCGTTACTCATTAAAGGGTTTCCACTAGGGTCTACCAACACATCTTGTTTTTTAACAGGTGCTTTAGCACTACCAAGATTTTTGAGTGAATCTATAAGAACTTTTTTATTATACATTACCTAGGAGAAAATTGATTTTTACTATTAGACATTTTAAAAATTACATTGACATCATCAGCTTGATGTTTTTTTAAATTGATAAAATTCAAATAATGTCTAAACTTCTTTCTTTGCATTTGTGGCTTAACATAATCCAAGTTATTTGGATTTAATACTCTAGTAAATCCATCTGGCCCAGTTATCCATGTATTCTGTGAAGAATATGATCCTTGAAGAACAATTGTTCCTGGAACAACAGGTCCTGTTGGTGGATAATTAGATCCTATTGGAAACTCTGCTCTTTGTTTTGTTACATCCCAGAACTGATTAAACCTGTACTTGTTCTCTTCTTTAGAGAAAAGAATATCATAAGAAGATAAGTTTGCATTTAATTTTGGATACTGCAACGATTGATTAACATTATTTTTAGGATAGATGTTAAGATTAAGATATCCGGAAACTTGCTCTGTATTATATACTACAGCTCTATCAAAGTTATAGTCTAGTACATGATGTTGATCAACACAACTATCACCACGTCTTCTGTATGCTTCTAGTATATATTCAATAGACCTAGTTGTCATTACAGCTTGTCCAGTTACAACAGGAAA
>Ga0315274_10004617_pt1 | contig 20209 bp, 22 predicted proteins | sample YL17G02_20_MG_FD_203700 | JGI IMG/M metagenome (GOLD analysis project Ga0315274, IMG submission 203700) | Sediment microbial communities from Yellowstone Lake, YNP, Wyoming, USA - YL17G02_20 | ecosystem: Environmental > Aquatic > Freshwater > Lake > Sediment | place: USA: Wyoming | collected... | reverse complement strand
CCTTCGATTCCCCTCTTAGTCCTTTCCTTTGCAGACCCGAGATTTGTCGGAAACAGGATGACCTAAAGTAATGCCCGTGAGGAGAAATTGACTGAGGAAGAGGCATTTCCAGAGAGTCATAAAAGAAAAACTGAAGGATTATCAACTCCTCGTCGTCTCCAACCGGGAGCCCTACATCCATAATTGGAAGGAAGACCAAATTGAATGTATGAGGCCAGCAAGTGGGCTGACCATCGCCTTAGACCCTATGATGCGGGCCTGTGGAGGGGTTTGGATTGCCCACGGAAGTGGTAGCGCCGACCGAGAAACTGTGGACAATAATCAAAAAGCGAAGGTTCCTCCGGAGAATCCTTATTATGAATTAAAAAGGGTCTGGCTTTCGAAAGAAGAAGAGGAAGGATATTACTACGGCTTTTCAAATGAGGCCCTTTGGCCCCTATGCCACATTGCCTATACCCGCCCCGTTTTCAGAGCAACCGATTGGGAGTTCTACAAAAAAGTTAATCATCTTTTTGCAGAAGCGGTCTTAGAAGAAATGGGTAGTGAAAGGTCCTTGGTTTTTATTCAAGACTATCACTTGGCGTTACTTCCCCGGATCATCAAAGAGAAGAGGCCGGATGCCTTAATCGTCCAGTTCTGGCATATCCCTTGGCCCAACCCTGAAGCCTTCCGAATCTGTCCCTGGAAGAAAGAAATCCTCGAGGGCCTTCTGGGTAATGACCTGTTAGGCTTTCATATCCGTTACCATTGTAATAATTTTATTGACACAGTGGCTCTCGAACTGGAGGCGAAACCAGACCGCGAGAGATATGCCATCGTCTACACAGCCGAGACGACTTATGTTCGGCACTTTCCCATCAGTGTCGATTTTGATGCTATTGCCGAGAGTGCATCAAGAAAAGAGGTTGAAGAAGAAGTCAAAAGGCTTAAAACCAAGTACCACCTTTTTGATAAAATCATAGGGGTTGGGGTAGATCGTCTTGACTACACCAAAGGGATTCCAGAAAAATTTAGAGCCATTGATCTCTTTCTGGATCAAAACCCAGATTACCAAAGACGATTCGTCTACATTCAGTTAGGTGCTCCCAGCCGAGAACACATTCCGAGCTATAAACAGATCAACGAAGAGATTGCTGAAAGCGTGGAGAGGATCAATTGGAAATATGGATCAGACCATTGGGTCCCGATTCTCTATCTTCGAGAACATATCCCTTTCCTATCCATGTTGGCTTTCTACAGAATGGCAACTCTATGTATTGTCAGCTCTCTCCAAGACGGAATGAACTTAGTTGCAAAGGAATACATTTCAGCAAAGGTCGATTCAGATGGCGTTCTCATCCTGTCTCGATTCACAGGCGCTTCACGGGAATTAAATGAAGCCCTCCTCATCAATCCTTATGCAGCGGATGAATTTACCCAAGCCATTAAAAGGGCTGTTGAAATGGCGCCTGACGAGATGTACCGGAGGATGAAGAAGCTCAGGGAAATTGTCAGAGAGAAAAATATTTATCTCTGGGCTGACCGAATCCTCACAAAAGCGATTCAAATCGCCTAAAGAAATGATGAACTACCTTTTTGATAACATAAGAAAGATACAGGACCGTCTCAGGGTCGCAGAAAGAATTTTCCTCTTCTTAGATTACGACGGAACGCTTGCAGATATTGTTCTTCATCCAGAAGATGCTAACCTGCCCCGAGAGGTGAGGACCACTCTTTCTGCTTTGAAGAAGACCCCAAGGATTTCTATGGCCATAGTCAGCGGGAGGTCTCTTAGCGATATAAGAAACAGAGTGGGTTTGAGCGGTATCCACTATGTCGGGAACCACGGATTGGAGATTTTCACACCCAAGAGCGGAATGAGGCAATTGCTTCCCAAAGAGACTATTGGGGCACTGAGAACGATTTGTGATCGATTGAATTGCCACTTCAAAGGCATTGAGGGAATCCTTGTGGAAGACAAGAGATGTACTCTTGCCGTTCATTATCGAACTGTGGATCCAAGGTGGGTTCCTTCCATATTGATGATATTAGAGCAGGAGATTAAGAAGTCAATAACCCCTCTATGTCTGCGCTTCGGAAAGATGGTCTTTGAAGTCAGGCCGCGACGTCCGGTTAACAAAGGAACAACCATCTTAGATCTACTGGGAAAGGCGGACCAAAATGGAGTGCTTCCGATATACATTGGTGATGATCAAACAGATGAGGACGCATTTAGGGTCTTGAAGAGAAGAGGTATTACCATTGTTGTGGGTATTCCGAAGCCGACCCTTTCTTCTGCCCAGTACTATGTGAAGGATCCGTCTGAAGTTCATGGATTTCTGAAAAAGATAGAGGAAAATCTTGCGGGGGACTGAATCGGTGTACGGATTCGGATGGATATTCAAAGGCGATAAGAAGGCAAGAAGAAGATGGCTGATCCTTTCAGGGTTTTTCTTGACTTTGCTCTTCTTTTCTCTTTATTTCCTTTTTTCCAGACCCACTGCCAACCTGGAGCAACCAGAAACTCAGATCCTCTTGACTGAAGGGACTATAAAGGGGAAGAGCACACTTTATCAATCCCTTTTGGAGAAGAACATTCCTATCCGATGGATTCATTTAATCATCTCGGAGCTGAAACCCTATGTAGACTTCAATCGGATCAAGGGGGGAACTTACCGTTTCTTCACAGATGCAAAAGGAGAGCTTGTAAAATTCATCTTTGAAAAAAGTCCATTGGAGGTCTACAAACTGGAGAAAGGTCCTCAAGGATATGTGGCCCAGAGAGATGAGGTTTCACTGGGAAAACATCTGGTAAAAGTGGAGGGAGAGATTCGTTCCTCCCTTTATGAAGCACTGAATGCGGCAGGCGAAAAAGATTCACTGGCCCTCTCCTTTGCAGAAATACTTGCGTGGGAGATCGATTTCTATCAAGACCTACGGGAGGGAGACCGGTTCAAAATGATGGTAGAAAAAATCTATAAAAGGGATCAGTTCATTCAATACGGGACGATCTACGGGGTGGAATATGAGCAAGAGGGAAAGATCATTCGGGGAATCCGGTATCGGGATGACTATTATAGCGAAGAAGGGATCTCGCTAAGAAAGGCCTTTCTAAAGGCACCCCTGCGATTCGACCGGATCAGTTCGAGGTTCAGCGGAGCGAGGAGACACCCTATCCTGGGAGGCGTACGACCTCATTACGGCGTCGATTATGCGGCTCCTGCCGGAACACCCGTATGGGCGGTTGCGGATGGGACTGTTCTTTCCGTGGGATGGAACGGTGGATTCGGCAAACAGGTCATCGTTCGGCATATGAATGGATACAGGAGCTATTACGGACACCTTTCTCGTTATGGTCCTGGGATCAGGAAAGGTATGCGCGTAACGCAAAAACAAATCATCGGGTATGTGGGTTCAACCGGCCTTTCGACCGGGCCTCACCTCGATTATCGGCTAAGCAAGGATAGCCGGTTTCGAAATCCCCTGAAGGAGGTTTTTCCTGCAGGCTCTCCCCTCAGAAAAGAAGAGAGGGAGGAGTTTTACAAGAAAAGGGATGAGGTGTTGTCCTGGCTGGCTGATGACGTGCCAGTTCAAAGGAAAGTCGAAGAGGTTACCAGCGATATTTTACAGTGAGATACGAAGAAAATGAGAAGTCTACTTTTGAGATTGAATTTTTTCTAACGATTTCTAACGAGGTACAAGTATCATCATGGAAGGCAATCCTTTTTATTTCTTCACGTCATCCAATCTGGTCGAACTGACCGGAGAGAAGGCCAATACCCTGGAAGAACTGGTATGTCTATTGAAGCGATGTAGTGGCTCGGCGATTTTTTATCATATCTTTCAGAGTTACCGGGATCGCCATTTTGTGATCGAAAAGTACCATTCTGACTTTGCTCAGTGGATTTCAGCCTCTCTGGATGAAGAACCCTTGGCAGAAAGATTAGGAGTCCTGGATGTCAGAGATTTTACCTCCATTCGGTCCTTAAGGGAATCGACGATAAAGATCATTGAAGATTATGTTCAAAAATTTCCTCAAATCAAGGACCGGCAGGGTAAAACACCCTTTTTCTTCTGCCAGTCGGTTAGTGTGGTCATGCCTACTAAGCATATTGCACGGGGTTTAGAGGATTTTTGTCGAATCATTGAAAACATTGGAATTCGGTCGATTCATTATCACCTGATTGAAGCAAGGCTTCGATTAGGCATCCATACCAATGACTTCTCCCATTGGCTTAGGGATAGTTTAAAAAAAGAAAGGCTGGCCCAGCGGATCGAAGGCATTGATATTTATCTTCACACTTTGGAAGAGATTAGAAAGATGATTCTTCATTATATTGAGGAGGAGATGAAATCTCAATGTCATCCATCGGTTTAATGGATTACGAGCCGATTGTTGGTAATCAGACCCTGGAGGAACTTTATCTTTTGGCAGAAGGTTTGAAGGGGAGACGGGTAAAAATGGTCAATTCCACTGCAGTAGGTGGAGGGGTCGCAGAGATTCTGCATCGGCTTGTCCCTTTATTAGATGAACTGGGCATTCAAACCCAATGGGAAGTAATTAAAGGAGGAGAAGATTTTTTTGTTGCGACGAAAAAGATTCATAATGCCCTCCATGGTGAACAAATTCACTTTCCATCCAGAATGAAAGAAATCTTTCTGGAGGTAAGTCGGGAAAATTTAAGGAACACCGATCTGGATCAGGATATTATTGTCATCCATGATCCTCAACCTATCGTCTATATTGAAGCGAAGGATCGAACTTCTGCAAAATGGGTTTGGAGATGTCATATTGATATCTCCAATCCGGATAAGGAGGTATGGAATTTTTTGAAGGGATATGTGGAACAGTTTGATGCCGCCCTTTTCTCCTCCCCCAGGTTTTCAAAAGGACTTCCCATTCCTCAATTTCTTTTCTTTCCTTCCATCGACCCTTTATCAGACAAGAATAGGGAGCTTGAGCCAGAATTCATTAGCCAGGTATTAGAGAAGTTTCACATTCCTCGGGACAAACCCATTATCACACAGATCTCCAGATTTGATCGCCTGAAAGACCCTGTCGGGGTCATCAAGGCTTACCGAATGGTGAAAAAATATATCGATTGCCGATTAGTTTTAGCAGGAGGGGAGGCAAGCGATGACCCAGAGGGTGAGGTTGTTATCAATGAAGTTCGGACTGAAGCGAAAGGAGACCCAGACATCCACATTATCTTACTCCCACCCACCAGTTCTCTTGAGATCAATGCCCTCCAGAGGGGATCGACGATCATTCTTCAAAAATCAATACGAGAAGGATTCGGCTTAACGGTAGCCGAAGCCCTATGGAAGAAGAAACCGGTGATCGGAAGCGCCGTAGGTGGGATCCCTGCACAGATTATTCCCAATCTGACAGGTGCTCTTGTCTATTCTATAGAGGGAACTGCCTACCAAATCCGATACCTCCTCACCCATCCAGATACCGCAAGAAAATTGGGTGAATATGGCCATGAATATGTCAAAGAGGAATTTCTGATCACTCGAAAAATCAGGCGTTATCTACTGCTCTTTCACGCTCTCTCCCATCCCGGAGAGAGGGTTATCCATCTTTGAAATAATGTCTCAATTAATGGAAGGTTTTAAGGATGATAACCGGATGTTGGAAAGGGTAATCGGACCCTTAGGTCATTGAGGAAGAATCGTGAAACTTCTTTATGAGTGGGTCATTCCATCGAGCGCTTTTTTAATTTGGATCCTATTGGTACTGATCATCATTCCTGTCCTCATGCGTTTTCTGAAAAGGAAGGCCGAGCAGACCCAACACACCTTTGATGAGCTCCTTGTTTCCGCATTAGGGATACCTTTAATCTTATTCCTCATTGGGTTAGGGCTAAATTCATTTTTGGATGCGGTCCCTCCTCTCCCTAAAAAATGGATAAAGTACTCCGATGCCCTGCTGATCCTCCTCTTCGTTCTGGCAAGTTATCTCTTCTTGGATAGACTGATGATGGAGATTCTTCGGCGGTACAGCAAGAAGGTGGACATCATTGCATCCTCTGCGGGTGTGATCAAGACCCTCTATCGTGCTCTTATTCTGGGATTCGTATTTCTTATCATCCTCGATCGGCTTAAAATCACGATCACTCCATTCTTGGCATCCTTAGGAATCGGTGGTTTAGTTGTAGCCCTAGCTTTACAAGATACTCTGGCCAACTTTTTTTCAGGAATCTGCATCTTTTTTGATAAACCCATTCGGATTGGGGATTACATCATGTTGGAATCAGGGCAGGAGGGATATGTTACCCAAATCGGATGGCGAAGTACAAGGGTTCGAATGCTCCCTAATAACATTCTTATTATCCCCAACGCCAAATTGGTGAGTAGCCAGATCACCAATTTCTATCTTCCTGAAACGGAAATGGCCGTTCTTGTTCAGGTGGGTGTTAGTTATCAGAGCGACCTGGAAAAGGTAGAGAGAGTTACCATTGAAGTAGCCAAACAAGTCCTTCAGGAAGTGGAAGGAGGGGTGAAGGAATTTGATCCCTTTATTCGTTACCATACGTTCAACGATTTCAGTATCAACTTTACAGTCGTTCTTCGAGTAAAGGAATATGTAAGTAAGTATTTGATTACTCATGAATTCATCAAAAAGCTTCACCGACGTTATCAACAGGAAGGCATTGAAATTCCATTCCCAATACGAACGGTATACATGAAAAATGAAGTCTTAAAAAGCTGAGGATTGTTTTATTAGAGGAAAAGCTTTTTATTAGACCCTTAATTTGTGGATACCTTTTGAGTGTCTCCAAAATTAACACAAGTAAAAAATTTAAAGGCATAGGAGAGAACGGTGATGAGGGCGTTAAGGAGTGGGCTTATGGCAGCCATGTCTATCAGCATTTTTATTATGGTCTTTCCCAACCATACCCTTTCTGAGACAACCCAACCCAGTCTCCGTATCCGTGCTCAATCCGTTATCCTTATGGATGCCATTTCAGGGCAGATCCTTTATGAGAAGAACGCACAACTAAAGATTGCACCTGCAAGTTTCGTTAAAATTCTTACCCTTTATTTGGTCTTTGATGCTATCCGAACCGGTGATCTCAAGATGGATGATGTGCTAACAGTAAGCACAAAGGCCTGGAAAACAGGAGGGTCAAAGATGTTCCTCAAATCTGGGGAAAGGGTCAGAGTAGAAGATCTGATCAAGGGAATTGCCGTCGTTTCGGGAAACGATGCCTGTGTCGCTCTGGCAGAAAATATTTCAGGAACTGAAGAGGTCTTCGTCTCGAAAATGAATGAGAAAGCCAAAATGCTCGGTTTTAAAGGTACGCAATTTCAAAACTCCCATGGAATGCCGGTGAAGGATCAATATACGACCGCTTTGGATATGGCCATTTTGGCGAGGCGTTATATGGAGACCCACCCTGAAGCGCTGACCCTCCACTCTACCTTATCGTTTGAACACAATGGAATATTGCAGAGGAATCGAAATGTATTGCTCCAAAGAGATATTGGAGTTGATGGTTTAATGACAGGCCATGTGGAGGAGTCGGGTTACCACCTGCTCTTAACGGCAAGGCGGGAGGGTTGGAGATTGATTGCAGTAATCATGGGAAGTAAGACGTTATCAGATAGGGCCCGCGAGGCACAGGACTTATTAGAGTATGGCTTCAGACATTTTTCTGTTGTGGAGGCCTTTAAAAAGGGCGCTTCTCTTGATTCAATCAAGGTGGTAAGGGGTAAAATGAGCCAGGTCGAACTGATTGCAGCAGAGGATGGAAGGGTTGTGGTGACAAAAGGGGAGGAAAAGTTAGTTTCAGTCAATTCTGTAGTGCCGAGTTTCATTGATGCGCCGATACGAAAGGGTCAACGGGTAGGAAAAGTTTTGATTCAGAGCGGGGGTAAAGTGCTCAGAGAGGTTGACCTTCTTTCATCATCCGATGTCCCAAAAGGATTCCCTTTCTTATGGTTACTCATCGGCGGGGGAATACTCGGCCTCCTTCTTGTGGGTCTTATTGCCTTTTTGAGAATGTTTCGATCACATCGAAAGAGAATTCGATGACAGAAATTTATTAGGGGTTTTCTTGGAAGGTCGCAGTGCTGTTTTTTTCTAAAGGTTGTGAATAAGATGAATGATTTTTCAAAAAGAAAGTGGAAATGGATATTGATTGGATGGGCCTTATTGAGATTGGTATTTTACTTCGGAACAGGTGATCTTTGGGCAGCTCAGACCGATCGGATTGAAAGGGATCTCTCTCAAAAAAAGAAAGATCTCAAGAAAATTAGGAAGGAACTTTACCAGAAAAAGGTAGGGGAAAAGGAAATCCGAAAAAAAGAATCTTCAGTTCTCAAACATTTCCATCAAGTGACTACGGAGCTTCAGCAGAAGGAGAGAGAACTGAAAAAGATGAAGGGTAAGGCGAACGGAATTAAAAGGATATTAGGACAGACAAGAAGCAAAATCGTTATGCTCAACCAAGAAATTGAACAGACAAGGGAAAAACTCATTTCCAGATTAAATGCATTTTATAAAATGAAAAGTATCCCTTCGGAGACATTTCTATACCCCTCCGATTCTTACATGGACCTTTTAAAAATTGATAAATATTTCAGGGTCATCATCGATTCTGATGCACGTCTCATCGATGCATATCGGTATCAGGTGGTTTTGAAATCGAGGTATCAGGAAGAGTTGATCCAAGATCAACTCCAGTGGGATCGAAATATCACCGGGGTGGAGACGAAGAAAAAAGAGATTGAAAAGGTCAGAATAAGGAAACGCGTTTTGCTGAAGTCCATCCAAAATCAGAAAGTGGTCTATCAGAGAGCGATTGGGGAGATGGAGGAGAGGGCAAACGAATTGCAAACACTCATTAGCAAGCTGGAAAAAGAGAGGAACCTTCTTGCATATGGTAAGGCAAGACATGATACCCTTAAAGGCAAATTGGTACTACCCGTTCAGGGGAAGGTGATAAGTCTGTTTAAGGAAAGGGGACAGAATGGTATCGAGATCAGTGCCCCAATGGGTGCTGAGATACGAACAGTCCTGCCTGGCAGGATCCTCTATGCAGATTGGCTCAAAAGGTTCGGAAATGTTGTAATCATCGATCATGGGGATCATATTTTTACTGTTTATGCCTACTGTTCCCAATTGTTGAAGAAGGTGGGAGATATCGTTTCCAAAAGAGAGCCCATCGCCCGGGTGGGAAGCGGAAGCTCCTCAAAAGAACCTGCTCTATACTTTGAAATTAGGTTTCAAGGAAAACCGCAGGATCCTGTCGAATGGATCTCCCGATTGAGAAAACAATAAGCCAAAAAGAATCTTCGGAATTTTTCTGAACCCTCAAGAAACATAAAGAAATCCTTCAAAAAATGGATGGCCTGTTCCACTCTTTACGAAACCATTTATGATTTCTCCCCTTTTGCCCCATTTTGCCACAGATTGTTTCTTTATTCCCCTACTTAGATTCTTTAATTATTTATTAGAATTTCTAACCAATTGAAATTTTAAATAAATTTATTTCCCAGCCATCGGCATTCTTTTTGCTCATCCTTAATATATATTTCAATTTGAAAGGAGAAATTATGGCACGGAGAGATGATAATCCTGGAGGAAGTGGGGGACAAAGCTACGGCGGTCCTTCAATGGACGAGATTGCAGTAAAGATTCAAGAGAAGATTGCTCGTTTAGGAGGAAAGAGGGTCTGGTTGATCCTCTTGGCTATCGTGGTCGGGATCTGGTTGGCATCGGGAATTTATGTTGTTGGGCCGGGAGAGATGGGAGTGATCCGGCAATTCGGAAAGGTGGTGGATCAAACTGCACCGGGATTAAGATACCGGTTTCCCTGGCCCATTCAGACCCGTGATGTTGTTCATCTGGCCAGAGTCAGAAGGGCTGAGATCGGCTTGAGGACAGACCCATATACAGGAAAGGTACGGCTCGAACCAAAGGAAGCCCTGATGCTAACGGGTGATGAAAATATCGTGGATGCCCAACTCTTTGTTCAATACGTAGTGAAAGACCCTTCCCAATTTCTCTTCCGGGTGAGAGAAGCTGAATTGGCCTTAAAGACCTCTGCGGAGGTGGCCCTTCGCAGTGTTGTGGGGAGGAATACCATTGATTATACGATGACCGAAGGACGAGTGGTTGTTCAAGATGAGGTCAAGAAGTATCTCCAAACCCTTTTAGACGAATACCAAACAGGATTGATGGTGACAGAGGCCAGACTCCTGGTGGTTGATCCGCCTGAAGAGGTGAAGGACGCCTTCCACGATGTGGTCAGGGCCTGGGAGGATCGAGAGCGTCTGATGCGGGAGGCAGAGGGATACCGGGAAGACCTCATTCCAAAAGCAAGAGGTGAATCTGCGCAGATGGTTCGGAGCGCGGAGGCTTACAAAGAGCAGCGGGTGATTCGAGCCCAGGGGGATGCCACAAAGTTTCTGGATCTTCTAAAAACATATAAGAAGGCGAAAGATGTGACGAGGGAGCGTCTCTATCTTGAAACTTTAGATAAGATTTTGCCCGGAAAGGAAAAATACATCCTACCTCCGGAGGGGAAAGATTCCGTCCTAAAACTGCTTCCATTGAAGGAGGCCATTGCGGTCAAAGAAGAGAAAAAAGAAGAGAAAAAATAAAAGAGAAAGGAGTAGAGGGCCATGGGAGGAGCAAAGAGATTCATTACAATCATTTTGATTTTCGTTGGCCTAATTCTTTTATCGAGTGCGACTTTCACTATTGATGAGAAGGAGCAGGCCATCATCACACAATTTGGAAAATATATCCGAACCATTAAAGAGCCAGGATTGTATTTTAAGATCCCAATCATTCAAACCTTACATCTCTTTGAGAAAAGGGTTTTGACAACGGATGCCCTTGCTGCTGTGGAGTATATCACCCTCGACAAAAAGAGAGTGGTGGTGGATCATGTCTCCCGATGGAAAATTGAAGACCCTCTGGAATTCTATCGGAGTGTCAGAACGGAGGCAGGGGCGTTGGCACGGTTGGAGGATATCCTGGTTGCCCGATTGAGACAGGAGATAGCCAAACACCCGTTTATCGGGTTCATTCGGGAGGAGAGGGAGAAGATCGTCGAGACCGTGGCAAAAGACGCCCATGAGCAGGCAAAACGATTTGGCATTAAGATCATTGATGTGCGAATCAAACGGGCTGACCTTCCCAAAGAGGTCCAGGCAAGTGTCTATGCCCGCATGCAGGCAGAACGTCACCGGATTGCCAAACGATATAGAGCCGAGGGAGAGCAGCGATCTCGAGAGATCAAGGCTGAAACCGACAAGGAGAAAGAGATTATCCTTGCCAAGGCCTATCAACAGCAGATGAAACTTTTCGGCGAAGGGGATGGCCGTGCCACAGATATCTACGCCTCTTCCTATGAACAGGATATGGAGTTTTACTCGTTTCTAAGGAGACTCCAAACTTACGAAAAACTTTTTGAGGGAAAGACGACGATTCTCCTTGAATCGGATTCCGAACTTCTCAAATACTTCAGGAGCCCCCGGGCATCCGGTAAACCCCGTTAGAAAGTCTTCGACTTTTTAACGGGGAGGCTCACACGGGGCATTAAACCCCGTGTTCGCTCTAAAAGGAATTATATCTTCATCCCCGCTGCAAGCAGCGGGGCTTTCTAACGGGGTAAATGAACAGAACCGATATTCCATTAACTTTTACTAACCAAGAAAGGAGGACGGTGTATGCATTTCACAAAGATCTTCATAATATTTATAGGGTTAAGTCTGGCCATTGGATTTTTTGGTTGTGCTAAGGAGCAGAAGATGGAAACTCCCAAACAGGAGCAAATCACAAAGAATTTGGTTCCACCGAAGGCTGAGTTTAAGGGGCAGGCCTTTCTTGTGGAGCTTAGCGACCTCAGGGTTGTCATGACAGTAAACATAGCTTCCAAAGAGATCGTCGAGACGCCGAGCCTCAAGGGTAGCATCAAGATCACTAATAAATCGAAAGATATCCTGGATATCCAGGCGCTTACTCTCGAATACTTGGATGAAGCTGGGAAGCCAATTCCTTATAAATCAGAAGAGAAAATTGAGAAGGTTTATCCGTTTTGGAAGGCTCTTCAGCCTGAAGGCGTAGCCGAAGGTTCTCTGGACGTCACGATCCCAGTGAACGCTATCAAGGAAAGGCCTCTTGTAAAATTAGAAATCAACCTGGTCTACGTCCCCTCTCCCCTTAAACGAGAGACTTTGACTTTGTATGAAAAGATTGAATAGTCCCTGATATTAATCCACAGGGCTAAGCAGAGGGGCATTATTTCGATCACTTAATATGGGGCAATGGATAGCCCTTGTTTCGAACCATTGCCAATCTACCTTTGGTAAACATGCGATTTTCAGTATTGGACATATTCTCTTTATTGTATCGTATTAGGCCATGGGAAAGCAGTGTAGCCGAACAAATCAGAAGGAGTATTGATGGATAATAATAAGAAACGAATATTGGTTGTTGAAGACGATCCAGAAATGAGGTCTTTGCTGAAAGATTTCTTTACGGAGGAAGGGTTTGAAACAGATTCTGTGAGTAATGGCTCAGAGGCTTTCCGAATACTGGTCAGGGAACTTTTCGATCTGGTTATTACCGATATTCGGATGCCTGGTTTGACCGGATTGGATATTATTCCAGGAATAAAGAAACTTCAACCCAATGTTCCCATCATTGTGATTACAGCCTTTGGAAGCGATGAAATCCGTCACAGGGCAATGGCGAGAGGGGCTACTAGCTATTTGGAAAAACCAATCCATTTCCAAAATTTGAGAACATTGATTCATGAGATGTTCTCAAAACAATAAAGGGGAGGGTAAAAAATGGTTGGAATCTTAGTTATCTCCCACGGAAGATTGGCGGAGGCCTTAATCTCCTCGGTCGAGTTCCTTGTAGGAAATTTGCAGAGGACAAGAGGAGTCTCAATCTGGCCGAAGGAAAAGGGAGAAGAGGTTAAAGATCGGGTTCGAAAAGAAATTGCAGAGGTGGATGATGGGGATGGGGTTGTGATTTTAACGGATATTTTGGGCGGGACGCCGACGAACCTCAGCCTTTCCTTTCTGGAAAAGGAGAGAGTGGAGGTGGTCACCGGGGTGAACATGCCTATGTTGTTGACTCTTTCGAGTTATCGAAAGGGAAAATCCCTGGAGGAGATCGGTAGGTTGGCGAAGAAGTCGGGACGTCGGAGTATTATCTTAGCCAAGAAGTTGTTTGGATTGAGGCAAGGTGGAAAATGGAAGAGATGATGTGCCCGGCATGCGGCAAGATGGGCGAAATGCTTATGAAATCCTAACCTTATCGGGGAAAAGGTTGGAAATTATCACAAATGGGAATGAGAGAAAGGATGAAAAAAATCCTCTTCATCGATGATTCTGAGAGTTTTCGGTTTCTCCTCAAAGAAGAGTTGTCAGAGGAAGGATATAAAGTGGTCACAGCAAACAGTAATGAGGAAGTTTTATCAAAGTATAGAGAATTCACCCCGGATCTTATCATTTTGGAGTTAAGACAGAAGAATGTGAAAGAGGAATCCTTTGAACAATTAAAAAAGCAGTACCCAAATATTCCTTGGGTGGGGTATTCCACCTTCAATCAATGCCCGGAGGAATTTAAGAAATGGGTCCACTTCTATTTACAGAAGTCATGGGAGACGGAAGGATTGAAGGGGTTAATCAGAAATGTTTGACTCGATTTGATGGGATTTTGTCAAAACGTGCGGAGGTAGTTCATATGGAAAAATGGAGATGGGTAATGATCCCGATTGTCATTCTTGGAATGTTCGTTTTCATCCTTACCATGTACTCTGCATAGTCTGTTAAATCTTGCTGAAAGGGGGAAGCAATGGAGGAAGCGGTCAAAGAGAAAGAAGGTACTACCATTACTGAAGGAAAAAAGGGAAAGCGAAAATGGTTAGGTCGAGTTTTGAACTTTTTAATGTATGGGGGGTGGTTACTGGTCGTGGTCGTTATCCTTGCAATTGTTATCCTTATTTCAACTTTAGGTAAGTGAACTGCCCAGATTGCCCTACAGTGAGTATTGATCAACGAAGCCGAGCCTCGTGAAACCTGAAGCTGAAATATGCTATCTGGAGCCAGGTTGTAAAGAAGATCTAAAAGGAATTTCCCAGGTCAGAGCTGAGGGAGGAAGTCAGAAAGTTATTTCTGTCCAATGGTAATTTAAGAAAGGGAACAAAGCTATGAAGATAAACGAAATTAGGGAAAAGGCGAAGGCTTTAGGAATAAAAGTGATGGCGACGACTAAAAAGGCCGATTTGATCCGACAGATTCAGAAGGCAGAAGGAAATTTCGATTGTTTTGGAACGGCGAAAGACTATTGCGATCAGTTGGATTGCTGCTTTAGAGAGGACTGCCTGCCTTCGATCAAACCTAAGAGAGGTAGAAACTCATGAGCGATTTCTTTCAACCCGGGGTCATTACGACGCTTCATCGTTTAAAAAAAGACAATTTAGAACGAAAGGAAACGGAGCTGGAATTCTATTCAAGATACAACCCGATTGCGCTCGTTCTTCCTTCTCTTTATTCTGAGTTAGAGGAGAAGGCCCTTAGAACAATCGTTTCCGAAATTCAGAAAGTCAAATACATCAACCAGGTCATCGTGACTTTGGGGAAAGCAGACGAAAAGGAGTTTGAACATGCCAAGAAATTCTTCTCTGTTCTTCCTCAGGAGACTATCGTTATCTGGAACGATGGACCAAGGGTTCAATCCCTTTACGAGATCTTAAATAAGAATGGTATCTCAGCAGGGGAAGATGGAAAGGGGCGTTCCACCTGGATGGCCTTTGGTTACGTTTTGGCGAGCGAAAAGAGCGAAGTCATTGTGCTTCATGATTGTGACATCCTCAGTTACGATCGAGAGTTTTTGGCCAGGTTATGCTACCCGGTGGTTAACCCAAATTTGGGATACGAGTTCTGCAAAGGATATTACGCCCGGGTGACGAATAAGATGCATGGACGAGTCACACGTCTCTTTATGACTCCTCTGTTCCGCTCTCTGGAGCGACTTTTAGGATACCTTCCTTTTTTGGTCTATCTGGACAGTTTTCGATACCCGTTGGCCGGCGAATTCTCTATGATTACGGACCTGGCAAGGATCAATCGGATTCCCTGGGATTGGGGGCTTGAGGTTGGGGTTTTATCCGAGGTCTTTCGAAACTGCTCACTGCGACGAATCTGCCAGGTCGATTTGACAGAAAACTATGAACATAAACATCAGGAGCTTTCTCCAGATGATCCCAGCAAAGGTCTTTTAAGAATGTCTGCTGATATTGCGAAAAACCTTTTCAGAAATTTGGCAAGTGAGGGGATTGACCTTTCAGAAAGCCTTTTGAAGACATTGAAGGCAACCTACTTAAGAACCGCTCAGGAGGCCATCACAAAATACCATGACGATGCTGCGGTCAATGGCCTCGATTTTGATCGTCATGAAGAAGGGGTGGCGGTGGAGACTTTCACCAAAGGAATTGAGCTGGCCAGCAAGGCCTTCGTGGAGGACCCTCTCAGCATTCCACTAATCCCCAGCTGGAGCCGGGTGACCTCAGCCATCCCAGATTTCTTGGAAAGGTTGAAAAATGCCGTCGATGATGACAACACCTAAAGTCGTCATTTTCACGGATCTTGATGGGACCTTGCTCGGTCAGGAAACCTATTCTTTTGAGCCAGCTCAACCTGCCCTTCGTGTGATTAGAGAAAAAGACATACCACTCGTTTTATCAAGCAGCAAGACCAGGGCAGAGATTGAGCTTTATCGGAGAAAATTGGAAAACGGTCACCCGTTTATTTCTGAAAACGGAGGCGCTGTTTTTATCCCCAAAGATTATTTTTCTTTTCAGTTTCCTTACGATAGAGAAACAGATTGGTTTTTCGTTCTGGAATTGGGCACTTTTTATCCCAGGATTATTGAAGTCTTGGAATGGATTAAGAAAGAGACAGGGATTTTAATTAAGGGTTTCTCTGATCTGACTGAAAAAGAAATTTCCTCCATTTGCCGCTTGGATTCAAAAGAGGCTGGATTGGCCAAAAAGAGAGAGTATGATGAGCCTTTTATCATTGAAGGGAGCGAAAAAGAAGTCGATCTGGTGAAGGAGAAAATTAAACAGAGAGGGTTGAACTATGTCTGGGGAGGAAGGTTTCACCATATCCTGGGCAAAAACGATAAGGGCAAGGCCGTTGAAATTTTAAAGGAACTCTATGAAAATCAATTTTTCTCAATCTTTACTATCGGCATTGGGGATAGCCTGAACGACCTGCCCATGTTACGGGCAGTAGACCATCCTATTTTCCTCAAGGAGAAAAGAATCCTTTCAATAAAGATCCCACAAAAAATTAAAAATTTAATCATTATGGATGGAACAGGGCCTCACGTTTGGAATGAAGCCATTCTTCAGGTAGTCAACAACTTGAAAATTTAAATGAGGAGTGAGATCTATGCAATTCTTTTACTGGTTGATCTTTCTAATGGCCATCGGGATTGCCATTTTTTCTGTTCAAAATTCGAATGCCCCTTTGGTGGCCATCAAATTTCTTCTGTGGCGATTTGAGACATCTTTGAACTACACTATCTTTGGAGCCATTGGTGCAGGAATTCTCATCATTTTGTTTTTTTGGATTCCAAGAGCCCTTAAGACTTCAATCCAATTAAAAGAATTGAAGAAGCAAGTTAAGAATCTTGAAACGATGTTGTTTAAACCGGCTTCCCTTGGACAGGAAGGGAATAGAAACAAAAAGCCATGAAAAAAGCGATTATTATTCCTATTTATCTCAGACTGAGTCAGCCTGAAGAACTGCCATATTTAGATGGGTGGACCTTAGGAAAGAGAGCGATTGAAAGCCTGAGTATATTGGAGGAGCAGAATTTCACCCTCATTCTTCCTGTTTGCTTCGACCTGATGGGTGAAGACAGAGAGGACCTTTTTATAGAGATGGATTGGCTTCTCAGGAAGGAATATAAAAACCTTAGATTGCAGAGGGCATTAATCTTTTCCTACCCCCACCTGGAACAATTAAGAAAATATTTAGAACAAAGAGGTTTTAAAAATTTCTACTCTCTCATTGATCTGAAGGGATTTTCAAAAATTCGCAACACAGGTCTTCTCATTGCCCAAGCACTCTCCATGGATGTTGCAATCTTTATGGACAACGATGAAGTTGTGGAGGATCCACAATATTTAAAGATTGCCTGTGAGCATTTGGACCAGAGGTGGAATGGGAAGAGGGTGAGTGGAAAAGGTGGATTTTATATCAACCAGGATGGGACGATTTTTCTTCCTTCCGAACGCCTCTGGTGGAGGTTTCTATGGGACAAGACAAAGTGGATGAATCGAGTCTGGGAGAAGATCCTTTCATCGAGAGAACGACTCGTCCCTTCACCACTGCTTTTAGGTGGAAATCTGGTGCTTCACCAGCGCCTTTTTCAGAGCATTCCCTTTGATCCCTATATACCGAGGGGGGAGGATACGGATTATCTCATTAATGCCAGTCATTTGGGATTTTGCATTTTATTTGATAAGGAACTTCGAATCAAACACCTTCACCCTGAAAGGACACGAGCCTATTTTTATCAAGAATTGAAAGGGGATATTGAACGGTTCCTCTATGAGCGGGAAAAGACAAAGGTGGGATTGGGCTTCAGTCTTGATCCCTATCCAGGATATTTTCTCAAGTGGACAATCTATCACAAGGCTCTCTTTACCTCGCTTTTTCTCAGCATGGATTATCTATTGAAGAAGGAATGGAGGAAAGCAAAGGAGACCCTTTTGAACCTCCACATGATTTTCCAAAAGAGGGATAGAGGGTGGTTTGATTATTTGAGATTCAGGAAAGATTGGGAGACCGTCATGAGAGATATCCGGAAAGAAGGGATGGACGAAATATTGAAGGAGTGCTGGGTTTTGATTTGAGAGGGCCGATGGAAAGATCCTTTCAAATTCAACTCGAACCGATCAAAGAAACAGACTTATTGATCGGAATCCCGAGTTACAATAATGTCCGGACGATCGGTCATGTGGTACGAGCTGTGATGGCCGGTCTGGCAAAATATTTTCCAAAGGCTAAGGCCGTTTTAATCAATTCTGACGGTGGGTCTACAGATGGTACTCAGGAGGAAGTCAGGAGGGTTCAGATTGAAGACTATAAGACCATTCTCACTTCCCACCCGGTCCATCCTATCCATAAAATTGTCACTCCCTATCATGGGGTTCCTGGGAAAGGGAGTGCCTTTCGAACGATCTTCGAGGCAGCGAAAAGTCTGAAAGCAAAGGCGTGCGCTGTGGTGGATTCAGACTTGAGGTCCATCACACCGGAATGGATTGAACTTCTTATCAGGCCCATTTATGAAGAGGGCTTCGATTATGTTGCCCCTCTTTATGCACGACATAAGTTCGATGGGACGATCACCAACAGTATCGTCTATCCATTAACTCGGGCTCTCTATGGAAAGAGGGTTCGTCAGCCAATCGGAGGGGATTTCGGTTTTTCCGGAAAGCTGGCGAATTTCTACCTGACCAAAGATGTATGGGAGACTGATGTGGCCCGCTTCGGGATTGATATCTGGATGACCACGCTTGCCATCGCTGAGGGGTTTAAGGTGTGCCAGGTCTACCTGGGCGCTAAAATCCATGATGCAAAAGATCCCGGAAGTGATTTGGGACCGATGTTCACTCAAGTTGTCTCTTCGGTTTTTGGTTTGATTAGGGAATACGAGACTCTTTGGAAAGGGATTGGAGAATCTCAACCTGTTCCCACTTTTGGTTTTCATTATGAGGTGGGCCTTGAGCCGATCTCTGTCAATCTAGAACGTATGATAGGTAACTTTCGATTGGGTGTGAAAGATCTGATGAAGATCTGGGAAAAGGTATTATCCTCTGAAACAGCCAAATGGCTCGAATCCCTTGGACGGTCATCGGATGAGGCATTCTTTTTCCCTCAAGACTTATGGGTCCGTATCATCTATGATTTTGCAGTAGCCTATCGTCACGGGTCGGTTCATCGTGAACACCTGCTGAGATCAATGATCCCGCTCTATCTTGGGCGAGTGGCTTCTTTTGTGAAGGAAAATATGGACAGTTCAGCCATTGAAGTTGAAGAAAAGATAGAATCCCTCTGTAGGGTCTTTGAGGAGATGAAACCTTATCTTATCGAGCGTTGGAGAATAGGAGGTGAATGATATGGGAGAGGTGTGGAAGGTTGCTGTCACGGATTCTCTCAATAAATTTTTGGGAAAAGTCATAACATTTCTGCCCAATCTACTGGCGATGATTACGATTCTCATCATCGGGTTTCTTATCGCCTGGATGTTTAAAAAGATTCTTTACCGTTTTCTAAGGGCAATCCAGTTCGACAGGGTGAGTGAACGTTGGGGTTTGACCCACATACTGTCCAAAGGAGGAGTCGCCTATTCTCCTGCCAATCTTTTAAGTCGGTTTTTCTACTGGGTCATCGTTCTCATTACGCTCATCTTAGGAGTGAACGCCCTTGAAGTGGCAGCTACCCAAAACTTGATTGCCCAATTCTTCAATTACCTCCCTCACCTTTTTGCCGCGATTGTCATTTTAGTGGTCGGCTATCTCATCGCAATCTTTGCAGGGCAGGCCACATTGATTGCAGGGGTCAATGCTCAGATGGAATCTGCCAGACTTCTGAGCCGTGCTGTCCGTTGGTTCATCATTATCCTTTCCCTTACAATGGCCCTCTATCACTTAGGCATTGCAGAGAAGGTGATCGTCGTTGCATTCACCATTATTTTCGGTGGAATTGTCCTTGCCCTGGCCATTGCCTTCGGGTGGGGAGGAAGAGAATTAGCCAAAAACTTTCTTGAAAAGCTCTCCAAAGGGAGAGATGAAAGGAATAAAGGACAGGACCATATTTCCCACATCTAAAAGTGGAAGGTCAAAGTATGTCTTGGTGGCCAGGAAGGAGGTAGATAAGATGAAAGGAGAGAAAGAGTCATCGAAGGAAGAATCACCAATTCCTATGTTGATCTTGATGACACTCATTCTATTAGGAGGGATCTTACTGGCGGGACTCATCATTTTTTCAGAATGAAGAAAGTAGTTGAGATAGAGACTTATGGAAGTTCGGCGGAAAAAATAGGGAAGAATCTTTAAAGAGGAAGCCATGAAAACAATTTGGTCTGTATCATTTGTATCTTGCTGAGCGGAATTTGGCATTGTATAAGCATTAACCTTCTCAGCTCTATAATATGGATTTATGGAAAAGGAAAATGTTC
>Ga0315274_10004616_pt1 | contig 20213 bp, 23 predicted proteins | sample YL17G02_20_MG_FD_203700 | JGI IMG/M metagenome (GOLD analysis project Ga0315274, IMG submission 203700) | Sediment microbial communities from Yellowstone Lake, YNP, Wyoming, USA - YL17G02_20 | ecosystem: Environmental > Aquatic > Freshwater > Lake > Sediment | place: USA: Wyoming | collected... | reverse complement strand
TAAGCTTTTTTTCTAACTTGGTATGTTAAGCTTCCGTGCCCTCTTGCCTGCGATATAATTCTTTTACCCATTTTAGATCATCCCCAATTTTGTAGCAATATCCGCTGCAATATTTGATTTATTTAATCTGACAAATGCGTATTTTTTGTTGCCCTTAATATGAGTTCTCACTTTCTCAACTTTTACTGCAAAAACAGATTCTACTTCTTTTGCTATTTTTGGTTTTGTTGCTCTTCTCTCTGTCTCAAATAGCAAAGTATTCTCTAAGTCGATCATTTTTACTGCTTTTTCTGAAGTTATTGGTCTTAACATCATGTTACTTTAATTCCTCCAGTGCTTTTCTTGTGTAGAGTGTTAATCTTCCGAGAGGATATAAATCTGCAATCTGAAGATTATCTATTTTTTTAATGTCAATGCCTGTCATTTTTATATTCTCGTCTTTTCCTGTTATCAAGAGCAATCCTGCATTTGATTTGTATTTTCTTCCTCTTGTTTTTCCCCTGCCTGAACGAACAACTTTTTTTTTCAAAACAAGAGCAAACAAATCTCCGAATATTTTTCTCAAAGAATCTATAGCACTCTTTGTTTTTTGAGGAACTGACTCAATTACAAATGGAGCTGATTTTATTTCTTTTAATGAAGAATATCTTTGCAAAATATAATCTTTATTTGCTGTTGCTGCAAGAGCAGAAGACATTGCTATTTTTATCTCGTTCTTGTTTATTTTCTTTGGAGTGTGAATTCCTTTTGGAGGATGAGCTCTTCTACCGCCTCTTGTTGAAGAAACTTCTGCACCAATCCAAAAGAATTGCGTTCCTCTTCTCCACATTCTCTTTCTTGGGATTCTTGAAATTCCTTTTCCATATGCTGTCTGCCACTTGTGCCTTCTATGGGAAACTTTTCCTGAAGCAGAATGCCTCTTGCCTGCTTCTTCATAAGAAGAATACGGCTGAACTTCTTTTTCTACTTCAAAGAATTTTGATGCAATGTCTTCTCTTATAGCTGTGCTGAATATCTCTGGCAGTTCTATTTCTGATTTCTTTTCACCTGAAGATGAGAATAATTGCGCTTTCATAATTCTACCTCCACTAATTCATATTTCTTCTTAGCCATTGACTTTGTCGGCCTGAATGAAGGAGTTAAAAGCACTTGCCTTTTTTGAGGGCCTTGAACAGAACCTTTTAGAATGAGATAAGCTGATTTTATATTTCCATATTGCTTTAAGCCGCCTTTGGGATTGATATTCTTTTCTGCGATTGTGCCTGAGCCAACTACTTTGTTATTATATATTACTCTTGAGAACATTCCTAATTGCCCTGCTTGCGCAACCCTGAATGAAGTGTGAGCTGGATGCCAAGGGCCAAGAGTTCCAGGGCGCCTTACTCCTTTTTCTGATTTGTGGGATTTCAAGCCAATGCCCATTCTTTTTACAGGGCCAACAAGTCCTTTGCCTTTTGTCAATCCGCGAACATCAAGAAGCTGATATTTCAAGAAGTCCTTAAGTGAAATTTCTTTTCCGACAAGGGATTTGACAAATGCTAATTTGTCTTTTGCTTCGATTCCGAGCTCAATTATGTCCGGGGATTTCTTTATTGCTGTTTGAGAAGGAATTGAATATGCTATCACTCTTATGTCTTCAAAATCTTTTGGAGCTTTTTCATCCAGATTCTGGGGTTGTTTTGGAGCAAGAATTATTCTTTTTAGTTCCTTATCGTTTGAAACAACAACATCTTTCATAACTTTGTTGTTTTTGTAGAATCTTACTGAATAAATTTTCATGTTTGGGACTTCGAGAATTGTTATTGGGATGTAAATTTTCTTGTTTTGAGTCATTGATTTGTCTGTCATGTCCTTGACAAGAGCCGTGCCCATGCCTGCCTTGTATGCGATAAAGCCAAGAAGAGAATCTGTTTTTCCATCTCCTTTTACAACACTCCAGTTTGCACTAGGTATTTGCTTCTCTGCCCTCTTTCGAGGCCAGAATTGAAGGCTTCCATGTCTTGGTTTTGTTCCGCCTGCCATTATGTATGAAACCAAGGTTTCCTGACATGTCACCTTCCTTCGAATGCAGTACTTCCTTGATGAATATGATTTTATCTAATTTACAATTACATTTAATGTCTGTAAAATTAGGCCAACTTCGCCTTGTCCCTCGCACCACCAAGGGATTCTCTCAATTAGATTCAAAATTGTGTAAGGAAGAGGGTATTTAAATCTTATTCTGACGAGGGTTAAGGTTTAAATAATCACAAAATTCTGAATAAAATATGATTAATCATTTCATGAGATACGATGACCCTATGAGAGCCATGAAGGTATATTGGGAATATATAGATGAGAAAACTCCCAAGGATATACAAGCTCGGGCGGCAGAGCTGCTTAGAGATGCTAGAACTGTCGAGGATTTGGATATCGCTCTTGATGGATTAATTACAGGACATAGCGCAATGCATATTTGTGGGAGCCGTTTTGGTACGTGGGATATTAGTGAAGAGGGTGAGAATGATAATAAAATTAGGGCATTGGAACAAGCCGGATAAAGCAGATAAAAAAATAGACTGTAATAAGACTACCAACCTAAAAACTCATTTAACTTTTCAGCAAATTTTGATGCCTCTTCTTCATTTATTTTAATCTTGATTTTATCAAAATCTTCTTCATCATAAATTTCAATTTTGCCATAACTTATTTGCCTTGTATCTAATCTTCCATCCCATTTTTCAGTTATGGGAAAACCCTTCCTTTTTAATTCGGGATTCCATGTGCAATCTACATTTATCCAGTTACCTTTTATTTTAACTTTTAGGGAGCGATGCACAAATTTTGTTCCGGATTTTAGAATATTCAGTATTTCTTTCGGAATAGGCAAATCTGCCCAATCAAAAATAATTCTTACCTTTTTAACTTCAAAACCTTTCCTCTCGAGCAATTGCTTTAATAATTCTGATTTATGCCTGCAATCTCCAAATGATAAATCCTCATTTATTTCATTTTTGTCATAAGGGCATATTCTGTAATGTATTTTCTGCACTTTTTCAAACAGCCGAACAATATTTGACATAAAAAGTTAAGTTCGTTGGAACTTTTAAATCTATTTTCACATATCAGATAAAATAAGAGTTATTAATCCTGCTCGATTCTTGGGGCAAGGATAAAAGAGAGTATTACATTGCCTGTTGGGAAGTTTATTCTCATTGGGTGATTGTCGCTGAAATTTATTGAGACAGTTGATGAAATCTTTGCTCCTTTTATGAATTTGTTAAGATATTCAAGGGAAAATCTTGCTGTGCTGAAATCAGAGTGAATTTCAATTTCATCTGCTGAGAACTGGGCTCTTGCAGAGTTTAGAGGGCCTTGCGCTTCAACTGTAAATTTGTTTGGCTCAGCAATGAAAGTGCAGGCATCAGAAACAATCTGGCAGTCTTCAATAACTTCAACAAATGATTCTGAAGGCATTTTGATTACTGACTTGAATTCCCAGACAGGAAGCTCTTTTTCTTCCAAATCCAAGTCAATCAAGGCGAGAGTGAAATCTCTTTTGACTTTGTCCTGTATTCCAATTTTCAAAAGATTGTCCTGCTTTGAAAGCGTCAATGAACTTCCAAGCTGGCACCTTCTCAATACTGCTTTGAGATTTTCCAAGTTTATTCCGAGAATTTCGTCATTTGGGATTTCAAATTGCGAGAATAACTCTGCTGGAATTTTGAAGTAAGCCATTGCTACGTTAGCAGGGTCTATTGCTGTCAGAGATACGCCCTCTTTTGTCACCTTTATTTTGACTTCTGTAACCAGCTCAGAGATAATGGCAACCATATCAGCCAGAATCTTTGGATTATCCAGTTTTAACTGCATAATCTTAAGCATGGTTTCATGCTTTTAAGTATTATTGTAATAGAGATAGATAAATACCACAAGAGAGGCAAAACTGCAAGATAATAAATCATATAAAACAAGAAAAGTTTGAATTAGAATGGCTGATGAGATAAAAAAGGATGAAGAAAACAAAAGTGAGAAAGTTGAAGTTAGATATGAAGAGATAAGCAAGAACGAGCTGAGGGTCAGGGCAATAACAAAATTATATTATTCAAATCCGAAGATTCTTGAGGCAATGGGCAAATTTTCTTCTGATAGGGAAGTTGTTCCGAGATATTTTGAGGGTTTTGGCAAACGCCCGGACAAGATTCAATATCCATCTGACATAATGGGATTAGTTAACAGGGGCGCAACTTCTTTCCATGCTTCAGAGGAATTGTGGAATGAACCCCTATCATTGAATTCTGAGATGACTCAAGATGAAATGAACAAGCTCAGAAAATCATGGGATTTGCTGATTGACGTTGATTCTCCATTTCTTGATTGCTCAAAAATTGCAACAAAATTGATAGTTGCTGCGCTAGAGTATTACGGAATTAAAAATTATGGATTGAAATTCTCAGGGAGTAAGGGATTTCATATTATTATCTCGGGCAGGGCATTTCCAAAGGAGTATGGAGGTTTTGAGACAAAGAACATGTTTCCAGAATGGGCAAGAGCTATTTCAGAATTTCTAATGAAAGAGATTAGAACAGAATATAACAAGCAAGTTTCAGAGATTCTAACTAATTTTGAGGCAATCAAAAGAAGAACAAATCTTTCAAAAGAAGATTTAATGGAAGTTTATTGCAAGATTTCTGACAAGCCTGCAAGAAAAGCTCAGCTGACAAAATTCAGATGCAATATCTGCAACATGGAGATTGAGAGAAGAAATGTCAAGGTTAATGGCAGGAAATTAAGATGCTTGAATCAAAAATGCACTGGGGATTTGGAAGTTGTTGATAGCTCAGACTATTATTATTGTGATTATTGCAAGGACCCTGACAATGAGAATTTTCCCCTGAGTTCTGACAAATATCCTGAATATTTTGAGAGCAAGGAGAGTGTGAGCGGAAGCAAAGTTGCTGCGCTTGACTTGGTTTTAGTTGCTCCAAGGCATTTGTTCAGGATGCCTTATTCATTGCATGAGAAAACAGCTCTTGCAAGTGCTGTATTGACAAAAGACCAGATTGATAATTTTAGCCCAAGAGATGCTGACCCGTTAAAAGTCAGAATTGTTAATTATCTTCCAAATAATGAAGAGGGAGAGGCTAAAAGACTGCTTGCTGCTGCGCTTGACTGGAAAAAAGCAGATATGGAAAAAGAAGAAAAAGTGCACAAGAAATATGAAAATTATGAAAAAATAGAGATTAAGGGTGTGACTGAAAGCATGTTTCCTGCGCCTATTAAAAAGCTTCTTCTTGGATTGAAAGATGGAAAGAAAAGGGGCTTGTTTATCCTTATTACTTTCTTGCGCTCGCTTAATTTTCCGCCGGATTATATTAACCAGAAAGTCAGAGAGTGGAACAAATTAAATGAACCTCCCTTAAGAGAAGGTTATGTGAGAAGCCAGATTGAGTGGCATCTTAGGCAGAAAAAGACGATTTTGCCACCCAATTATTCTAATGCAAGTTTTTACAAAGATATCGGGCTTTTGGATGAACTGCCTCTTGCAAAAAATCCTATTTCTGAAGTAGTTAGAATACTCAAAGGAAAGGGCAAATCAGAGGGTTAAGAACATTTTTAAATAACTAATACATTTAGTTATTATGAATAAAAGAGTGATAGTAATCTCTGCTTTTAGCATTGCTATTATGCTGTTTTTGTGCAATTTTGCCCTTGCAGCTGAGAATGTAAGCACAGATAATGTTAATAAGGCGTATAAATGCCTTGAGGACCAGATAAAGAACAAGACATTGTCTCTAAAAGAGGCTGTATTTAGTGCTTTGGCTTTGGGTTCTAAAGGAAATATTGTTAGCAGGATTGAATCTGACAGAGATGCAAATTCATGCTGGCCAAAAGGAGCTTGCAAGATGAAAGAAAGCGCGCAAGTTGCGCTAGCTTATAATAGAATGGGAAAAGACAGTGCTGCAATCAAGAAATGGATTTTATCAAAAAATGCCAGCGCAACAGAATTAAAGTGGCTGCTTGAGATAGATATAACAAACAAAGCTGCTGCAAGCTGCACAATAAAAGAAGGGGGAAGAACAAGCACAATAAGAGTCCTTGAGAACTCCAGATTGCAAGGAAGCCCTGGCTCGTGCTTTTCCATAGATAGCGAAGGTTTTATGCTAAGGATAAATAATAATTGTTTAGGAAGGCAATTCGAGATTTCGTGCGACCAGGATTTTGTGACTTCTGTTTTATACCAGAGAACAAGCGGAGGCACATTGTTTATACTTCCTGAGACACATTCTGCTGCGTCATTGGGAAGCACAAGAGAAGAGGTAAATGGCAAGTGTTTCAGGACAGGAAGCACTTGTGATTACGAAGGAACATTATGGGCTGCCTTAGCTCTTAAAAAAACAGGAGAGGATGTTTCTGACTACATGCCATATTTGCTTGCGTTAGCTGATGACAATAACAGATATTTCCCAAGCACATTCTTGTATATTTTAGTTGGAGGAGATGACCAATATAATGTAATAATTCAGGAACAGAAGCAGGGCAAGTTCTGGGAAATGACAGGAACAGTTGATGGCAGATATTATGACACAAGCTTGGCGATGTTAGCTCTTGGAGATAAAGGTGGAGCAGAGATTGATGCAACAAAGGCATATTTATTGAGCATACAGACAAAAGACGGATGCTGGAATAGCAACAATATCAGGGATACTGGATTCTTGCTTTACTCTGGATGGCCAAGAGGTGCTGCAAGTGTTGGTCCGATTGGCCCTACACCTTGCGAGTCTCCTTATTCTTGCGAGAATTTGTTTGCATGCACTGGTGCAGGCGGAAGCACAGTTGATCTTGAGTGCCCTAATGTTGGACAATCATGCTGTTCAATTAAGCTGCAATTGCCATCATGCGCTGAGAAAGGGGGATTAATCTGTCCTTATGGAACAGAGTGCAGCGGATTATTAGAGCAAGCAGCTGAAGGAGCGTGCTGCCTTAGCAAAAGTTGCCCAGCAACAGTTGTGCCATCGGCAGATACATGCACGCCTGCTGGAGGGACTTGCAAAATAGCATGCGGGGATAATGAGGAAGAATCAACAACTGAAAGCTGCCCGATAACTGGAGATAAATGCTGCATTGAGAAAGCAGGAACAAGCATCTGGGTATGGATTATTTTATTGTTAATTTTAATCGCACTTGTTGTTCTTGGAATAATTTACAGGGACAAGGTAAAAATATGGTGGTTTAAGATTAAGGAAAGATTCAAAAAGAAACCTGTTCAGCCAATCGCCCAGGCAGGACAAAGGCCTGCTATGCCATATGCGCCCACGAGGCCAATGATGCCCCAGCCAAGGGCGCCAATAATGCAAAGGCCTACAATAAGGCCTTATCCAAAGGACAAGGAAATGGAAGAAGCTCTCAGAAAATTGAGAGAAATGAGCAAGAAATAAGTTTATATAATTGCAATCTCTAATTTTATAATGAGAAAGAATATTTGCGGTTTGGTTTTTTTGATAGCTATTATTTTAGTTGTTCAGCCAGTTTTTGCAATTTCTTCTGACATGAAAGATTCTTATTTGCCCGGGGAAACAATCGTAATTAAAATTTCAGGCAATATTCTTGAGCCAATAAGCTCTGGGAATGTGGAATTCAGAAGAGGGCATATCCTTGTGCCATTTGATTATGATTTGAAGAAGCTTGGCGAGGATTATTATCTCTGGGCAATTACGCCGGAAAGTCAAATCAATTACACTTTAACTATAAAAGAAATTTCTACATATGTATCTGGAAAGGTTCAAGAAGTAGATTATGTGAAGAATTTCTCTGTTTTGGGAAATTTGAGCGATTACTCTGTCAAGCCAGGATTTATACTGGATGACAAAGATTTTGAGGTTAAGGTGCAGTTTAGTGAAGATATTAACAAACCAATTGATGTGAAATTTATTGAAGAAAGAGAAGTCGTGCTTAAACCTGGAGAAAATATTGTCAAGTTCTCTATATCTGAAATTAACGAAACAGGATTGTATAATTTAACAATAGGAAAATATATCTTGCCAGCTTATCTAAAAATAAATAAGAGCATTTCAAAGATAGTTGAGAATATAACAATCGGGAATCTTACAAATATTTCTTTGGCAGAGATAGATGTTGAAAATTTATCAGAGCAAGAGAAAGAGGCGGTTAATGTTGAGAGGGCAAAATATCATTGCTATGAATTCCCTGGAAAAATATGCACGGCTGATCAAACTTGCTCTGGTGAAACCATAGTCAGCATGGATGGAGCGTGCTGTCTTGGAGATTGTGAGATAAAAGGAGCTGAAGGCGGAAGCAGCGCATGGATAGGATATCTGATTGCTGCGATTGTGATAATTGCAGGGATTTTTATCTGGATAAGATATAAGAAAATAAAAGCAGAGAAAAATCCTCTTGAAAAGAAGATTCTTTCACTTGAGAAAAAAATTCCTTAAGAATTATTTTTTGGGTTTCTTGGCTTTCTTTTCAGTTTTGTTATCTATTGAAGTGTCGCCTTCTTTATGTATGGAACCAAGGTTCCCTGACATGTCACCTTCCTTATTTACTTGTTCTTCAAGTTTCTTGGGCTGGAATTTTTCCTTGAACAAATGAGGAGCAACCTCATTTAGCTTCTTGAGCAAGAAATTCCTTTCATAGATAAACTTTTTTGTGATTGAGTCGTATTCGTGAAGGCGCGCAATTAATTTATTTCCAAGCTCATTTAAATCCAAATTTGAAATATCAAATTTAACAGGTGAGATTATCTCTATATTTGCAGGCATATAAGTGAAAATAGTGCCAAAATAATTTGCAAGAGAATCAAACTCAACAGAAACTTCTGCAAATGTTGTATAGAGGTCTTTTGATTCCTTGACTTCTGTCGGCTCATGGATTGTTTTTTCAATTACTTTTATTCCTTTTTCCGCACCAATTTTATCTACAAGAGAGGCAAGAGCTGTCTTGATATGCTCGGCTGGCCTGCCAAGAATCTCAAATATCATTGTTGCTTGTATTTTTTCCATGATTAGCAGTTAATTAAATGTGTTTTTAAAGTTATTTGTTAAACCAAATGCAAAAGAACAATATTAAACCGGCTTTAATCCTAGTTTCCCAAGTTTTGCAGGACTTTCAGGAGATGGAGGCTCTTGCCATGATAAAGCAATCATATTTATTGAAGGCAAGTCCTCTTGTTTCAGTATTCTTCTTCCAAATGTTTCATAATCAACAATCAACTCCTGTGCCTTGTCCTTGCATGCTCTGAAACTATCGCCTGCATTACTCCACCCGATAAAAGTATATCCTCTTCTTCCTGTACTTTCTTGTTTCTCTCTTAACTCCAAGATATCATCAGTCATCCTATATTCAAATCTTGACATAAATCTTGGAGCAGATTCTTCTTTTCCGAAATTAAGCTGATTAATGAGCCCTATCAGTATACCTGGAGAAAAATGAGCATGACACTCACTTAACTCTTCCCACTCCTCTCTTGAAGCCAGCTCTCCCATTCTTTTTATGTGAACTCTCCTTTTGTCACCTTGCTTTTTATTTTCATGCTTTTCTTAAGAAAACGGAATTTTTAAAGTTTGGGTTCATGGTTTTTTCATAACGAGGAAAATGATTATAACTATAGCAATGGCTGTGAATGAATAAGCTGCGATTAATCTTAATTTCTCATCAGATGAGATAAAAGGTTCACTTGAAGAAGCCTTGGAATTAAGAAATATTTTTTCTGGAGAATTTATTTGACTATCGTCTTGGGAACTGGGGACTGATTGTTGATTATTATCAGCTATTGCGGGAGTAAAATCCTCTTTTGTTTCTTGTCTTTGGATGTTAGTTGTACTATTGTCCTGCTCTTCATTTGTCTCTGGGGTTTCTTCATTGCTTGATGATTCTGGCTCATTTATTGTGATTGCGCTGCAATTTGTATATGTTGGAGAGGTTGTGCCTGTTTTTCTCAATCTTGCGCAAATTACTGCATTATCAGAATAATTTTTTACCCTTATTTCAAATTCTGACTTCTCTGGAAATGCTGAGGTCACATAATAATATGAATTCTTCCAGCCGTCGTTGTATATTTCAGAGATTCTGGCTTCTTTTCCATTAATTTGGATGAAGATTTTCACATCATAAGTATCAGAAGTTGTTGCTGATAGTGAAATAGAAAAACTTTCGTTAATGCTTATGGAGCTTGGATGATTAAAGGCGAAATCTATCGCTGATGTTAGCGGCAATAAAAGAAGCAGAATACTAATAGCCATAAGTTTCATAATCAGCTATGCCCCCTTCAGAATCAAACAAATACAGGCTGTCCCTGTCATTATTCCATACATTACCCTCGCCCCAGAAAATGTCTGTTGAGTTATTATCCCCTTCTCCAGAATGGAGTATTATTTTTTCAAATGAGATATTGCCAAATATATAGGTTTTTCTGCTCTCATCTTTCAAAAACCATTTGTTAAAGTTTATTCCCAGGCAGCTATTTTTAATAATAACTTTTTCATTAATCTTATCAATTGACGAGTCAAGGCAATTGAAAAATTCTGATTTTTTCCAGATTCCTTTGGAGTTTCCAATTGCTGACTTTTCTGCCTTAGAAAATTCAGATAATTCTTCTTCTTGCACTAAGAATTTTGAGGCCAGTCCTTGCTCTACGAGAATCAGATTAATATAGTCAGGGGTGTAAATTCTGGCAAGATTCCTTTGGTATTTGTCTGTTCCTGTTATTTCTATCTGCACAGATTTATTTTCAAATTGTTTTAGAAATTCGCTTGAGAGATTTGAGCCAATAGCGCCTTTTTCAGGAGAATTTACATTAAGCAGGCGAATTGTTCTTCCATCTTCAAGCTTAAGAGTGTCTCCATCGATTATTCTTGATATTACAACGCTCTCGCGATTTTGCGCCTGCGCTGGAAGTGATTTAAAGATAAAAACATTTGACGCAATTAGCCCGGCTATAAGAAATGCAAAAATTAAGGCATATTTTTTATCCAAGTTCCACAACCTCTTTTTTTGATTTTAAGGAATTGTAAAATTTCTCAAGATTCTCATGCGAGATTTCCAATGTTTCTGTATTTATATTTGGGTGAAAGCCTGCAGATTCTGCATTCCAGAGCTCTTTGTCAATTATAAGAAATGTATTTTTTGTGTATATCATGCCAAAGATAGAAACACTTCCAGGAGTTAAATTAAGCTCTTGTTTTAGCTCTTCAGGAGAAGCGAAATGCAATTCACCTAAAGAAAGTTCTTCCTTTAGATTTTTCATATCAAGTCTTTTTTCAGCAGGCATGCATATAAGATAAAAATTCCTGTTTTCATCCCTTAGAAATAGGCTTTTTGAGTGGAAATACGACTTATTTTTTATTATTTTCTTTGATTCCTTGACTGTAAAAACAGCAGGATGCTCGTGAATCTTATAATCAATCTTGTTTGCTGACAAGTATTTTTTAAGGTGCTCGTCCATGATTATTATCATAAAATAAGATTAATATAGTTTATCGGGATAGAAAACAATATAAACGGAGCACAATAAAATTGCTTATGGAAAAAGAGTATGCTTTTATAATAATTGGGGCTGGAATTGCAGGGTTGTCAGCTGCAATGTATGCTGCAAGGCTTGGCATGAAAACATTGTGCCTTGGCGCGAGTTCTGGCTCTGAGCTTCCTGTTGGCGGGGTGATATCAACGACAAATATTGTTGAAAATTATCCAGGAATAATGAAAATCAGCGGGGCTGAACTTGCTGAGAGCATAAAGAAGCATGCTGAAAGCTATGGGCTTGTGACAATCAAAGAAGAGCGGGCAATTAGTGTTGAAAAAAAGAACAACAGATTTATTGTTAAAACAGATGCAGGAAATTATAATGGAAAAGCAATATTGTTTGCTACAGGAAGTGTCTGGAAGAAGCTTGATGTGCCTGGAAGCAAGGAATTTGAGAACAAAGGAGTTGCTTATTGCGCATTATGCGATGCCCCTCTTTTCAAAAACAAAGTTGTTGCAGTGGTTGGCGGCTCAAATACTGCTGTCAAATATGCCAATATCTTGTCAGAATATGCAAAAAAAGTTTACATAATTTATAGGAAAGAAAAATTAAGGGCAGAAGAAGCTAATTTAAAGAAGATTGAGGAAAATAAAAAAGTAGAGATAATAAATAATGCTAACGTCCTAAAGGTTGTTGGGGATAAGGTTGTCAGAGGAGTTATTCTGGATAGAGATTATGGGCGCTCAAATGAAATTAAGTTAGATGGGGTTTTTGTTGCAATAGGGTATGTGCCTTCTTCTGAGCTTGCCAAGAAAGTTGGAATTGCTGTTAATGAAGGGGGGGAGATAATTATAGACCATAAAACTTGCGAGACCAGCATGAAAGGAGCATATGCTGCGGGAGATATTGTTGACAGCCCTTTCAAGCAAATTATAGGGGCTGCTGGCAATGGATGCAAGGCAGCATTTTCAGCATATGATTATATCAGCAAAGAAATTACATAAGAAATAAGCAGGTTTTTAAATTGATGTCAATTATAAAGAATATGCACAAAAAAGCGATTTCACCTGTTATTGCAACTGTTCTTTTGATATCATTAGTTGTTGTTCTTGCCTCAATTATTTTTCTTTGGGCAAGAGCGTTTATTCCAGAAACAATCCAGAAGTTTGACAGCCCCATAGCTGATTCTTGCGCCAGTGTTGTTTTTGAGGCGTCTTATAGCAACGGGGTTGTTACGATTCAAAATAATGGCAATGTTCCTATTTACAGCATTCAGGTGGGAATTAAAAAAGGGTTTTCAATAGAATATAATGAAGTGGCTCCTGCAACAATTGTTCTTGGTGAAATGGAGAGATATGAGGTTAGTGGAATTTCTGCAGGTGATGAATTAATAATAGTTCCTGTGCTTCTTGGCAAGACATCTAGTGGAGAGTTAAAAGGGTATGCATGCAGCGACGAGAATGCCAAGATTATTCGGGCTTGATAATATGATACAAAGTAAAAGGGGGATTTCTGATGTTGTTGCGACAGTCCTTATAATGATGATAACAATAGCTGCTGTCGCAGTTATTGCTGGTTTTATTGTTCCCTTTGTAAGAAATAGCTTGCAGAAGAGCACAGAGTGCACTGCTTACAAATCATATTATACATTTGATGAATCGTTTGGATATAATTGCTATGATGAAAATACATACAGCATTTCCATAAAAGCAAGCTTTGAGAAAGCATTGGCAGAAAATGTAGGAGGAATTAAGATTGTTTTTATTGACAAAAGCGGAGCAAGCAAAGTTGTGGAAATAAAAAATGATTCAATTAGCTCGCAAGATGAAGGAGGCATTTCGATAAAAGGCAGTCCCCTCGAGAATCTTAGAATACCTGGTCCTGGAGGAGTAATAACTTACGCTTATAATGCCTTAGCAGAAGAGCAGTTCCTTAGTGCTGAAGTTTACCCTATTTTGAAGAATGGAAGAATTTGCGCTGATTCCAAGGAGCCAATAGAGTTAATAGCCTGTAGGGATTAACTTTATTAATTATTTATTCTACCTTTGTGTATGAAAGAGAGGATTGCAGAACTGCTTGTTAAGCCATCAAAGCTGAAGAAAAATGAGCTATTGAGTTTAATTGAAATTCCAAAAGATTCTAAATTGGGGGACTACACTCTTCCCTGCTTTGCTCTTGCAAAAACCCTAAAGAAAAATCCTGTTGAAATTGCAAAAGATATTGTTAATGGAATTGAAAATACCCTTGAATTTGAGAAAGTAGAAGCTGTCGGGCCTTATGTCAATATATTTGTAAACAGAAATGTTCTTGCTGAAGAGGTTTTAAGAAAGATAAAAAAGGAAAAAGACAAGTTTGGCTCGAGCAGTTTTGGCAGGAAAAAGAAAATCCTCTTGGAAATGTCATCCCCGAATATTGCCAAGCCATTTGGAATTGGGCACTTGCGCTCGACAATTATCGGCAATTCAATTGCAAAAATATCCGAATTCCTCGGTTTTAAAGTGATAAAGATTAACTATCTTGGCGACTGGGGAACTCAGTTTGGAAAGTTGATTTTAGGGTATAAAAAATTTGGAGATTCAGAAAAACTTAAGAAAGAGCCTATAAACCACCTTCAGGAGATTTATGTCAAGGTTAATAAAAATCCAGAGCTGGAAAAGGAAGCCAGAGAGTGGTTTAAAAAATTAGAATATGGCGACGAAGAGGCATATGCCTTATGGAATCGGTTTAGAGCTCTGAGTGTAATTGAATTCCAGAAAATTTATGATTTATTGGGAATAAATTTTGATATTAATTCTGGAGAATCTCTCTACAACAAACAAATGGAAAAAGTTGTAAAAGAGCTGCAAAAGAAAAATATTCTTGTAGAGAGTGAAGGTGCTTTGATAGTTGATTTAAGAGAATATAATCTTGGGGTTGTTCTAATCAAGAAATCAGATGGGACAACAATTTATGCAACAAGAGACATTGCTGCTGCCCTGGACAGATATAAAAGATTCAAATTTAACATGATGTTTTACGAGGTTGGCTCTGAGCAGAAACTCCATTTCCAGCAGATTTTCAAGACGCTTGAATTAATGGGCAACAAGTGGGCGAAGAATTGCACGCACATTTCTCATGGGCTTTACCTTGACAAAGACGGGAAGAAATTCTCAACAAGAAAGGGAAAAACCGTATATATGGAGGATATTATCAAAGAGGCGTCAGAGCTTGCGGAAAAAGAAATATTAAAAAGGAGTCCAAAGATTAAGAAAGCTGACCTTGAAAACAGAACAAAATCAATTGCATTGGCTTCAATAATTTACGGGGACTTGAAGAATTACAGGGTTAATGACATTGTCTTTGACATAGAGAGATTCACTTCTTTTGAAGGAGATACAGGGCCTTATTTGCTTTACAGCTATGCAAGAGCAAGAAGCATTTTAGAAAAAGCAAAATATAATCCAAAGAAGAAGTATAAGATTCATAATTTGAATGACATGGAGAAGAATCTTATTTTCCAGCTCGGCAAGTTTCCAAAAGTCGTGGAAAGTGCCTATGCTAATTTATCTCCGAATTTGCTTGCAAATTATGCATTTGAAAGTGCGCAGATATTCAATGAGTTTTACCATGTAAATAAGGTAATTGGCTCTGAAAATGAGCAGTTCCGCCTGGTTCTTGTTGATTCATTTTCCCAAGTTTTGAAGAATGTGCTCGGCTTGCTTGGAATTTCAGCTATTGAAAAAATGTAATGCACCACGAAAAAAGTTAAATAGTCTGTTTTTTGTTCTGTGTTATGGACATGTTAGTAGCTTTGATTACTTCAGCGGTGCTTTTATTGATTATAGCAATTGTGCTTTTTATTTTCTCGCCAAAATCCAAGAAGAAAAATTCACCTTACAATTCAAATGTGGAAGAAGATATAGAGCACATCAAAGAGCAGATTCTTTAAAGCGCGCTCTTTGATGTTGGATTGAGACTGATTATTAACTGTTAATTCTTGTGTCGGGGGAGCAACATTGTTTTCAGGTTTGATTGATATTTTATTGTGTGAATTGTTATCTGTTAATTCTGTGGCAGGGAAGGAACATTTCATTTTATTATATGAAATTCTTTAAACAGATAATTTAACCCGCTTCTTAGCTGTCAAAACAATAAATTTATAATCCCACGCCAGCTCGGCTAATCGTAGACGAGCTGGCGCACTAGCCCTGCGCTGTGACGCAAACGGGCTTCAGGCGAGCTTAAAGGAGCGAGTGAGAGAGAAGCATGTCAGTCTTTTGCTGGACGTTGACGTCTTGTCCTGTTCGATCTTGCTCTTGTGAATCGGGTCAGACCTTGATCGGAGCAGCCCTAAGCAGGAAACAAGGTGCTTGCAGGGGTACAAGGCTGAGGAAAGCAGAAGGGCTCTGTCATGCCCATTTTGAGCAGACTCCCCGTCTACACTTTTAAATTTGCTTGTTCTATAGCTAAATAATCATAATAAATCACATAAATGCTTAAATATCACAGAAAATTCAAAAAAACATGGTAGCAAAAAATGTGAAAAGAAAGACATTAAGAGATTATCTTCTAAAAGGAGGAATAAAAGGTAAATATTTTAATTCACACTCTTCTGTTTTCGGCGTTTATAGAGTAGAAGAGATTGACACAAGAGATGGAGGGTATGTAGAAGTTACAATTCTCTACCCGAGCGCGCGTTCTTCTGGAGAACTGCGTTTTATGTTTGATGACAAGGAAGCCACCCCTGAAGAAGTTCAAAGAGTAAAAGAAAGTGCATTAGCCCAAAAAGCTTAAACTCCTTAAAACCAAATAAATAAAAACCTCTCAAACCTTCTTTGTCCATGAATAAAAAGGGGCAGTTCTTTTTGATTGCGGCAGTTGTAATAGTTGGAATATTGGTTACGCTTAGTGCAATTAATGTTTATACAAGAGCTCCTGCAAAAGAGGACACTGCTTTTTATGATTTGTCGAGAGAAATAAACTACGAATCGAATAAACTGATAGATTATGGGGTCTACGAAGCAGATACTGCCTCAGAGATAAACAAATCTATTAACGCGCTCGTAAGCAATTATTCTGCTGCAAATCCTGATACAGACATGTTATTTGTTTATGGAAATGATAAATTTCTTTCATCAATTTTCTATGGACAGACATCTTCAGGTTTTGAAGGCATAGGTACTGGAGGAGGGGCTGGGATTGGATTAGAGCAGAGCACAATAATAATCTCAAGTCCAGATTATGAGCGAAGCGGAAATAATGTAAGAGTTAGTTTGGATGAAGAAACCGAATTAAACTTTGTGCTTCAGCCAGGAGAGAATTTCTTTATAGTCTTGAAGAAAGAGGCAGAGGGGGAGACGCTTGTTGCACAAGAATAAAAAGGCATTGAGCGAAGTAGTGGGATATGCAATTTTGATAGTAATAGCCATCAGCCTGAGTGTTATGGTTTATTCTTTTCTGAGGTTATATGTACCAAAGGAAAAAGTTGAGTGCAATCAAGAAATAAATCTTATAATTCAAGATTATTCTTGTTCATCCTCGGCAAATGAGCTTAATCTGACAATAGCAAACAAAGGTTTATTCAAGGCAGATGCAGCATATTTGAGATTAGGGCTTGTAGGTCAGAAAACAAAATCCCAGATAAATAAAAATAATTTTCTGTTATTTGGGCCTGGCAATAGTCCTGGCTTGAATCCTGGAGAGAGTTTTTCTTCCAACGATTACGATAATTTTGATGTAAGTTTGTCTAGAGAATATGAACTGGAATTAGAGCCGGTTGTGATAATAAACAAGCAGCTAGTTGCCTGTCAAAATTCAATAATAACTCAGCTAATTGAATGCAAAGATTGAATGCAAATAATCACAACAATCTATAAATAATTTATTTTCAGCCCATTTTTATGAAATTTGCACATTTGGGCGACTGCCATCTTGGCGGATGGAGGCAGCCAGAATTAAAAGAGCTGAATTTCAAGAGCTTTCAATATGCTCTTGATGAGTGCAAAAAAGAAAAGGTTGACTTTGTGCTCATAGCAGGAGATTTATTTGACTCTGCTTATCCGCAGATAGATATTTTAAAGGATACATTTAGGGAATTTAGAAAACTGAAAGAAGAGGGAATTCCTGTTTACTTAATTGCAGGAAGCCATGATTATTCTGCATCTGGAAAGACCTTTTTAGATGTCCTGGAAAAAGCAGGATTCTGCAAAAATGTCTCAATTTTTGAAGAAAGGAATGACAAAATAATTCTTCAGCCAACAGTTTACAAGAATTTTGCGATATATGGCTATCCTGGAAAGAAATCAAGCCTGGAAGTTGATGAAATAGAAAGGATAAAATTGCAGGAATCGCCAGGTTTGTTCCGAATCCTGATGCTGCATACTGCAATAAGGGATGCAATCGGCACTCTTCCAATAAAGGCAGTTAATCAGGAGACGCTTCCAAAAGTGGACTATATTGCCCTGGCGCACTTGCATATTAATTATCAGAAAGACAAGGCTGTTTATTCTGGCCCGATATTTCCAAATAATATATCTGAACTTGAAGAACTAAAAGGAGGTTCTTTTTATATTATAAGCAACGGCATGGCAAGAAGAAGGGAAATAAAACTCAAAGACGTGCTTGTTTTAAATTTTGAAGTCAAAAATGCCTTAAATGCAACTGAAGAAATTTTAGACAATCTGAAAAAACAAAATTTGAGGGATAAAATAATAATTCTAAAGCTATACGGCATTCTTGAGGTGGGAAAGAGCTCGGATATAGATTTCTTGAAAATAGAAAATTATCTGAAAAACGAGGGAGCGTATGTAATGCTGAGAAGCACAACAAAACTGCACCTGTCAGAGGCAGAAGTTAAGATAGAAGCCATTGATTCGATGCAGCTTGAAACAGAAATAATAAAGAAATTTGAGGAGTCAAATCCAAACAAGTTCAATCCATTAATTCCCTCTTTAATTAAAGCTCTTCAGTTGGAAAAAGTAGAAGATGAAAAGCTGTCCATTTTTGAAGAGAGATTGCTCTCGGAAACAAAGAAGATATTGCAGCTATGAAACTCAAAAAAATCAGTTTAAAGAATATAAGAAGCTACGAAAATCATGAGATGGAATTTCCAGAAGGTTCTCTCCTCTTATCGGGCGATATTGGCTCAGGAAAAACCTCGATTCTCCTGGCTATAGAATATGCCCTTTTTGGCTTGCAGCCGGGGCAGAAAGGCTCTGCTCTTTTGAGAAACAGCGCTCATTCTGGAGAAGTTGCCTTGGAACTTGAAATAGACGGGCAAAATATCATAATAGAAAGAAAACTGAAAAGAGAATCAAAATCAGTAAGCAATGACTATTCTGCAATAATTTTAGATGGGGAAAAGAGAGAGTGTTCTGTGACTGAATTAAAAACCAAGATTTTGAGCCTATTGAGATATCCTCCAGAGTTCATAAAGAAAAATAATTTGCTCTATAGATATACAGTTTATACTCCCCAAGAGCAGATGAAGCAGATTATCCTTGAGGATCCTGAAGTCAGATTGAATATTCTTGGATATGTTTTTGGAATAGATAAATACAAAAGAACAAGGGAAAATTTGACTATTCTCTTGAACCGCCTCAAGGAAGATTCAAAACTCCTGCAGGGAGAAATAAAAAGCCTTGATGAAGAAAAGGCGAAACTAAATTTGAGAAAAAATTCTATTCTTGATTTGCAGATAAAAATTGACAAAAGATATCTTGACTTGAATGAGAATGTAATGAAAAGAAAAATCCTTGAAAAAGAGATAGCTGAGGTTGAAACAAAGATAAAGGAAAAAGAGATGTTTGAAAAAGAGGTTGATAAGACAAGAATAATGATTAGTTCAAAGAAAGAAAATATTGCAATGCTTGAAAGAGAGATAGCTTCCCTGTTAAAAAATGCCTTGGAGCAAGGAATTCCTTTTAGCGAGGATAGTCTTCAGAATATAATAAAATTAATTTCCTTAAAGAAAGAAGAAATTGAAAAGTCAAATGCAAGATACATTGAACTGTTAAGCAAGATCAAGACACTTGAGCAAAACAAGGAAAAGGTTATGGAAAAAAAGAACCGAATCTTCCAGATAGATGTCTGCCCAACTTGCCTTCAAAATGTTCCTCATGCGCATAAGCACAATATCTTAAATGAAACAGAAAAAGAGCTTGGTAATATCATAAAAGAGATTTCTTCTCTTGAATTGGAAAAGAAAGAGGCAAAAACACTTCTTGACAAATCAAGGCTTGAGCTTCCCAAGATTGAGGAAGAAAAAATAGCGCTGGAGATAGCAAAATCCAAGATAGTTTACATAGAAAAATCAAAGAAAAGAATAGAAGAAATAAGGAAAATTAAAGAGACATTGGAAAAAGACATTCTGCTTCTTTCATCACACTCTGACAAGCTGAAAGAGAGCATTCTTGAATTCTCAAAATTTACAAATTTGTTCAGGATAAATTCTGAGGAGCTTGTCAAGGCACAAAGAGAAGAAAAGCTCACAGAGATTGCGCTTGCTGAGCTTAAAAAAGAGCTGGAAATTACAAACAAAGAAATTTTGCAGACAGAAAAAACAATAGAAGAAAAAGAAAAATCTAAAAAGAGATTGACAAGCATCCTTGAAATGAGCGACTGGCTCTCAACTCATTTTCTAGGGGTTATAAATTTCATGGAAAGAAATGTCATGATAAAGCTCAGAATGGAATTTGCCAGATTATTCAGCAAATGGTTTCATATTCTTGCAGGAGAGTCGTTTGATGTTCATCTTGACGAGAATTTTAAACCT